>Ga0209724_1001037_pt1 | contig 25989 bp, 28 predicted proteins | sample grotaG_FD_184143 | JGI IMG/M metagenome (GOLD analysis project Ga0209724, IMG submission 184143) | Glacier valley bacterial and archeal communities from Borup Fiord, Nunavut, Canada, to study Microbial Dark Matter (Phase II) -... | ecosystem: Environmental > Aquatic > Freshwater > Ice > Glacier ...
AGATTGGCTTATCCTTGCCTATCGCATAACCTAGCTCAAAAAGTACATTATCACTCATTCCGGTCAAGTCAGCACAGAAATATTTAGCTTCATCAATTGCTTTGGTAACATCATTAATTATCAAATTACCATTTACAGCATAGTCCCTCCACGAACGTATAGATGTTGGAATTCCTTGATTCTTATTGATTTTGACAATTGCCTCTTCTATACAATCACCCGATGCTGCTGGGCGACCACTATAAGCAAAAAAACCATTTTTCATAAAAACTGTATTCCTCAATACTAAATTAAATTAGACTTACTTTCGCTTAGTATTTAAGCATTTTACATGTTCGTCTACATTAAGTAATTGTTATCAATTTAACAAAATCTTGTCATAACATTGAAAAATCTATAAAATCCCTTCAATGAAAAGGAGATGCAAAAATTTTAGGATTTCAGGCACTGATCGCCGCTCTCAATCTGTGTTCACAAATTAGACGTCAAAAGTGTCACAAGATTTAGGTTTTTCGGGTACATTTTTAACACTCCAGACGGGGTGGGGCGGTTTAAAAAGTAGAGCATAAGTCTGCCACCTCTTGTAATGTATATACAGGTTTAATACCTAATTTATTAACAGTGATATCAATTAGTGAAAAATAATTAGCTAATGTACATTACAGGAAGTATTTCCAAATAGCAAGTGTTTTCAACGAAGAGACTTAACACTATCGCAGAGAAACGCGATCACAACCATCTTTGCAGTGGTATAGTTCATTACAATATTGGTTGGTGCTTAAGAAAAATTTCTGCTAGACAGTGAGGTTAAAGGTAGGGCATCTTATTGACAGCCAACACCTAGATCCTAAAAGTTATTGAGGTGAAAGCGGCTGTCAACAAGATGCTTATCTCCTGCTGTGTCTGTGAGACTTTAGCTCGGCATATGGCGATTTGGCTTAATATAGTTTTTGTGACATTGCCAGAGTGCGTCCAATGACTGAAGCCAAATCAGAAATCACCATAAAATTCTCAGAGTTACCCGCCGCCAAAGATCTACCAGACAAAAAAGTTCAACTTGAATTTACCGATCAGAACGGGCTGACCTTCACGGCGATCGTCAATGGTAAAGGTTGGCGCAAAGCTTCAACTCAGGCGGCGGAGTTTGAGAGTTGGGGCGGCGTAGTATCAGGCAAGCTAGGTAAAACTGAACTCGGTTTACAAGTTCTAGAGGCAGGGATTCAGGTTTTTGAGAAGCAAGCCAAGCCACCAAAAGAATCAGACTCAACATAAACACTCAGTTCTAGATCGCGAGATCTTCGCGATCATATAAGTATTCCTCAAAAACTAAAGTATATTTTTAGACAAGTAGCTATCAGCGAGAGATATTTTTTCTCAGTTTCCATCCAGCATGTGTTTGGCAGCCGCTTTAACCTAATTAATTTTTAGGATCTGAATGTCGGCTGCCAAACATATGCACCACCGATAGGCAAATAAACTAGCGAGAAAGTCCTCGGCGCTGGCTTTGAGAAACTTTTTCGGCTTCAACTTGGTATTGCAGCTTTTTGAGCAGATTTGACACCTTATCCCAGTGCTCAAAATCTGTTGTCAGAACTTCACCGATATTAAGTATAGAGTATTCATAACCATGTTGATGCTGCTTTTTCTTTACCTCCACCCGGAAAATCTCTCCGCGCTCATCTGAGTTATATATGAATTGATTCCCTTCCTTTCTTAGCTGGCTCACTTTAAATTTGATTTCTGAATGTTCACCATACTGCTCCCCCCAATGCTTCATCAGAGCTTTAGCGATGGGCACGGCATAATTTACTAGTTCAAAAGCAAGTTTCTGTTGTGCCTGATGCTCGGCGCTGTCTATACTTATTGCTCCTAACCGCTCATCTAACACTGATGGAGTTAAATATTTATCGCCCTGAGCAAAATGCGGCTTTTCTTTTGGTAATGACTTCGGCTCCTTCTGCTCTCCTTTCATTAACTCTTTGGCAACTAAGACTAATTGACTTGCCTCATCTTGAGTCCATCCGATTGAACTTGTCATCAGAATTTCTGTAACTTCCTGCTCTGTTCTCTTCTCTTGAAGTCCTCGTATCGCAATTTTTTTATCTTGGTCAATCACTAATAAATTCTGCAATCCAGTACCGTAATGATGGTATAACTCTGCTGATTGTTGTGCGGTTAATTGACGCTTATTTTTTACTGCTGCATCAGTGTTAGCTTTAAATGTAGGTAGGTCATCTGTCAGTATATTTGCTTCAGAACTAATTATTACTTGCTGTTTATCCTGCCGTAGAGGGACAGTCTCTAGCATCTCAGTTAAGGCTTTAATTTCTGAGTCATCCCGTTTTGGGTCGTAGCTTACCCCTAATTCTGACTGAAGTTTATTAAACGAGCATTTATATTTATTTAAGTTTCCCCCCTGCTTCCAGAGCATTCGAGGGGAATTATCTTTGTTAACGGAACCAATATCAATCCCAAATTTAATCCCTCTTACTCCACCGTGGCTATAGTAGCTGACGATAGATTTAACCTGATGTTCTGACCATAACCGCTCAATTAGTTGGGGCATCGTTGGTTTATCTGCCGCTACTGTATCAATGGCACGGCGCATTATTTCTTCACTGGGAAGCCCTAATTTATCTACCAAGTCTCGTTGATTGCGGGTCATAGCTTTCCGCTTACTTTCCCAACTACTCTGCACTTGAGTTAGGTTAAATTCCCTTTCCAACACTCGGGCTGAATGTTCGGAGTGGGCGAAGTTGTTCCAAGTGCGAATAGATTTACCATCTAGATTATTAACCCGCGAGGCGACGATGTGGGTATGGTCGTGTTTTTTGTCAGAGTGCCGCGCTATAAAAAAGTCATAGGCTGGCAGTTGATTAGCTATAAATTCGTCAGCTAGCTGATTTAATTTGGCGTCATCTATCCTTTTATCTGGCTGTTTAACTTGGGATTCGTCACCTGTAAGGCGGGATAAAACGACTACATTAGCCAGATGACGTTCAGAAAGTTGAGTGATTTCGTTATCATTCATTGCTCTATCAGTTTTAGGCAATGACAGCATTAAGTGATAGCAAGGGTCTTTGAGTTGGGGGTTAAGGTGGGCAGATAAAGCGAACTGTTCCACTAGTTCATCTGTAGTTTTACCGTACATATTTCCGCCAATAATTTGACCCTTTTCTTTCTCTAGCACATACCTCGTAGTCCCCCGAAATGATTTGTTAGCTTTGGTTTTAGTAATCATCACTGATGCCCGTTTTTAGTGTTTTTGTGGCAACCTTTAACTATTAAACTTTGAGTAGTAGTATCTGCATTAATTCTAACTTAATACCGTCCTGACTCAGTAAAAAACACTGTGTAGTAATCTGGTACATAATCATTAACGAGGCAGGTGACAATAAAATATTGGCTTTGATTTCTATAATTAATTGATAATATTTATGAATTTTATTTCGTTTATCTGGTGTCAAACACCAAATAATATAATTCAGTAGCCGAAAAATTATCAACATAATATTTGAGTTTAGGAGCAGCTTGCTTTCAGTTAATTATGCTACCTATAGTGTCTGATTTCCAAATCGCTACTGTCAGAAAACTTTCAGTATTGCGCTCGCCTATCTTAGTCAAAACGGGCTAATAATAATTTAAAGATACATCAAGATTGCTAACAGAAATCACCAGATAATTTATTGCTCCAAGTGTCTAAATACTCTCCCAAATTCAAAATTAATTTAGTGCATTCATTTAGCATCACAAAGTTTTGTGAGATTTAATTAATCTTTCTCCTTGACTAATGTTTGAGTAATTGACTGATGAGTTTGTGACAGGAGCACTGTCAATTCTTTGATTGTCTCCAGGTATTCTTTCACCTCATCACTTAGCGGTTGAATCCCAATTTTTACAGCTTCGTTGATTGCCCTGGTTTGCTGGTTCAGGTTGTTACCAATCTTTTTCAGCTCATATATAGCTTGTCGGTTAACCTCGGGGATAACTGGTTTGGGATGTGGCAAAGCATAATCAAATAACCTTGCTCTGATGTAATCGCTTTGCACCACTCCACTACACCGCTGCTCTAACCTAGCTTTCTCCTCATAGCTTACCCTAAAGGTCACAGTTATTTCTCGCCTTATATCCTTTTCAATCTCTCGATTGTTTAGGGCTGATGCTAGTTGATCGCTGAGGTTAGTCCGAGGGTCTATGGTAGTCATAAACTATACTTTAGTATGGCGATAACCGGGGGTTTGGGGGGCACCCCCAACAAGCAAACACGCCCTTTGAGCAGAGCGAAAAGTAGCACCGCAGGTGCGTTAAGGCGTATTGCTTGCCTCAGGAAGACGGAGTGCAGGCGAAAAAACTCGGAGTGGGGGAAGGCTCCGGGGCATAGCGACAGACCAAAGGCGACGGGACAGGCGGGATGACTCGGCATAACCACAACTCTGGGACAGTGGGTGATACTCGAATACTTTCTAGCGGGGGACTCGGGATACCAAGACTCCGGGACATCGCGATTGACTTTTAACCAGTATTTGGCAATGAGTAGTTACGCTCGTCCTTTTACCAGTTTACCTCAACCGCCAGTAAAATACACTCGGTTTTTCATTTGGAGAGGAGACACAAAAAAACTGTTTGTTTCTGTGGCGGTAACTTCTTCTAGAATAGAGTAATTTATCATCTCCGCCCATGTCCCGCAAAACTAAGACCGTTCCTCTCTCTAAAATTTCTGACATTCAAGCTGCTCTCAAAAAAAAGGCGGCTACTCCTAAAAATATATCATTGCAAAATCTGGTACACAGTCTCGCTAAACCTATCCAAGATATGTTAGACGCTGGCTATGGTTATGAGGATGTTTCTGAGGTGTTTCAAGGGCATGGGGTAGATGTCGCAGCCAGTGGAATCAGAACTTATCACCGCAAAGCTGTTACTACTATTGAGCAACTGGGGACTGAAACTTCCGCAGAAACATCGGCAGAAAAATCACCAGAATTAAACGGCTCATCTGAGGCAACACCACCCATAGAGCAAGATGCATCACTACCAGAGCCTGTAACTAAATCCTCTCCTACTACCTCTAAAACTACTAGGGCTAAGAAAACGCCGGATAGCGACAATATTAAATCCCAATTCAATCTGACAGACAGGAGTAGCCTATGAAGCGTATAGTCATGATTCTCGGTGGTAAGGGCGGGACTGGTAAAACTGCCTTTACCCGACTGCTGCTTGATGTACTGCATAATCGCTCCATCAATTATTTAGCTTATGATGCGGATACTGAGAATCCTGAACTATACGAGTATTATCATGAGTTTGGCTCAGGGGTTAATCTGCTTAACTTCCTGGAGGTGGCTGAGGCTAAGCGCTTTTTTACCGAAATCAAATCAGATTCGCCTGATGTGGTCGTAGTCGATATGCCGGGGGCATCGGGTAATAAAACCAGAGAAATTATTAACAAATTCGGGCTGTTTAAAATTGCCGGTGATTTAGGTTATCGGGTGACACTGGTTACTGTACTTAACCTGGGCTATTCGGTCATCACCAGTTTAAAGGCGATGGCTGAGTTTTGCGGTGCGCGGACAGATTATGTAGTGGTCAAGAATCTGTGCTGGGATAAGGGATTAGGTTTCCAGCGGTGGGACGATAGTAAGACCAGGGCTGATATCATTGAATTGAAAGGGGTAGAAATCGAACTGCCGGAGTTGGAGTACTCAACTTTTGACACTTTGACAGAGAAGGGTTTACCTTACTCTGCTGCCACTGAAGAGAATGGCTTTCCTTTTGGCGATTATCTATTGGTCAGTGGATTCTTAAGCCAAGCATCACCGGAAATTGACAAAGCATCTGACTACCTGGGGTTGCATCAACCAATCGTTAATTCATCTGTGGCAACTGAGCCGACAGAAGTAGTTAAAACCCAGGTTCGCAAGGGGAGAAAAAAAGCTGATGAGCAACAACTACAATAGCAACAGCCCTCATGATCTCATCTCTACAACTGAGCTAGGAGCAGTCAAAGAAGCACTCGGCAGACTCTACAAAGAATTTGAAAGTTTTAAGCTGTCACAGAAATCGGAACGTGAAAAAGATAGAGCGGAGTTACAGGCATGGGCACAAACGAATTTAATTCAGAACCAACTCCTCAACAAGGTGATGGCGACCAACGAATTGCTGACCAACGAGTTGAAGAACCAGGGAGTCTCCTGGAACGAGTTCGAGCAGAGCAACGAGAACTTGAAGTTAGAGTTAATTCGTTCAGTCGAGCAGTCATTGAGTTCTCAACGGTCGTCGCCAGCATCCGACAATCTCGAATACAAAGGATTGAAGAGCGAAATCAGCGGATTGAGGAATATCTTGACCCATCCCGAATCGGGAGTTCAAAAGTCGTTAGTCACACTCGGTCAGATGGTTCAGAGCAACAGAGAGCTAATCAATCTAGTCAACCTGAAGACAGACAATTTAAAAGGCGAGGTTTTTCTTTATAGACCTCACATGAAAACAGCGGCGGTTCTCTTTGGTTTTATGTCTTCTTTTGTTCTGTTTTTCGTGCTGAAATTTGTACCTGTCCATCTGTCCGATGACATGGAGGCTACTATTGATGAAACTTGGAATCGTTCTGGTTACAGCAATACTAAATTACAGCGAGTCGAAAAGCATCTTGGTACTGAACCAGCAAACCGAAAATAATTTATCAACTTGTCACCACCATATTTAAATCTATGGGGTGACAGTTTCATGCTCAAGTCAAGAGTGGACAACTAAAAAAATAGGCGGTTTAAGTGAAACGTGACTCCATTTATTACCAAATTTTTAAGCGCTTTCCTGAGTTAATTTTTGAATTTATTGATGAACCGCCTCTCCAAGCGCAGGACTATCGATTTGAATCAGTTGAAGTCAAAGAAACCGCTTTTCGTATCGATGGGGTCTTTTTACCTCCATTCGGTACAATACCCAGAATAATTTTTTTCGCAGAAGTTCAATTTCAAAAAGATGAAACTCTTTACCATCGCTTTTTTACTGAGTCACTAATGTATTTAAACCGGAATCAGTCTCAATACGATGACTGGTACTGTGTGGTAATTTTTCCCGAACGCAGTTTGGAACCAAGTGACCTAAAAACTCACCGAATATTTTTGAACAGTAACCAAGTAAAGCGTATTTATTTAAACGAATTGGGCACTTTTAATCAGCAGCCAATCGGTATTAATTTAATGCAGTTGACAATCGCTTCAGAAAAAGCGATGCCGGAGCAAGCTCGTCTGTTGATTGAACGAGTACAATTAGAGGAAACAGGCACACTGCCTAAAAACGAAGTAATAGATATTATTACAACAATTGCCGTATACAAGTTTTCTCAATTAACTCGTGAAGAGGTCGAAGCCATGTTGGGACTGAATATTGAAGAGACACGAATTTACCAAGATTTGGAACGTCAAACCAAACTCAAAGCGGCAGCACGTCTTTTAAACATGGGCTACAGCATCTCTGAAGTGGCTAAGGCAGTTGATTTATCAATCGACGAAATTACACCCCTAGCTTCAAATTCACCGAATCAATAAGAGCGATTTGCAATGATTGTCAGTTACTCCGGTTTGATACCAGTCACCTGAGGTCATTGCGGGCGGACATATTGCTGGAAATACTTGTAGTAACGTAGCACATACGGATTGTCGCGATTGGCTTGCTCTTCAATGAACGACCACCAGTTGCCTAAACCCACCTTCCGTAACAGTTTGGCGTACTCATGATACTCGTGTGGAACGTGTTCGGCTATCAACATACAAACCACACGAAGACGAATGCGCTCGACTTGTTGAAGAGTTAAGACAGTCCGCCGCAAAGCTCTAGCTGTATTGGACTTCATGATTTTACCGAATGGCATCCGTTCATCCTCTTCAATAAACTCAACTCCGATTTCAATGCACGCTAGATCACCTTGTTCAATTCCCTTAATAACTTTATCCATGACAGGATAAATCCAACGCCGCTGGTTATGCTCATGCATTTGTGGAGTAAGACTAAGCAATTGAGACACCTTCAAGCTGTGGGCATACGCAATATACCTTTGCTGTACCGCTTGCAGGCTCCAGCGTCCGGTTCCATTATAATCAATGGTGATTATCGTCATTTTGTCCTCATCAGAGAATTTAACCAGATCGAAAACAACATCAATCGCTTGGAACATGCCTGGTACTTTTTCTTGTCGCTATTGTTCTGGCTCAGATTCTAGTTGTTCAGACTCGGATAGTGGTTCCGGTTCGGCAATACATTTTTCTTAAGAACTGGCTCTTGAGGTTTCATGACAGTTTTTTGCACCTCTACTCTTGGTGCTTCACGTCCACTAAAATTACCTCCACGTCCACGTCCACGTCCACACTCGAGTATTATCTATTAATTACTGTTAGTGGACGCAGAAGAATCCTTGGCCAACCATGCCCGAAAGATTTCGTCGCGGTTGCCAATGGGAACAACACTGTAGAACCGTTGCCGCTCTCCCGTACCATCCCTGCCTAATAGCTGTAGTTTGTAACCAATTGACTTGAGTATTCGCCGGAGAATGACAATCGGGTTATCTTTCTCATTAATATTGGTGCCCAAAACTTTGATGATGTCTTTACGGTTAGCATGTACCAGTGCAAATAATTTTTGTAAATCTTCGTCATTGCCGCGAAAAGAGCGCGTACTGTCTAAGAGAGCCGGAATTCCCAGTAGTTCCAATGTGGCGATACTTACCCCAAGTTGACTACGGTTAAAATCTGGTAGAAAAAGTTGACCATTATGAACAGACTTACCGGCAGCACGTTGATCGCGTTCGCTCAAGAAAGGCTTGCCAATAGTCAAGAAATAGTGTAGACGTAGTTGAGAATACCAACCATCATCATCTAACTTGATGATTTCAGACGTCACATCAACTCCGTATATTTGTTGTGTACGATACTTTCGTTCCTGCCGTCGTTCGTCAGGTGTTTTCGATTGTTGTTGACTCAGTTTCTTAAACTCAGGCGCAGTTAAATGGGAAATATCAACATTCTCGATTGATTTGCACTCTTCTAAATAATTTTGCTGTTGATTTTCCGTCAATTCGCTCATCAATTGTTGGAGATCAGTGTGCTCAAGAGGTTGACGCGGATCTAAAATCCGATGTCCCTCAGCCTTCAAACCAGCAAGAACAGCATCACGGTAGTGACTCATCCCCGCATTCACCCGACAAGCCATCTTTGCCCAAATATTAATCGCGGTCTGGCTGACATGTACCATGTCCAAATCGATGCTCATCCCGGCATTTTGAAGCATATGAACGTTAGCCTTAAACTTATAATGTTCACAAGTCAAGAGGGATTTAAAATTAATCGCACCATTACCGATTTTACCCAAGCCGCGACGACCTACCCAAATGTGGCGATCGATATCTTCACGCACCCTCGACATGGATTGGCGGGAAGAGTTTTCAGGGGTAACGCCGTGTAAACAGCCCCAAACACTCGTAAAATGAGCTTTTAGATCAATACTGACACCAGTTTCAATCGCGGGAGAGGTGACGACAAGATCATAAGATGCCAGAATTTGATCTAGATTGTCGATACAAGCAAAAGCGGGATGGGTGGGGTCAGAGATCGTCTCTGAGTCAATCCGCAAAATTCTCAAATGTGGGAATTTATTTATTAGCCGCTTCTCAATATTGATCGTCCCCCATTTGGAGCGAACTTTTTGGCAGTGGGTAACGATAAACGGTTTACCACCGCGCTGAATATATTGCTCTAGAGCAGCAAACCAGGCGACAGGTCTAGTTTGGCTGTAGTGATAAACATTCCATCCAGTTTCTGGCTTCCAGGTATTCTCAACAATCCACGGTTCGATCTCAACACCTGCCATACCAAGTACAAACTCTATTGATAAGTCTGAGAGGTCAGCATCACTTAAAATTACCCGACCTCGCTTGCTGGTCAAGACATTGTGTAGTAGCTTTGATAATTGGCGGATGACTTCAACTCGGTGCTTTTGGACTTCAGTACTCGCGGAAAGAGTGTGCCAAATAACCTGTTCAGATTCATCAATAATGACGAGGGCATCTTTCCAATCTTCAGCGTTAAATCTCGCTTGGGAATTCGGGTGTAGACTATCTACACAAAGGGAATAACCAAAGATTGCGCCAGTTTCACTGTCTCGAACCTCAGTGATATAGGGGATACCCACTCTGTCACCAAGCATGTGTCCTAATTGTACTCGGTGAGTTAGCAGTAAAACCGGCTGACCATTGCGAATCGCCTCTTGAACAATCTTTACAAAAGATTCTGTTTTCCCCGTGCCTTTGCCGGATTTTATTCCGACCAGTTTGGCATGATCAGGGATTTTCAACTCGGACAAGTAGCGCTGGTTTACCTGCAGTGCTCTCGGGTATGTTAGTCTGTTGTACTGCTTAACAGTAAACTGTTCAATCGTCAGGGGGTTTTGATATAATTTATCGAAATCGCCACCCGCTACTAGGAAATCGTCAACGCCTTTTTCTGGTCCCGGCAGCTCGATAATCTGAACTAAACATCCTCTATCAGATAACAGTCTTGAAGTTTGAGTGATCGCAGTCGCTACATTTTTGATTGTCTTCGGTTTGAGATCGTGGTCAAAGCAGATCAAAAACTGGCGATCGCTTGTCGCGAAGTGTTGTAAGTCAGGAATCAGGAACGACTGACCGAAAGTAGAATCAAAATCATATTTTGGTTTGCGGTAGCCAGCATTGACACCGGGTAGAGCGATCGCCGCAAAACCAATACTTAGAAGGCTTGCAGCTTTTTTAACACCTTCACAGAGGATAATGGGGACGTTATATTTTAAGACCCACTCCCAAAAATCGCCAGAGCGATCCTCTTCGGATATGGGAATGTTGTGGCGATCGCTTACTTTCTGCCAGAGATGGAAAGGCATTTTGAGAAGTAATGCCCGTGTAGATTCTTTATAGGGGTGTTCATATTTGATAAATTTGGTGCGGTCGTCAAATTGGTGCCTAGGTTTATTTGGTTTGAAGCATCCCCAGTCCATCCGCTTATAGCCATTGAGCGGATCTACTCCAGCACACCACCAGCCACCATGTTCAAGGTGGCGATATTTCTTGAGGTCATGATCTCTCAGCCTTCCTTCGTTCCGCCGTGAGATGTGCTCGCTGTATAGTAAATAGTCATAACCCTCATTTCCAATCAATGAGAGAAAATTAAGCTGTATTAGAGCTGTGTCGATATTACTTGCCAGCCACTCATACCAGTGAGCCTCTTCTATGTCTTTCGGGCACTCTTGGCTTAATCCCTCGTTTTTTGGTAGAGATAGGGGATTAACTGTAGTATTTGGGGCGGAGACAATTTCTATAAATTGTCTGATTTCTGGAATATTTACGCTGAAAGCTTTGGTTTTTTGCATTTTTGGGTTTCTCCTGGTGTAAGGAGCAACCCTTTAGGTTTTCGGGGTCAAGCCTGGTTTATGGGCTTTTATGTGTTATTTGTTGCCACAATTGCACGATTTCGAGCTACAATACATTAAAATAAACAGTGAAATTTATAAGAACAGCTGGCTGTTCTTTTAGGATGCCATGACGACTACTAATCGTCTTGGGTTTGTAGCGGTTGAAATCGTTGCTTGTCCCAAATGGAGCTAAAGGATCGCCATCTTTTTTTACCTATAAATTTGGCTTAGCTTACTAGAGTGTGTTTTTGCATTATTGAGAAGTAAAGGACACTTTGTTTATACTAATCGATAGGTAATCTTAGCATACAGCTATTATATATTTACACTCACTATGTTTGGTTTGCAAATAAAGCCGGAAGATTGTTCTCTACTTGGACTAGAAATTTTCAAGTACATGGAAAATACAGGTCTTAGTATGCGTTCAATGGCAAAACAGGCAAGCATTTCTCAGCCAGGGTTAAGGGGGATGATCCTAAAGGGCGGAAGTCCTACGGAGAGTAGTATTATTAGGCTGGCGAGTGCCATGAGTAAACATCCTACAGAGCTTTTTCAATTGGTCTACGAAGAAAAAATTCGAGAGCTGGCTGAACCTGATGCTATAGATCGTCTAATGACTTTATTTATGGATATGTTTGAGGCTCTCCAGAAATGGGCGGGTCAGTTGCCCGAACAAGAAAAGCCATCAGATTATAAACTCCTAGATAAAGCCCTGAAAACTATTAAGTCTCTTCAGAATTAACAGCTTTAGCCATTTGCTGATGCACTGCTGGTACCGTTGCGATTGTTATCCGGTTGGTAGGCATTAAAAAAATAAACACCATGTGCGTCTGAGTTTCCGTTACGGTAGGCAACAAGAGGATCGCCCCAGCCTAGCTCTAGCACCGTTGAGTGCATGAAGCCTTGTTGGCAGTTGAGGAGCTCGGACACATCATCTAAGGAAGCCCAATTACAGCGCTCTGCCAGTTGTAATATATCTTTGTCGGTAACAGCCTGACTGTCGGTGCTTTCGGTTGCCTTGACTCGCTGCCAGCCTTCGGTTTGGAATAACCATTGTTGAATTGCTTTGAGCTTTATTGCTACTGTCATCAGTCGTACTTCTTTTTACAATTTTCCGGCAACTGTCTTTCTGACTCGTCCAACTAATCGGAGTAACCTACGTGCTTCTTTGCCTCAACTCGGTGGACTACTACCGCCGTTACGATTGATTAAATAATCTAGAATCCGTCTGTTTTCAGTCTGAAGTCCTCTCATAAAAGCACGGTCTTCATCAGCTTTAGCGCGGTCTTGATCAGCTTTAGCGCGATCGCGTTCAGCTTCCTCCCACAATTCAACAATCCGATGAGCAAAATCAGCCGCACTGGCTTGTGCATCTTCATCCAGATGGTTAACTTTTTGAGTTAATTGCCCAATTGCGGCAGTGTTACTTTTTTGCTGTTCGGCAATTTGCGCGAGCGTAGAATTGGTGCTCTTCTGCTGCTCGGTAATTTGTGCAAGCGTGGTATTAGTGCTCTTCTGCTGCTCGGTAATTTGTGCAAGCGTGGTATTAGTACTCTTTTGCTGTTCAGAAACTTGATCTAATCGTGTCGCCGTCGTTTCAAGAATTCGCTCAATTCGGTTTAGTCTGTCGTCTGTCGGGGTCATGACGCCTTCTTATCTTTTTTGGGTGAAAGAGATTCTTGCTGTTTAGGGTTAGTTTGGACAATTGTTTTGTCTTCATCCTCCATTTCTGGCGGAATTTCTATACTTTTAGATTTTAATCCCTCCTTAATTAGATACAACATCTGCTGGCTAGCTGTACGTGATTCTTCCTTTGCCATCCGATAAATAAGTGAGTAAATACTGTGAGGCATCGTAACAGCTGTTCGCTTCCCTTTATATATCCCTTGTGGCATTAGTGTACAATCCATAACCGTTAGTAGCAACATATAGATTCTACCTATACTATTTGCAAAAAACATCAGCAACACTAATCAGCTAGTAGTTGCTACTTTTACCTACTTGTTGTTACTGTAGTGACAACGACGTAAAGGGTAATTGAACCGACCCAAAGCGACACGCACACATCGGAAGAAAAGAAACTTAAATCATTACCTTTCTCACACTCCTTGCTGGGAAATGCAGAAGGGTGGAAGCCTAGAAAATACACACTTTTTTAAACCTGCGTGATTAGCACGAGCGGCTAAATTACCGCTCTTATTAGCCAAAGTAGGAAGAAATAATGCTGACTCAAAACGTCAAAGAGCGAAGAGAAACTTCACTATTACGTCGTGAAGTACTTAGTCTAGATGCAGGTAACAGAACTACTCAGTACATCAATGGTGATGGCGAAGCAGTCACAGTCCCAAGCGTGATCAAAACCTTTGAGGATTGGGAAGATTTGCCCAATGGTTCAGATGAGTCCCCAGTGATTCAAATCCAAAACGAGGATTTTCAAATAACAGAATCATTTGTAATTGGAGAGGAAGCACGGATACAGAAGGGTAAACCCGCCTACGCCTACGACAAAATCAAGATGGCGAAATACTTAGTTTATGCAGCACTTGAACCATTTCCTGAAAAGACCGTAATTGCAGTAGACCGCTTGTTAATTGCACTACCCGACAGTCGCAACGCCGATTACAGCGCCGTGCTGCGAGAACTAGAGGGGACACACAATTTCATCCGCAACAGTCAAAGATTAGTCGCATCTATCCGTAAAGTAGAGCTAATTGATGAAACAAAGGGTGCATACGCTTATGCCATCTTTCATGAGCTATTTCAACGACCCAAAGACAAAATCAACGGAATTTTAGATTTAGGTGGTGGGACAGTGATTGGTCGTTTGTATTCCCCAAGTGGGCAACCGCTTCGCTCTTATGACCTGATTGAGAAAAAAGGTACGTTTGCACTGGCTAACAAGATTGCTTCGGCGATACAGCGGCAACTAACCGAACGCTTGGAGCCGTCGCAGATTATGGATGCAATTGCGAATAGTTCTTACACTACTGACTCAGGTGTCAACTTTGCCCAAGTTTTTGATAAGTGTCGAGAAAGCTGGGTTGAAGATATTCGCGCTTCCGTGAGGGTGGCTTGGGCAGAACAGTTTAAGGAAATTGGTGAAGTACTACTTGTTGGTGGTTCTGCACCATTGGCTAAAAGTATTCAGGAATTTACTAAAAACCGTTTTCGGATGGTGTCAAATTATCAAACAATTTCAATTGAGGGAATGCAACTGCTATGAGCAACACGAGTGCGCGAATAGTTCTAAGAAATGGAGCGTTTGAGCAGGCGAATAGAATTCTTAAAGCGACCCAAAAAGGAAGCCTTTCAGAATTGGTAAGTGACCTGCTGTTTAGATATGGCGACCACTTTGCAAGTACTTGGAAGTACTCGGGGTGTGAGTGTAGTCAAGCAAATCGCCTCAATGAAGCAAATCCCATTCTTCAGCCTTCACCCATTGCAGGTTTAGCAACAAATCTTGACGAACCACTGAATTTTTAAGAGCGATCGCCCCTCCGACCAAGAAAAAGCGATCGCCCCCAATGGGATGTGTCTATGCCGCAAAAAACATAAACAACACAAGGATTCTAACTCATGTCTGACTTAACAATTTTCTCCGACGACAGCACTAAACCAGAGTGGAAGCTCAGAGTCAACGAAACAGATAGCGAACTGGCTGACATCAGAACTTATCACCTCAATTCTTACGGCGAGACGAGAGATTTAGCGGCGGGGATTTTAGCGGATTGTCCGCAGACCGACTTAACAATTTTTTACAATGAGTCGCCTCAAGTGACCAATCCCTTTAGCCTCTACGACGACATTGACGATATGCCGCATCCTCTTGCAGCTGGTCAGTTGCTCGGTGCGTTGAGTGGCTCCGTTGAGCCAGATGTTCTGTGGGCATTGACACACGCAGACTTTGACGCGGTTGAATTGATTGGCGATGAGGCTACCCGCGCCAAGGCAGACCGCATCATGAACCGACTCTCCGGCATCAAAGCTTGGGACGACGACCTAGACGACACCTTAGATGATTTGGACAACGGCTTAGATGATTTGGGTTCCAGTACTGAATTTGAATACTGTGATCGCTGCGGTTTTGATACCCTCCACAACCTTAATTTTTCTTCACTCAGTGAGTACTGGACTTGCTCAATTTGCGGCGCTCCTAACGCTGCAGTCTACGGAATTTAAGTAAAAATCAGGAACTCCAAAAATGACTAACCCACTCAAAATACACATCGGTTCCGGCACTCACGGCACAAGCTACCGCGCAATGGGCAAAGCGATAGGCTTTGACCCAGACATTTTAGAACAGGTGATTGAGGGCGACATTGGCGCAATTCAAGACTTAAGCGCCAAGGCTGAATATGCCGACAGAATCAACAAAATTTTGCTACCAGCATTAGAGCAAGCACTGAAGGCAATTAAAGCTACAGCGGATCTAAATGCGGCAAAAGCTCAATTACTTAAAGCTGGCAACACGGCAGCATTAAGTATTGTGAAGTCGCTCGGTAGTGCAACGCTTTCGGAGCAGCAGCTGATCAACAAATTAGAAGAAATTAAAACTAGCGTTACCAACTCCAAGGAATATGAGGGAATTCGTCACGCGAGGCAAATGAAGACAATAGATGCATCTCACGCGGTCAAGATGACACTAGGCGCGGCGGCTTTCAATGCCCAGATGAACGCAATGAAAACGAGCGCACAGACGAGCTTGGGCAAGATAGATGAGGGGATGGCTCAAACCGAGATTTTAGGACTACTGAAGCAGGGTAGCAAAGGCTACTATACCCCAACAGTTAATACTCGGTTAGGCGCAAATAATCAAGCTGTCAACTCGCTCTCTGGCACTGTCGCCTCCTCGGGCTTACTGACGAACCCATTAGGGCTTTTAGGTCGTGCGGTGCTGTTCTTCAAGGGAATTCCGGGCGCAATCGCTCAAAGATTATTTGGGATTTAGTAAATTTATCGCGGCTAGCTGTGTCTAGCCGCTATTACCCATGCAAGACCAGAACTCAAGCCTTACTCCGTTAGAGTCAATCTTTGCAGAAATAGCCGACGAACCGCAATCCGGATTAGAACAGCAACAGCAATCAGAAATATGGAGCCAATCAGAAGATAGAGATCTGTTCGATCAGTTACTTAGGGGACAGTATAGCAGCGCGATTGTCGCCAAAAACATTTTAGACAGTGTGGCTGCAAGTGCTGGTATTAAATGCTTTTGCGCCTTTAGTATCCGGTGTGGGTTTCCCGTGTGGGCTGCGGCTGGTATCCCGGCGATGGTTGTACTTCCGCTCCTGGCGGATTCCTTCGCCCATATTCCGGTAAAAGTCACTCTGAGTGAAAACTCAATTGATAACAAAAACAGTGACGCGATTACTTGTGTGGCAAGGTTTGCACAGGCTGTATCGGTTGGTAGCACAGGATATGAATCTTTTACCGAAGCGATCGCAATCAGAAAACATACAACACAGTCAGTCTCTGCACTCAACCGCGAGATTGATGCAGCTGAGGGGAAAAAAACCGATTCACCAAATTTCACGCCGCTGTTGATGGCAGTATTTTTGATCGTATTTTTACTCACGCTAGTTAAATCTAAGGTGTAAACAAGTGTCACAAGCATTTGAAAAGCTGAACATTGCCGCAAAAACAGCAGGAGCAATCGCGGCGGTGTCGTTCGTTGGCGCGGCTATCTGCCTGACAGCTTCATTTACAGGCACAGCAATCGATACGGCGGAGGTTTGCTATGCGCCGAAAGATATGCTGATTGAAAATGACCACATAGCTGATGGACATTGCCCACCGGATAAAGTTGGGCAAATTGAAAATCGGACATGGGAAGCCGCCGCGACGGAACATGTAAACCCAAATTACGGACTTGGCTGGCTGTACCACAAAGCGATTAGGTTACGGGTAATTTCTGCAACTAACCCAAATCAGGATTTATGGGCGCTGGCGGCTACAGGATTTTCTTTAGTTGGTTCGGTGACACTGGGGGCTTATCGTCAGAGGCTGTCACTGTTAATACCCGAAGCAAAAGAAGCAAATAAAACAACCCAGTACCGTACACAATTAAGTGAGGGAGCTAACCGACACATTAGTACTGTGTATCAAAAAGCCGAGGTTGAGTACCACACTCAACGCGCCGAATTATTCAAAAATGCCGCAATGTGGGCAGATTTACCACCAGAGGAACAGGAACGTCAACGCGCTTTAGCGGAAGCTGAGACAGCGGCCTACTTAGCATCGCTATCACCGGAGCAGAAACAGTTACCTCATGGCGACCCCGGTACGCTTGATGACGTTATCAAACAGCCAAAAATTGACGAATCGGATATTTTTGGCAAAACGATAGAAAAGCTCAAAGCCCATGAGGGCGGCTGGTTGTGGGCAATGGTCAACGGACATAAGCCGCTGATTATCACTGGCGACATGGGCGCTTTCAAATCCTATACAGCCGCCTCAATCCTGTTACTGCGGTGGTTTTTATTCGACGTTCCATGTGTGGCGATTACTGACCCACATGGGCACCAAAATAGTAAGTTACCGTGGGAATTCCTCATCAAAAAGGGAGCGGTGGTTTATGGGTCCTCTCAAGATTGGACAGCTATAAACATCGGCATTGAAACCGCATTTAAGCGCTGGTCAGAGCGTGACTTGAATTCTCCTAAAATCAGCTCGTTATTTGACGAATTGACTAATTACAGCAAGCATGAGGAGTGTAAAAAATCAGCAAGTGAGTTGATGTCTCGCGTGTTATCTGACCCAAGAAAAGCTAATGAAGGTGTTGTCATTATCACCCACTCAGTCACAAATGAAGGCACAGGCGGGGGTAGTGGTTTCGCTGATAGTCGTATTGCTGGGACACTAACTTTAAAGCTGAATTCCGACAATGAAATGAAGCCACTATTTAAAGGCACTTTATCCGGCTTCAAAGATGACGATGGCAATGTGTTAGAGGCAATGTCAATCACCTTACCTGTGTGGCTCAAACCAGACAGGATTTACAATACTTTCGTTGCTAAGAAGGAAGACAAAACGGATAGTAATCCAGCACCAACACAAAGTAAGGAGCAGTTAGAAGCCCTTTATAATCTGGAATTCAATTTAGACTCGCCACAACCTCAGCCTCGAGAGATTGAAGAGCAAGTTTTTACCGACCTGCCATTCATTCAGCAAAATATCTTGATGTACCTCAATGGTAAGGGTAGTAAATCCGAGCGCGATATCAGGCTTACTCGTAGTCTCAAAGAGCACTCAATTGATGATGTTCGTAATGCCTTAAGCGAATTAGTTAATCAAAAATTGATAATTATGACTGACAAAAATGAGTACAAAATTGCTGAATAGTTGACTACAAGCGACCTCATGACCACAAAGTTTGTGGTCAATCCTATGGTCAATCCTGTGGTCAGGCATGGTCACTGATATGTAAAGGTTACAGACGTTTTGAGCAGTTATCGTTGTGGTCATCTGTGGTCATGATTGTGGTCGGATGTGGTCATTGATATATAAGAGTTACAGCCGGTTTTCTGGTTGTCTTGTGGTCATTTAAGCAAGAACCATACAAAACCCCGGTTTTTGTGGTCAAAACGACCACAGACCACACGACCACAAATAGTAGTAAAAAAAATCGATTTCTATTAGAAGAAAATCATGAATAGATTTATAGCCACTCGTATCCTGTTACCAATCGCTCAAATCGGATTCTTATTCGCCACAGCCGGAAGCCTCGTATTAACCACTTCTGCGATTAATCAAGCGCTCGCCCCAAAAGAGGATTTAAATCCAGTGATTAAGTACAGTATGAATATTTATTGGAAGGGGATGACTGGGTGGCTTGGCACGGCAGCGCTCGCGCAAATATTCGGAGGCTGGCAAGATGAGGAGGAGGAAGAAACCACTACTACTTTTGAGTCTGAGCCGGAGACTTTCTCTGAGTATATGTCCATCCAGTTTGAGGACTATGTTCAACGCCTTAAAGACGGGGAGAGATTTGATTATTGGGCTGAGATTGACAAACACCACGACCGACTAACTAAAGAGAAGTGCTCGCAATGTCGGTTCTATTGTGGCGATAATGAGTATCTAAATTGTGCGGTTCATCCAGAACTCTTATACAGTTGTAAAGATTTTAGTCCATTAAATTAAAGCGTTTGTTACTGTAAAATTACGTTGGCAACAAAAATGAACCCAAGCTCATTAACGGGCATAGTGGGTTCGTTTTTTTATGGCTGTTATATGATTCGAGTGCGTTACTATTTTAATTTTTCTGATTTTTGAGATAGTAACAGCTATTTACTCACCTCAAGTACAGTTTTTTCAACTCTTTGATAAACACGTAGTAAGCTCTGACGAGTGCTCTCCTGATAGCCCATGAAAGAGCCACGGCTAGCCGCAGAGCTTTACACTCAGAGTGGGGCTGATGTCACTATCAAGCTACAAGTTGCGGAATATGAAGTTCAAGCTTGGTAGTAAGTAGAGATACTGATTCAGGGATATGATGTCTAAATCTCAGCCGTTATTCCTCAAAATATTTGGTGTTTCTGGTATTGCTTTAGCTATTGGTTTAGCTGGTGTGTTAGTCTGGAAGGCTCCAGAATGGCAGACTAATCATATTAAAAATCAGATTAGTGCTCTTAGAAAAATTGATGAGAAAGACCGCGTAACACTTGAGAAAGACCGCATAACGCTTGAGAATGCGACCCGTAGTACTTTAATTCAAGCTTTCGGTGGACTATTTTTAGTTACAACTGCTTATTTCTCGTGGCAAAATCTTAAAGCTACACAGCGAAACCTCATAGCGAGTGAAGAAAAGCAAATCACAGAACGCTTTAGCAAGGCAGTTGAACAACTGGGAAATACGAACATTCACGTCCGGCTTGGAGGAATTTATGCCCTTGAGCGGATTTCCTTTGACTCGGAGCGAGATTACTGGCAGATCATCGAAATTCTTACCGCTTATGTCCGAGAGAAAGCCCCAGTCAGGAAAGTAGAAGAGAACGAAAAAGAGAGATCTCCCATATCAACAGATATCCAAGCTGTTCTAACTGTTCTCACCAGACGCGCAAAAGCCTATGGACAAGGTGAGGAAAATCCCCTTGATTTAAGTAAAAGCAACCTCCGGGGAGCCGACCTCCGGGGAGCCAAACTCCGGGAAGCCAAACTCCAGGAAGCCGACCTCCAGGAAGCCGACCTCCAGGAAGCCGACCTCCAGGGAGCTGACCTCCAGGAAGCCAAACTCCAGAAAGCCAACCTCATGGAAGCCAACTTCGGGGAAGCCAACCTCCAGGGAGCCAACCTCCAGGGAGCCGAACTCGTGAAAGCCAACCTCATGGAAGCCGAACTCGTGAAAGCCAACCTCCAGGGAGCCGAACTCGTGAAAGCCAACCTCATGAAAGCCAACCTCATGAAAGCCGAACTCGTGAAAGCCAACCTCATGAAAGCCAACCTCCAAGGAGCCAACCTCATGAAAGCCAACCTCATGGAAGCCAACCTCCAAGGAGCCGAACTCGTGGAAGCCAACCTCATGGAAGCCAACCTCATGGAAGCCAACCTCGTGAAAGCCAACCTCCAGGGAGCCAACCTCTTGATAGCCAACCTCTGGATAGCCAACCTCACGGAAGCCAACCTCATGGAAGCCGACCTCAAAGGAGCCGACCTCAAAGGAGCCGACCTCATGGAAGCCAACCTCAAAGGAGCCGACCTCATGGATGCCGACCTCAAAGGAGCCGACCTCAAAGGAGCCGACCTCAAAGGAGCCAACCTCCATTTGGCTAAAAATCTAACCCCAGAACAAGTAAAAATTGCCAAGAATTGGGAAGACGCCGACTATCAAGAGGAATTCCGCGCTCTCCTTGGCTTACCACCAAAAAGCAAAAAGTAAATTCCAGTTCAGTATTGATTTAGTACTAATCAGGTATACAATTAGAACCGATACTAAACCATAATAGTACAATGATTATTGTCATTGGTGGCATCAAAGGCGGTGCCGGGAAAAGCACTATTGCGGCGAATTTAGCTGTTCGCCGCGCCACCGAATATAATGTCCTGCTCGTGGATGGAGACGAACAAGAAACGACAGCTTTGTGGGCATCAACGCGGAGTGCCAATAAAGTTGACTTTAGTAATAACCTGACGTGCATTCAACTACGGGGTCGGGCAGCTAGGGATGAAGTTTTGAAACTGTCAGCCCATTATCAAGATGTCATCATTGATGTTGGGGGGAGAGATACCACTACCCAGAGGGCAGCATTGACGATCGCCGATTTAGTACTGCTTCCTTTACCCCCTCGCGGTCCCGATATTTGGACTTTGGATAAAGTAGCGGAATTGTTGGAGGAAGTGCGAACCGTGAATCCAGGACTTTTAGCTTGGGCATTCTTGAATCGGGCTGATGCCAGTGGGACGGACAACACTGAGGCAATGCAAATGATTGCCGACACAGAGGGCATAGATTTAATTCCGCCGATGATTGGGGATAGAAAAGCATTTCCCAATGCCCATACTCAAGGGTTGAGTGCAATCGAAGTCAAGAAGAGCGACCCCAAAGCAGTCAAAGAGTTAGAAGAACTATATCAATACTGTTTTAGTACTAAAATAGTATCAAGTAAGAATCAAGAAAGTACTAAATGACGATTAAGAAGCCAGTCAGTCAAAAATCATCAACTGAGTTCGAGAAAATTGAGCGCGTGATCAATGCTGGTAGTCCACCTGCCCCAACAGCGGAGATGCCCTTATCAAAGGAAATAAAATTCCAGATGGTAATTCCCCCTGAATTATGTCAGGCAATCGATGAGGCGAGAAAACTGACTAAAACCAGTCGTCGGGCATGGTTATTGCAAGCCGCGCAGGAAAAATTAGAAAGGGAGGGTAAGTTGTAAATAATTGCGCGTTCGCACGCTCCTTGATTTGACTATTGACTACTCATCAATGGTGTTCCACTTGATCCCAGCAAAACGCTTAGAATTAACTTTGGTGTATTTTTCAGTGTGGCGGATGTCCCGGTGTCCCAAAAATTCCTGAATAAATCGGGTACTGTGTCCCTCATTCACGAGGTAGTAACCACAAGCATGACGTAACTGGTGCGGGTGAACCTTGATATTTAATTTTGCCACTTCCCCCAACCTAGTCAGCAGCCTTTGTACCGCCGACGGAGTTAACCGTTCTCCCCTCTCCCCAACAAAAACGTAATTGCTACCGACGTTTAATCCCTTCAGTTCAAGCAAAGCCTCGATTTCATCCGCTGGGAACGGATGAACCCCGCTATCGCTACCTTTCTTACGGGTAATAAAAATCTCCTCATCTAAAAACGAAATCGCATCCCACCGCAAATCGCAAGCCTCCGACACCCGCAACCCGTGGCGAAATACCAACAGAAACAGCGCATAATTCCTTATATTGTACCTACCGTAAACTTTTGCAGCTCTCAGGATACTGTTTACCTCACGTACCGTAAGATATTCCCGTGACCTGTAATGCTCATTCTTACGTCGTACCGGCATTCTCTGACATCTGGTAACTGTTCGTATTATACGTTGAAATACCAACAGTTTTTTAGCCCACAACCCTCATTCTACCGTCGCCAGTATCCCGTGATAGTTTTTCCTGATAGGTCGCAACTTTCAGGCAGTCTCTCAAACCCCTATTCCCTCGTCAACACATAAGCTTTGGCTATATCAGGGGTAAAATTCCCCCTTTATAGTATGATGTGCCGCCTGTCTTAACGAACGTAGTACGCTCGTTTTGTTGACGATCTTACCTGCGCGTTGCTCTGTGCGGAATGGGGTGAAGTAAGCAGTGAAAAAGAAAATTACGCACTCTTCCTTGATCACCAGTTTTCAATATCCTTTGCTTCCTTATCGTAACTTTAGGTACGCTTGCTCGTTTCACCCCCTTAACCCGGTTTTTGGGTCGAAGGCTACTCACTCCCCTGTAACTGAGATCAAGCCTTTACGGACAAATAACACTTGCAATGTAAGTGTTATTACTAAGAAACTTATAAAATCATACTAATACAACCTCTTGCTGGCAACTGTTGGCAGCCTTTACTAGTAAGAGATAGTAAGCTACAGTTTTTCATAGGTGCTTATTAATACATTAGAAAGCTGGAGATTGCTTTAACCTAAAAGAAGCAGGTATGGTAAAAGTATTGAGCAGCATGATGGATAAAAAAGTTATTTCAGTATTTAATAATAAAGGTGGAGTTGGAAAGACAAATATTATATGGAACTTAGGGATATCACTTGCAGATAAGGGTAAAAAGGTTTTATTTATAGATTTTGATCCTCAATGCAATCTTTCTATTGCAACCATTGGGTATAAAGAATTTGAAAAATGCCTTGTCACTTCTAATAGTTTTCCTTTTGGGAAGACAATTAGAGCTTATGCACAACCTTATAGCCAGGTACAAGGAAATACAGAAGTATATTTAGAAAAACCAAAATATCGCAATGATAACTGGAAAAATCTTGATATTATCCCAGGTGATTTCTGGCTTAATAACTTCGCAGATTATTTAAATGTTGGAAGTGACGTAATAGGGGGAACTGGAATTTATAGATTTCTTTTACTTCAAACATTAATTGAAAAACTAGAAGAAAAAAATCAAGCTATATATGATTATGTACTCATTGATTTGGCTCCATCATTTAATACATTAGTTCGGGCTGCTTTATATTGCTCAGATTATTTTTTAGTACCCTGTACTGCTGACCTATTCTCTGCTTATTGTGTAGGACTAATAGGCGAAGTATTACCATCATTTATTAATGATTGGGTTCAAGGCAGAGGTAGATTTTTGAAAGTAAACCCTTATGACAAGCTAGTATCTGCTAAAGGAAAACCAAAATTTGGAGGTTGGATTTTTAATGGTTTTGATACAAGACTCAGAGATGGAGTTATATCTCCGATTGCCGCAGATAAAGCTCAATTTGAGCAAGTCATAAATTCTATTGAGAAGAACTTAATTCCTAAATTAACAAAGGATATTACTGATTATGAGTGTATACCTTTATTTGTAAAGAAAGAACCAATAGCAAGTATAGAAGATTTAAATACAATGGCTCCTGACAGTATAGTACAAAACATTCCTATAAAATACTTGTTACAAGAGAAGCCAACGAGGGAGATACAACAAGGTTCGTGGTCTCAGGGTCAAAAGAATTTAATGTCAAAAATGACTAAAGAATATGATCTCTTAGCAGATTATATAATAGAGAATTTTAACAAATAAATATATGAACTAATTTTTATAGAATATTTAATGACTTTTAGTTAAAATTTTGGGGTTAGTTAAACTAAGTGATTCCCTCACAAGAACCACTTGTCTTCGGGGTGAAATGAGCAAGCGCGTTCTAAACGACTAGTTCAGGTCGCGCTTGCTCATTTCACCCCTGCTACTAGAGGATTTTTTTATTTGTTGCTTGGCTTAATGCCAACAACCCTCAATTTTTATTAGTATTCTTAGCATTCATGAGAAAATCTTCTCCTAACAGTGTAATATTCCTAATTAGGGAATTCCGTTGACCATTCAGGAGCGGAATTGTTTCCCCAGCAATGAATCTATCGGAGTCAATCAAAATCCTGATATATTCAAAAACTATGGCTTCATCAAATCCTTCAACACGAATATTTTGAATCGGCGCTTCAGATGAAGCAGTTTCTGCCTGAAGCAAAATTTTTATAATCAGCTCTTCATTTCTAGCCATTATTTTATCCTCTTTTTTTAGATAATTATTTTTTTATTTTCATCTATGGTGGTTGCATAATATTGTGTGATTTTACTGAATTAAGTGAAAATTTTGAAAATTAAACTTTCAACGTGATTACACAGCATATCGTTTGCTTTAGACACTCGCCCCACAATAAGGCTTTTCGCCACCCAATCAACGAAATAGCTCATTATGTGCAACACTGCACAACCAGATAATTTATCATTTTTTACTACAGGGAGCGTTAAGCGTAATTATCGCGCAAGGATTTCAGATCTTCACGGATAGCGGTTGTGGTAGGATGATCTACTCCTAAGCTAAGTTCAGCCATTTCTAATGCTTTTTTATACAGTGGTTCCGCTTCGCTGTACCTTCCTTGGGAGTAGTAGAGTCCTGCCAGGTTGTTGTAACTGGTGGCGACATCCGGATGTTCTTCTCCCAGCAGCCGTTGCGAAAGTTCCAATGCTTTTTTATACAGTGGTTCCGCTTCGCTGTACCTTCTTTGGGAGTAGTAGAGGTAAGCCAGGTTGTTGTAGCTGGAGGCGACATCAGGATGTTCTTCTCCCAGCAGCCGTTGCGAAAGTTCCAATGCTTTTTTATACAGTGGTTCCGCTTCGCTGTACCGTCCTTGGGAGTAGTAGAGTCCTGCCAGGTTGTTGTAACTGGTGGCGACATAGGGATGCTCCTCAGTTAGCAGCCGTCGCTGGAGTTCCAATGCTTTTTTATACAGTGGTTCCGCTTCGCTGTACCTTCTTTGGAAGTAGTAGAGGTAAGCCAGGTTGTTGTAGCTGGAGGCGACATCAGGATGTTCTTCTCCCAGCAGCCGTTGCCTAAGTTCTAATGCTTTTTTATACAG
>Ga0209724_1001041_pt1 | contig 25865 bp, 23 predicted proteins | sample grotaG_FD_184143 | JGI IMG/M metagenome (GOLD analysis project Ga0209724, IMG submission 184143) | Glacier valley bacterial and archeal communities from Borup Fiord, Nunavut, Canada, to study Microbial Dark Matter (Phase II) -... | ecosystem: Environmental > Aquatic > Freshwater > Ice > Glacier ...
GAGGACATCATACCGCCCCGGTTACTTCGCTGGCCTTCAGCAACGATGGTAAGTTATTAGCTTCCGGCAGTAGCGATAAAACCATTATTTTGTGGGATGTTGAGCGTCGTCTGGCTTTAGGTCAACCATTTGATTATCATCGTGATTTTATTCGTAGCGTGGCCTTCAGCAACGATGGGCGTTTTCTGGCTTCGGGCAGTAATGATGGTTCAGCCGTTATCAAGGATATTAAGGGCGATACTCAGGTGGAGCAAGCCTGCCAGATTGTTAATCGCAATCTGACTGAGGAGGAGTGGGAAAATTATCTGCCCGGTGAGCCGTTCCAGAAGACCTCTGCAAATCTACCATAAGGAGTTGCAAATCTAAAATCTAAAATCCAAAATCGGGTAGACACAGAGGTCTACCCTTCCGAATTTTTACTTCTTTATTCTTTATTCTTCAATAAAATCAGAAAACTATGCAAGTTATGTACTTTCGTATCTCAACTTGAGAACTAAGATAGATTAAATCCTCTTTTTACAAAGGATAAAATGAGATGGAGAACCCTCAGTATGAGAGTCATATTCAAATGCACCCAGATATTCAAACCCAGCCCCTGGAAACTCCTGTTTGCTCTTTCGGTAAAACACTAAAAGTTCCAGTCCTTGTTCTTTATGATTAATGATTAACTGGTCTTTTCTTCCACTGGTCTGCCCATCCCAATACAAGGTATCTCCTACTAGCTTATCCTTATATTGAGTCATGTCAATGCTTTTAGTTTCCGTCACAAACAACCAGATAGATTTATGTCCATTTGGTTGGAAAATTCCTGTATTTATAGTAGCGTCTGTAATACTAAACTGCTGTTTTAAATCTTCCCGAGTATATATCTTTGTTTTAGCTAACTGCTCCGACGTTTTCACGGTTTAGCTCCTACATCAATTACTACAAAATTAAACTTTGTGGCCTAATACTGATCCATCCCAAGTTCCATCTTGGCATCTTCGGTCATCATGGTTGGATTCCAGGGTGGTGACCACACCAGATTCAGTTTCACATCGGACACTCCGGGCATGCCATCCAGAGCCTCGCGCACCTGCGTCCCGATAACCTGACTTAATGGACAGCCGGGTGTAGTCAAGGTCATAGTTATGTCAACTAAACCCTCATCCTGCACATCCACCCCATAAATCAGGCCCAGGTCTACGATATTAATCCCGATTTCCGGGTCATAGACAGTTTTAAGGGCTTCACGTACTTCCTCATCGGTTGGTAAGCTCATCTACATTCTCCCCATATAGAATTTTGAGTTTTAAGTTTTAACCCTGTGTTTTGTTCCCCCTTCCTTGCTAGGGAAGGGGGTTAGGTTTAATCCCACTTTATCTCGAAACGATAATCCAGACGGCCTTCGATAGCCTCAAGTTGCTGAATCTCTAGTATTACATTTTGCGCCCCGGCAGCTTCAATGGTCGCCTCAGTCACACCCGCCAGAAACTCGATGTGACCCGGTTCATCGCGATGTAATTGCTCCCAATGGTTAGGGCCAAGCTCCCGCACATCCCGTTCGCCATAACGGAAAACCGCTCGATAGACTTGCGGTGAGTTTCGCAACAGTCGGGTTGCTCCCCAGACATCCACCGCCGCCAGTAATATCCGCCCAATCGGGGTTTTGCGATAACCTTCAAAGGTCAGGCGACCTAGTTTCCGCATCGCTTCAGGGCGGGGTAGTTCGGCAAAAAAGTGATTAGCAACCAATTCCAGAATCGCCCGCACCGTCTCAAGGCTGACTTCGGCGGGGGGCTGCTTAACATTATAACCCAATTGGGCCAAAGTTTCGGTTATTGCCGGGTCGTTTTTCAGACCAGTCCCCGCTAACAAAGCTTCCAGTGCCTCTTTTTTGACTTTGTACTCACCCAAATCGGTTTCCACTTTTAGTTCAAGCACATTTCTAGCTAATTTAATTATTCACCATAGAGGCACAGAGAACACAAAGGAATATTTTAAAGTATATTCACCCCATTTGTCATCCTGAACGAAGTAAAGGATCTTGCTTGGAATAACTAGACTCTTCGCAAGCTCAGAGTGACAACTCGCCTGAACAGTTACGACTTTCGACTCGTTACTGGGTACTCGTTACTTTTCCCGACCACCGTTAATAATCATCCATGATGCCGAGTTCGTCTTTGGCGGTTTCGCTCATCATCTCCGGCGACCAGGGTGGGTTAAAGACAAAGTTAACCTTAACCCCTTCGATACCCTCCAACTCACTCAAGGCATTTTTTACATCGTTACGAATCTGCGGCCCGGCGGGGCAACCCGGCGAGGTCAGGGTCATAAACATTTGAACTTCACCATCATCGTCAATATCAATCCGATAGACCAATCCCAGGTCAACAATATTGACCCCTAGTTCGGGGTCAATTACGCCTTTTAGTGCGCCCACAATCTGGTCATCGGTCAGAGTCGTTGCGGCCATTAGCACTTACCGCCTTTCATGATTTTTTTTGCAAAAAAATTGCTTAATTATTTATTATTATAAACATCACGCCTGTGACCAACTTGAATAATATTTACCGTTTGATTTTTATCATCTATTTCATAAACTACACGGTAATCACCAACTCGTATACGCCAAGCCTCTTCCCCTATTAGTTTTATGCAACCCACTGGCCTTGGAGTTTGTGCTAAATCAGCAATAGAGCTTCGTATCTGATGGTAAACATTAGTAGGCAGTTGATCTATTACTTTTTGGACTCTACGTCCTATGCTCAGATTATAGCTCATTGAAAATCCAGAAAGTTAATGAATTTGGGCTTCTTCAACCAGCTTTTTCTCAGGGTGATTTTGTTCAATCTCAGCAATAGCTTGCTCAAAGGGGATGAACTCATCACCAACAGCTTTTGCTTTAAGATAGGCGATTATATCCTCAAGGTCTTCCAGTTCTTCCAGAAGTTTATGATAATCAGCGATATCCAGCACTACACTTACGGGAGTGCCGTTCTCGTCTACAATAAACTTTTCTTTGATTGGCAACATTAGCAAGCCTCCTAAAGAATAGGCAGGTCTCCCCCGAATCCGACCTGGGAAAACCTGCCCAAAAGCGCAAGATTAACCGATTGAGCCTTCCATTTCGAGGGCTACCAGGCGGTTCAGTTCCAGAGCGTATTCCATCGGCAGTTCTTTGGTAACTGGCTCGATAAAACCATTGACAATCATCGCCATCGCCTCAGCTTCGGACAGACCCCGACTCATCATATAGAAAACTTGCTCCTCTGATACCCGGCCTACCGTCGCTTCATGCTCAATGGTGATATTGTTCTGGTGAACCTGCATATCGGGATAAGTATCGTTTCGGCTGAATTCGTCCATGAGTAGACCGTCGCAGCGCACCTTGACCCGCGCCCCAACCGCGTTTTTGTTCACGCGAATAAGACCCCGGAAGCCCGCATGCCCGCCATCCTTCGCCACCGACTTCGCCAGAACGTTGCTGGTGGTATAAGGAGCGGCGTGGATGACTTTTGCGCCACCGTCTTTGTGCTGACCCTTGTTTGCGAAAGCGATATTCATATGGTCAGCCCGTGCCCCCTTGCCAATCAGGTAGCTGGCGGGGTAAAGCATGGTTATTTTACTGCCCATCGATCCGCCAACCCACTCCATCCGTGCCTCTTCTTCAACTAAAGCCCGTTTGGTGTTCAGATTATAGACATCGCTTGACCAGTTCTGGACGGTGGTGTAACGCGCCTGTGCCCCCGGCTTCACAAAGATTTCTACCACCGCGCTATGTAGCGAGTTCAAGCTATATTGCTGAGCGGTGCAACCCTCGATATACTGGGCGGACGAACCTTCCTCCACAATTAGCATAGTATGCTCAAAAGTGCCTTCTTCTTTGCCTTCCATACGAAAGTAAGCTTGCAAAGGCAGGTCAACTTTGGTGTTGGGTGGAATCCACATAAACGAGCCACCACTCCAAACCGCCCCGTGCAAGGCCGCAAACTTGTTATCGGTGGGCGGTACGCACTTGCTCATGAATTTCTCTTTAACAATATCGGGGTAATCCTTGATAGCGGTGTCCATACTGGTGAAAAGCACGCCCATTTTGGCGTATTCGTCTTTCAAGCCCTCATAGACGGATTCGCTATCGAAGACCGCCACCACCCCAGCCAGATACTTGCGCTCGGCTTCGGGAATACCCAGCTTTTCGTAGGTATCCTTAATATCCTGTGGCACATCGTCCCAGGTACGGGTCTTTTTGCTACCAGGCATAGTATAGAAGGTAATATCATCAAACTTCAGGCCGCTAAGGTCAGGCCCCCAGGTCGGCATCGGCTTCGACTCGAAAATCTCGAAGCTCTTGAGACGGAATTGGCGCATCCAATCCGGCTCATCCTTCTGGTAGCTGATTTCCTCCACGGTTTCGCGGTTGATACCCTTACCGATTTTGGAAACACGGGTGAGGGGAGTGCCAAAGCCCTTTTTAGTGGACTCTACCTCTTTGGTTAATTCAATAGTCATTTTCTCTATTCTCCTGCGGACAGACTGCCTTTTGCCAGCTCTGCCGCTTAAATTTGCCAATGACTGACGTTATTTATAATTACACATCTTACTCCAAAAGCAAGATGTTTTACGCTTGCGATTCGATGGAGAAGCGGTTGCCCTCCGCGTCCCGCCCGTCAGCCACCAAATGGCCCGGTGCAGGTGCGTTTACTTCGCCCATCGCTACTCCTCGTTGAATGAGTTCATTTCGGGCGGCCTCAATATCAGTTACCCGAAAGGTTATGCCAGGGGCATCTTTGCCAAAATCGCCTTCGCCACCTGCGTGCAAAGCCAGGATACATGCCCCTGTGTCAAATTCGACCCAGTAAACCTCGCTAAAATCCGTAACGTCCTGTGGCTCTTTTAGTGTTAGCCCCAATTTATCCCGGTAGAACGAAACCTGGGCGTTCATATCTTGCACATACAGTATTACTTCCATCAAATCGCCGATGAAACCCATCAGAATTCCCCTGTTTACTCGTCATCCTCGGCGGGTTCGGTGGCCCGCCCGGCGATTACCAACCCCTTTTTGGCGGTGCGCAAGGCCAACCCGGCACATTTAAGGCGGATAGAACTGGTAATTTCGATGCCAAGCTCGTCAATAAGCTGGTCACGGGTAATTTCAATTACTTCGTCGGCCTTGTGACCTTTCATCAGGTCAGTTAGCAGGTAGGCACTGGCCCGGCTGATGGCACAGCCCCGACCCGAAAAGCCCACGTCCTCCACTACTCCCTCGGCGTTCAGGCGCAACTGGATTTTGAGCTTGTCGCCACAGAGCGGGTTGCTATCCTCAAAAACTACGGTTGGGTCATCTACTTTATGGTTTTTAAGCTCTACGTCGAAGTTGTGGGCCAACTCCAGCACGTAGTCCATATCGAGATCATCCCTAATCTCGCTCACGATTTTTCTCCCCTTACTTAATTTATTAGCATCAATTCAATCCCTACTATTTTACTAGGAATTAAACCATATTGCAAGTTTGAGCGCAGCAAGCGTCGGCCTTGCATAAAACCCAATTTTCCTTTGTCAACTAAACCAGTTTGAACACCCGGCGGGCTTTGTGCAAAGCATCCACCAGTTTATCTACTTCCTCTAAAGTGTTATACAAATAGAAACTGGCGCGGGTGGTTGCCGGAACGTCCAGATAATCGGTCAGGGGCATGGCGCAGTGATTTCCAGCGCGCACCGCAATCCCTTCCCGGTCAAGCATCGTCGCCAGGTCGTGGGGATGGACATCGCCCAGATTGAAGGCTACTACCCCGCCCTTTTCTTCGGCCTTGCGCGGCCCATAAATCGTCATATCGGGGATTTCCCGCATCTGGCCCAAAGCATAACGGGTAATTTCGATTTCGTGCTGGCGAAGGGCGGGCATCCCAAAGGCTTGCAGATAATCTACCGCCGCCCCCAGCCCGATACCCTCGGCAATGGCGGGCGTGCCAGCCTCAAACTTCCAGGGCAAGTCGTTCCAGGTGCTACCTTCCAGGGTAACAGTCCGAATCATATCGCCACCTGTCATAAAGGGCGGCATCGCTTCCAGCAACTCGCGCTTGCCCCACAGCACCCCTATCCCGGTTGGGCCACACATCTTATGCCCGCTAAAGGCGATAAAGTCTGCATCTAGGACTTGTACATCCACTGGCATATGCGGGACACTCTGGGCGGCATCCACCACCATAATTGCCCCCACCGCGTGGGCCTTTTTGGTCAGTTCGACGATAGGATTGATTGTCCCCAGCACGTTCGACATATGGGCAATCGCTACCAGTTTGGTTTTTTCGTTGATAAGTTCGTCAAGGTTGCTTAAATCCAGCTTGCCATCCTCGGTGATGCCCAGGTAGCGGACGGTTGCGCCCTTGTCGGCGGCTAGTTGCTGCCAGGGAACGATGTTGGAGTGATGCTCCATAATAGTGGAAACAATCTCGTCGCCGGCCTTGATATTAACTTTACCCCAGGTAAAGGCTATCAGGTTCAGGGCTTCGGTAGCGTTGCGGGTGAAAATTATTTCCTTGCGGGATTTTGCATTAATTAACCAGGCCACTTTGCCGTGCGCTCGCTCGTATTTAAAGGTAGCCTCATCACTCCAGCGATAAACACCCCGATGGATATTGGCGTTAGATTTATGGTAGTATTCCAGCATAGCCTCAATCACTGGCTCAGGGCGAAGGCTGCTGGCGGTACTATCCAGATAAACCACTGGCTTACCATTCACCAACTCCTCCAAAATCGGAAAATCCCGGCGAATGGACTGAATATCAAAAGGGCGAGTACCCGCCTCTGTTTCTGCTACCTTTGTATCCACCATAAAAAGCACTCTTTCTAAATATTATTTATTTTATTCTTTTCCCCCTTCCTGTGTCGGGAAGGGGGTTAGGGGGTTAGGTTAAGCTAGGCCATTTTTCGGGCAATACTCAGGCGCAAACGTTCGCGCACACTCGCCAGCGGCACCCGGTCGGTAACTTGCTCAAAGAAACCAGACACAATTGTGCTGATAGCTTCGTCGCGCGACAGACCACGAGTTTGCAGATAAAAAATCTGATTATCGTCCACCATCCCGATAGTCTGACCGTGAGCGCAACGCACATCGTTAGCATCCACATCCAGGCTAGGCAGGGCATCGGCCTTGCTTTCTTCGCTCAAGAATAATACGTGGTCGCCCAGGGTGCTTTCGGTAAACTTGCCATTTTTGTCCACCCGAATTTTACCCTGAAAGCCATATTGCCCTCGGTCACGTAAGGCTGCTTTGAACAGGGCATCGCCAGTGGTATGCGGGACACTGTGACGGGTGGTGGTTTTAAGGTCGTGGTGTTGGTCTCCAGTCGGGAAAATTGCCCCAATGGTTTCGGCCCGCGCCCCTTCGCCCTGAGTAATACTTTCCAAATCCAGCCGGGTTTCGTCACTACCAAACAAAGCTACGATCCAACGATTTACGCTATAGGTCGAGAGCAACGCCCGTTTGGTCGAGAAGTTATTGACGTTATGACCCCACTCTTGCGGGTTGTAATATTCCAGGGTGCTATAGTTCCCAACGAAGGTTTCTACGATGTTGGCATCCATAATCTGCCCGCCAACCTCATCGTTGCTCAACTGTTCCTCAATCACTTTAACCTTGCTATTAGCACCGGTTACAACGATTACATGGCTAAAGAGGGCGGTTTGAGGAGTATCAGCATAAAATACTACCCGGAAGGGGGCGGAAATTTCCACCTTGTCCGGTACATACAGGAAGGCCCCACCACTCCACAAAGCGGCGTGCAAGGCGGTGAATTTATTTTCCTCGGCCTTAACGTTGCTGGTCATAAAATACTGTTGCACCAACTCCGGGTGCTTTTGTACCGCTTCGTCCAAGCTGGTGAAAATTACCCCGGCGGCCTGGGCTTCGGGCGAAAGCTCGACCCGCACCACTTCGCTGTTATATTGCACAATTATCCCAGCCAGAACTTCAGTGACCATCTTAACCTCGTCACCTTCCTCGGCAACGTTAAAGGAGTCGAGTTCGGGCAAAGCATTTCCGGCGGGAGTAAAAGGCTGCAAAGTGTTAACATCTAACTGTTTAACGGCACTATGCCACCAACCCCGGATCCCGCGTGTCCAATCGGGGGTGGGCAAACTCTCGTAAAGCGTCCAGGCTTCACGGCGTTTCGCCAATAACCACTCTGGCTCGTTTTTAGCGGCGGAAAGTTTCTCCACCGCCTCTAAGGTCAAAAGACCCTCAGCTACGGGGCTAGACATTACTGATCCTCCTCCGCGCCGACTGCCAGTCCAGCTTCCTCACGAATCCAGCCATAGCCGTTATCCTCAATTTGCTTGGCAAGGTCGCGCCCGCCGCTTTTGACGATTAAGCCCTGCATCATAACATTCACATGGTCAACCTCAAGGTAGTTCAGGATGCGCTGTTGGTGGGTTATAACCACGATGCCCATTTCGGGGCTTATCAGGCTACTAACCCCTTCGCCTACAATGCGAATGGCATCAATGTCCAGGCCGCTATCCGGCTCGTCCAGAAAAGCGATTTTGGGTTCAAGTACCGCCATCTGCAAAATTTCCATACGCTTTTTCTCGCCGCCGCTAAAACCGTCGTTCAGGTAGCGTTTGACGAATTTTTCTTCCATATGTAGGAGTTGGAGTTTCTTACGCATAATTTCACGAAATTCTTTGGGGGGAATCAGGCTTTCTTTTTTGCGGCGGTCAATGTTTGCCCCATCGCCACCCAGGCTGGCCTTGCGCCCACCACTGCCGTCGCCCACTACGTCCAAATTGTCAGGCTTTACGGTTGAAACCACATCACCTTTGCGGATGTTGGTTAAAGCGGTTCGCAGGAAGTTCTGGGCTGAAACTCCCGGCACTTCATAAGGATATTGAAAAGCCAAAAACAGACCCCGTTTAGCGCGGCGGTCTGCCGAGAGTGCGAGGATACTTTCACCCTTGAAAATAATATCGCCGCTTGTGACGGTGTAACGGGGATGCCCCATAATGACGTTGCTCAGGGTGCTTTTGCCGCTCCCGTTGGGGCCCATTATTACGTTTACTTCGCCCTGCCGGATGGTCAGGTTTATGCCATGCAAAATTTCTTTATCTTCTACACTTACGTGCAAATCTTTAATTACCAATTCGTCAGCCATAAGAATCCTTTACTCTCTCCTAAAATGTTGTCGGTAAGAAAAAGTCTAAAGTTATAAGTCGAAGGTCTAAAGCCGAAAAACTGAAATCTAATGACTTTTGACTTTAGACCTTTAACTTTTGACTATTTACTGACCACTGCCGCCTCATCAGCAGTGACCACCAGTTCGTTCTCAGTTGCCAAAACTTTATTTACAAATGCCATTGGGAGACCTCGGCGGCTAGGCACAAGGTCGGAAAGCAGGGTTGCATCAAGAGCCTGAGCAATCGCGTCTCGTACTCGCAGCCATAATAGCGGAGCGGTACAAACTTCCTCGTGAAAGCACGGCTCGGTGGAACCGTCCAGACTGGCGCACTTCATTACCCGCAATCCGCCTTCGCGCTCCTCCAAAGCCCGGATTACCGCTCCCATCCGGGTAAGTTCGGGCGATTGGGTCAAAATATAGCCACCCTTCGCCCCCCGCGTACTTTCAATAAACCCGGCTTTGCGAAGGCTTGGTACAATTTGCTCCAGATAAGCCACCGACAAATCCAGGTGCGCCCCGATTTCTGATAGTGACAACGGGCCTTTGCCATAGTGTCGGGCTAAGTCAGTCAACATCATTACGCCGTATTCAATTTTGGTAGAAAAAATCATACTACCACCCTGTTCTGGTATACCAAACTTTATCACATTACAGCAGTAGCAATTACTACTTGTTTGGTAGTAATTCCTAGTAATTACCTCGGATTTATTTTACGCCTGCCAGAGGTAGTTGTCAAGCGAATTCCGATAGATTTTGTCGGAATTAAAAAACTATTAATAAAGCCTGTTTATCCTTATAGCAATTTTGAAAATTGGCCGAAATAGCATGTTAAGTTTTGACTAGTTTTTCGTATTGATAATAACGTAGCAAAGTTATTACAGGCCCATTGTTCCCCTACCTTGAAAAAGGTGGGGGAACTTTTATAGTTGTTGGTTATTGGTTGATAGTTGTTAGATTTTAGATATTCGATTTTCCCCCGTTTTCCTTGACAGTTCAGAACGTTTATGCTAAAGTGATATTGCAACTTTGTGCCCCAACAAGTTCCTATACAACTAACCAAAATATTGAAGTAACTTCATTCTAAAAATATCTTTCTTTCCGGTTTAACATTAAAAAATGTGTTAGCAAGGTTTTTGTGCGCCCAAGAGGAAAACCGACCTTTCAGGAGGCTACCTTTATGCAAATTAAGCTGAACAGTGTGTTTGTAGACGACCAGGACAAAGCCCTGAAATTTTACACCGAAGTTTTGGGCTTTGTTAAAAACAAGGATGTACCAGTTGGGCAATTCAAATGGCTAACGGTGGTCTCTCCCGAAGGGCCAGATGATGTTGAGCTACTACTTGAACCAAACGACAACCCCGTCGCCAAAACCTTTCAGGAAGCTATTTTCAAGCAAGGAATACCTTTAACAGCTTTTGCGGTTGAGGATATTCAAATAGAATATGAAAGAATGAAAAAGTTGGGGGTAGTGTTTAGTATGGAGCCAACCAGCATGGGGCCGACAACGGTTGCGGTGTTTGATGATACTTGCGGGAATCATATCCAGATTTATCAGGTCTAATAATCACTATAAAAGGAGGTTTTTGTGGGAAACCACTCGAATTTTCACTTTGATATTCCAGCTAATGACCCTAAAGCCGCGTCTGAATTCTATGCCGCCCTTTTCGGTTGGGAGATAAGATATAACCAGACCCTCCAATACTGGATGTTTCGGACCGAACCTGAACGGGGCGGTGGTTTTGTTTCAACTGAGATTGGCGAGCAGCCAGCCAAAATTGGTCAGATTGGAATTTACATCGAGACTGACGATATTGAGAGAGACTTGACAAAAGCTGAGTTGCTGGGTGGGAAAATCGTTGTGCCGAAGCAAGAATTGACTGGGGTAGGTTGGGAAGCTGTTTTCGCTGACCCCACTGGTAACAAAGTTGGGCTGTTTCAAGTGCAGCAAGATTCGTAGACATATTGTTTCTTTTAACTTGTTATTACCAAAAGGAGATTATTTTATGGCTAATCGTTCGATTGTCCACGTTGATTTTCCAGCCAACAACCCCAAAGAATCGGCTGAATTTTATGCTAACCTTTTCGGCTGGGCCACTGTCCACGACCAAAACTTTGATTACTGGATGTTCCAAACCGAGGAGGCACGGGGCGGTGGCTTTGTTTCAACCGAGGGCGGTCCTAGTCCAGCTAAGGTGGGCGAGATTACGGTTTACGTTGGGACTGATGACCTTGACGGGGATTTGGCAAAAGCCGTGTCGCTAGGTGCAACAGTCGCCATGCCCAAAACGGAACTCCCAGGAGTAGGCTGGATGGGAATGTTCACCGACCCAACGGGCAATAAAGTTGGGCTGTTTCAATACAACACTTAACCTGCTTGAAACTAACCCCTGATAATGCTAAAATCAGGTAGGCTATTTAGCGAAGGCGGCCCAATTTGGGGGTCGCCTTTTTGTTTGAGGTAATTTCAAAGCTCGAATCCCAAGCATCCAAAAGCTTAACCCACTGGCTTGAAAAAGGAGTTTTGGAATACTTCTTCTACTATTTCACCAAATCAACCAAGATAGCAGAAGGAGATTTCAGTTATGCCTGTTACCGCAGTAATTGGGGCGCAATGGGGCGACGAGGGTAAGGGAAAATACGTTGACATTCTGGCGCAGGATGCCGACATGGTGGTACGTTTTAACGGGGGTAACAACGCTGGACACACCGTAATCAATGAACATGGTACGTTTAAACTTCATTTGATACCAAGTGGGGCCTTTAATCCGGCGGCGGTTTGTATTATCGGGCCGGGGGTAGTGCTAGACCTGGCCGGGCTAGTCAAAGAGCTGGAAGAATTTGAGGCCAGTGGTATTTCCCTCAAGGGCCGTTTTTTTATCTCACCGCGTTGCCATCTGGTGATGCCTTACCACCGCTCCCTAGACCGTTTGTATGAAGAAGCTAAAGGTCGTCTCAGCACCGGCACTACCGGGCGGGGAATAGGCCCAGCCTATGCCGACAAAGCAGGTTACAATGGCTTGCGACTGGCGGATTTACAACGCCGTAGCCTGTTCATCGAAAAGCTGGCGACCCAGGTTTCGATTAAAAACCGACTGATGACCGCACTAGGGGGCGAACCCCTGGATGCCAACAAAATTGCCGATGAATATTTTGGTTACTATAGCCAGCTTCAGCCCTACGTCAAAGAAACCTTTGGAGATGTGCAAGAGGCCCTTAAAGCCAACCGCAACATTTTGCTGGAAGGGGCGCAAGCAACCTTGCTGGACACTGATTGGGGCACTTACCCATTCGTTACCGCCAGTAGCACTCTGGTTTCGGCGGCGACCACTGGGGGTGGCATTCCGCCCCGCGCCATAGACCGCATTATCGGGGTTTGCAAAGCTTACACCACCCGCGTGGGTAATGGCCCGATGCCTACCGAACTGACCGATGCTACCGGAGAGCGTATCCGCCAGATTGGTAAAGAGTATGGCACCAGCACCGGGCGACCTCGGCGGTGTGGCTGGTTTGATGCTGAGCTAGTGCGATTTACCGCCGCCCTTAACGGCTTTACCGAAATAGCTCTGTCGCTACTGGATGTGTTTGATAGCTTTCCCGCACTGAAAATCGCCAAAGCCTACGAGTGGGGCGACCAACCCGCCCATTATTACGATGGCGATGCCGTTTTTCTGGAGGAGTGCAAGCCCGTCTATGATACCTTGCCCGGCTGGGAAAGCAGCACCAAAGGGCTAAGTCGCTGGGACGACCTGCCCAAATACGCCCGCGCCTACGTCCAGCGTATCGAGCAGGAAGTGGGGGTTAAAGTCAGTTACATTGGTACTGGCCCCGCCCGCGAGAATACTATTATTCGCTAGACCTAACCCCCTTCCCTACTGCATTTCCATGAGACCTATTGTGCAAAGGGCCAGTTTTACACCCTCTCCCATTCGGTGGGAGAGGGCGGGGTGAGGGTTCGTTTGTCTAACCTCTGAGTGTGGTAAAACCAAGACTCTACCCTCATCCTATCCTTCTCCCTAGCACAGAGAAGGAACAATTCCATACTTCGCACAATACCTCCCGTGTTTCTGCACTAATAACTGAGGGGGAATAAATTTTCTTTATTTCCTTCCTACTTCATCCTTGTAATACACTCAGGCCCGCCCGTAAGCCAGCAGCCCATTACGCAGAGCAAACAAAACTAAATCACCATTATTTTGAATTCTGTAAGCTACCCGACTATTAGCTCGTAACGCAACTGACCAGGTTTGTTTGCCAGTTGCCAGCGAAAAGCCCAGGAGTTTAGTATCAGTGGCAGTGTAAAGCGTCTCTTTGGTAGCCAACAAACCAAAATAATTAGTATCGTCAAGTTGCCAGACTGGTTTGCCCGTCACCGCATCCAGTACCAAAATACCCGGATTAAAAAATCCAAAGCTATAAACATATGATTGGTTCGCCATTGTTTCAACTGAGTCTTTACCGCCGCTACCTGAAGCGTAGAAGCGCGGGTCACTATAATCCCATTTCAAAATCCCTTTGGCTAGGTCAATCGAGGTAAGCCTGCCATCTTTGGTAGTTGAACGAGAGGAGGTCAGATAAAGGGTATTTTCACCGCTAAGAAAGTACCCCTGAGCTACGAGTTCGTCTTTTGGGGTAGTCAGAGGCACATTCCAGAGGGTCGCCCCATCCTTGACCCCAACCGCCCGCACTTCCCATTTGGTAAGGTCGGGAGGGTTGCCAACTAGCACTAAAGCCCCTTCCTTATAAGCATTAAGTAACTTGCCGCCGTTAGTCTGGCTTTGGCTTAACTTCCAGCTTAACTTTCCACTGGTCGGCTCAATTGCATAAATCAATTTATCCCCGGTTTGCAAGTAAAGAAGCTGGGGCGAGGTTGTAAAATAAATGCCGGGGCTTGAAGCCCTGACCCGTTTAACAAATTCAGCATCATCCGTCTTAAATTCCCAGTTTTTTGCTCCACTTTTTTTATTTATCGAAACGAGGTAATAAGTGCGTGCTTTATCCTTCAGCACTTCTAACACCTCCGGGGTTTCAAAAGCTACGAAAAGGTTTTCACCTTGATTTTCGATTGTCGTCCCTCTAAAGGCCAGGGTTGGGTCAACCTTATATTCCCATTTTTTCGTCCCGTTACTGGCATCCAGGGCCATCAACAGCCCACCAGAGCTACTTAAGGGGGTTAAATAAAGAGTGTTATTATCTGCCAAACTAAAAATTTGAAAAAAGCCGGCTTTATCATAAATCAGACTTGTAATGTCGATTCGCCACTTCACCTGCCCGGAAGAAAGATTGAGGGCGACTACTTCTGCGGCGGTGGTTTCATTTGTTTCTAGCAAAAAAGCGGTCTGGTTATCGGGTGAAAGCTGCAACACTCTTACCGCGAGGTCAGGTTTAGCTGCTCTATAATCCCATTTTTTAACCAGGGGCGGTTCCAGATTTTCAGCAGGTTTTGAAGTGGAATTTGGAGCAATAGAAATTGAGGTAGCAGTTTCACTCCCACAAGCCAAAAGTAAACAACTTGTCAGGATTAGCACTCCGAACTTTAGGGTGGTTTTTATTCGTGTCATTTGTTACCCTTTCACTACAAATAACTATCAAAACACAATCGTCCAACCCTCGCGTTGGGTCTGTTCCGCCGTATAAGCCACGCCATCCACCTTGAAACCCTCCTTGTTTAGCAAAGTAATAATTCCGCCCCGGTTATCAAGTCGCATAAAGTTTTCCAGGTGAATGTTTACGGTAGTGCCGGGATTAATCGCCCCCGAAAGCTGCTGCTTATTACGCTGTTGGTCAACCAACAACCAACCACTCAGGTTTATAATATGAGGTGAGGTATTGATAAGCGTGACGGTCTCATGGCCGGAGTCTTGCCCGATAGGGTTAACCAGAGCTGCCACAATTCGCACCACCTGATCGGGCGCACCCGAAATATAGGCTGGAACGCTATCGGGAATTTTATCGGCCTCAATAGCCTGGCCTTTATTGTCGGAGGTGTGCCAGGGCTGAGACTGGAATTTCAGAAAAACCGCCACCCAGCGTTCCTGTTCAGCCGGAAAGTGAATAAATAGACCGCCGTCCTGCCAGACCCCATTTTGGCCTTTGAACTGGTCGCTATTACCCTGATTCATATGCACATCGTGAACACCATTACCGGGTAGAAAGCCAAATATTTTATCAGGGATATACGGTTCTGGTCCCCAGGGTTCGCCAAAAGCATAAATCATTGCATCAGGGTAATTAATTGCCCGCTTCACAAAACTTTCCAGCAAATCGTTCAGGTCATTATCGGGGCCGGGGCGACTAAAGGGTAAACGTCGAAACTGTTTTTGATTAAATAAATTCCCACGAATGTAATCCAGAGCCAGCCCCCCCGCTTCAGGCCGGAGTTGGGTAAAACCAGGGGGTAATTCCGACAGATTAGCGGTAATTGGGTGTTGAAAATTGTCATCTAAAACATATTCCAGTTCGGAGGGATAGCCTTCGGATTTAACATTGACCGAAACCCGATAATCCACACCAACGTTAACCAGATGAATTTGGAAATGGGGGTTAGCGGGTATCGCCAATCTGTATTCCACTGGCCTCCCTTTCAGCACTCCATAATTAGCTAAAGGCATAAAACCTCCTTCGTTGTTGGTTATTGGTTGTTAGTTGTTGGTTATTCGATATTGGTTTTGAGCTAAAACTTAACGCCTAATACATAACACCTAAAAGCTGATAGCTTTCTGACCACCGACCACCGTTCTTACTCCAGCCCTATTATAAGTTAGATTTACCCAAAATGTACCAAACCTTTAACCACATTCTAACCTCTGCCCTTTGACAAATGCTCTGGAGAATGTTAATTTAAAGCCAGACATGAGACCTCAAACGGCTCTACAAATCGGAAATACGGACACATGAAATATTCCCAGCGCAACCACTGGCGAGTAATTGCCCTGGCCCTGCTTGTTTTCACTGGCTTGAATTTGATAATCACCCCGGTAGCCGCCGCCACCCCCGAACAGGTTGCCGCCTTCCGCAGCATTTGGGGACGGACTGATAATCTGGTTTCGGACGGCGCGGTTAATCAAGCCTGGGTGTGGGGGCCAACTGCCCTTGATTACTCCTACGTAGATAAATATCGCTATAGCCCGGACGATAAATTTGGTCAACGAGCCTTCCGCCATTATGACAAAGGGCGGATGGAGATTGACCCCCGCCAACCAGTCAGTAGCACCTGGTATATCCGTAGTGGTTCGCTGGTCAAGGAATTGGTATCGGGACAGATTCAAATCGGCGAACAAAACGAATTTGGCGCACCCGGCCCATGGGGTAAGGCTTTCCCGGCACAGGTCCCGATAGTTGGCGACCCTGTACTTAGCGATGCTACCCCGACCTACGCCACCTTCACCGATTACGCTACCCTCCAGAACAACAATCGCCGCCCCGACCAGCGCGGAGAGACGGTTATTAAACTTATCAATCGCTACGCCGACACAGTGCCTTATAACAGTGGCGACCCTTTAGCCAAAATTGACACCTACGAGACCGCCACCGGGCATAATGTCCCGGTAGCCTTCAGCCGTTATATGCGAAGTACCGGGCAAATTAGCGAAAACGGCAAGCAAATAAACGGGCCGCTTTTTAATCCAGTCTGGCACTTTGGCTACCCTATCACCGAAGCGTATTGGGCTAAGGTTCAAGTGGGCGGGCAAGAAAAAATGGTAATGTTGCAACTATTCGAGCGGCGGGTGTTAAGCTACACTCCCAGCAATCCTCCCGCTTGGCAGGTTGAAATGGGGAATGTAGGCCAGCATTATCTACGCTGGCGGTTGCAACACGACTTGACCTTTAGTGGCCCCGCCCGAATTTCAATGGATAAATTCCGCGCGGTGCTAAAATCCTACGGCTCGCCTGTCACCGATAATGCCGAGGATTTTTATAACCTAATTAATGGTTATGGCCTTGACCCGGCAGTGGCTTTAGGTTTCTTCGTGCGGGAGAGCGGGGCGGGCACGGCTAACGGCTATTGTGACGGCAAAAGCAGCCTTGACAACAAAAATTGGGGCAACGCAAGGGGCGACCGCAGTGGAGCTTGTGGCTTCCAGAAGTTTGCCACCTGGCGGGATGGCCTGGACTATTGGTGTCGGATAATGGTCAAATACTATGTAAAACAAGGGCTGGACAGGCTGGAAAAAGCCGTGCCAGTCTATGCCCCCACTGCCGATGGCAACGACGTTAACGAATACCTGAGCACTGTTTACCAAATGGTAGTGCGCTGGGAGGGATATAAAACCTAACCTAACCTAAATAGGCAGGGCGGTTCACGAACCGCCCCTACGAATTATTCTCCCTTCCATGAATCAGGGAATGGGGTTAGGGGGTTAGGTCAATCTGTGATTTTCGTTATCTTCTTTGTTATCTTTATGCGGTATAATAAGCAGTAACCAACTAAATGGGTATCAATCATTTTGGGAGCCAGTTAACTTATTCTCAACTCATCACGGCCTCTGAAAATTGAAGCTTGACCCGTCTAATACATTTAAGATAGCTCATGCGCTAGGTGAATTGGTTTTTGGGCCATTGAATTTATCATTAATGAATAAGTAGCTGGCAAATTGCTAAAAAAGTTGCTATAGAAGGGTTATAGCACCAAGAGGTAAAACAATAATATGAACGATTTTGAAACTGAAGCGGACGATGCGGCAATTGAGGCTGAAGTCGCTGAAGAACAGGATACTGAACCGACAGTTTTCCCTTTTATTCCACTCAAAAATGTTGTAGTTTTTCCTAAAGTTCCGATTAAATTGGTGATTGGGGCGCGAAGTCTGGTCGCTTTGGAAGAAGCCCAGCAACGTTACACCAGCCGGATTGTGGTAGCCGCCCAGAAAGAACGCACCCCCACCAACGATGCCGATGCTCCCGCCACGCCGAACGGCTACATTAACGAACTCCACCGTATTGGTACATTAGTCGAAGTTACCAATGTTCAACGCCAATCGGAAACCGGCAGCACCACCGAAATCAGTGTAGAAGGCATTTGCCGGGTGCGGATTGAACAATTCATGCCCCTGAGCAGCCATCCCAACCGGGTACAGTTGGTGCGAATTACCGAGATTGAAGAACCAGCCATCAGTCTAACTCCTGTTATTGAGAGCTTGCAACGCCACTCCCTGGAACTTTACAGCCAGCTTTCCAGCCTCAATAATCGGGTTACTGCCGAGTCGGTGGAACAGGCCGGAGCTATTCGGAATCCCGGTCAATTGGCGGATTTCCTGGCAGCTCATATGCCGAAAAATAATAATGACCGAATTGTGCTGGAAAAACAGCCAATTCTGGAAGAGATGGACGTTGAGGAACGGCTTAATAAAATCAGCGTTTTATTAGCCAGTGAAATTGAGTTGCTGGAACTGGAAGGCCGCATCCGCAACAAGGTTCGGCAGCAAATTGATAAAAATCAGCGCGAGTTTTATCTGCGTGAGCAACTAAAAGCGATTCATGATGAACTGTCGGGCGAGTTGGGTAACGAGTCCGCCGAGTTCCGCAAGAAAATTGAGGATAAAAATCTCCCGGCGGAAATCCAGGAGAAAATGTACAAAGAAGTCAGTCGCCTGGAGCGGATGAGCAGTGCCTCCCCCGAAAGCAACGTAGTACGCACCTATCTGGATTGGGTGCTGGCAATGCCCTGGAGCGAACTAACCGAGGATAATCTTGACGTTAAACACGCCGCCGAGGTACTGAACGCCGACCACTACGGTTTGAATAAAGTCAAAGACCGTATACTGGAATTTCTGGCAGTACGTACCTTGACCGCTAAGGCTGAGAAAAAAATGAAAGGGCCGATTTTGTGTCTGGCGGGCCCTCCCGGAGTAGGCAAAACCAGCCTGGGTCAGAGCATTGCCCACGCGATGGGCCGCAAGTTTGTGCGTATCAGTTTGGGTGGGGTGCGCGATGAGTCCGAAATACGGGGACACCGCCGTACCTATGTGGGTGCTTTGCCGGGGCGGATTATTTCTGGACTAAAACAGGCTGGCACTCGAAACCCGGTGATGTTGCTGGACGAAGTGGACAAAATGAGCAGCGACTTCCGGGGCGACCCTACCGCCGCCTTGCTGGAAGTTTTAGACCCGGAACAAAATAGCAGCTTTGTAGATCACTATATTGACCTGCCGTTTGACCTGTCGGAGGTGCTGTTTATTACCACCGCCAACTATGTCCACAACATCCCGCGCCCACTCCTTGACCGTATGGAGTTGATTGACATTAGTGGCTATACCGAGGACGAGAAGGTGCAAATCGGGCATCGTTATCTGCTGCCTAAACAGATTGAGGCCCACGCCCTTGAGCCGCATTCGTTGGAAATTTCGGACAAGATGTTGCGGGCAATCATTCGCAACTATACCCGCGAGGCTGGGGTGCGTAACCTGGAACGCCGTATCGCCACAATGTGTCGCAAAACCGCCCGCTTGATGGTGGAAGGTAAAACCAAACGACTACGAGTTAGTCAGAATCACCTGGAAGAATTTCTGGGTATACCCCGCTACGGCCTGAACAAAGAGCTAGGTTCGAGTCAAATCGGCGTAGCCTATGGTCTGGCGGTTACAGACGCTGGTGGTGAGGTCTTGCAGGTGGAGGTCGCCACGATGCCAGGGCGTGGTAATATGATTGTCACCGGGCGGCTGGGCGAGGTGATGCAAGAGTCGGCTAAAGCGGCCCTGAGTTATGCCAAAAGTCGCAGCAAGGAGCTAGGCATAGACGTTGCCGCCCTCGAAAAGCTCGATTTGCATATCCACCTGCCAGAAGGGGCAGTGCCAAAAGACGGGCCAAGTGCCGGAATCACGATGGCAACCGCCCTGATTTCCGCCCTGAGTAAACGGCGCGTTCGTAACGATACCGCTATGACAGGCGAAATCACGCTGCGGGGGCGAGTGTTGGCAATTGGCGGGCTGAAGGACAAAGCTCTGGCAGCGCATCGGGCAGGCATCAAGCGCATTATCACTTCCGTCGAGAATAAAAAAGATATTCCCGACCTGCCCAAGAACGTGCTTAAAGAGCTTGAATGGATTTGGGTCGAGAATATGGATCAGGTGGTGCGCGAGATTTTAGTGGCGGAGGATGTACCCCCGGCAATGGTTCAGCCCGAACAGGTGGTTGTGCCGATGGCGGCAGCTGAACCCGCTACCCCTGCCCCCGAACCAGCGGAGGAAGTGCCAACCAAGCCCAATCTAACCGACGAGATTATGCCGCCTACAGACGAAGCCCCAACCGCTAAAAACGGGGGTTAGGAGACAGGGGTTGGGGGATAGGAAAATACGTAGGGGTAGACCAATGTGTCTACCCTTAACCCCAATTCGTAAAGAGAGGGTGGCAATTACTCCCTCTACCTATGGGAGAGGGCTGGGGTGAGGGTTCTTGACCTAACCCCCTCGCCCCCTTCCCTAAAGTGTTTAAGGGCGGACAGGTTTCATTAAAATAGAGTTTAGGGCTTTGGGATAGTCTATCAAACCTAACCCCCTAACCCCCTTCCCTAAAGCGGAAGGGGGAATAATTTTCCTAAAAGGTTGAAGAAAGGGGGTAAAAGCCCTATTTCTAACCTTTTTACAGGGGATTGGGGTTAAAAAGCCTTCTCTTTCCCCAAATCTTTATAAAAACTGTCCGCCCTTAAACCCTAAAGTGGAAGGGGGAACAATTCTTTTTCGATTTTGACTTGTGACCTTTGACTTTCGACCATTCTGACTCCTGAATCCTGACTCCTTTATTCTAAAAGAAATGACACAACAACCCCCCAAACCTCCCAAAACCAGCCCGGAACTGGACACTAAAGGCCGCCGACGCACCCTCACCCCCACAGGTCTGGCCCAATATTTGAGCCTGGATAGTTGTGACCGCTTCCTGCACTTCTATTTGTATAAGGGCGAGACTGAGCAGTTAGCCAAACGCTATAGTAAAAGCGGTTTGCGGTTTGCCCTGCAACCCTTCGCCCCGCTTATGGCGACTCTCGGCGACAGAATTGAGTCACGGGTGATTGAGGAGCTGAAAACGCAGGGTTACGCCGTCCAGGAGTTGACCGACACCGATTTAGAAGCCACTATCGCCGCAATTAAAGGAGCTACCAGCCAGACCCTATATTTGTATCAGGCACAGGTTGCTAGCGAATTAGGGTCATGGCAGTTTGAGGGACGGGCCGACCTGTTGAGGGTGCGGCGGGACGAAAGCGGGCGGGTGGAAGTTTTGGTTGGCGATGTAAAATCTACCCGTAAGGATAAAGTTTATCATCGTTTGCAGGTTGCGGTTTATGTCAAGTTAGTTCAGGGAATGTTAGCCAAAGCCGGGATTCCCACCTCTGGTTTTTTCGGCACGGTGGTGCGCCGTAACGCTGATGGGACATTGCAAGACCCCGAAACCTCCCCCCGCTTCGACCTTGACCCCTATTTCTCCGCTATAAACTTGCTGGCGGTTAACCCCGACTCGGCCCTGGCGCGGGTGGATACAACTCCTTTTGACAAGCTGCATTATTACCTCAACCAGAAGTGTGACGGCTGCCTGTTTAACCCGGTCTGTATGGTCGAAAGTGCCGAGCGGCAGGATGTGGCACTTGTGCCTTTTATGGAGAGTGCCGATAAACGGGTGCTGAGTGAGCATGGTGTGCGGACTGTCGCCGATTTAGCCCGACTGAAAACCCTACCCCTGACCGAAAAAAACGAGGACGGCAGTAGTGCACCCCCCAACCGTAAACTTACTGTCACGTCTGGACAAGAGGCGGTGGTCAAAACTTTGTCCGAAACCTGGCCTATCGCCTCCAAAATAGACCGTCTGGTGCAACGGGCCGCCCGGGTGCTGAGCCGTTTTGAGGCGGATAAAAACCATCTTTCCTATTCTTATTTTTTTGACGCGGGGCGGAGCGTGCTGCCCGACGATAAAAAATATCCCGACCTGATAAAAATCTTTCTGGACGTACAAACCGATTATCTGGAAGACCGGGTATATCTGGCAGGGGCACGAATCAGTGGGCCAAACGGCACCGAAAATATCGTCAAAATGACCGAGAGCGTGCCCAACGAAAACAGCGAACGGGCTTTGTTAGTGGAATGGGTGACGGAGATTTTCGCGGCGGTCTACAAAGTAGCCTCAGACCCCACCGCCGCCCCGGTGCATCTTTATCTTTACAACCGCCACGACCAGAAATTCTTGCTGGATGCCCTGCGCCGACATCTGGACATATTTGCGGCCCTGCCCGCCCTCTATGACCTCTTGACCGAAACCCCGGCCCTGACTCAATCGGCGGTTTCGTTTGTCTATGACGAGGTTAAGGAGCGGCGCAATCTCTCAAATGCCGGACATACCTTACAGTCGGTAGCCACTCAGCTTGGCTTTAAGTGGGATGGTGGCGAGAATTTGCTCTATTATCGGCTGTTCGAGCAGGGCATGTTTGATTATCTCTGGAAGCGCGAGGATGGCAAGTGGGTTGAATCTGCCGCCCGTTTTTACTCCACTATTCCCCTGGAATACGCCTACGCCGCCTGGGGGATGTTCAAGGCCGAGGATTTTTTACCCCGCCAACGTATTCATGTCTCGCCCTATCTCAAAGTCAACCCCGAACACCTTAAAAGCTTTCAGGCGCGACGGTTGGATGCTCTGGCTTATATCGAGAACAGTTTCCGATTTAAAAATGCTTACATTGCCAAAGAGCCCCTTAATTTGGTCTCGATTGCCGCCAAAGCGGGGAGTCAGCCCGCCTTTCGCCGAGTGCTGGAAGAGTTTTTGTATATCGAGCATTACGCCAACCTGCAAGAACATCTTGAATTGTTCGGTCAGCCGATTGTGAAACGGATACAGCAGGGGCGGGCCTTGCTGGTACGCTGTACCGCCGTTTATGAGGATGAGTATCAGGGGAAAATGGCGACACTGGTGCAGTTTGAGGCTGATTTTAGCGAGACGGGGCTTGAACCTGCCGCCGCTTTGCAAATGAACAAGATTAAGTCAGGCGATTTTGTGGTGTTAAATAGGCTGGAAACCGATGGGCGGGCCTGGGATACGGTGCGTGGGCGGCTTTCAATTGTCACCAGCTTGCAGGGCCAAACGGTGCTATTGCGGCTGACTGATATGGCTTTTGGCAGTAACAAAGACCAGTCCGTGCCGTTTCGCTATTACCACGATACCAAATTGCGACCCACTCCCGGCGAATTTTATACCGTTGACGAGATGGTGGACGACCTGAACGGCGATAAGTTGCTGGAAGCCTGTCGTAACGCCGACGCTAACCCTTTTTACCACCTGTTAGCCGCAGCCCCCAGCCACGGGCGCAATCTCCACCAGGGTCTGCCAGCAACTTCCGCTCAAGAATTTGCCACATTGGTAGCCCAAATCGAGGGTCAGAACGCCCCTACTCTGGCTCAAACTGAGGTTATCGCTGGGCATCTCACCGAAAAATTGTTTCTGGTGCAAGGCCCACCGGGAACGGGCAAGAGCCATACTCTCGGTTGGGCAGCGTTGGCCCGGATGTATGCCGCCCGAAAAGCCGGACAAAGTATGCGGGTGGCGGTTTCCTGCCAGACCCATAACGCCGTTAGTATTGTGCTGCAAAGTATTTCCAACAAGCTTAAACGCTTAAAAGATAGTACAGCCGCACCCCTGCTGGAAAACTTGCGCCTGTATAAACTTGGCGACGAAAACGAGACTAACACTTTATCGGGGGTTACGCCGCTTGACCCGTGGGAACAACGCCGCGCTTTGTCGCAAATTTTGGGGAGCGAGTTGGTAGTTATCGGTGGGACACCCGGCGGTTTGTATCGGCTGATGAAGCAAAAAAGCACCTCTAAAAATTCCCATTGGAACGACAAGCCCTTTGATTTGGTGATTTTGGACGAGGCCAGCCAGATGAATTTGCCCCAAGCGTTGCTCGCTTCGTCCTGGCTAAAGGAAGATGGGCAGCTAATCGTGGTGGGCGACCACCGCCAGATGGCCCCGATTTTAGCTCATAGCTGGGAAAACGAGGACAGGCGTAGCGCAGTAGCCGCCCAACCCTATCGCTCGGTTTTTCAATACCTGGTTGACCAGGGTTTCCCCCGCGTGGCTCTGGACGAAAGTTTCCGGCTGCATCGGGTGCAAGCGGAGTTTTTGCAGGAGAATATTTACCGCCATGATGGGATTGCTTTTCATTCACAACGCCAGCATATTTTGCCAGATTTGTCTTCGGGGGATATGTCCTCTTATCTTAGAGCGGTGTTAGACCCGGCCTACCCGGTGGTGGTGGTGCAACATTTCGAGCGTGGTTCACAGCAGGCAAACCAAACCGAAGCCGATCTGATTACTCCGATTGTGGAATATTGCGCCGAGGTGCTGGAGTTGGACGGGGCGGAAGGCATCGGGGTAGTGGTGCCGCACCGTGCCCAGAAAGCCCTTTTGCGGGAGCAGTTTCCTCACCTTGCCGCCGCCAATGCGATAGACACGGTGGAGCGATTTCAGGGGGACGAGCGCGAGGTGATTATTGTCTCTGCCACCGCCTCCGACCCCGATTATGTGCTGGCAGAGGCCGAGTTTTTGCTGAACCCTAACCGCCTGAACGTCGCCCTTTCGCGTCCCCGCAAGAAGCTGATTGTAGTAGCCTCGGCGGTAGTTTTTAATTTCCTCTCCGCCGACCTGGAAATCTTTGACCAGGCCGTTCTCTGGAAACGCCTCCTCTCTCAGTGCGCCGAAGAATTGCTCTGGAGTGGCGAGTTCGCCGGAACTCAAGTGCGGGTTTTTGGCAAACGGGCTTGATTTAACTAAATTTAGGAGGTGGTTTTATGCCGAACGGTGGAAGCGATTGTTGTGGCACATGTAAATACAACGCAAAAAATAAAGGTGAACCAGGATATAAACACCGAAAAGACCTTGAACCCGCCATCTGTAATATTCGCAATCTTTCAATCGAAACCCCTTTTTATACCTATTGCGCCAATCACAATTATCGAAATCCTGAAGGCATTAAAATACCTATTGGGCCAGTTTTAGTGGACAATCATACAGAAAAGGGGCGAGAAATTTGGGTGAAATCTTCAGATACTGAAGAAATCAGAGGGGGTCTACTTGAATTACTCCGAAACATACAAGAACAACCAGATAAGGAATATTACGGGGTTAGTCGAGATGAAGTAGTAATTTGGCAGTTAGGAGAATTTAAGGAGAAGCGGGCAGTACCAGATTTAGAGCGAATAATAACCTTTAACCCTTCTGCGTCTGCGGACATAGGACATTCCAAGGCACGAACAATTGAATTTGCAAAAGAAGCCCTAACAAAAATAAATCTTACTACCTGATGTCTAAACTATAATTTTTGTCCCCCCTTTATACCCCCTCGTTCGTTATAATTAGTAGGAAAGACAATAACGAGGAGGTTAGACATACGCCTAAATTCAATAGATTTTTGCCGATGCTGTTGATGTTTTTCTTGGTAGCATGCGGGGAGAGTTCGGCGGGAATAGCAACCAAAGCCCCTATAACCACCGTTCAGGGCGCGGCAAGCAGTGCCCCTACAACTGCCACAACCCAAACGCCTATTCCCTATGCTACTTCAACCCCCTTCCCAAGCTTTAATAAACCTTCGATAGAATTAAAGGGCCATACAGATGAAGTAACAAGGCTGGCGTGGTCGCCTGACGGCAAAATTCTAGCTTCAAGTTGCGGAATTTTTGCAGGGCAGAATGGTCAGGACAATACTGTGCGCCTCTGGAAATCGGATGGTACGCCAATTGCCAC
>Ga0209724_1001042_pt1 | contig 25848 bp, 10 predicted proteins | sample grotaG_FD_184143 | JGI IMG/M metagenome (GOLD analysis project Ga0209724, IMG submission 184143) | Glacier valley bacterial and archeal communities from Borup Fiord, Nunavut, Canada, to study Microbial Dark Matter (Phase II) -... | ecosystem: Environmental > Aquatic > Freshwater > Ice > Glacier ...
TATGAAGGAAATGCGGCTGGGTTACAGGATAGGCTCCGACAAACGTTATATCTTCTTTTTCATCATATCCTGCATTCCACCCCTCTTTCAAGGTAAATAAATGCCCGTAATATCTTTCCGGTTTCATGCGATATTCCTCCAAACCATCAACTGTCGGAACTGTAAACAAATCTTCAGTTCCATGAACGGCACCCAATTCGAGTATTGGTTGCGGCCCGATTACATTCGCTTCAGGATTTTTGAAGGTCAACGCGAATCTTATTTCGAGTAAAGGAGAATTGCCATACAGCGTAAATGTCTTTTCAAGCCTGTTTCCGAAATAATCTGCCACCATTTTTACCTGTACAAAATCGCCTTTGGCCTGAACAAGGGTAGCATCATAAACCTTATGCGTTTCCATACTTCCCTGACCGAGAAAATCTTCAAATCCCCCGTATGGGTAATAACCTCTTTCCCTGAACGGACGTCTGTCATCTATTGATTTTTCGGGCCATAGTTTGAAAAGCAGATTATCCTTTCTGCTTTTTACAATGTACTCGATAACCCGTGCGCCGGTCGACAGTAGGGTCACCTGAACGCTGTCATTTTCGAGCCTGAATTCATTTACCCCGTCGCTGTTCAGATCAACAGCATAGGCACGCGCGGCACCTTCAGCTTTTCCTACTCCCAACTGACTGGTTGTTTCAACACCCAAAGCAGAAACTTTTACCCAATAATCTCCGGCTGCCAGTTTAAGATCAAAGAGCATATCCTGGAATTTACCCAGTGAAGCTATATTGTTTTGATTGGCAGTAAAGACAGCTTTCCCTGGTTTATCTTTTGCAAAAACCTGCACCTGCACCGGGGAAGGAACTTTGCTTGAAAAATTATGAATACTTACCGGGTATTTCACACTGGTTGCATGTCCATAAAGCAATCTATGAACCGAAATAACTGGTGGCATGTCTAATATTGTCATTGTCGATTTTTTCTTATCACCCCATTTAAAACCGGCGACAATTGGATTGGTAGCATTCATTCCACTGGCCAAAGGCCGAATCTTTATGACGATTGTTTTGGAACTATTTGCAGGTAAATTTAAAGCAGAAACAATCGGATCATCCGCCTTTACTTCGGATGGAAGCTGAACGTCAAGGTTCCCTGAAACGGCATGTGAATAGGTGTTTGAAATTGTAACGCTTAGATTATAATCTTCTACATTTGCCTGTATATCAATTTTATCGCCAAAGTAATCTTCCAAATAAACGCGGTCAAGCAATAGCATCTGCAAAGAATTCCGATAAAGAGCCGGCCCCATCATTTTGCCCTGATTTAAAACTGCCACCTCCCTCCGATCCATAATGGCCCCCCACATTAAATCGCGCGTCAGTTTCTCACCTTTTTTTATGAATAAAACCATGCTTAGAATCAGGTCACCTTCAAATGAACCGGTATTCGAAATAAATGGAACATTCTCATTATCTATCTGTTTTTTATTTCCTTCAATTGCAATGTATCCATCGTAATGATAAGGATCGCTCTCCGGATCATTGACCGGTCTGAAAACATACCCGTTTTTACTATGCGCATAATCAATCCACGATTGTTTGGTGATCATGTCCTGAACCTGTAATCCCTTATAATCTTTACATCCATAAATAGGTGAAAATCCGACATCGGCTACGACAGGCAGATTGGTCTTATTCATCCAACCCGCCAATTCATCTTTCATCCAGAAATCCATGTATCCGCTGAAAACAAACCAGGTATTCCCTTCATTCATCCCCTTTCCGATCAGTTCGAGCGGGTGGCCTTGCACACAAGTCACACTTTTTAAAAGCGTTTCAGCGCCAAACATACCCTTGTGAAGGTCGTATTCTGCAAGGACTTTCTTCGTATTTTCTATAAGTTCTTTTACCCGTTTGAGTGATGCACTATCTTTTGAAGACACTACAAATATTTTCTTGGAACCGTTTTCAAGATAAAAAGCATTGACTTCTTTAAAATCAACAGCTCCAAACTGATAGCTTTTCAATTGCTTTTTCAGTAAACTATCCGGGACAAATTTCTCAACCAGTTTTTTACCCGCTTCCGAAGCAGGATCTGTGAATACTAAAAGATTACCAGAACTGATTGATTCTTCCAATTCCTTCAGCGAAGGAGCTTCTAAGGTTTTATATTCACCGGAAAGCAAACCACTCAGGAACCCTTCCTGGACCGATAAACCAGGAACCTGCATGTCCTCAGCAATATCAATTTTACTTTGAGCTATATTGTTTGCAACATTGGGGATACTCATTTTAAACAAATTCCCATACCGGATCCACTCCTTGTAGTCATTATGCCAGTAATTCGTGTATCCATTGAACTGAACATCTGTACGAATTGCATTTTGAGATGGATCGAATGAACCCTTAAACGCATAATCATTTAATCGTTGGGCATTTGCGGAGCCAATAATTAAAAAATAAAAAACTATTAATAACGAGATTGTGCCCCAGTTTGAAGTTTTCATAGTTCATTAATTTAGGGTTTGAATATTCTTATTACACTTTACTTTTGGTTTTTAATTTGAGATATGTGAACCCATTATACGGGGATCACTAAATATTTGATTCAAGAAAAAGATAAAACAGTCACTATCAACCATCTCTTTTTGAATGATTCCGGCATTTGCAATATCGCCGGTATAAACAGCATTACACCACAGAATACTTTTGGATAAAGGATTCTTCACAAGTAACTCATTCATTATCTTATCCCCATCTATTTTATTCCCCTCCTCTTTTAACAACCAGGCAGTCAGAAAGTCGTTTTGATCGAATGATAAGTTCTGCAGGACTGCTTTCCCAATAATTTTGTTCAGCATATCATTAGCAGACTGTTTTTCATTTAGTTTCTTATAACACTGAAGTGCGATAAAATCTTCAAGCCGTTCATCTGGTGCATATGGTTTACCCACCCCCAGATTTTCAGGCCATTGCCGTGCATTGCCAATACTCTCAAGCACTTTCCGGTATTTTTGGGTCTTCAGCAAGTTCAGTGCATTACCAATGTTTGCATTTCGCCAAACCGTCCGTCCATCAGTCGCACCTTCATTGGGTAATACCTTTATTTTTTGAAGCAAACTAATGCATTCAGAATATTTTAGGTTCATTTCCAATACTTTAGCATAATGTAAGCCCACAATATAATTTTGCGGATTTTTTTTATAAAAATCGCGGGCAAGTTCTTCGGCTTTAGGCATTTTGTTGCCTTTATTCATGTAAAATTGAGAGGCATACAATCCGACACGCCAGTCGTTTCCTCCAAGTTCTAATGCTCTTTCAACGTCGGTCTGAACCTGTTGACTTCCAGTATTGGCAAGTTGAGACCGCGCGATGTAAAACGGAAAGAAATCGGGCTGATTGCCACAACTGTTCCATAAATCAAAGCCTTTATTTTCATTACCCGCATTCAGGTAAACAAGTCCAGTGTAATATTTAATTTTCCAGTTATCAGAAATGGATTGCGCCCATTCCAACGGTTTCAGGGTTTCTGTCCGAAAAGGGAATACAAATTCCGGACTGGCCTGAATTGCTTTTGCAATGGTAGCTTTGGCGATATCTTCTTTTCCCATAAGATGATTCAGATAGCCTTTCCAAAGTAAAACAACCGGATGATCAAAAGGCGCCAGTTCAAGAATGGTCAATGCATCTGACAATTGTCCATTCCGAAAATACCACATTGCATATTCAAGATAAGTCTCCTGTGGCATTTCGCTGGTAATATGGCTTTGAATCTGCGTTTTATTCTCAGAAGAAGATTCTGCCAAAAATCTTTCAAACCGGATAAAGTGGTTTAATGGGTCCTTCAATTCTAAATCAGTTAGTTCATTACCTGCATCTTTATGCATCTCAAGTTTCCGGAGACAGAGAATCTTCGTTTGAATGGCATCTGATCCCAATTGATTATACAACAAACTTTTGTCAGCATATGAAAGCGCTTTTCGGAAATCGTTTTTGTTCAGAATAATCGAAGCGAGCGCATTATAAGCCGCACTACGTTGTGACATACCGGCAGCAGCAATTGAAAAACCATCAATGGCAGTCGTTGTATCGCCCAGGGCTAATCCTGCCAAACCAAAGATCATATTGGCGTCCGCATCATACGTATCGACAGAAAGTGCTTTTGAAGCAAATTCCAGAGCGGTTGAATAGTCTGTTTTGCGGTAAGCCAGGTTGGCCATCCCTGTCAATGCCGGTACAAACCAAGGTTCGACTGCAAGAGACTTTTGGTATTCATCCCCGGCAGTTTTATACAAACGTTGCCGTTCCTGCTCTTTACCTTTCGTGAAATGACCATATGCCGATTCCCAATTAAATCCTGCTGGCGATTCAACCGGACGTTTCAGCAGGTATTTATCCCGGTTGGTTTCGAAAAGCAATTCGTTTTTCAGCCAGACACTGAGGTTCTTGTTGCTTCCGTTGTACTCAAATGAGTTCGTGAAAACCTGCATCGGATTTGAATGAATTTCTTTCGCATAAACGACCTCTTTGCCGCTTCTCACCTCAATTTGTCCATCTGTTTTCTCATTCGGACAAAACCACAATTGAACTGTATCTCCGCGTTGCTGAATGTTTACTGACCCAATTGGAAGCGCGCTTTTAAGCCCTTGTGTTTTCTTAACAGGAAACCAGTATTCGGTCCATTCGTCGGTTGATCCCGAAGCAAATCCCCTGTTCTTGAAAGGGGTATTACTACTTTCACCTGCTGCCTGATTAAATAACCGGCCCGACTGAATTTCTGTATATTGTCCGTCAGTATCAGTGAGTAGTTTATCCCATATCATTCCCTGATCAGACAAACCCCAGATCCAGACTTTCTTGCCGGGTTTATCATCATAAGATGAATAGTGTACAAAGCCAAAATCGTCATCGTGCCAATATGCTCCGTAAAAACCGGTTGCTTCACCAAATACATGGTATGATTTGTAACTTCCAAAATTGTTGTTTTCATAGAAATTGATCTTACGGCCTTGTTCATCCGTTGACCATGGGGAATGTTTCCCATCATGTCCCAGGTAATAATTTCCCGGGAAGGAATATTCCAGGTTACCGGCAGTTTTAATCCCGAGGTTCATCCAATTGTAATACGATTGTTCCAGCACTGTAGGATTGTCCCAAACGGAGCGTGTGGTGAAATAGGCCTTATCTTTTGGTAAATTGACCTCGACACTCCAACGGGTGCGTGAAGGAAGGTCAATGGCTCCAACAAAACAACTCACACTGCCGTCCTCATTTTTACGGAAGACATAATCAACCGGAGAAGAGCAGGTGGGTGAATGACCAATTACCCCGAAATTCAACTCAAGTCCTCCGGAAGTCCAGGGTCCGCGCATGGCGACATCGCGAAATTTCACAGCATGGTTGTAATAAATAAACTCTTTCCCGGTCGATTTCTCAATTGCTCCCCAAATTTTACCGCCAATCTCGGGCGTAATCCAAAGTTTGATGTAATCATTTTCAAGTTCGACCATTTTCCAGTCGTGCACGATCCCTTTATTAGAATAACCTTCAAAACGGGAATAAGGATAGATTTTCCCAATTTGGGGTACTGGATCAGGATCTGAAAAAGAATAGGTTACAAGAGGAATTTGTTTTTCTGAAATTTGTACAGGCTGAGCAAAAACGAATACTGAGTTTGTTACAAGAATAACGATTATTAGCCATGCGAGTAATTTTTTCATAGAATAAAAGTAATAGGTTATACTTTACAACATGTTTTGATATTCTAATGTTTTACGTTCTTTCGTGTGAAAAGTTTGAAATTCCATATTTTGCCATATATAGCCTAATCAAAACTCTCTGAGAGGCGAACTTATGAAAATATTATAATATTTCTTTAAACGAAATTAAAAAAAATAGCCTATTGCAAAAACGCTTCAGAATAAGACGAAAACGATAAGTCGGGCAAACAAAACCATAAAAAACCATGGCGTGCATCATATTTTTACACGAATAAATATTTATTTTACACTTGGCAAATATTTTGCATTTTTAATGCTACATTTGTTAAAAATATTAACATTTCAGCAGGAAAACCCGTCTTAGAGAAATGCCAAAGACAGATACAAAATGAAAAAACTTATTATAAATCTGCATATCTTATTTTTTCTATGTTGCACTTTAGCTGTTGCACAAGAGAAGAAGAGTCTGGAGCCTTACAAAAACTGGGAAATTGGCATTAACGCAGGAGTAGAAAGTTATAACGGAGCATATGTCGTATCTCAGGAAGCTCGCTTTAATCATTTCTTCCACTGGCAAAGTGGAACGAAACTGAAATTTGGAGCCACTGCGAAAAAAAAGCTCCCGCCGATCATTCGTTTAGAAGGGATGGGGATTCATTCAAATCTATCGTGCTCATGGAATAACCCATCAAAGCCAACCACAGATTTCCAAACAGATGTGAATCGGTATAACAGAAAATCAGTATGGAACCTTACAAATCTCCTTTCGCAGAATAAGTATGAACGAAAGATTTACTGGTATACAAAAATCGGAATTGGAACTTTACATTTCCCAAAGAAGACCTTCGCAAACCCATTGACTGACCAACAGTTGAAACTGCCGACTATTCAGGCGGAAAAAAGTCTTTTATTCCACTTGGATCATCAAAGGCAACTTATTCCGGGTACTCAGTGGAGTCTGCTAAATACCGATCGTCTCGACGGACACAAAACAAAATCCATCAATATTGAATAATTAAGATCCATTCATTGACTATTTTTGCCAGTGAGAATGGTTGCAAAAACTGGGAGGGTTGTCATTCCGACGACCCTCTTTTATTCCTCTTTTCGGATAAACGATTTAAAACTGACAGGGTAAGGAATGCCGTACATCGTTTTATACTCTTTCGCAAAATATTCATAATCAATAAACGATTGATTATGGTTTTTTTGTCTGATAAGAGCATCAATTTTCAATTTAAAAGCTTCTTCATTTAACGGATCAGACTTTAAAATCAAATTTGCAATGCGACGGATCAACTCAGGATTTTTATCTTTTTCAAACGAGTCAGCAAGCAAAAAGAGATAATCAAGCAATGAACTTAGGAACTGACTCTTGAGGGAATCGAGCCAGGGTGTCCGCTCGTCTGCAACAAACACACCCTGAGAAAGAATAAGAACAATACGCTCAAATTCCTCATGTGTGACCGGTTGAAAATCTCCCTTCATCTTTTTGAGCAGAAAATGATAATCACAAAAAATTTCAGGGCTCAACTTTATAGTCCAACGTCCTTCATTATGGGAGATTTGAACACCGCTTATGGTATTTAGCAAATCCCTTAATTTTTTAATATTTACATTCCTGTTATTCTTGGCACTTTGTGGTGAGTGATACATCCAGTGAATGCTATTTAATTTTTCGATGGTTATGCCATTCTCATTTGTCCCCAGCAGAAAAACCGACAAAAACAGATGCCTCAATTTTGATGAAAGAAGAGGACTAATATCTAAGCCGACAGCATCATAAATGCGAAATTCCCCAAACAGATAAATAGCATTCTTCAGTGGTAATACCTGATGTTTCTTAATTGAATCTGTTGTTCTAAACGGAGTTTTATCACTTAAAAAAGAATTCAGTTTTTGTTCTTCTTCCAAATCTTCTTCTGCCCGGTGAAGTTTTTTCAAAAGGAGAAAAAGCAAGTAAATCATAATTAAAGAGAGTATTGCAACCATCCAATATACTGGTTTTATCCAACTTCCGGGAGTTGATAAAGTAGTTTTAAATGTAGACGTCATTAAAGAACGATTAACAGGCGGATAAGTAAGTGAATAAATCTTATAATTTGCCGAGTCTCGTCCAGCCTGTGTTTTAATCACCGCAAAAAATTCCTGCGTCTTTCTGAAGAAAAAGAGGGAAGCTTTTGATCGTTCCTCATCGAAATAAAAATGGATAGTATCGCTCACGACAGAATATCCTGCATTTTCAAGCGAGATACGATAAAGTTTAAGATAGGTGCCATTCAGAAAAGGAGGAAAACCAAGTACATAAAGTGCAGGGTGTTGTTCTGAAATGGTTGTCGAACCCATTGGAATAAAGTTCTCCGAAACATTCTCAATCTGCCATTTTTTTCGCAGGGTCGAATCGGTGAGATTTAGTTGGTAAAGATCGTACAGACACTGCGGACCAAGTTCCTGTTGCCCTGACACATTACCATATCCTCCAAAAATAAGATACTCACCAGGACGGTGGGTTTCGGTTACTGAAGCATAAGAACGGGGTTCCAATTTGTCGCCCTTAAACAGAACCTGATTCCAACTCTTTTCAGGAATACTATAGCGCATAAGCAGGTCGTAGTACCTGTAGCTGCGGTATCCTCCTACGGAATATGCGAATCCCGATTTTTCATTCATAAAAAAGGTAGAATTAATATACGGAGCAGTTTCGGCATCTGGAAGCGATTTTTCCCATTCATTTTTTCCTTCGTCATACACATTAACATGCTTTGGGAGAGCACCTATACAATATATTTTCTTTCCAGGGTTGGAATAAAAGTAGGATTCCGATTTTAAAAGTGAAGGTTTGACATTATTTACAATTTGCTCGCTGGATTCGGAAGTGATTATATTATAAGAAACAATCCGATGCTTTCCGACAAAGATTATCCGGTTTTGCACCGTATCAAAAGTAACACCGGAGGAAACGTCAAATCGCATTTCATCCTTTTTTGTCCAGAAAAAATGATTATTAATGAGCCAGGTGGGGTTAGATACATGAGCAGTATAATTCCCTTCAAGATCAGTTGCCTCATTCCCTTGGCATTCGTTTAAAAGCCAATTATGGCGTGATTTCCCCAGGTAATCAGCAATCCGGATATTACGAATTGCCATTTGGGGAACATCTGTTGTCGGGAAATAGTTTGATTGGTTAGCACCAAAACAGAAATTAAGCTTACGAATTCCACTTAGGTCGACCATATCATCAGAGTAAATGATATCCCCCAAATTACATTCAACTTTTCCGGTTCTTAAATCAAACGACAGACTTAGGTGAAGCCAGTTATTTCTGACCAAATTTTTTTCGGCCAAAGCGATATTGATCATCGTTGGCTGCCCGTTTACAACCAGCTTCAATACTGCCAAAGTACTACTTTTGGGAATGTAAACAAGATCGATATTGTGATGTAACTTGTCGAAGATTCTAAAGATATAACCAAATTGTTCGCGATTTCAAATTGCAAAATCAAATTCCAGACTAAATTTATTACGCACAGTAATTGGTGAATCCGGTGTGAGATTCAATGAAGTCCTCAGTTCTTTAGGTTGAGGGGCAGCAGTAAAAAGAAGTCCCGTGTGGTACAGATTCTGAGATGAGATTTTATTGGACAATAAAATCAGAAGAATCAGTCCCAAAAACATCGCTGACCGATTATTCATATTCGACCCAATTAGTTGTTTATAAATCTTTGATTGAAGATCAAAAATAGAAATTAATCTAATATTAATCTTTCAGTAACCCTCTGTTAACCGGTTAAAACGCAATAACCACGTAAATGTTTCCACTTTTTGAATTAATTTTAAAAACGAGGTGGGTAAAAATGAGTTTAGCAGGAACCAAATCTGAAATAAGCAGTAGTTTTAATAAGTATTTTTATCGTTAAAAATCTTAAAGATGAACTTGTTGTGGGGGACAACATTTATCTGTTGAACATGGCATATTAAATAATTGATAAACTAATAATTTTCAAGCTTGTCGTACCAGTTTACTTTCAGCAAAATGGAAGTTACAAGGAAAACGCCCAATGCAATCGTCATTGAACCGAACTCACGAATAACGAGGTAAATGGGCATAACTACCATTGACATCTGCCAGGCAATACCAATTACACAGTTCATCATATCGCGTTTAAAGTCACCATTCTTTATAAAGTCAGGCTGTTCTTCCTTTACCTTTTCGTAAATAGGTTCCCAAAATCCCCAGGGGCGCACATTTGAATAGAATTTCTTCAGTACCTCTTCGTCATCAGGTTCTGTCAGCAAACTTCCGGCGACAGATCCGATCGTCGAAATCAATAAAATAATTGGAAAAGAATTGAGTGCTGAAATATCGGGGAAAAAAAAGGGTATAAATAACGAAGCGACTAATCCGGTAAGCATTCCCCAGAAATAACCGTATCCGTTGAAGCGCCACCAAATCCATTTTAAAACATTGGCTGCAGTATATCCACCATATAAGGACGCAACAATCCATTTTGTCATCGAATCAATTGAATCAATAAAAAAGCCAAAAACAATTCCAATTGTAACAACAACAAGCGATACGATGTAACTCATGTTAATATATCGTTTGTTTGAAGCATTTGGGTTAATGAATTTTTTATAAACATCATTTACAATATAGGCTGGTCCGGCATTCACATAAGCGGCATATGTCGACATAAATGCAGCTATTAATCCAGCCAGCAACAATCCCAATAAACCAGTAGGTATAAAATTACTTACAGCGTAGGGCAAAACCATTTCGAAGTCGATGTCGGGACCCATGGCAACCAGTTTTGGGCTGAAGTAAACAAGCACCAGAACAGTAAAACCGGCTACCATAAAAAAACGGGGAATAAATAATACCAGTGAAGTAAAGCCAGTCATGCGTGCGGCATCACGGGGGCTTTTGGTAGACAGTATCCGCTGCAAATCATAACTTGGAACAGGTCCGGCGATACTTGCCAGGATCCCTTTAAAAATCATGATCATAAAAATAATAGAAAAATACTCATAACCATCAACCTTAATTTTGTTTGTAACAGATGGAATCAGGTTACTCCAATCAAGGTTTAATTTCCAGCCAAAAAATAAATCCTTCCAACCTGCAGGTATAACAGCATTTAACTGTTCAGCCGATACAAGATTCATTGCAATAACCCCAACTATAAAGCAGGAAACAGTCATCACAAGGAATTGCATGATTTCAGTAGCTACCACACTGTACATTCCCCCTTTTATTGCATATATAGAAGTGAAGGACATAATTAACAGGGCGTACATATTTTCGGAAGAGATGACTGTTGCCCCGATTTGGGTAGTAAGATCCCACGGGAAAAATGAAGTAGCGAATTTTCCAATGCCTGCAAAAGTATAGGCAATAAACCCAATTACGCTGATAATCGCAAAAATCACGACAATTATGTGGGATAGCCTGCCCCCTTTATCTTCACCAAATCGTGTTTTTAACCATTCGGCACCAGTCATGACATTCGAGCGTCTTAGCCATGCAGCAAGGAAAACCATCAGGAAAATCTGGTTCCAGATAGGCCACATCCATGGCATCCAGGCACCTTTGAGTCCATACACAAAAAGAATTGAAACAAACCACATCGTTCCTGTAATATCAAACATTCCGGAAGCATTCGAAATGCCCAAAATATACCAGGGGATACTCCTGCCACCAAGGAAGTAAGAATCGAGATTTTTGTTGGCACGCTTCGATATCAGAAAGCCAATAAGTATTGTTAAAACCAGATAACCGATTACTATACCGATATCCAAAGGCTGCAAGTTCATAAGTTTAAAATTAGGTGGCAACGATTACAACACGCTGTATTTGTGGCAAATGCCGCGTGTTAATAAAAACAGAATACAGCTTTAAACTAGAAAATACCCCTCTACTTAAAATTGCAAAAGGGTATTTTCATATTAATTGTCAAATACTTAGCTTAGAAATTTGGACCTGTAGTATCCCACCACAAGCGGGTACTAATAAGGTCTGGTCCACCAAGTTTTGCAGTTGCGTCATCAACGCCTGGCTTATTGCCCGTTCTTTCACCATTCGTAAAAGGCATCCTTTTAATCCATTGATCAGCAGGAATAACGCCCCAGTCCGGGCTGCTGTCATTCTTGGCAACGTGAGGTATCTTAGGATAACCTGTCCTTCTGAAATCTGTCCAAGACTCAAGTGTATTAGTGAAATTATTGATCCATTTCTGGGTCATGATCTTTTCTAATTTCAACTCGTTGCTATCGCCGGCATTCCAGGCAACTGTTATTGTAGAAGAAGCGGTAAAATTATTTCTTGCATCCTTTGGATCAACATAATCAATTGGTTTGCTTGTAACATCTGCCAGGTAGGCATCCACACCGCCTGCAGCCCAATCAGCAAAAGAAAGTCTTACCCCATCTTCATAATTGGTTTTTGCATCACCGGCACCGGCCCAGCCCCTAAGAGCAGCTTCAGCTTTCAAAAAACTTACTTCAGCAGCAGTAATTGACCTTCTGTTTTGTACGGTTTGAAAAGCATCGGATACCCTGGAATAAGGTACTCTGTCGATTTTAGCTTGCGTATATGCCCCATTGCGAATTCCTTTATAGGTATATACAGAAAGGGATGCGTCCTGTGTAAGATTAGGACCCTGGAAATATTTCGAGACCCTTCCATCTTTTAAGCCAAGCAGGAAGGATTCCATTACGGCACCCATTCGTGTATCGTCCCATTCGAAACAAATTACTGCCATGTACATTTTATTGCCCAATAAGGCGATATTAAAGTTATCTGCATTGGTGGTAATTAATCCGGCCGCATCGCTCATTGCCTTTTCTCCTTGTGTTTTAGCAAGTGCAGGAGCAATTTTTGTTAAGCGCATTGCTAATCTCAAACGCAAAGAATTCACAACTTTCATCCATTGCTTAACATCACCTTTGTAACTTGGATCAAATTTAACAAAACCCTTGTAATCTTTGGCCGCAGCAAAGTCAGTTTGAATGGTGTCTAACTGTGCAAAAAAAGTATTGTACAAATCAGATTCTTTGTCGTATAAAATATTATTATCTGTCTTTCCGTAATTGGAATAGATCACCGGCCCATGGATGGCCGTCAGTTTTGAGACGGCGAGGACCCTTATCAGTTTAGCCCATGAGGCAAAAAGCGGTAAATTGTTGTCCTTCGCCAATTGAATCACTTGCTTGGTAGGTGACATTACTGAACCATAAATACGATCCCAGTAAGCGTTCCATCGTATATAGTAGGTCGTGTTATTTACATTACCCACAAAAGGGGTCGGTGTGTTCAAATAACCCATCCACGAATCCTGGCACAAATCCTCTTCAATCTGGTGCCCGTTGATATTGAACAATAATCCTGAAAATGGGGAACCCACCAGGTTAAAGTCCTGCTTTAGCAACTCATCAGTAATCTGATAAGGATTTTGGTTCTCAGTTACAAAATTCTTAGTGCATGATATGAGAGCACCCAAGAATAGTAAAACTATAAATAATTTTTTCATATTTAATATTTTTAAATTTTTAGAAAGTGACCTTTAAGTTGACCCCGTAAGTTCTTGTTGCAGGCATACTAAATACCTCATTTGACTGCATATTATTAGCGGTACTCATTGATTGTTCCGGATCGTACGGAGCTTTTTTGTAGAAGAAGAATAAATTCCTGCCAATCAGTGATATCGAAGCTTGTTTAAGCGGCAAATTGAGTTTTTGCATATTCAGGTTATAGCCGATAACAAATTGAGCTAACCTGACATTGGTCCTTGAAAAGACATAAGGTTCCATGATCCTGTTTCTGTCACCAACAGCGCCATAATAGACTGCCGGATCAATTTTCGTTACTGCAGTCGTTCCCTGGATCGCATTAATCGGCATTGTAGCGCCTGCATCACGGGCATCTCCGGTTCTTTTACTTACACCGTAAGAATCAAGAAAAGCCTCCGTTTTTGAGAATGCAACCCCCCCAAACTTACCATTGATAAGAAAACTAATATAGAAGTCTTTAATATTAATCGTATTATTCCACCCTACAACATAATCCGGATTTACATTTCCAACCTTTTCCTGGTCTTTTGCTTTGGTAGGAACCCCCTTTGAATCGAGGATGATCTGACCCGCAGCATTTTTTGCAAACTTGTAGATCCAAACATCGTTAAAAGATCCACCTGCTTTAATGATAGAAGCAAAACCTTCGTTATCGCCACCAACCTTGTAGTCTGGATTTGAAGCTATAAGCTCATCAATTTTATTTTTATTTTGCGATAAATTCAACGACGATTTCCAACTTATATTGGTTGTCTTTACAGGTTCAACGTCTAAGGTCAGTTCAAAACCTTTATTCGTTATTTTACCTGCATTTATATAATAATAGGTATAACCTGAACCTGACGGAGCAGCTAATGTAAGAAATTGATTCTTGCTTATGTCACTGTAATAAGTGAATTCCAATCCGGCTCTTCCATCGAAGAATCTCATTTCTGCTCCAAGTTCGTTACTGGTTATCTCCTCAGGATTCAGATTGGTAAAAGGGATTTGTGAATTTCGGTTAATACTTCCGATTATTTCAGGAGTACCAGGACCACCGATACCATGCCAGGGACTTACAACGTTATAAGGTACTTCATTGGCGGTTCGAGAGATGGAACCTCTTAATTTCGCGAAGGAGATTACTTCAGGCAATTTAACCATTTGACTTACTATTGCAGAAAGCCCGGCAGCAGGATACAAATAGGATTCATTTCCTGTGAGTGCCAGCGTAGAAGCCCAGTCATTACGCGCGGACAAATCTAAAAACAACATCTCCTTATAGCCTATCTGTGCGTTGGCAAACACACCTTCTTTTATAATTTTACTTATCGATTGATTAAACATGACATTGTAAGGCATGTTAGCGAATGAAAAGAAGTTGGGGTACATCAAACTGGTAGTACCATTTGCAACAGACATACCATCGTTGAATATATTATGCTGGTAACTGGCGCCCAAAAGTGCATTTAAACTGAAATCGCCCACCTTTGTGTTATAGCTCATTATTCCGTCGGTATAAATCTGCTTATCATTGTATTTAGAATAAGACCATGAACCGTTTGGACTCACGCTCACAGAATTTCCGGCTGCTGCATATCTGTAATCATTTACCTTATCATTATAATCGATGTTACCTCTGACATCAAATTTCAGGTTTTTCGCAATTTCCCACGACAACTTTAAACTGGCAATTGCACGATAGGATGTATTCAGTTTAGGATTATTATAGAGCTCCCAGAAAGGATTATTTTGTTTTTCCTCGGTGGAATACCAATTCATCTGGTTTAAATTCCTGTCCTTATTAAATGTCTGGTAGTTTGTTTTGTAGTCATCAAAATTTCTTTCGCGAGCAAACAAATATAATCCGGTAAGTGGGTTGTTGTAGTAACCGGCACCAGGGCGGTTATGAGTTATCTCACTTGAAAACATCACATTTGAACTGATTGTAACTTTATCATTAAATAACTTTGTTGACTGATTAAATGCGAAGTTATTTTTATCATACCGGTTGGTTGGTAAAACGCCGGAGGCAGAGACATTGGAATAGGAGAAATAGGTTGTGGTTTTGTCATTTCCTCCACTGATAGAAATTGAATTCGTGAGATTTAACCCTTGCCGGAAGAAATCTTTGATAAACGAACTATTAATCTTGGCCACTGGTGTTGTGGACCAGCTATAATCTGACCCGCCAACCGCGCCATATTTATACTGAAAATCAGGCAATCCGGATACAGATTCAACCATTGTACTTGAGCTAATGTTCACGCTTATTTTCCCAGCTTTACCTTTTCTTGTGGTGATAAGAACAACTCCATTTGCACCCTGACTACCGTAAAGTATGGAAGCATTGGCACCCTTAAGGACGTTGATACTTTCAATATCATCACTATTTAATGCCGAAAGTCCGTCACCTGAATCGGTTCCTCCATATGAATCAGGTTGTCCACCCTTGTTATTAACCATCGGAATACCATCGATAACATACAAAGGTTCGCTGAGGCCAACAAGTGATTTATTTCCTCTTAACACCGCTTTCGTAGATCCACCTGCTCCGGAACTGCTCGTTTTTATATCCAAACCTGCAGTTTTTCCACTAAGAGCGTTCATAAAGTTTTGATCTCTTGCTTTCAACATTTCATCTCCGGTAACCTGCTGAGAAGCGTAGGTCAAAGTTTTCTTTTCGCGCTGAATACCTAAAGCTGTAACAACAACTTCAGTAAGCCCAAGACTTTCGGCTTCCATTTTCACATTGACAACCGATCTGCCATTTACAACTTCCTCGACGGGTTTCATCCCAACGAACGAAAACTGCAGGACAGCACTTGATGAATTCAAACTCAATGTGAATTTACCGTTAATGTCGGTAGACGTACCAATGGTCGTCCCTTTTTGAATTACAGAGACGCCTGGAATATTGTTTCCATCGGGATCTGTGACAGTCCCACTTACTTTCACTTGAGCCATTGCACTGGCAAAAGAAGCAAACAGTAAGATCAGAATAAAATACATTCGTTTCTTCATAATGATAAAAATTAGTTTAAAATTAACGAGTCTTCCTTTTATTTAAAAAACTCATCACAAAACTAAATGGGTACGATTAACAGAGCGATTAATTTAACGATTAATAACAATTAATAATTTGATATAGTGACGTTTTAAAAATATGGCTCTCAAATGTTAAAATATGTATTAATTGTTTGTTTATAAGCATTATAAATAGACCAGGGTCAATTTTGAGGGTTATACAGGATTCAGATTTACAAAAAATCATTAAATTTAATGCCACAACAAAGCCATAATTTCAAAATATTGGGGATTAAATTTTTTGAAGCACAAATTAAATTTTAGCGCAATCATTTTGTGGACGTAATCAACAAAAAACTTTAATCGTCGACTAATTTCAAATTTGATCACAAAAAAATCCCGCAAAGTAATATTTGCGGGATTTTACCATATTTAAACTTAAAGCCTTTTAAGAGGCTTCTTATAATAGTTCTATACCAATTTCTGTCTCAGCTTTTGTTCTTCAACCTGCGCATCGATAACCGCAATGGTAACCATGTTTAGGATATCACGAACAGTGCTTTCAACATTCAGGATGTGAATTGGTTTATTCAATCCCATCTGAATTGGTCCGATCGTATCGCTCATTCCGTTTTCAAGCATCAGCTTGTAGGCAATGGTTGCTGAACTAAGGTTTGGAAAAATGAGGGTATTTACATTTTTACCATCAATTTTCGAGAATGGGAATTTATCGTGACGCAAATCTTTATTTAAGGCGAAATTCAATTGTAACTCGCCGTCAACCATCATTTCAGGATTATTCTCATGCAAATATGCTACAGCTTCGTGCACCATTCCTGGGCTACCGTTGGCTCTTGCGCCAAAGTTTGAATAGGAAAGCATAGCGATCACCGGTTCAGTATTAAACAATTTCACCGCATCTTGTGTCAGCTTGGCAACATCAATCAAAGTTTCCTTGGTAGGGTGACTGTTTACCATGGTATCGGCAAAGAACAGCGTTCCCTGTTTAGTAGTAACAATGTTCAATCCGGCAATGTGGTTCAAGCCTTCACGCATACCTACAATTTCGATTGCAGGAGTAATCGCATCAGCGTACTTTGTATAAACCCCGGTAATAAAAGCGTCGGCATCGCCAGCTTCAACCATCATCATACCGAAATAGTTGCGATCGAACATTTTCTCGAAAGCCTCCTCATAGGTCATCCCCTCACGCTGGCGCTTGGCAGTAAATATTTTGGCATACTTTTCACGTTTTGAAAATTCACGGTCGTGACGAAGATTGACAATTTCAACTCCTTCAAGTTCAATGTTGTTATTCTTGATCAACTTGCCGATGATCTCTTCGTTACCAAGCAAAATCGGGATACAAATACCTTCAGCTCTTGCAACAGAAGCAGCTTTCAGCATATTGATATGGTTCGCTTCTGCAAAAACTACCCGTTTCGGATTTTCTTTTGCTTTTTCGGTCAACCCACGAATCAGTTTATTGTCGAGACCCATACGCAAGCGTAATTCTTCTTCATACTTGTCCCAATCGGTAATTGGCTTACGGGCAATACCACTTTCCATAGCCGCTTTCGCTACTGCTGGAGCAACGGTAACCAACAGACGTGGATCGAGTGGTTTCGGAATTATATATTGAAATCCAAAACTCAAGTGATTTGAATTATAGGCAGCAGTCACCACTTCTGGAACTGGTTTTTTAGCCAGTTCGGCAATTGCATGAACAGCAGCAACCTTCATTGCTTCGTTAATGCCAGTTGAACGGACATCCAAAGCGCCACGGAAAATATAAGGGAACCCTAATACATTGTTGACCTGGTTGGGATAGTCACTACGGCCAGTTGCAAAAATAATATCCGGACGCGACGCCATTGCATCGGCATATGATATTTCCGGATTTGGATTGGCACAGGCAAATACAAGTGGATTAGCCGCCATACTGCGAACCATGTCCTGGGTAAGGCAACCTTCAACCGAAAGACCCAAGAAAACATCGGAACCCGCAACCGCTTCTTCAAGCGTGTTACATGGACGTGAAGTTGCAAATGGTTTTTTGCGGCTGTTAAGATCGGTACGACGTGTTGAAATAACGCCCTTACTGTCAACCATTACGATATTCTCAAGTTTGGCGCCAAGTGCCATGTAAAGCGTGGTGCATGACGAAGCCGCAGCTCCGGCACCATTGACCACTATTTTAATGTCTTCGATTTTCTTGCCAACCAGTTCAAGCGCGTTGATCAGTGCGGCAGACGAAATAATAGCAGTCCCGTGCTGGTCATCATGCATAAGCGGGATGTCTAAAGCTTCTTTCAGCTTTTCTTCGATTTCGAAGCATTCAGGAGCTTTAATATCTTCGAGATTAATTCCGCCAAAAGTACAGGCAATTGCTTTTACAACTTCGATAAATTTTGCAGGATCTTTTTCGTTGACTTCAATATCAAACACGTCGATATCAGCAAATATTTTGAATAGCAGGCCTTTGCCTTCCATTACAGGTTTTCCGGCAAGAGCACCAATATCGCCCAGACCGAGAACAGCTGTTCCATTCGAGATTACAGCGACCAGATTTCCTTTGGCTGTGTAGTCATATGCACACTGAAGATCCTTTTGTATCTCCAGGCAAGGGATGGCCACCCCAGGTGAATACGCAAGCGCCAAATCTCGCGCTGTACTGTATGGCTTTGTTGGTACAACCTGAATTTTCCCAGGTCTGCCATTTTTGTGGTAATTTAATGCATCGGTCCGTAAAGCATCATTACGTTTAGAATTTTCCATAATTCAAATATTTTTGTTGTTTGTCGCTAATAATTTATTACAAGAGAAAGCTCTCCTCTAAAAAAATTTGGCAAACAAAAGTAGATTTAATTTCCAATCAAGAGCGGGCAGCCCGAAAAGTTTACAAATTGATAATATTGAGATCAGTTTTCCCAGCTTCTGTAAATATCAAAGTTTGAATACCGGTTCTTTAACGGGGGAAAATTGCAGATCATTTAAATTTTCTTTTCCTAATTTCAGCAGCCGTTCACGTTCAACATCTTCGCGTGACTTACTCGTAGTTACGAAATAGACACCTGCAAAAATCAAAATAGCGGATAATGGTTTGCCCCATGAAAAAATATCCTGCCCCCACATAATTGCAATATACGAAGCAACAAGTGGTTGCAAATAATTATACATACCAATGGTCGTCGGACGGATTTGTTTTTGGGCAATTGGAATCAATAAATAGGTGATAAAGGTGGCTCCAACCAACAAGTAGACATAACTACTCCAGGCAGCAGAGGTTCCTTCAGTAAAAATTCTTGCCGTAAATACATCTTTATAACCGAATGGTAAAAACATAAGAGCAGAGAATAAAAACATCCATTTCATAATGGTGACAGAGCTATAGCGCTTTGAAATTCCTCGCGTCACCACGAGAAAGAAGGCATATGAAAGACTACTGACGACACACAATAAGTCACCGATCATTGAAGCTTCGCGACCGGAGCTTGAAACTTCGGATGTTAAAATCATTGATAGGACGCCAACCAAACCAATAATCACACCTCCCGCTTTTTTAAATGTAATTGGCTCTTTCAGAATGAAAAACGAGATAATCATTGCCAGAATCGGGGTGATTGTAATCACGATGGAAGCATTGGTTGCTGAGGTCATTTGTAATCCGGAGATAAACGCAGCCTGGTTAAGCCCAACCCCTAAAAGCGACCCAAGGAAAAGGGTTCCCATATCTTTTCGGGTTACCTTTTCTGATTTAAGAAACAACGAAAGCATCCAAAAAGCCATAGCGCCGAAGGCAAAACGGGAATATGTCAAACCCAATGGACTCATCCAGTCGGGCATCAGGTTCTTTGATAGGGGAATATTCACTCCAAAAATCAGTGAAGTAAATAACATGGCCACATGACCTCTTATTTTTTCTTTATTCATTATTCAATTCTCAATTTATCGCGGGTAATGACAACTTCTTCAATAAAGGAGTAATACCGTAATTTGTTTTTCAAAGAGTGGTAAATCCCGGTCATGCAAGTTGGCGGCAAAGTTATAAAAAACAAGGAATAAGCATTTTCCGGAGATAGAATTAGCCTGTTAACCCTATAAGTGTTAATCATTATTTAAGAAACAGAAAGGGATAAGTGTGTTACCTATCCCTTTCTGTCAAAAACCTATTCACTATCTATTCACTCACAAAAACCAGTTTGTCATCCTTCACATCGATTGCAACCGGATGACCGGCCGTCACTTTTCCCGCAAGAATATCTTTCGACAAATCGTTCAGCAGGTATTTCTGCATCATTCGTTTTACAGGACGTGCCCCAAACTGAGGATCAAAACCTGCCTCCGCAATCCAATCAACGGCAGCATCAGTAATCGTCGTCTCATATCCACTCTTCTTTAACCGCTCTGCAACCAATGCAAACTGCAACCGCACAATCTGGTAGATTTCATTACGACTTAATGGCGTAAACATGATGATCTCGTCGATCCTGTTCAGAAATTCGGGCCGGATTGTTTGTTTGAGCAATTCGAACAACTCAGTCCTTAAATCTTCAACCACCTTCGCCCTGTTACTTTCGGTGAGATGAGCAAACCTTTCACGAATGACTTGTGAACCTATGTTCGAGGTCATGATGATGATCGTATTTTTGAAATTGACAGTCCGCCCTTTATTGTCGGTAAGTCGGCCATCATCAAGCACCTGGAGTAAAACGTTGAAAATATCGGGATGTGCTTTTTCGATTTCATCAAACAGCACTACCGAGTAAGGTTTCCGCCTGACAGCTTCGGTCAATTGTCCGCCTTCCTCATATCCGACATATCCCGGAGGCGATCCGATTAACCGTGTAACAGAAAATTTCTCCTGGTATTCCGACATGTCAATACGCGTCAGCATATTTTCGTCGTCGAACAAGTATTCGGCCAAGGCTTTCGCAAGTTCAGTCTTACCCACACCGGTGGTTCCCAGAAAGATAAACGATCCAATTGGCCTTTTGTCATCCTGCAAACCCGCACGCGAACGTCGTACAGCATCCGAAACAGCAGCAATTGCCTCATCCTGACCAATTACACGTAAATGCAACTCATCTTCAAGGTGAAGAAGTTTTTCACGCTCGCTCTGGAGCATTTTCTTGACAGGAATCCCTGTCCAACGTGCAACCACATCGGCAATATCTTCACTATCGACCTCCTCTTTTATCAGCGATTTACCAGCTTGGAGCTGAACAAGTTCCGCCTGCAAATTAGCGATTTCCTTTTCTGCTTCCTTTATTTTACCATATCGAATTTCGGCAACACGACCATATTCACCCTGACGTTCAGCCTGATCAGCTTGCATCTTAAGGTCCTCAATCAATAGCTTCTCATTCTGTACAGCTTCAATTGCCCCTTTTTCGGCCTGCCACGACGCCCTGTATTTCGTTTGATCTGCCTTTAAGTTGGCAATTTCCTCTTCCAATTTTTCAAGCTTGGACGTATCATTTTCGCGCTGAATAGCAGCGCGTTCAATCTCAAGCTGTGTCAGTTTACGATCAATCTCATCAAGACCCTCGGGGAGCGAATCCATCTCCATCCTGAGTTTTGCGGCTGCTTCATCCATCAGGTCAATTGCCTTATCAGGAAGAAACCGATCGGTGATGTAGCGTTGCGAAAGTTCAACAGCTGCGATAATTGCATCATCTTTGATCCGCACTTTGTGATGATTTTCATATCGTTCCTTCAATCCACGAAGAATTGAGATCGCATCTAATGTTGTTGGCTCGTCAACCATTACCAATTGGAAACGACGTTCCAGCGCTTTATCTTTTTCGAAATATTTCTGATATTCACTTAAAGTAGTTGCTCCTACTGCGCGCAATTCTCCGCGAGCCAAAGCTGGCTTGAGGATATTGGCAGCATCCATTGCACCTTCGCCTTTTCCGGCACCTACCAGCGTATGAATCTCATCTATAAAAAGAATCACATTTCCTTCCGCCTGAATCACCTCATTGATAACGGCTTTCAAACGTTCTTCAAATTCACCCTTGTATTTCGCACCGGCAATCAACGCCCCCATATCAAGCGAGAAAACCTGTTTGTCTTTCAAATTTTCAGGAACATCACCCCTGACGATCCTTTGTGCCAAACCCTCAACGATAGCCGTTTTACCTGTTCCCGGTTCTCCGATCAGGATCGGATTATTTTTTGTGCGTCGCGACAAGATCTGCAAAACGCGGCGAATCTCTTCGTCGCGACCGATTACAGGATCGAGCTTGCCTAACTTCGCCCGTTCATTCAGATTCACAGCGAAACGATTCAACGAGTTAAAGGTATCCTCAGCCGTCTGGCTATCGACCTTAGAACCTTTACGCAGTGCTTTAATCGCTTCATCAAGTTCTTTGTGACTTATTCCATTATCCTTCATCAACCGGCTAACCGAATCACTTCCATCCAGAAGTCCCAGCAACAAATGTTCGACCGAAACATATTGGTCGCCCATTTTCTGTGAAATCGAAACGGCCTTTTGCACTGCCGAATTGGCCGCTGACGAAAGGTAGGATTCACCACCTGTGACTTTAGGATAACTTACAATAATTTTGTCGAGTGCTGCATTGAATATCAAAACATTAACGCCCAATTTCTTTAACAGGAAACCGGTTACACTCTCGGCATTAACCATCAACCCTTTTAGGAGGTGTCCTGTTTCAATGGCCTGCTGATTATTCCCCTCGGCAATTTTAACTGCCTGATTTACGGCCTCCTGCGCTTTGATTGTGAAGTTGTCAAAATTCATAGCTTTGATTTTTTATGTTTTCCTTCTAACGATAACCCACACCAAATTGAATAGAATGAGATTATCATACCTGATAATACAAAACATCTGCCAATCCTGATTATCAGACAATTTGGCGTATACAAAAGTTAAAAACCTAAATATTGGCAGGAAAGTTAAAACAGAAAAGATGATGATTTGGTCAGATTTGAAAAAATAAACTTGAAAATAAATTGCTATTTTTGTATAAAATGATCAATAATGAGTCAAAAAAATTTGATAAGATTTGATTGGGCAATTAAGCGTTTACTAAGAAACAAAGCAAATTTCACTGTTTTGGAAGGTTTTTTGTCTGAACTTTTTCGCAAAGACTTAAAAATAAACAAGATACTCGAAAGTGAATCCAATCAAAATTCTTCTGATGATAAATTTAATCGAGTTGATATTTTGGTCGAAGATTCAAATAAAGAATTAATGATCATTGAGATTCAAAATCAAAATGAATACGATTATTTTCAGCGGATGATATATGGGACTGCAAAAGTAATCAGTGAATTTATCAATCTTGGTGAACCATATCAAAATATAAAAAAGGTTTATTCAGTCAATATTGTATATTTCGATTTGGGACATGGATCAGACTATATTTACCATGGACAAACTGACTTCAAAGGACTGCATAAGCTTGATATATTGCAATTGTCAGAGAAACAAAAAGATGTATTTGGAAAGACAGAACCTTACCAATTGTTTCCTGAATACTATGTCATTAAAGTAAATCAATTTGATGATATTGCAAAGGATTCATTAGATGAGTGGATTTATTATTTAAAGAACAATGAAATTCCAGACAATTTTAAAGCCAAAGGTCTTATTCAAGCGAAGGAAATATTAAAACTTGACAATTTATCAAAAACTGAACGTTCTCTATATATCCGACATTTGGAAGATTTAAGTTATAAGTCGAGCATGGTACAAACATGGAAAATTGAAGAGGAAGAAAGAATTAGGATTGAAGAACGAAGGTTCAAAACTATCGAAATTGCAAAAAATGCAAAACTTTCTGGTATAGACATAGAAATAATAGTTAAGATAACAGGATTGTCCAAACAAGAAATCAACAGATTATAAAAAGATCACTCACCTACCCGCTCCGTAATACCTGTCAACATGTTGACTGCCTTACGTATTGTTTTTATTTCAGTGAAATTGATACTTAGCTTCCCTTTCCCCTCTTTTACGCGGCATTTCGATGGGTTCTGAACAATCCATTGCATCAGCTTTTGAAAATGAACCGTTTGGTAGTAATTCGATGCGGGATCGGATGGCATGTAGCAAATCATCTTCGATTCCTTTAGAATGATCCTTTCGATGTTAAGTGAAATGGCAATCCATCTTAAACGGACAACATCAATCAGCTCGCGTGAAGCTTCAGGAATAGGCCCGAAGCGGTCAATAAGTCCTTTTTCAAACAGTTGAACCATCGTTTCGTTTTCCATATTGTCCAGTTCGCGATAAAGCAGCATCCGCTCCGAAACGCTCGATATGTATTGATCAGGAAATAGCAATTGCAGGTCAGTGTCAATATTACAATCGTTTACATAGTTCAGATCGAGAAAAGCGCCCGAAGCTTCTGCATTTTCATCCTGAAAAAGATCCTGAAATTCACCCGATTTCAGCTCCATCATTGCTTCATTTAAAATCCGATGGTAAGCCTCAAAACCAATATCTGCAATAAATCCGCTCTGTTCGCCACCCAGCAAATTACCGGCACCTCGAATATCGAGATCCTGCATCGCAATGCTAAAACCGCTGCCTATTTCAGAGAACTCCTCAATGGCCTGCAAACGTCGGCGGGCATCGGCTGACATCGCATTCAACGGTGGTGCCAACAAATAACAGAAAGCTTTTTTATTCGACCGGCCAACACGTCCGCGCAACTGGTGAAGCTCACTCAATCCAAAATTCTGGGCATTATTGATAATGATCGTGTTGGTGTTTGGGATATCCAACCCGGATTCGATAATTGTGGTTGCAATAAGCACATCAAAATCGCCGTTCACAAAGTCGAACATCACCTTTTCAAGCTTGTTGCCTTCCATCTGACCATGACCAACTACAGTGCGAACACCCGGACAAAGCCGATTAATCAGCAGTTCAATTTCATAGATATTTGAAACCCTGTTGTTGATAAAGAAAGCCTGTCCGCCGCGGGCAATCTCGTAACTAATCGCATCGCGAATAATCTCTTCATTAAATACACTCACCTCTGTATTAATAGGATATCGGTTTGGCGGTGGCGTATTAATAATGGAGAGGTCACGCGCACCCATCAGCGAAAATTGCAGCGTGCGCGGAATTGGTGTCGCAGTCAGTGTCAAAGTATCGACATTTGCTTTCAACTGTTTCAATTTCTCTTTTACCGAAACCCCAAAATGTTGCTCTTCATCAATGATGAGAAGACCAAGATCCTTGAATTTCACATCCTTACCAATCAGCTTGTGGGTGCCAATAATAATATCGACTTTTCCTTCACTCAATTCCTTAAGGACATTTTTAACATCACCAGAATTTCGCAGCCTGCTAATATATTGCACATTACATGGAAAGTCTTTCAATCGCTCCTTAAACGTCTTATAATGTTGCAGTGCCAAAATTGTTGTGGGGACCAATACTGCCACCTGTTTACTGTCTGCCACGGCTTTAAATGCTGCACGAATCGCTATTTCTGTCTTCCCAAACCCAACGTCACCACAAACCAAACGGTCCATCGGCATTGGTTTCTCCATATCTTCCTTGATGGAATAGGTCGCCT
>Ga0209724_1001044_pt1 | contig 25824 bp, 21 predicted proteins | sample grotaG_FD_184143 | JGI IMG/M metagenome (GOLD analysis project Ga0209724, IMG submission 184143) | Glacier valley bacterial and archeal communities from Borup Fiord, Nunavut, Canada, to study Microbial Dark Matter (Phase II) -... | ecosystem: Environmental > Aquatic > Freshwater > Ice > Glacier ...
GACCACCAACCGATTGCCAGACATTCTGACCATCTTTAATATCCTGACCTGTAAAAAGAACTGTTCCGTCAGCAGTCATCACTTTGTCGGGAATCGGGGGAGCCTGCCGGTAGATTTCCCGTCCATAATAGATCAGAACGGCAAATGAAATAGTCATTACCAGGATAAAACTAATCCAGAGTTTTTTTGTGTTCATTTAATAAATTGTTGTTGGTTAATAATTTGTATTAATGTGAAATACTATGAGGGATTATAAATTTGTGTAAGCTTTTCAATTCTTGCGATAAAATCTTTTTTCTGATGATTTGGGAGGCATTTATTCTCCACATCCTGGAATTGTTTGTACAAAGTCTCCTGATCGTCCTTTGGAAGAGCCTGATCTGCCATTCTGAACAGAACATTGTTCTCTTTTGATATATGATTTCGGAGTAATTCACCATATCCAAGCATGTTGCTGTATACAAAAGAGAGCGCCGAAAGATCCCCGTTTTTAAACAATTCAATATCCGCTGTCATCTCTATCACAAAGGCCCTTCCTTGTGTGTGCTCGTGCAGCATCATCGCAACAGGGCCTTGCTGCGTCGAAAATCCATGCTCCGCCATCAACGGAAAGAGCAAGGTTTCCTCTTTGGCATGGTGCAGACCATCGGCATAGCTTTTGATCAAATCAACAGCATCTTCGAGGTCGGAGATGTCAGGCTCCGATGATTTGGTCATGGCCTCCATTGCGTCAATCAACTGCAAGATATAGACATGATCGTCTTCCAGGTTCTTCGTCGCGCTACTCATATTTACTAATTTTTAATTGGCAAGCTTTAAAGCTGCAGGATAGAGGATGTTATTTTCGAGATGAACATGGATGTGTAAATCATCTTCGAATTGTTCGAGCAGTTTAAAGGCCACCCGGTAAGTGCCGCAACTGTCCTCCGGCAAAGTGTAATGATTCGTCAGTGTATTGATGGCATCCATTGCACCACCCGCGAACTCATGCTCACCTCCCATCCGGGCAATTTCTGAAATAATTGATTTCTTCGATTCGGGATCATTATTTGCGAGTACGTTTTTTATTGCAGGGAACAATACTTCCTCCTCCTTTTTCAAGTGCTGAAGCAATTCATTGTTTATTTGAGCGAAAAGTACAGCCACTTCAACGAGTTCGGGGTGATGCGATCCGTGAACATCCGCAATTTTACGCGTATACTGAACCAGTTCAGGTAAAGTTTTAAGTACGTAACGATGATGAGTATTCACAATGTAATCGCAAAGGAAACCGGGTTTCCACGATCTGTAATCCTGCCCGGCGTTGAGGGGAGTTGCTGCCAACTCTTGCAACTCAAATTTTACCTTTTCCTGGTCGACCCCTCTTTCGAGACAGGCATCTGCCAACGATTTCTTGCCTCCGCAACAGAAATCGATGTTGTTATTTTTAAAAACGGAAGCGGTGCGGAAGTCATTGGCAACAATATTGCCTATTGGGGTTGTACTGCTAATTGTGTCTGTGTTCATCTTTTTGTCGATTAAATAAAGTGCAATAATAAGAAATTATTTAATAAAAGACAAAAAGGTCTTTTATTATTTTATTCTTTTTTTTCATTAACTTTGTGCGGTCATTAAAAGGAAGGAAGAAAGCCGTGTTTAATAAAGAGACAGAATATGCCCTTCGCGGGTTGGTATATGTACAGGTTCAAAATATGAAAGGTACCAAGCCGGGAATCATTGAGATTGCGAACGAAATTGATGCGCCGCTACATTATACAGGGAAGATTATGCAAAGACTTGTTAAACAAGGGTTCTTATTGTCGAATAAAGGGAAGGGCGGGGGTTTTTATTTCGATGAAAGTAAACCTGAACTTCAGTTAAAAAAGATAATCAGCGCGATTGAAGGGGAAAAAACATTCGCAGGATGCGGATTTGGGTTAAGGCATTGCGACGAAAATAATCCTTGTCCGCTTCATGGTCAATATGCCCCGATCAGAGATTCGATCAATCATCTTATTTCAGGGAACACGGTTCAAAGTCTGGCAAGGGAATACCAAAACGGGGATGATTCGCTGCTAAGCCGGTTGAAAAGATAATCAGTTCCGGTCAGTTTGATATTCTGTTCTTCAGAATAATCTAACTGATTATTAACATTTACTGATTATTGTTGCCTTTAAATTCAAACTGCTTAATAACATGTTCAATATATTGGCTAAATAAATTTAAGTTTGAATCGATTCGTACACTTGTTTGGCTGAAAAGCTATATTTGTGAATTAATTAAGTAAATCAATAAAATATCATTCAAATGGTATTTAAACAATGGATCTAATTTTTACGATTTATTCCGTTTTTTTCCTTGCAACAGCACTGGTCTCTTTTTTCGTTGCTTTTCTTTCATGGCAACGTCGTTTTGTAAAGGGCGCCAGAGAACTCACTATGCTGATGATTGCTGCAGGTATTGGGGCATTCTGGTTAATATTTGAGACAGCTGCACCGACTGTGTCGGAAAAAATATTCTGGTCAAAACTCGAATTCATTGGTGGGATTCCTACTCCCGTACTTTACCTGATTTTTGTTCTTCGTTTCACAGGTAAAGACAAATACATCTCTCCAAAATATCTCTTCTTGTTATTTATTGTACCGATAATTACTTTTGTATTGACAATCACTAACGAGCATCATAACCTGGTATGGACCGGATTTTCAGCAATTTCAGGTCAAACAAATCTTATGGAATATTACCATGGGATCGGTTTCTGGATCGGCTATATTGCTTACACTTACCTGATGCTTTTTTTGTCTGTTGTCTACCTTTTTAGTTTTAGTATTCGTCAAAATAAACCTTTCAGTACGCAGGGTTGGATTATTTTAATTGCAGGTTTATGCCCATGGATCGCAAGTTTGATTTACTTAACAGGCAATAATCCAGTCGCAGGCCTGGATATATCGCCAATAAGCATTATTCTAAGTGGTGCCCTTGCAGCCTATGCCATATTACATATTCGCTTTCTCGACCTGGTGCCGATAGCGCGTAAAACGCTTGTCGAAACATTGACTGATGGCATTTTGGCTCTTGACGAGCAAAACAGAATTCAGGATATCAATGGAGCTGCATTAAAATATTTAGGCATTCCGAGCAAATACGTCATTGGATTTCCGGCTTTAGCCGCAGGTGCCCGGGTAACTTTATTGATGGATGCTGTGATTAACAGTAAAGCCGAAGCCGGTGACCAGGTGGAAATCCGAAGTGGCAATAAAATTGCGACTTTCAGAATTAATAAACATGCGATCAAAAACCAACCGGGTAGCCGTCTGATTGTAATACAAGATATTACTGAGCAAGTAGCCTCACACAGAGAGATCAAGGCCGGGGAAGAACGCTATCGCCAAATGTTTTCCATGTTTCGACTGATGGCAGATAATGCAGACGACTATACATGGGCAAAGGATATGGACAACAAATATACTTTCGTCAATAAAACAATGTGCGACAGACTCCTGATTGCAAGCAATGTCGACGAGCCAATTGGAAAAACAGATGCCTTTTTTGCTCAGCGTGAAAGAGAAGCGCATCCGGATAAACCCGACTGGTATACATTTGGCTTAGATAATACAACTGACGACAGAATAAGCTTTAGCGAAAGAACCTCAAAACAATATGATGTATTTGGGAATGTGAAGGGGAAGTTTCTTTTCCTTGATGTTCATAAAGCGCCGATATGGGATGAGCAAGGGAATCAAATAGGTATTGTTGGTACTGCCCGTGACGTTACACTAACAAAACAGCTTGAAAAAGAGAAAACTCTTGCTTTGGAACTGTTGAAAAAGAGTGAGGCTAATTTACTGAAGATGAATACAGAGAAAGATAAGTTCTTTTCCATCATTGCCCACGATCTGCGAAGCCCTTTCAGTGGCTTTTTAGGATTAACAGAAATAATGGTAGAAGATTTACCGAGTTTGACAATGGAAGAGATACAGGATATTTCACTAAGTATGAAAAAATCAGCGATCAACCTTTTCCGTTTGCTCGAAAATTTGCTGCACTGGGCCAGAATGCAGCAAGGGCTAATTCCCTTTAAGAAGGAATCTGTTGTATTACATCTTATTGTAGAAGAGAGTGTAGCGATGCTTCTGGATGCTGCGAAAAGCAAGGAGATTGATATTCTTTGCAATATTCCGCTTGAAATAAGGGTTTTTGCTGACAGCAATATGCTTCAAACAGTCATCCGCAACCTTGTTTCGAATGCGGTGAAATTTACTCCTCACGGTGGTAAAGTAAATATTAAAGCGAATGTTGCCGCAGACAAAAGTGTCAAAATATTCGTTAAGGATTCCGGTATTGGAATGAGCCCTGCAATAATTGATCATTTGTTCCAGCTTGATGTTAAAACAGGCAGAAATGGTACAGAAGGAGAGCCAAGTACCGGACTTGGCTTATTATTATGCAATGAGTTTGTCGAAAAGCACGGTGGTAAAATCAGTGTCGAAAGTGAAGAAGGAAAGGGGTCAACGTTTTATTTTACAATTCCCTGCAATAAAAACCATGATGAAGGAACCGTCTCTTTACACAGCAGAATTGAAAGTCATGAAATAAATACCGTAATTTAATGGAATAGTTATCTTTGCAACACTAATCAGCAAACCAATGGCCATTTTACCTCAGAATCCGGGAATTGACATTTTAAACAATATAAAATTCAGCGATCTGTTCATCCTTGAAGATATCCAGCGTTTGCAGGATCTGTTTGCCGATGTTCATGGTGTAGCTTCAATTATTACGACTGCTGATGGTGAGCCGATTACAAAAGCAAGTAGTTTTTGCCGGTTATGCAGCACCATCATTCGCAAAACGGAAACCGGAAAGGCTAACTGCTATCAATCGGATGCGGTGATTGGCTGCCAGAATTTGTCAGGTCCTGTTGTACAGAAATGTTTAAGTGGCGGCTTATGGGATGCGGGTGCAAGTATTACAGTTGGCGGACGACATATCGCGAACTGGTTGATTGGTCAGGTAAGGAATGAAGGTGTTGATGAGCAACATATGATTCGGTATGCTGATCAGATAGGCGCAAACCGGACAGATTTTATGGATGCCTTGAAGGAGGTTCCGGTTATGACAGTTGAGCAGTTTAAAAAAGTTTCGAAAATGCTTTTTGCATTTGCAAACGAGCTTTCTGAAAAAGCTTACGCTAATTATAAATTGAATCTTGAGATTGCAGAACGAGAGAAAGCCATGACGGCCCTGACTGGAAGCGAAGAAGAATACCGGCTTTTGGCCGAAAATTCGAAGGATGTGATTTGGACAATGGATATTAATGGAAAATATCATTATATAAGTCCTTCCGTTTTCAGGATGAGGGGTTATACTCCGGAAGAAAACATGGAGCAATCATTCGAAGAGTGTCTGATGCCGGAATCTGTTCGTATTGTTTCTCAATTGTTTGCTACGGTTGTTCCAAGGATTGTTGCTGGTGAAAAACTTAACCCAATGACGCTCATATTAGAGCAAACCTGTAAAGATGGCACAGGCGTCTGGACAGAGATCGTTATAAATGCGATTTACGACGAAAACCGGCAGTTCAAATACTTCCTTGGTGTTACGCGCGATATCGACAAACGGATTAAAACTGAAAAAGCGCTGCGTGAAAGCGAAAGTTTTTTGCAGGAAACGCAGCAAATTGCCAGTCTTGGAACATACACGTTAGATATTGCCACTGGCAAATGGGTTAGCTCCGAATTGCTTGATCGTATTTTTGGAATTGATACTGATTTTGATAAATCTATTGAAGGATGGGCGTCAACACTACATCCATCATGGCGAAAAATTATGAGCGATTACTTCGTTTTGGAAGTAATTGGCAACAAGGCAAATTTTGATAAGGAATATGAAATTGTAAGGAAGAATGACGGGGAGGTTAGTTGGGTTCATGGAAAGGGTAAACTCAAATTTGATGAGAATAATCAGCCTGTAATAATGGTTGGTACGATACAGGATATCACAAAAAGTAAAATGGCGGAATTCGAATTGGTCAGGGCCAAAGAACAGGCAGAAGAGAGTGATCGGTTAAAATCAGCTTTTCTTGCCAATATGAGTCATGAGATTCGAACACCCATGAATGGAATATTAGGTTTTGCAGGTCTTTTAAAAGAACCTGATCTTTCTGGAGAGGAACAGCAAGAATACATTCAGGTGATTGAGAAAAGCGGATCACGTATGCTCAATATTATCAATGACATCATGAGTATCTCGAAGGTAGAAGCAGGTCAAATGGAAATCACCATCTCGGAGACAAATATTAACGACCAGATTAAATACCTTTATGCCTTTTTTAAACCGGAAGTTGAAGATAAAGGCATGAAATTTTCCATTAAAAAAGCTTTGTCCGAAAAAGACGCGGTTATAAAAACAGACAAAGAAAAAGTCTATGCCATCCTCACTAATCTTATTAAAAATGCAATAAAATTCACGCATTCAGGTAGTATTGAATTTGGATATTCTTTGAAACTGAATAATGGGCTTGACGAATTGGAGTTTTTCGTGAAAGATACTGGTATGGGAATTGGTGAAAAACAGAAAGATTTTATTTTTGAAAGATTTCGCCAAGGTAGCGAATCGCTTACCCGAAATTATGAAGGTGCAGGATTAGGATTAGCAATTTCGAAAGCGTATGTGGTGATGTTGGGTGGTAAAATATGGGTAGAAAGCAGCGAGGGAAAAGGTTCCGTATTTTATTTTACGATTCCTTACAATGGTGAACGAAAAGAACAAAATATTATTAATAAAGCTATTCCTATGGATGTTACGATACCTCAAATTAGAAATCTTAAAGTATTAATTGCTGAAGACGATGAAGGATCTGCGATACTTATTGGAATCGCAGTGAGGAATTTTAGCAAAGAAATTATAAAAGTAAGAACCGGAATTGAGGCTGTTGATGCATGTCGAAATAACCCAGACATCGATTTGGTTTTGATGGATATTAAAATGCCTGAAATGGATGGATTTGAAGCAACGAAGCACATACGCCAATTTAACCAGGATGTGATTATTATTGCGCAAACAGCTTATTCATTATCGGGCGACCGCGAAAAGACGATAGCAACTGGATGCAACGATTATATTTCAAAACCAATCCAGAAAGATCAATTTATGGCGTTGATAGAAAAATATTTCAGGAAAATAGAATGAAAATGTGTGAATGATGTAAATCTATTCAATAATTATATAACACTTTAGAGCGAATATCAGCCTTCCTTTACATGAAATTGTTTGGTTAATTTTTAATAAATTTGAATCATGAAGAGTAAATTTTTGTTTTCCATGATCCTCGTCACAGGTTTCATGGTTGTCAGTTTGTCGGCTGTTAATGCCAACGGTCAAACGCCGCAAGACACGGTAGTTGTGAAAAAAGCGGTACCTGCAGTTGTCGCACCTAAAGCAGAGCCCGCTGCTGTAAAAAAAGTGGAGCCGGCCGTAGTAGCACCGGAACCCAAAGAGCCAGTTGCACCAATGGCACCGGAACCAGTCATTAAGAAAAAAGCCATGAAGATGGTAGACACAACGTCTGTAAACAAAGAACCCAAAAAATTGTAAAACAACTCTTTAGTTATCCGTTTTCGAAAAAAGTGGAATCAATTTTGTTATGAGAAGTCCGACACAAAGTTATAATCCCTTTGGCCGGACTTCTTTTGTAAGATCGATTTTAGGAATTAAGCTTTGTTCGTCTTAATTTTTAGATATTTCTTTACAAATAATTTAGTCATATATTTGCACAACTATTTTATCGGGTATTCGTTGATACTTTAGAATGAAGAAGTTTTTATCCATATCATTTTCTCTGCTCATCCTGATTTCGGGATTGCAACTCACTGTTTCCACTCATTATTGTGGCGGGGAGATTGCCGCATCCAAAGTATCAGTATCTGGAGAGTTGGCTTCATGTGGTATGGAAGCTGAAGTTCCGGTCAAACAATGTCCATTATCAGGAAGTCATTTTGACTCGAATTGCTGCAATACCAAAGTCTCCGTTTTTGCGATTGACAACAATTATCCGCCATCATTAACAGATTATAAATCTTTTTCACAGCCGGTATTACAGGTTTTTGATATTCCTGTAGGTTACCAGATCCAGTCTTTATCAGTTTTAAGTCCTTATAGTACAAATGTCAGTCCGCCAGGCAATTTTATGGTGAGCGCTGTCAGCTTGCCCGACATTTGTGTGTTCCGTATTTGATGTTATTGTTTTCTGAAGTTTTTTAGCGGGAAGGTTATGTCAACTTTTCTACTGACAAATCATTTCTTTCTATTATTCAATACATTAACATCAAATATTTAAAATCATGAAAACTGTAAAAATCATTATAGTTGTCTTATTGGCAATCGCTTTGGGTTCTAACTCCTATGCACAATCAAACACAGCATCAAAAGTAACTGCCACAAAAACCGAAAATCTGAAGGTTTCCGGAAATTGTGGTATGTGCAAATCACGTATCGAAAAGGCCGCCAAACTCGATGGCGTATCAAAAGCAGAATGGGACAAAACAAGTAAGCTACTTGCTGTAACTTACGGTCCTTCAAAAACAAGCATTGATGAGGTCGGGAAAAAAGTGGCTGCTGCAGGTCACGACACCGAAAAGGTAAAAGCAGAAGATAAGGTTTACAGCTCCCTTCCCGGTTGCTGCAAGTACCGGTAAAACAATAATTTGACAATTTGACAATTCGGCGATTTACTAATTCGGCGATTTACTAATTCGACAATTATTCAGTGACATGATCTGAATTTCTACTTCATTCATAGACTGATAAATTTTCTCATTGCCGAATTGTCACATTTTCTCATTGTCTAATCGTCGAATTGTCACATTTTCTCATTGTCTAATTGTCTAATCGGCTCAATATCCCCCATGTTCAACCGACTTGTTAAATATTTCCTCGAAAACAGGCTGATTACCTTTATTTTCCTGATCACATTTGTGGTTCTGGGAATGGTATTTATGCCTTTCAACTGGAAATCGGATTTCTTTCCACGTGATCCGATTGCGGTGGATGCTATCCCAGATATTGGAGAAAATCAGCAAATTGTAGCGACCGAATGGATGGGTCGTTCTCCAAAAGATATGCAGGACCAGGTCACCTATCCGTTGACGACTGCATTACTGGGAATCCCCGGTGTTCAAACGATCCGAAGCACTTCCATGTTCGGCATGTCTTTTATCTATATCATCTTTAAAGATAACATTGAGTTCTACTGGAGTCGTTCGCGTATTCTCGAAAAGCTCAATTCTTTACCTTCAGGAACATTACCTGCAGGTGTTCAACCAACACTCGGACCCGATGCTACTGCATTAGGGCAAATTTATTGGTATACCCTCGAAGGGCGTAATCCAAAGACAGGGCAACCAAATGGCGGATGGGATCCGCAGGAACTTCGTACAATTCAGGACTTTTACGTCAAATATGGATTGTCAACTGCTGAAGGTGTTTCGGAAGTTGCTTCAGTGGGTGGTTTTATCAAGGAATACCAGATCGACTTAAATCCTGAGGCACTTAAGGCATTTAAGGTCACGGTAATGGATGTGATGAATGCCGTTCGTAAAAGTAATCTCGACATTGGTGCTGAAACGATGGAGTTGAATAACGTGGAATACATCATCCGTGGTTTGGGGTATGTTAAGAACCTCGATGATCTTGAAATTTCGGTAGTGGCTGTCCGAAACAATGTACCTGTCAGGATTAAAGATGTGGCAAGGGTTGCATTTGGTCCGGCTACACGCCGTGGAGGACTCGATAAGGCTGGTTCCGAGGCCGTCGGTGCGGTAGTGGTTGCACGTTACGGGTCAAATCCAATGGATGTGATCAACAACGTAAAAGATAAAATCAAGGAAATTGAAGCCGGACTTCCTCAGAAAACATTGCCCGATGGTACGGTTTCTAAAGTAACGATCGTCCCTTTTTACGATCGTACCGGCTTAATTAAAGAAACGATCGGGACACTTGAATCTGCCCTGTCGCACGAAATCCTGATCAGTATCATCGTCATTATTATCCTTGTAATGAATCTGAGGGCATCCCTCATTGTTGCAGGATTATTGCCGATTGGAGTATTAATGACCTTTATCCTTATGCGACTTTTCGGCGTTGAGGCCAATATTGTTGCCTTGTCGGGTATTGCAATTGCGATTGGAGTGATGGTCGATATTGGGATTGTGGATGTTGAAAATATTCTCAGGCATTTGGAAATGCCCGAAAACAAAGGGATTCGCGGTAAAAAGCTAATGTCGGTGATCTACAACGCCACGACCGAGGTGCGTGATGCGGTGGTAACATCAATTGCCACCACCATTGTTAGTTTTCTTCCTGTTTTTGCCATGCAAGCCGCAGAAGGAAAGTTGTTCCATCCACTGGCTTTCACCAAAACTTTTGCTTTAATATCTGCATTTATCCTTGGAATTGTTGTCCTTCCTACTTTAACGCATATTTTCTTTTCGATACGAATTGACACAAAGAAGATTCGCAAAATCTGGAATGGAATCTTATTTATTGCAGGCATCTTGTTTATCGTCTTCTGGAATGCATGGCCGGCATTGGCCTTAATTGCAATTGGCATCAATAATTTGCTTGACGACCACTGGCCTGAAAGCAGAAAAGAATATCCCAACTATATCAATATTGGCATTACCGTACTTGTGGCTGCCTGGTATCTTACGATTGAGTGGCTTCCGTTAGGTGCCCACAACAGTATACTTGCCAACTTTCTGTTTGTGGGTGGAATCATAGCCGTCATTCTTGCTGCTTTGATGTCAATGGTTCATTTCTATGAAGATATCATCCGATGGGCGCTTGCTAACAAACGTACGTTTTTGATTATCCCCGCCGTCACATTGTTATTCGGACTTTTAGTCTGGCTGGGATTCGATAAATCATTCGGATTTATCGCTACCGGGGCTGAAAAGATGGGATGGAAAGGCTTCCGGCAAACAGCTTTCTGGCAGTCGCCTTCAAAGACGTTTCCGGGTACAGGGAAGGAGTTTATGCCTTCGCTTAGTGAAGGATCATTCCTGTTAATGCCAACCAGTATGCCGCATTCAAGCATAGAAAAGAACCTTCAATATATCGAAACACTCGATAAACGGTTGTCTGCAATTCCTGAAGTGGAGGTTGCAGTTGGTAAGTGGGGGCGTGTAAATTCAGCGCTTGATCCGGCACCTGTACAAATGTTCGAAAATACAATCAATTACCGTTCAGAATATATCCTCGACGAAAACGGGCAGCGTATGCAATTCAAAGTGGATAAGGAAGGTAGTTATCTCTTTAAAAACGGATCTAAATACAATCTTAAAAAGGATGGTTTCATAGTTATTCCTTCCGACAGTTTGATCCCATCTAACAATGGCGAGTATTTCCGTCAGTGGCGACCCGAAATAAAAAGTCCGAATGATATCTGGAACGAGATCGTGAAAGTCACCAATATTCCGGGTTTAACTTCTGCCCCAAAACTTCAACCCATCGAAACGCGGCTTGTAATGCTTTCAACCGGTATGCGTGCACCGATGGGACTGAAAGTATATGGGCCCGATCTGGAAGCGATCGAAAAGGCCGGTATGCAGCTTGAACAGGCATTGAAAGATGTGCCATCCATCAAAGCATCTGCTGTATTTTACGACCGCGCAGTCGGAGCTCCTTATCTCGAAATAAAGCTAAACCGCGAAGCAATGGCCCGCTATGGGATGACTGTCAGTGATGTACAGGAAGTGTTACAAGTGGCTGTCGGGGGTATGGCACTCAGTAATTCAGTTGAAGGTCGTGAACGGTTCCCGATCAGGGTCCGTTATGCACGTGAGTTGCGTGATAATCCGGATGATCTGAAGCGTATCCTTATTCCGGCAGCAACCGGCGTCCAGGTACCACTGGGTGAAATTGCTGATATTGACTACACGCGAGGCGCACAGATGATCCGGAGCGAAAATACGTTCCTGAACGGGTATGTTATTTTCGATAAGAACGAAGGAAAAGCGGAAGTGGATGTAGTGGAAGAAGCCACTAAAATTCTTCAGCAGAAACTGAACTCAGGTGCGCTTGTTTTGTCACCCGGCGTATCTTATAAATTTGCAGGTAATTACGAACATCAGATGAGGGCTACAAAGAGATTGATGATCGTCATTCCGATAAGTCTGCTATTGATATTGCTATTGCTCTTTTTTCAGTTCCGAACTGTTACAGCTTCATTAATCCACTTCTCGGGTGTCTTCGTAGCCTTTGCCGGCGGATTCATCATGTTATGGCTATACGGACAAGATTGGTTTATGAATTTTTCAATCTCAGGAATCAATCTCCGCGATATGTTCCAAATGCACCCGATTAACCTGAGTGTGGCCGTCTGGGTCGGGTTTATTGCCTTGTTCGGAATTGCCACGAACGATGGTGTCATCATGGGAACCTATATACACCAGGTTTTCGAAGCCAGGCATCCTGCAACTGTTCACGATGTTCGCGAGGCCGTTGTATCAGCAGGATTAAAACGTGTGCGCCCTGCCATGATGACAACAGCTGTTGCGGTGATCGCGTTGCTACCCGTTCTGTCTTCCACAGGTAAAGGCTCAGATATCATGATTCCGATGGCAATACCGATGTTTGGTGGTATGGTTATCCAGGTGATGACAGTCTTTGTAGTACCATTATTTCAGGCAATGTGGAGGGAGAGGGGATTGAAAAATTGAATTACCACATAGTCACATAGGACACAATAGAAAAAGTTTATGAACCACATAGACACATAGAAACACATAGATATAATTCTTCTATGTTCCCTATGTGACTATGTTGGTAATAAAGAAAAAGACAATGGACAACAAAAATATAAAAGGAATTGAACCACATAGGCACATAGAAACACATAGATATAATTCTTCTATGTTCCCTATGTCACTATGTGGTATTAAAGAAAAGAAACAATGAAAAAGCTTTTAATCGTTACTTACATACTTGTTTTCAGCATATCCTCCTATTCACAGGATTCGCTGATGTTTTACCTCGAAATTGCAGCCAAAAGCAATCCCGCGATATTGCAGAAATTTGCTGAATATGAGGCAGCTTTGCAAAAAGTACCGCAGGCAGGCGGTTTACCCGATCCGGAGTTAAACGTGGGGGTGTTTCTAAGTCCCATGGAACTGTTAGGCGGAAACCAGGTGGCTGATATCCGACTCATGCAAATGTTTCCATGGTTTGGGGTACTCAAAAATGCGAAGGATGAAATGAGCCTGATGGCTAAAGCCAAATATGAATTGTTCCGTGATGCCAAATTGCAGGTTTTTTACGATGTGCAACGGACATGGTACGAATTGCACAAGGTGAAGCAGAACATCCGCATTTCGGAGAAGAGCATTGAGCTGCTTCGTACGATCGAAAGATTGGCCATTGTCCGATTCAAAGCTGTTCCGGCAGGAAACAGTGCGACACCACCTGCAGGCAGAACTGTTTCCCCTTCTTCCTCTCAAAGTTCTTCTTCCGGTCCATCATCGGGTATGAATGCAATGGGAGGAAATTCGGGCAACACCAGTTCTAATCAATCCGGATCAACTATGCCAGGTAGCCCAATGAATACCTCTTCCGGTAGTTCCGGACTTACAGATGTTTACAGGATTCAAATTGAAACCGGTGATCTTCAGAATAACATTGAATTATTAAAGAGCCAGTTAAATACAATTACAGCGCAATTCAATAGTTACCTTAACAGGCCTCCTGACTTCGTAGTTGCAATTCCTGATACATTGGTTTCTGTTGATTTTCAACCATCTTTATCGGTGTTGACGGACAGTGTCTTAACTAAAAATCCAATGCTGGGGATGCTTCAATTTGAACAACAATCGCTTGAAGCTCGCAAGCAAATGGTTACCCGGATGAGTTACCCCATGGTAGGTTTGGGGTTGAATTATTCGCTCATCAATAAAAGTGAAATGTCAACATCGACTATGAATGGCAAGGATATGATAATGCCTATGGTAACGGTTACATTGCCCATTTACAGGAAGAAATACAAAGCGATGCAAGCTGAGGCTGAGTTTTTGAAAGCCGCCAATTTGCAAAATTACAAGGCCGCTGTTAATTCACTTCAAACCGAGTATTATCAGGCCATGCAATTGTACCAGGATGCACAACGCCGGGTAAAACTATCTGCTGATCAATATCAGTTAGCTTCAAAATCACTCGGTATCATGTTTAAAAGTTTTGCATCCGCCGGCACCGATCTGACAGATATTTTACGTGTCCGCCAGCAAACGCTCGATTATGAATACAGACAGTTAGAGGCAGTGGCTGATTACAATACGGCAGTTGCCTGGTTGAAAAAATTAAATTGCATTGAAGTAAATTGAAACATCATGAGACGACAAACAATATTTTTAAGCATCACATTGATAACAGGCATATTCTTAGGCTGGGTGTTTTTTCATTCAACTCCTGCCAAAGAAGAAAAACACGATCATTCATCAGAAACAACAAAAGAAACGATCTGGACATGTGCGATGCATCCCCAGATCCGAATGCACGAGCCGGGCAAATGTCCTATATGCGCTATGGAATTAATACCGTTAAGTCAGGGAGGTGTGACGACCGACCCTGGCGCAATTCATATGACAAAGGAAGCTGCTCAGTTGGCCAATGTTTTGACATCCATAGTTTCAAAGCAAAGTCCGGTGAAGGAATTACGACTTTATGGCAAAGTACAGGCCGATGAACGGCTTTTGCAAAGTCAGGTTTCCTATCTTCCGGGACGCATCGAAAAATTGCTCGTTAACTTTACAGGCGAAGTCGTTCGTAAAGGTCAGACTTTGGCGGTTATCTATTCTCCGGATCTGGTAACAGCCCAACAGGAATTACTTGAGACAGCTGCAACTAAAGAATCACAGCCTTCCCTTTATGAAGCATCTAAAGATAAGCTCCGTCAATGGAAACTAACCGAGAAACAGGTAGCAGCCATCGAAACTTCTGGTAAGGTAAAAACGGAATTTGAAGTCTTTGCCAGCGCCACAGGAATTGTATCGGCAAGGAGGGTCAACACAGGCGATTTTATTTCTCCCGGTTCCGTATTGTTCGATATTGCCGATCTGTCGCATGTCTGGATCATGTTCGATGCATACGAAAGCGACCTTCGATACCTGACAATGGGACAGAAAGTAACCTACACAATACAGGCTTTACCCGGAACCAGTTATTCCGGTAACATTACTTTTATTGATCCTGTTCTCGATCCCAATACACGCATTGCCAGGGTCCGCATCGAAATCAATAACCCGGGTGGTAAGTTAAAGCCCGAAATGTTTGCAACCGGGATTGTAAAAGCAAACTTAAATGAGTACAAAGACAAAATGGTCATTCCTCGCACTGCAGTTTTATGGACAGGAAAACGTTCGGTTGTGTATGTAAAACAAGCGAATACCACTGAATTCATCTTTAAGATCAGGGAAATTGAACTCGGACCGATGCTGGGAAACAGCTATGTGGTGATGAATGGATTAAACGATGGCGAGGAAATCGTTACGGAAGGTGCATTTAGTGTTGATGCCTCGGCTCAATTAGAAGGCAAACCAAGTATGATGAATCCGCAAGTTGCTCAGACATCCGCAATGGCGGGAATGAACATAAGTGCAAATAGTGAAAGTTCAGCTCAAAGTGAAGCCTTCACTAAAGTAATATTCAATGCATCTGGCAATTGCGAAATGTGTAAAGAGCGGATTGAAATGGCTGCAAAATCTGTAACTGGTGTTTCAACCGCAGTATGGGACTTAAATACTAAAAAAATCACGGTTAAATATATTGAAAACCAGACTACTGTTGAAACTATTGAAAAAACGATTGCCATTGCTGGACATGATACAGAAAAATTCAAGGCATCCGATGAGGTTTATAAACAACTGCCGGAGTGTTGTTTATATCGGAAATAGAAATTATTAATCTTAAGTATGGCTACTTTCAGATCCTCAAGGTTTCAGAAATCATGAGGATCTTAGTTTTTCACATCTGCTTACCAAAATCGGAAGTTCTACTTTTGTTGTTGAAGATGAGGCGAAACGGGATAAATTCATACTTCCGGTATCAAAAATGTAATTCAACAGTGACTTCATTCTGGTTCTTTCCAACCATATGAAGTAAAATTAATTAGGAACATATTTTAAATGATTATGCACTACAATCGCAATGATACTGACCTATGAGGTAATATGAGGAATCAATGAAGGTAAAATACAGGTCAACACCAAAGGATTCATTAATTATAACATATACTTTAATGAATTTTTTGTAATTTAAATTTGCGGGCAAAATAATTTTCTTATTTGCATTTGAATCAACATCATAATAAGATGGCAATAGATCTTTGGCTATTTAACATAATAGAAACCATCTTTCTCGCCAGGATATCCTTCGCAATAATTACCTTTAGGTTTTCGGTTAAAATTATTATTTATTGAAATTTCTTTTATTCCATTAAAAATCTCCATTTTTTTACTTATCGATACCATGCAATGCGCCCCTGGATTCGTATACACATACATACCGATGTCTTTATGAATGTAATCTGCCAGACTCTTTTTTTCTTTTATGGATTTAATAAATGTTTGTAAAAATGTTTTAAAATCTATTGGGTTCTGAGCCGCTTTTGCGTTAGAAACCTGCTTTGTATTTTCTTTTAAAGTCGATTTCTCCTGATTTGAGCCACAAGTAGCAAATGCAGCTAAGATTGAAATGAACAGTAAACTCAATGGTTTTCCCATTTTAATATTCTTTTAAAATATACTTACGTATTTGTTTTATCAGCTTACTTCTTCTTATATAATGTTTACCTGACGTTACTTGTTTTCAGCAACTCTTTTTCTATCAATTCCGAATTTGAAAATTTTGTATTAAAGTATACAGTCGTCTCATTATAATTGTCGGTGACTTCTGCTTTTAAGCAATCTCCAATCTTTTTAGACTCCGCTATTGCTCCAAGAGCACCACCAAGGGCGCCTCCTCCATTATAGTTGGCTCTATCTGCTTTTTTATCAATTGTCCAATATAAAACGATGTCGCCAATATAGTATATCTTACTTTCCTTAATATCAATTGACAGAGAATCATTCGGGATGTTTTTATGATATCCGTCATTTGTTTGCACTAACGCAATAAAACTCTTTCCTAGTGGAACTTTCAAATAAATATAGTTCGCATCATCTGGCCTTGCTGCCCACTTTGCCCATAATCTTTCATTAAAAAGCAAGCTCCATTTATTGGTCAAATAAGTGTCCCCATTCTTAATTTGAATCTTTGCAATTATGATTGCTTCGTTGGGTTTCCTTGTTAAGTTCTTTAGTTTGGAAGCATTGCAATTTGTTGATATTAAAACTAAAGCAATTGCCAGCATTGACAAAATTCTTTTCATAACGGATATAAATTGTTTATAATGATTCTACAAATTTAATTTTAATTTCATTAGAGCATTCATCTGAAGTATATTTAAAATGACATTGCGTAACTTCTTCATTGTTATTATTTTTAGGACGATGCCATCATTACTTTCGCTTCAGTATCCGGAGGTATTGCTTTTATTGTTGAAAATGCAGGGCTGTTTGTGGGTACTGTTTTTTTTCATATCTGGACCATATTCATAAAAAGAAAGATAGAAAGATTTCCAAGATCGGTCAGAATATGTGAAAGTACAGGTAACCGAAGACTTTTTGTTTTGATATAAATCAGGCAATATACCAACGAAAGTACAATAAGTATTAGTAGAAATGGAATTAATGCGAATGGTTTAGCTGTATTAAATGCTTGTATGTTCGAAAAAACTCCCAGATTGATCGGATGGACAGCTGTAAATAAAACAGTCGAATAGATTACCCCAAACAACCGGGGTAAATGTCTGGTCTTGTCAAGAATAAAACCCCTCCAATATGCCTCCTCTATTGGGGCGTTTATCAATGCAAAACTGAGCCAAAGAATTATGAAAGAAACTGAATTCATCACTTTAAAATTGGGAATAAGCAGTGCAGGAAAGGAAATCAAGCCGATACCTATTGCAAGTAATGTTAGCCAGTAACTTCCCTTTGACTTTTTAAACCATGAAAGTGGGGTATTCTCATTTAATATGAATATAAAAAATAAAAGCATTCCCCAATAAATTGGGAAATATCCAATCCACGCCCATTGACCAAACAATCCATTAGACAACCGGGCAACTAAATGCCCAATTGCGATGATTAGAATTGGCGATAACAGCGCAATCCATTTATGAGTTTGAAATCTATTTGTCATCTTGCAGGTTTTTGAGAATCTGATGAATATATAACAGAGAATTCTAAAAATTGAAAGTAGGGGATTTTAACCACTGAACCTCTTATGAAGAGCGGCACTTCAAATATACGCTTTATCGTCAACAAATCTTAAGACCTTCAAGATTTCAGAAAACTTGAGCTGGATAATTGTCCTGAATAAACTGCAACTGCTGTTCAGACATTTTCACTTTGGGCATATCAAAACCTTTGTTACGTGCTTCGGCCAAAGGTGCTGAATAAATGGCGCCAATTTCGAGCGGACGTTTAAAGTCAAAATCAAGCTTCATGCTGGGAGCATAAGGTTCCATAACGCTTGTGGTTATTTTCCCGTAATCGAGATGGGCAATGTGTCCTTCACCTATTTTATTCGAACAGATAAATGCCATTGCTCCGGCGATCGACAGATGGGGAAAAGATGCTGCTAAATCTGCCTCCATTTTCAATCCGTTTTTGAACCATGATAACACAGGTATTGGCGTGAAGGAGCGGTGGAAGTATCTTTTTTAAGTACTTTGTTATTCGTTGTTTTCAAACAAACCAGCACCACATCGCATTTCGGCATTCGATCGGTGCGGTTGTATGCATTGAAATATTGTAAATGGAAATTGCCCGACACCGAATCGATCTTCAACACATTTTTGCATACAAAATCATAATCATGGTTGAACAGAAAATGGACATCGTTGCCTGCATTCGCCAACATTCCTCCATAAAAGCACCAAGTACCCCAGTCCCCACCATCGCATATTTAAGTTTCATCATTATTATACCTAACAGGATTTGGGTCGCAAATATAAATGTTTTATTGTACTTCCCGTGATAATTTGAAAGTTAGCCTCTTTCTTTTGGATAGCAATTATTTACTTTAAAAACTTCTACAATTAGTCCATGGTATTCGCTCAGAACATATTTCAATTGTTGTAATTTATTTTTACGAATTGTCCAAGTTTCCTTTGCTGCTTCATAAGTTGTCTGCAACCCTTTTTTCTTTGATATTTTCTGTTGATATTGATTAGGATGCAATCGCCGTCAATTTCATCAAGTGGCTGCGCATTGTAATGTCGTATAAATTCCTCGGAAGTCATTAATCCTTTCTCAATCGAGTTTTGTCCACCTACTTTGTTAGAAAGTTAAATCAAGCATCTTGATAATTATTTGATTGCCTCAGATGATATTGAAACCGGAGGGGAAACAAAGTTTATATCTGGTTATTTGGTTTATTGTATTAAATGTTTATATGGATAATATACCCTATTCACCTTCGTCTTTTAAAGGAGCTTTTGGATTTATGTGAACCAAAATCACCGAAGTTATAGCTCACACTAAAATAAGTATAATTATAGATCTCTATAATCTGAGTAAATTCTGTCAATTTTCCACTCTTATTTTTATTAACCACATGCACCCCATCAAGATTGTCTGTATTGACGGCTCTCAGGATACTTCCAACCTGCAATTTAATTTTCTCATTTAGAGATAAAGAGTAACCGCCACCTAAAGCAATAGACAAGGCAGAAGAGTTAATATCCGGATAAAATCCCTTATTATCTTTTATTTTCGAGATACCAATACCTGTTTTTACAAAAAAGTGACCTTTGTCTTCCTCATCACCCGGAAGCATTATTTGATCTAAATTAAATACCATCATCAAATCGAATTGATTTATTTGACTGCTGAAGGTTAATGGACCTTCGAGCCCTATTAAAACCGGAAGAGTGGGCCATCCTTTATTCCATCTCCCGCTTAGGCGTGTATTGAGCCAATTAACTTCAATCCCGAGAGACGGTGAAATGTTTCTAACTACAAACAATCCAATACCTGGATTTATGTCACGATACCAATAACTATGTCGTTTATACATTGCATTTGCATCCTGGTTGAAGGAAGTCCCAAATATGGAGGCACCTGTCGATAGGCCAATTTCCCAAGGTGTAATGACAGGCATTCCATTAGTTACAGGCCTTTTCGCTGAAGCACTATTAAAGAAAAGGATGACAAGGATTTGCGTAAGATAAAAGTTGATTTTCATAATAGTTTCGATTCTGGAAAAGACAAAATTTACTATTGTGTTTACATAGCAAATAATTTAGTTTTCAACCAAAATTTAAATTTGGTCACATAAATCTATTATGATTTATATGACTGATATTACGGAATCAAATCATTTATGTTTCAAATCATCATGTTATTTTTGATTATTTCGTTCCAACTCACGCAAAGTGTCCATTTTTTTCTTTTGAAGGAAGCTGTTAATATCACCAAGGTGTTCTTTTACCTGCTTGTTCCCGAATTCGAAAACTTTGGTTACCAGTCCCGAAAGGAAATCACGGTCGTGCGAAACAAGTATTAAGGTTCCGTCGAAATCGAGCAACGCGCTTTTCAGGATATCTTTGGTTTTCATATCCAAATGGTTCGTAGGCTCATCGAGGATTAAGAGATTAACAGGTTCAAGAAGGAGTTTTATCATTGCGAGTCTTGTACGCTCACCGCCCGAAAGCACTTTGACCTTCTTTGTGAGGTTATCGCCGCCAAACATAAACGCCCCCAGGATATCCCTGATCTTTGTACGGATATCACCTTTGGCCACATCATCGATGGTTTGGAAAACAGTCACTTCCTCGTCGAGTAATGAAGCCTGGTTCTGGGCAAAATAACCGATCATCGTGTTGTGTCCAAGCGTGAGTTTCCCTTCGTATTCGATTTCACCCATCAATCCTTTTACGAGGGTTGACTTTCCTTCACCGTTTTTTCCGACAAAGGCAACCCGCTCGCCACGCTGAATGGTGAGTGATGCATTCGCAAAAACAAGATGGTCGTCATAGCTTTTGGTCATATCCTCCAGCACCACGGGATAATTTCCCGATCGGGGAGAAGGGGGGAATTTAAGCCGCAAAGCGGAGTTATCCTCTTCGTCAATCTCAACCAATGTCAACTTCTCCAGCATCTTCACACGCGACTGAACCTGGTTCGTCTTGGAATAGGTTCCCTTGAAACGATCGATAAAATCCTGGTTGTCGGCAATCATCCGGCGCTGCTCCTCGAACTGTTTCATCTGCTGCTCACGACGTTCGAGCCGCAACGTGAGGTATTGCGAATAATTGACCTTGTAATCGTAGATGCGTCCCATTGTCACTTCGATGGTGCGCGTGGTGATATTGTCGACAAATGCCCGGTCATGTGAGATGATGATGACCGCTTTGGCGCTGTTGATCAGGAACTCTTCGAGCCATTGAATCGACTCGATATCCATATGGTTGGTAGGCTCATCAAGCAAAATCAGGTCGGGTTTCTGAAGCAGGATTTTGGCAAGCTCAATCCGCATGCGCCACCCGCCGCTGAATTCATTCGTTGGGCGTGTGAAATCTTCCCGTTTGAAACCCAAACCGATTAAAATCTTCTCAACTTCTGCATCGTAATTGATCTCTTCGACCGAATAAAACTTCTCGCTTAATGCCGAAACCTGTTCAATCAGGGCGTAATAACTATCAGACTCATAATCGGTGCGTGTTGACATTTCGAGGTTCAGTGCCTCAATTTCGTGTTCCATCTCCTTGATTTTCGCAAAAGCCTGGGCTGCCTCATCAAAAACAGTGCGGTTGTCTTCCGTCATTAAGTGTTGAGGCAGATAAGCAATCACGGCATCCTTTGGAGCCGATATCTTTCCGGACGAAGTGGTCCGTTTTCCTGCGATAATTTTAAGTAAGGTCGACTTACCGGCGCCATTTTTACCCATCAGTGCGATGCGGTCTTTGTCGTTAATTACGAATGAGATATCTTTAAAAAGAGTGGTTCCGCCAAACTCTACGGTAAGTCCGTCAACTGAGATCATAAACGATTTTTATTAAGCCGCAAATATAGTACTTTACAAGATAGGTTTTTAGGCGAAGATCTTCATTATGCCTGGCCGTTTCTTTCATGCGTAATAGCTTCTGGCTGCTTGCTTCTGGCAACTTGCAGTGCGACTTATGACGGAAGTATTACGTTACAAGCGGTGCATTTCCAAAAGTATGACACTCTTTTATTGAGTACAATCTTTTTTGCACGATTTACCAGTCGCTAACCGCCAATTGCAAGTTTTTTTAAGTAGAACAGGGCAGAAAACGCCGGATATTAATTACATTGTCAGCATTATAAATAACTAATTACATCTATTTTTAAATCTTAAATATGAATCGGTTAACAGTTAATTCTTCATTTCGTTTATTAATTTCTTCAATTTTATTGGTTGGATTTCTGGCATCGTGTAACGTTTCGCGGAAATACACCAAAGAGGCATCAGAAAAATGGGAAAAAGATATTCTCAAATTTGAACAGCAGGATAAAAGTGAAAAGGATCCAGACAATGCAATTTTTTTTGCCGGGAGTTCGAGTATCAGGTTGTGGTCGACGCTGAAAGAGGATGTTGCACCTTACCCTGTGATTCAGCGTGGATTTGGTGGTTCGAAATTTTCTGATCTTGCTGTGTATGCCAAACGAATTGTTTACCCGCATCAGTTCAGGGCGCTTGTAATTTTCGAGGCCAATGATATTACCGGAGGCAAAATGGATAAGACACCCGAAGAGGTTGTTAAACTTTTCCGCAACATCGTAAAGACGGTACGGAAAAAATATGCGGATCAGCCGATTTTAGTTTTTGAAATTACCCCTACAAAAAGTAGATGGGCTGTTTGGCCAACTGTACAAAAGACAAACAAACTACTGAAGAAAACGTGCAGCAAACTTCACAACACCTATTTTATTGAAACAGCGGCAACCTATCTAAACAAAGATAGTGAACCCCGGACGGAGCTTTTCATTAAGGATATGCTTCACCTGAATCACGACGGATATATCATTTGGGGTGATCTCGTTAAGAAGAGATTGGATGAAGTGTTGACAAAAACGCCAAAGAAATAATGGTTTTACTTTTTATGTGGATCAATAACAATAGCTAAGACCGAATTAATTTTGGCTCTGTTTTGCTATTGAATTCAGAAATTCAAAGCGGAAAAGGGTATATTTGTAGTGATTAATAATTTTAACAATTAAAATATTTTTGGATGAATACCTGGTTCGAATGCACTGCAAAATACATCAAGATGGACGAAAATGGCCATGAAAAAAAGGCCAGTGAAACCTATATGCTTGATGCTATCTCGTTTACTGAAGCTGAAAGTCGGATTTATAAAGAACTTCAGACAATGGTGAGTGGAGAGTTCATGGTTAGTAAAATTTCAAAAACACGCATCTCTGAGATCATTCCTTCGGATAACGGCGATCGCTGGTACAAGGCGAGAGTTACGTTTATAACAGTAGATGAAGAGAGTGGCAAGGAAAAAAGGACTTCGCAGCAAGTATTGGTCTATTCGGATAATGTGAAAGAGGCATACGACCAGATTATTGAGGCAATGCAGGGGATGATGGCTGATTTTGAGATCAGTGGAATCAATGAAAGCGCCATTCTGGATGTTTTCCCCTATTCAGCAGCTGAAAAGACTGATTTACCTCCACATTTGAAACCAATCGAGTCCTTCTTGGCATCACCTGAACTTCAGGATAAAGCTGATTTTGCTGCAAATGCTGATGAAGAAGATTTGAACGAAGATCTTGATCCGATAGAGGAAGATTAATGAACAATATTGGGCAGACATATGTTATTTGTATGTTTTATTTTTTTAAAATTTTAAAAATAATTTTATGAGCACATTAGTTGGAAAAAAAGCGCCGGCATTTAAAGCAAATGCGGTAATAAACGGAAAAGAAATTGTTGAGAATTTCTCACTTGAACAATTCATTGGCGAGAAATATGTTGTATTTTTCTTTTATCCGCTCGATTTTACATTTGTTTGTCCTACTGAACTGTTGGCTTTTCAGGAAAAATTGGCAGAGTTTGCAAAACGAAATACTGCGGTAGTAGGTTGTTCTGTTGACTCTGAGTTCTCTCATTGGGCCTGGTTGAATACCGAAAAGAATCATGGTGGAATAAAGGGTGTGACTTATCCAATTGTTGCGGATCTTTCCAAAACCATCGCGGAGAATTATGGTGTTCTTGCTGGTGAATATGATATCGACGAAGATGGTAAATCTATTTTCGTAGGTGCACCGGTCGCATATCGTGGTTTATTCCTGATCGATAAAAAGGGTGTAGTTCGTCATCAGCTTGTAAATGATTTGCCGCTTGGCCGCAATGTTGATGAAGCCTTACGCATGGTTGATGCACTGAGCCATTTTGAAGAGTATGGTGAAGTTTGTCCAGCCAACTGGTCCGAAGGAAAAGATGCTATGAAAGCTTCATCCGACGGTGTAGCAGATTATCTTTCGAAACACTAAAACCTGTACATCTCAGGTAATCAGTTTAAAAACTCATTAAATACTCAAAGAAAATGAAAATCAACCGCTACGAGGACATTTCACAGATTGATCGTGAAGCAAAACGCGATTTTATTGATCGTCATTCTGCATTTATTCATGCAGATGATCAAGCTCCGAAGGGTGAAAAATTCAAAGTCAATATTAAGATTGGCGATGAGTATAAACATCCCGATGATTTCGATCATTACATCAGTTCGGTTAAATTATGGGATAATGAACGAATGCTTGCTGAAGCTACATTTATAGCTGGTGCCCAAGGTGGTGCACCAAGTCAGGTTGAGGTAGACTTTTATATTGTCCCCACAAAGACGATGAAACTTACTGCTCTTGCTTATTGTACCAAACATGGTCTTTGGCAAAGTGACGAGAAAATTGTTGAGGTCGTAGGTTAGCATATTGATTCAATTAATAGTAAACCTGTTATTTTGGTCAACTTTTCGAATATTTTGTTCGTAAAGTATGGTGCTAAGAGCAACGTTTGCTATTATTTGTAATAGGAGCAAAAAGTTTAACGTTAATTAACCAAGTTTTAATTGCATTGAAGGTTTTTGTGATGTATATTTGTGCTGTTGCTTAAGAGCAGGTTTTTTCATAGGATTTAGGTTAGTTAGGTTAGGTTAGAAGAGGGCGTCACTCGATGCCCTCTTTTTACGTTTATAAAAATCTGATCAAAAACGGTGTATTATAATGAGTTAGGTGGGATGTTCAATTAGTGTCAGATTGCTGAAACCTCCATTACAAACATTTTATTCAAACAATCCCTCTTCCCGAATGATCATTACAATTGCTGAATGGGAGAGAATAATGAATTTTTCGCCTTTAAACTCAACATCAAAGCCTGATTTTCCAAGGTAGACGGCAAGGTCGCCGGTCTTTACCTGTAATGGAATGTATTTTACTGCTTCCCGATTCTCTTTCCATGCTTCATCTTCGTCGTTCATGGCAGGAAGAGGGAAACCGGGTCCCACTTTGATCACATATCCGGCTTGAATACTCTCTTTTTCAACGGCTGCCGGAGGCAGAAACAAACCTGAAGAAGTCTGTGTATTAGGATTCTTAGGCTTAACCAGGACTTTGTCTCCCACCATAACAATCTTTGCAAGATCCTTTTCATCCAGATTCAGTGCCATATTTATTTATTTTTTGCAAATATATTACCTTAATCTTACTTTCTTTGCTCAATAAT
>Ga0209724_1001045_pt1 | contig 25824 bp, 18 predicted proteins | sample grotaG_FD_184143 | JGI IMG/M metagenome (GOLD analysis project Ga0209724, IMG submission 184143) | Glacier valley bacterial and archeal communities from Borup Fiord, Nunavut, Canada, to study Microbial Dark Matter (Phase II) -... | ecosystem: Environmental > Aquatic > Freshwater > Ice > Glacier ...
CCAGCAAATTATCGCGCAGGTTGAAATTCTGAACTACAATATAAAGCGGGGTCAAGGTCACATGAATCGGTATCATCAGGGTGCTAAGAATCAGCCAGAACATAATATTCTTACCGGGAAACTTCTTTTTAGCAAAAGCATAACCCGCCAGCGTATCGAAAATAACATGAAAAATCGTGATGCTAAAGGTTATGATAAAACTGTTAGCGGCCCAACCCCAATAGTTTTTAGCCTGGTCAAACAAACGCTGGAAATTGTCCAGGCTGGCATTAATCGGAATTAAATCCGGTGGGGTCTTAATAGTGTCTTTGGTAGGAGTAAAAGCCGTTATTATCAACCAATACAAAGGCCACAACGAAATTACAGTGGTGACAATCAAAATCACCCAGGCCACGATTTTGCTGCCATTAAATTTCAGTTGGCGGGCTTGAGTCGGGCGTGTTCCTGCTTGCGCTGCCATCCTAATACTCCACATCCGTCCGCAAGAAGCGGAACTGAACTATTGCGATTGAAGCGATAATCAAGAACAGGACAATTGCCTGAGCCGAGGCTACCCCGTAGCGTAATTGCGCGAAAACCGACTGGTAAATCTGGGTGACAATAGTTTGAGTGCTATCCCCGACCCCACTCGGCACCATAATGTAAACTTTCTCGAAAACCTCAAAGCTGGCAATGGTGTAAAGCACCACAATATATAAGGTAGTAGCTTTTACCAGAGGCAGGGTAATACTCCACCATTTTCGGATAGCTCCCGCCCCTTCCAAATCTGCCGCCTCGTAGAAATCTTTGGGAATACTGCCCATCGCCGCGCTGAACAGCACCACCCCGGTGGCGGGCACAGTCAGAATCGTGGAGAGGGTAATACTATTGAGGGCAATATCCGGGTCGGACAACCAGCGCACGGGTTGAGCCCCTACCAGACTGAGTAGATAGTTCAAAAAGCCCCACTGCGTATTAAACATCCACCGCCAGATAACGGCGATAATCACGGCACTGGTAACGGCGGGTAAATAATAGGCCGCCCGGAAGAAAGTCTGGGCATATTTGTTGAGCGGTTGAATCAGGCTCGACAGAATCAAGGCTATAAATACGTTAGCCGTAACGGTAAGCGCGGCATAATAGGCCGTGTTTTTCAGGGCGGTAACAAATACCCCACCCTGCGTGGTAAAAGCGTCAGTGTAATTCTTGAAGCCCACCCAATCATTGTTGCCGCGTGGTCGAAAATCCTGGAAGCTGATGATAAACGACCAAATAACGGGCGCAAGGGTAAAAACCAGAAAAGTTAACATACTGGGCAATACAAAAGCGTAGCCCCAGCCATATTTCTTGAAAAACCGCCCAACCCGATAGCCAAGGCTGTCGGACTGGGGCGCAACCCGCTTTAATTCTGCTTGTGCCATAATTCCAACCTTAATAATAGGTGTTAGGTGTTAGGCTTTAGGTATTAAATTCCTAATTCTCATCACAGGGACGCAGAAAACACAATCTTTATAATTGGTAACGTCACAGGGTTTGTCATTCTGAGCGTAAGCGAAGAATCTACTTATTTTAAGCAAGATTCTTCACTTCGTTCAGAATGACATGGGTATTTTTGGTTTAAGCTGCCGACAACCGACAACCGATTGCCGACAACCGCTTAATTCCCTGCCAATAGCTTGTTCGCTTCGTCGGCGGGGGTGTTCAAGGCTTCCTCTGCGGTCTTCTTACCTAGAATCGCCTCCTGTAAGCGAGGGTGGATCAGGGTGCGAACTTGCGGCCAAACTACCAGACTAGGGGTAATCCAGGCCACTGCCGCCGAAGGAGCAAACTTGTTGTAAGGAGATACTACTGTCACCGACTTTCGAGCTGAGGGAGCCAGGAAGTAACCCGGTACGTCCTTTTCCACTCCAGCACTGGTCATATATTTCACCAGATCGTTACTGGCAGCCAGACGAGTTTTATCCTTGTTAGCGGCAACCGCAATCATACCAACCCCACCGGCTGAAACATTTTTGCCAGTCTTTCCGATGGGTATCTGGCGGATTTCGATATTAACCCCAGCTGCCACCAGCGTACCAGCATCACCACTTGGGCGACTCCACATCGCTTGCAACTTGCTCTTCATGGCGGTCAGAATATCATCCTGCTTCTGAGTGCCAAAGTCGGGCGGGGTCACTTTGTGTACCAGAGCGAGGTCGGTCAACTTCTTCAAACCACTAATACCTTCGGGGCTATTGAAAGTATACTTTTTATTATCGGTTGACAGTGGCAACGCGCCATCCGACATAATAATCGGCCAGGTATCCACTAAACCGGGGTCAACTAGGGCGGAATAGCCATAAACCTTTTCGCCATTAGCGCGGGTAAAGGTCAACTTCTTGGCAATATCCACAAACTCATCGTAAGTCCAGCTATCTTTAGGCAGGTCAATACCCTTTTCCTTGAAAACATCCACGTTCAGGTACATCGCTACCGGGGGAACCCACAACGGCCAGGCATAGAGCTTGCCATCAAACTTAACCAGGTCGAAAAGCTGGGGCAAAATATCGGCCTTGTCTTCAGCGGTCAGGTAATCATCAATCGGGGCTACCGCGCCCTGAGCCACCAATACGGGCAGACTGTCATTAGGGATACGGAAGGCATCTACTCCTGTACCGCTTTGTACCGCGTTTACGATTTTGGCAAATCCAGCGTTATCGGCAGTATAACCAACGATTTCGACCTTGATATCCGGATTAGCCTTAGTAAAAGTGGCAACCGCCGCATCGGTGGACTTGCTGAAAACGTTACCACCGTTGGGGGCATAACCCAAAGCCCAATAGGTCAATGTACCCTTGAAACCGCTCTTGCTAACAGGCGCACCCAGAGGGGCAGTTGCCGCCGTAGTGGTAGCAACCGCCGTGGTAGTCGCGGCGGAAGCGGTAGTGGCAGCCGCCGTCGTGGCAACCGGGGCAGTGGTCGCGGTAGGGTCGCCGCAAGCCGCCAGCACCAGTGTAAGAATAAAGGCCAGTGCCAGGGTCAATCCCGCCCGGCTATAGCCCTTCTTTAGAAAACGCTCAGTCATGTTTTCTCCTCCATTTGGAATTGCATGAAAAGTAGTAGCTTCTCAATTATCGTTAATAGCATTAGTAGAGTAGATAGTTTTGCCGTAGATTGCAGATGTTTCGCTGGTCTTATTGCCGACAACCGCTTAGAGTTTTCCCGGCTGCTCCCGGTCACGCATTAGCCGGGTATAAAACTTGTATTTGTCGCCCCGATAGACCGACTTGGCGTATTCTATCGGTAAACCGCGCTCGGTATAAGTGACGCGCCGGGTAAGCAGTACCGGGCCGCCAACCTCAATTTTCAACAAGCTGGCTTCTTCCTCACGGGCTAAACCAGCTTCAAGCTCTTGCTCGGCCTCGCTGGGCGGCAAACCATACTTTGTTTCCAGTAAGCGATAGAGGGAGTTTTGTTCCAAATCTTCTTCCAGCAGCTTTTCACAACCGATAAAATTGACCAACGACATTTCTACCGCCAGTGGCTCATTATCAGCCAGACGCAAGCGGCGCAGTCGAAAAATCAACTGACCCTCTTTAATCCGCAACCGTTCAGCCACATTGGGGTCGGCGGGCCACATTTCGGCACTCAAAACTTTGGTAGCTGGTTTCTGGGAACGGGCCTTGATATCCTCGGTAAATCCGGTAAGCCGCAAAAGTTGCTGGGTAATCTTGGGGCGGGCCACAAAAGTACCTTTGCCCTGTTCGCGATAGAGCAACCCCTCTTTTACCAGCTCGGTGACGGATTGGCGCACCATCATCCGGCTTAATCCATACTGTTCGGAAAGTTCACGTTCAGAGGGCAAGCGGTCATCTGCGCTCCATTGCCCACCTAATATTCGCTCTCGCAAAACCTCGCGCAATTGATAATAGCGCGGCAAATTCCCGAATTTTAGCATTGCTACCTTCTAACGGGTATTATCTGTAACTGATTGGGTGTGTTTTTCAGCATGTGGACTAGATGTATATACCAGTGGCCTAATTATAGCCGAGTTACTAAAATTGTCAAGAGTTAAAGGACTATTTTCGCGAGAGGGCCAAAAATTATTGACGTTACCCTCAAGCTATGTTAAAATATTTACATTAAGGGAAGATTAATTCTTCTACATTTTTTTGGACTGGTAAACTTGAAACCACACCAGTCAACTGGTTTAGAACAACCAACGAGAGAGCAAGGTTAACTCACACTATAGTCACTCTTCCTCCTTGCGAATATCTAGTATCAAGACATCCAACTCAATAATTTCTGCCAGCTATTGTAGTTATACCTTTGGTTTAATCAGGGTAAAAGCAAAAGTATTGGCGGGTAAAAGCAACTAGAAAGCCAGTTCTTCGATTTTTGTAGCTTATATAAAACTTAGTAATCAAACTTGATTTTGTCGTCACTTGAGAAACTAAGGTTTTTTAAGGCTACCTACTTTTTGTGTTCCTATTCGACATTAGCTAACAACATTTCAGACTTTCAAAGATGACTGTCTGAACGGAGGAATGACACTATGAAAAGAATTGGGGCATTTATCAGCCTAGTGCTGATTTTTTCGCTCTTTGCTACCGCTTTAACGGTAGAGACTGCCACCGCCAAGACTACCAGCGTTGCCCAACAGACTATTACTCAGTTCAGTCAGGTTGGGACTAGCAAACTTTCCAGCCCAACCACCAGTGCGGTTAATCTTAACAGTCTCAAGGGCGACTCCATCACCAAGAGCAGCAAAAAATTAACCCTGCCCTTGAAATCAACTCCCACCAGGGCTAAACTTTCAGTCAGTACCGATATCTCAACTAGCAGTGCCAGCCCCGCCTTTTCCGGCTTTGATGGCTTGACCCACCGCGACCAACGTTTGGCTGGCACTGGAGCTTACAGCAACACTCAGTTCAGCCTTGAGCCCCCCGACCAAGCTCTTTGTGTCAGTGATAATTTCGTGTTTGAGGCGGTCAATACGGCTTTAGCGGTTTATAGCCCGACTGGTACTTTGCTTTCCGGCCCCACGGCCATTAGCCAATTCCTGGGGTTAACCCCCGAATTTGACCGAGTTACCAAGATTCGTGGCCCCGAAGTGAGTGACCCCCGTTGTTATTATGACTCGGACAGTGACCGCTTCTTCCTGGAAATCTGGAGCAACGAGGTTAACCCCATAACGGGAGCGCAAGTACCCGGCAGTGCCATTCACCTCTCGGTTAGCCAAACGGGTGACCCCACCGGAGCCTGGTTACAGTACACTTTGCCTACCACCAACAGTAGTCAGCAAGATTGCCCCTGCTTCCCTGACTTTACCATGATTGGTGCAGACAAAACTGGTTTCCATTTTAGCGTCAATCAGTTTGGCATTAACGGTAATTTTAGTGGGGTAGACCTCTATTCGAGCGAAAAAGCTGCATTTGTAAGAGGTGAAGCCTTTGTACCAGTGGTCAATTTCTATCTGCCTTTCGACCCGACCGCTACCGACGTTATCCCCTTCACTATGCAACCATCTACTACTCCGCCGGGGGGTGGCTATGATAACCGAAATGGTGGTACCGAGTATTTTGTGAGTGCGCCCTTTGTTTTCAACACTGAAAGCAGTCTAGTAGTTTGGGCCATTACCAATACCAGTTCGTTAGGCAGTAGCTCCCCCAGCCTCACCCTGTCCAAAACGGTAGTGTCCACTTTGGCCTATACCAGTTCGCTACCAGCAGTCCAAAAAGATGGGCCGCGACCCTACGGCGAATCGCTTGGACTTCCTGCTCCCCGGCTGGATACGGGCGACTATCGCACTACTCAAGTATCCTACGTCAAGGGACAGCTTGTTACAGCCCTGGCAACGGATGTTGCGCCGGGAGCCTTTGCCCGCACCGGAGCGGCCTTCTTCATCCTGACTCCTAGCTGGAGTGGTGGGGTGTTAGGCGCAAGTGTTTCAAGGCAAGGAGTGTTGTCGTTCTTCAACAACAGTCTGACCTATCCCTCTATTGGGGTGCGGGCCGATGGCAAGGCCGTTATGACCATGACGCTGGTTGGGCCGGATTACTTCCCCAGCGCGGTTTTCGGCTACTTCAACGGTGGCTTTGTCAGTGGGCATCTGGCGGCGGCGGGAGCTGGCCCGGCGGATGGCTTTACTGGCTACGGTGGCGCAGGGGTAGAACGCTGGGGTGATTACTCGGCAACCTCGGTTTCACCTAACGGCAAAATCTGGGTTTCTCAGGAGTTCATCCCGAACGCACCACGCACGCTCTTTGCCAATTGGGGTACTCACATCACCGCCGTGAATCCCTAATCAGACCTTTTTCTAACGTTTAACCAGGCTGGGGCAGGTCTCTCTCAAGAGTCCCGCCCTGGCTTTTTTGTTATAATAGACCAGCAGTTTTCCTATCTTTTAACTCGGCACTTTTAAAGGAGCCCGCCAATGGAACTAACTATCCCGGAAATACAGAAAATTATTCCCCATCGTTTTCCTTTTTTGCTGATTGATAAAATTATTGAGGTAGAATGGGGCAAGCGGGCGGTTGGCCTGAAAAACGTTACCTACAACGAGTGGTTTTTCCAGGGGCATTTCCCTGAATATCCCGTAATGCCGGGTGTCCTGATAATCGAGGCGTTGGCCCAGGTTGGAGCGGTAGCTTTGTTGGGGATGGAAGAAAACAAGGGGCGGCTGGGATTTTTTGGCGGAATAGATGCGGTGCGCTTTAAAAAACAGGTACAGCCGGGGGATATTCTGCGCCTGGAGACTGAAGTTACCCAAATTCGCGGCCCAATTTGTAAAGCTAACGGCCTTGCCACCGTAAATGGGCAAGTGGCGGCACGAGGCGAGATGACCTTTGCCCTCGGCCCCGCCCCTCAAACAAACTAATAAGCGAAAGTTACAAGTTGAAAGTCAAAGGTCATAATATAAAACCTGTTGACCAATAACCAATAACCAATAACCAACAACTAACAACCAACAACTATTCAATGAAACAACGTAGTCGCTGGGCAGTAGGGCGCGAAAAACTAATCACATTGGGTTGCCGTAGCCTGGGGCGGTTATTTGACTTATTTCAGGGCAAACCACCCCAACTGGCTGATTTTCCGCCTAACCTGCGTCTGTTAATCCTGAAGCCTTGTTGTCTGGGAGACGTAGTATTGACTACCCCGGCGATAGCGGCTCTGCGGGAAGCCCTGCCCCAGGCGCGGTTGGATTATGCCGTTAGCGGTTGGGCGCGGCCCGTGGTAGAAAATAATCTATGGCTGAATGCCACCCTTGATACAGGTTCAAAAGGCTCCCATTTCAGTTTCAAGAGCTATCTTGCTTTTATCTGGCGACTTCGCAAGTTTCACTATCAGGGAATTATAGTTTTTGACCGCTCCCCCCTCTTAAATCTGATTCCCTGGTTGGCGGGGGCAAAAATAAGGGCGGGGCTGGACAGTGCGGGGCGGGGGTTTGCCCTGAATGTACGGGCTATCCTTATACCTAGCCCTTCGCCGACTTCTAACCCTTCCCGACCAAACCATAATCATCCAAACCAGCCTAACCATTTGGGGGATATGTCCCTAAAGCACGAGGCCGAAATATATCTGGAAGTATTAAAGGCGTTAGGGATAGCGGTTTCGCAGTCCAGCGTTAATTTTTTCCCCACCGCCCCGGCCCGCGCCCAGGTACAACACAAGGCGGCGGAGCTGGGCCTTGACTTCTATCACCCCTTTGCGGTGATTCACCCTGGCGGCGGCAACAATCCCGATACCCATGTGCCTTCCAAACGCTGGCCCACCCCAAATTTTGCCCGAATTGCCGAAAAGCTAACCCAGCAGGGCTATCAGGTGGTGGTAATTGGCGCACCAGACCGGGGAGACCGCGCATTAGCCGACGAGTTCTTACAGGCGTTTTCCGGCGACAAAACCAAAATATTCGATGCGGTAGGTTGTTTTGACATTGGCGAGAGTGGGGCGTTATTTGAGAAAGCGGCTCTATTTGTGGGTAACGATACCGGGCTGATGCACCTTGCGGCGGCTTGTAGCACGGCGGTGGTGGCGGTTTTTGGCCCTAGCAACCCCCTGAGCTACGGCCCCTACACCTCACGCGGACGAGCGGTAGCCCCTCTGGAAACCAGCGCACTTGCGGGGTTGCCCCTGAGTGAGTATCAGCGTCTTTCGGCGGAGCAGGGCGGCATCCAGACCGTCAGTGTCGAGCGCGTCTGGCAAGCCTGCCGGGAAGTGCTGAGTGCTGAGTTTTGAGTTTGTAGGAGCAGGCTCTGCCCTGCGATAACGGTCGGATGGCGGAGCATCCTCCTACGAATGCCCTTCCGACAACCGACGACTGACAACCGACAACCATTTTAGATTTTTTCAGGGACGAGGAAGAAGGTTGTGCCGTAGCCCCGTTGGTTGTTCAGCCAGACATAATCGGCGTTATTCTGCTCACCGGAGGGTGGCAATAAACCCTGTTGCGCTAACCATTCCCGGCTCTGCTCCATATCCTTCACGTTCAGCACCAGCGCGAAATAATGTTGACCGCGTTCTTCGATGGCGGCGGTAAGCTTACCGGGGCGCGTATCAGGGCGGCGATACAAAAATTGGTAGTGTTCAGTAGAAAGAAAATCTAATTCAAAATCGGCAAAGGGCTTCAACCAGGGCGGGGACGGTGGCACAGGCCATGAATATTTACTGAAATCAGGGTTGCTTTTAATTTTATCCATCAATTCCCGCCATTCATCGGTTCTTACACCCAGAACCGCCCTAAAAGAGACAACCCCATTAGGGTGAGAAATTTCTTCAGGTGGGAAATTATAATAGGAAGCAGAATCAGCCGAAATCCCGCAACTATCGAGCAAACCAGCCTTGTGTTTGGCTTCAAACTCTACTAAAAACTTTGGGGCTAGATAGAGGTCGTCAATAACAAGTAACTCAATGATAGCATTAGCCAGAAAAATATAACGGCAGAATGTACCCTCGTATGAGCCTTTTTCCACTGGCTCAAGCTTAAACCCTAATCTTTTGGTAAAATAATCCCCGGCCAAACCGAGGTCGGGGACTAAAATCATAATATATTCAACGCTCATTTACTCTCAAGCACTTTTTCAACGGCCTGCTCGATTTTTATCCCGCTATCGGTATTGTCGAGGGGGTCTTTGCGGAGACGGTGGCGCAGCGATAATGTTGCTACCTCTCGCACTTCCGGCAAACCAACTGACTTGTGATGATTAAGGGCGGCAAGGGCGGTGGCGGTGCGGGCAATCGTCAACTCGCCCCGGTGTCCGTCAATCGAAAGAGCCAAACACAGTTCAGCAATCTTCATCAAAACTTCGTCGGACAACTCGATTTTGGGCAACAGACGTTGGGCTTCTTTAATCTTGCGGCGCAGACTCTCCTGTTTTGGCTCCCACTCGGCCATAAATTCGGCAGGGTGCATCTCGAAAGCGTGTCGCCGTTTGACGATATCTACCCGCTCCGCCAGATTAGTAATAGTGGTAATACGGGCGTGCAGACCAAAACGGTCTAGCAACTGTGGGCGCAAATCACCTTCTTCGGGGTTGCCACTTCCCACCAGCACAAACCGGGCCGGGTGGCGCACACTAATACCTTCGCGCTCCACCACATTCACTCCACCCGCCGCCACGTCCAGCAGTACGTCTACCAGATGGTCTTCCAGCAGGTTCACCTCGTCAATATACAAAAAGCCCCGGTTAGACCGGGCCAATAACCCCGGCTCAAAGGCTTTTATCCCTTGACTGAGGGCTTTCTCAATATCAATCGTGCCACACACCCGGTCTTCGGTTGCGCCTAGCGGTAAGTCCACTACTGGAACCATCGAATAGTGACCTACTAACTTTTGCCCTTTTGCCAGCTTCTCGCGACAGTCCCGGCAGAGTGCGCCACGTTTATCGGGGTCAGGGTCGCAGCCATAATTACAGCCCTGGATAACCTTAATACGGGGTAATAGGTCAGCCAACGCCCGCACAATCGTACTCTTGCCCGTGCCGCGATGCCCCATAATCATTACCCCACCGATACGGGGGTCAATTACGTTCAGCAGCAACGAGCGTTTCATTTCCTCTTGCCCCACGATAGCGGTAAAAGGATAGACGTAGGAAGCCTCTATCTGAGGGGTTTCGACCTTAGTTTTAGCGGGGCGGGCCGATTTTGCGCTAGAATGTCCGTTAGTAGAATGTTCCTCGCTGATTATTTCTTTCTCAATTATTGTTTCTGACATTGGTGAGTTATCCTGTTTTCTGGCTATCAGCGTATTTGCCGGATTAAAATTAAGCAGCTATTTCCATTCAATATTATACAACTGTGAAATAGTTTACGATGTAGCCGATAATACCAAAGGAGTCAGGAGTCAGAATACAGGAGTCAGGAGCAAGAAGCAAGAGGAATTATTCCCCTTCCCTAAAGTGGAAGGGGGCTAGGGGGTTAGGTACTTAATTTACTTTTCTTAACCCGCCCCGCGTTGACCCCCCTAGCCCCTTCCGTTAAAATGGCTTCTGAATAGTTGTTGGTTCTTGATTCTCCCGATTTTTGACCTTCGACTTTTAGACCAACAACCGACGACTGACAACCATATTAAAGGTGATAAATGTATCTAAAGATAAAACAGCCGACCATTTTCCTGGCAACTTTGGAAATGTTAATAGCAGTTTTGTTTGTGAATTTGGGGACGGTGCGGGCGGCGGGGGCTTTGATAAACGATGGTACTGCCGGGCAATATCATATTTCGGTGTGGGCTTCGCCAAACCCGGTTTCAGTTGGTAAAATTACCCTGACTATCAGAATTGGACAGAAAGCGGGGGTAGACCAGGAATGGCCGGTACGTAACGCTACAGTAAAAGTGCAATTCAAGCAATTGACCGGGCCGGGTACGGAGGCCAACCCCCAAATATTAGTAACCAGAAATGTTCTGGTTGCGCCGGAGGCTGACCCAGGTACTTATGAGGTAGCCGACTCCTTACCCGCCGAGGGCAAATATCAGCTTATAATGAGCGTCGAAAACAACGGCACTATTACACCCTACAACATCGAAATTGCCGCGCTACCCCAACCCGATGATCGTTTTTTTAGTATCTTCTTGCTAGTAATGATTTCTTTGTTTATTTTTGGCTTAGTAATTTCTTACTTACATCAAAGTGGTCAGGCAAACCAGGCCAGAGAACTACGTAGCGAAACGACACCAAAAAATTTAGAAGAATCCATCAAGAGATAACGGATAGGTCTTGCCCTTCAAATAGTTCGGGTGGAGATTTCTCCTTACCCAAAGTCATTAACTTGTAAGTTAGTTCGCGACTTACAACAAGGTCATTGGTAATCAAACCAACCCGGTCTTTTATAATCTCGAATTCTTCTTGAGAAATGGCTTCAGGGGAATCAGTATCTTCTATAAAGAGCGAAACTGCTAAAAGGTGGTTGGACATTGAGTGTAAGCGGTTTTGCAGTTGGCTGACAAGATTTTTAGGAGTCATGGTAGTATAAAACCTCCTTACTACCTTATATAACCTATTAGCATGTAATGCACTAACGAATTTTTACTTGTGAATTGATTATAATATCACAATCTTTTTTTGGTAAGCTACGTTAGAACTATCTATCAGGGTGCTGATAGACTCGTGAAATATTGTACAAATGGCCTAAGACTAAAGGCGTAGGCGGTTATCAGTAGGAAGTCTAAAATCCAAAATCGAATATCTAAAATCATAAAAACTAACAACCAACAACTAACAACCTTCTTGGCTGATGGCTGATAGCTTTTATAACATAAACACAAAAGAAGGAAAATTATGCGAGAAGAACATTTAGTAGATAGCGAATGGCTGGCGGCCCATCTGAATGACCCCCAGGTGCGAATTGTAGATATTCGCGGCTACGTAAAAACCAAAGAGCAAGAGGACGGCAGCCAAAAGGCCGATTACGTGGGGGCACAGGAGGATTATCAGCAAGCCCATATTCCCGGCGCGATTTATTTGGACTGGACGAGCGATATTGTGGATTTAGCCGACCCTGTTCCGGCGCAAGTTGCCCCACCCGAAAAGCTGGCAAAAGTTTTAGGGGAAGCCGGAATTGGCGACGAGCAGTTGGTGGTGGTCTATGATGCCCACCCGGCTATGCAGTTTTCCACCCGACTGTGGTGGGTTTTCCGTTATTATGGCAATAAAAACGTGCGAGTTTTGGATGGGGGCTGGAAAAAATGGCTCAAGGAAGGTCGTCCCACTACCGCCGACCTGCCAGATTATCCAACCGCAACTTTTACCCCTCGACTTCAACCAGGGCTACGGGCTACGGCTGAAGATGTGCTCGGAATGATTCACAACAGCGACATCACCATTTTGGATGCCCGCGAAGAAGCCCAATACACTGGTAAGTTACGGCGAGCCAAACGGGGCGGGCGGATTCCCGGCGCGCTACATTTGGCCCGTGAGGAATTAATTAACCCGGAGGATGGGACTTTCCGACCTCTGACCGAGATTCAAAACCTCACTACAAAAGCTGGGTTAGAGCCGGATAAACAGATTGTGGCCTATTGCAACGGGGGAGTCGCCGCTACATCAGTATTATTCGCCCTGAGTATGCTCGGCTACCCAGCCCTGACCAACTACGATGGTAGCTGGAACGAATGGGGCGAACGCGACGACCTGCCTATAGAATAATATTTTTCTAAAAAGCTAAATCCGATATAGTATTTTTGGCTAACCTGGCAATAGTCAAAAAGTACCAGTTACCACAACCCAAAACGAGACTTATAGATTTTCATAAAATTTTGTAGTAGAATAAAATTAAACGTTTCAAATTACAATACTCAGTTGGGTTAATAATGGTAGTATCGCCTCAAGTTTGAAGTCACTTTTGTGGTAAAGCGAAACAGGCCGCCCGGTCAGTAGGGAAAATTCAATGTCGGATAGCAATGGTCTTGAAAACGGAGCTAATAACGGTAATTATTCTGGGGGCAACTATAGCGGAGGTTTTTCCAACAGCCACAATCTGAGTAATGATAACACCAACGGCAAAATCAATCGTATTTACCAGAGTGGGCAGAATAGTAACCAGAACAACCCAGCTCAGGATTTGCGGAATAAAGCTACTGAACGGCTACCAGACCGAAATTTAGCCGTGCCCGAACTTACAGAATATGAACCCTCTAACCCTGAACCTTTTAAAAATGACGGGCAGGTGGTGTTGTCAGGCTCGTTAAGTGCCTTCTCGCCTAGCTCTTTGTTGTCTGTGCTCAATATACAGAAACAAACTGGCATGCTACACATGAAAAGTGGCCCGGAACTAGGGGCAATTTATGTGGATAAAGGCGAAGTTTATGATGCCAAACTGGACTCAGTTAGTGGAGCATTGGCTCTTTTCCAGCTTTTTGGTTGGAAAATCGGTGATTTTATGTTTGAGGTGAATATAACCTTGCCACCCAAACGCACAATCGAAGCCTCTCTGCCAGTCCTACAGGTGCGGGCGACCCTCTGGCTGGATAACTGGAACAAGTACAACCCCATAATCCCAAGCACCTTGCATCGGATTGGGATGGCGGCTGAGCCACGCAGCGAGGTAATGATTGAGCCCTATCACTGGTCGGTATTGACCCGCATCGTGATGGAACCCAAAAGCGTCAACACCCTCGCCAACGAACTAGGCCAGAATGTTATGACTGTCACTCGCGTCGCCGCCGACCTCGTAAAAATGGGCGTGGCGGTAGTCTATCCCCCCGAAGGCGCGGAGAAATAACAGGCAAACCTAACCCCCTAGCCCCCCTTCCCTCACTCATGGAAGGGGGGAACAATTCACTCGTTACTCGGCACTCGTTACTGTCTAGCGGTAGCGGGCACTGGCGGGGCCACGCAATAGATAACCAATTCCGAACAAAATCAGGCCAAGTGCCAGAAACCAAATATCCAGATTAAAGAACAGAATAATTACCCCCAGAATCAGAGTCGCAGCACTGGTGAAAATCGGGGCCATCTTTTCTGCCGATTTCAAGCCAGTGTTAAAACGCCCCCAATTGTTGTAAATCCCAAAGGCCCCAACCAGAATAAGTATCAAGCCCGCTATAAAAGTTAGTATACCCATTAACATACCTCCCCAAAATAACTTTTTGACCACAAAATCCGACAAACTACTACCGGGTGGGTTACAAACCCACCCCTACAATTAGCTCTTGGTAGGGGTGGGTTTACCTGTCCCTCCTGTACTCAGGGGGATAACCCACTCAAATCATCCAACAAAATATACTTAAAAAACTCCAAAAAGTTCCCGTTTTCCGGCTGTGACATTATTAACATGCCCAAAGTTAATTATCTCACAGAATCTGCCAATAAGTCTGTTATAATTGATTGGATAAGTTACAATCAGCTTTGTAGGATTAATTTGGGAGAACAGCGTAATTTCCAGCTACAAATGAGGCCAACCAACCAAATGTTACCAAAAATATTTCTGGCAAATGTGGGCGTTAACTCCAATCATGGGCTAAAGAGTCCGCGTTTTGCCGATGGCCGTTTTGAATTTGTAACCATACCCGAACTTGGGGGATTTCAGGGAGCAGAGGGATTGGTACGTTACAGCGAGCTAAAGTGCTGGAACGAGCCAGAGCAACCGCTTACTCGCTACCTGCCGCCGAGCCAATGGAATAATATTACCCATTTCGACCCGGAATTTATTGGCTGGACTTACGGGGACGAATGTGGGCGGAATCCGCGGGCGGCAAGCCTGAAACAGATACAAGTGGGCGATTTACTGGTTTTTCTGGCGCGGCTGACCGATTATCACGAGGGGCAGTTTATCGAACAGGCCGGGTTTTATCTGATTGGCTATCTGGAAATCGCGGAAATCCTGAGCGAGGTGCGGTCACAACCAGAAGCCGCTATTTTTGAGCGTTTGGGGCATAACGCCCACCTGCGCCGGGCAAGAAATCAGCCAGGTTGGTACGATGGCTTTTATATATTCAGGGGGTCGCCCCACTCCCGGCGTTTTGAGGTAGCCCAACCTTTCAGGCGCGAGGAAGCCGAAAAATATTTGCGAGACCGCAACGGGAAACCCTGGAAATGGAAAGAAGGCCACAGCGACCTCCAAACCATTGGCTCTTATACCCGCACCTGTCGCTGTATTCTTAATGCGGGACGGGGCGCAGAAGAAGCCGAACGTACCCTGGCCTTTATGGAAAATATGCTACTAATCAATAACCCGATTTCAGGTAATCCCTAACACCTGAAACGGTCTATTGCTTTTATAATTTGGATACTTTAGAATGTAGCAAAGCTGGAATGCGTCAGGGTTTGTGGGCTATTGATAAAGCTGTTCGCCACACTCTAGTCTGATTTTCAGTACACTAATGTAGCAGTTGAGCTATAAAAACTCAAGATGTACCTAGCGAAATGGGAGCTAGATATGCAACTGGTAGTGCAAAATGGGCCAGATGCCGGGAAAACATTCGATATAAACACCCCGGTGGCGATTGTGGGTCGGCAGGTTGGCAGTGACATTTTGCTAAATGATACCCAGGTATCCCGACGACATGCCCAAATCGAGAATCAAAACGGCAGCGCGATTGTGACTGACCTCGGTTCCGCCAATGGTAGTTACATCAATGGACAGCGCATGACCCCTTCCTCCCCGGTAACATTACGCTCCGGCGATAGTTTGCGTTTTGGGGATACTAGCACCATCTTTCAGGATAGTCCTGCGCCCGCTCAGCCGCCCGCCTATCAGGGCTATACCGCCCCCAACTATCAGCAGCCACCCGTCCAGCCCCAACCACCCGTTTATCAGGGGTACAACGCGCCGAGCTATCAACAGCCGCCCGCCCAACCTCCAGCTTACCAGCAACCGCAGGATTATCAACAGCCGCCTGCCTACCAGCAACCAGTAGATTACCAGCAGCCACAAGGTTATCAACAACCAGTAGATTATCAACAGCCCCCGGCCTATCCAGGCTATGCCCCCGAACCCGCCTATCAGGCTCCACCCGCTAAAAAGGGTAATGGTGGTTTGATAGCTTTACTATTGGTGGGATTATTAGTAGTGGTGGGTGGGATAATTGCCCTGGTGGTAGTGCTGGGTAATAATAAACCTACCCCCGGCGGAAATACCACAGCCGGAGTTAACTCTGGTGGCACGGTTGCCCCTACCTTTACTACCAACCCGGTGACCACTACCCCGCCCTCGCAAGGATTAAGCGGCACAAATCCACCCCCACCCTCGCCCGGCCCGCTTACTACCGCCGCCAGCAGTGGGGTAGTTAATAATTTCGGGATTACGGTCACGATGCCGAGCAACTGGACGACCCGCACTTCCGACCAGGGGGATATTAGCAAGATTGAGTCGGTTGGCCCCACCGGAGAATATGCCGTTATCACCCGTTTTGTGGGCTTGCCGGGAGATATTGCAACCCGTGCTACCAGCATTGTAACGGTACTAAAGAAAAACTATCCCGACCTGAAAGTTACTAAACAGGAAAATAATGCCACAGGTTCGGGGGGCGTAGTTATTGATATGGAATATACCAACCCGCGCACCAACAGTCTGACGCGAGAGGTGGTTATAGTGGTGGAAAACACCACCAAAGATACCTACGTGGTTGAATTTGGCTCAGAAAAGACTAAATTTGAGACAGTTAGTGCGTCGTTTAACACTATTCTTGACTCAATTAAGTTAAACTAGGGATGGTTGTCGGTGGTCGGTTGTCGGAGGAATAACCGTAGGGGCGGTTCGTGAACCGCGCGGCATCCAGAATTTCGTAGGGGTAGACCAATGTGTCTGCCCGGATTGCAAAAAATTTCACCGGATTAGCCATCTCGCAATGGCAGACCGTATACAGCCGGACGGTCCAGGGCAAAATGTTATCTGTTGGAGGATTATACCTTGCTTAAATTAGACCCGGTGGCTCTCACCGATGTCGGTCGTAAAAGAGACCACAACGAAGACTATTTAGGCGACCTGATAATACGAAGTGGTAAAAACTTTGGGCCGGAGAAACTGGCCGAAAAAGGTTATCTTTTCGCGGTTGCCGACGGGATGGGGGGCTATGCGGCGGGCGAAGTCGCCAGCGAACTTGCCATCACCACCCTTTTCGAGCAGTTTTACAACGGGCCGGACACAGGTAACATTGCCGAAGATTTGCTAAATTCGATTTTTTTTACTAATGCCGAGGTTCACCACCAGGGGAATACCTCCGGCAAGGGCCAGATGGGCACAACCCTAACCCTGGCTTTAATCAAGGGCAACCGGGTACTGGTCGGTAACGTGGGCGATAGTCGCACCTACCTTATCCGTAACGGCATCCCGCATCGCGTCACCCGCGACCATTCGCTGGTACAAGACCAGATAGATATTGGGGCGATTACCCCCGAACAAGCCTCCAAAAGCATGATTCGCAACATTATCACTCGCGCTATCGGACACCGTAGCGAGGTTGAGCCGGATTTATTTGAGGAAGAAATTCAGAAGGGCGATATGATTTTGCTCTGCTCGGATGGGTTGCATGGTTTGGTGCAAGAAATGGAAATGGGCACGATAGCGGCAACCGCCCCCAACCTGACTCATGCCGCTCAACAAATGATTGATTTGGCTAACGAGCGTGGCGGCGTGGATAATATTAGCGTGCTGATCATTGGGGTAGCCGAGGTGGGCGAGCCAATTCCGGCGATTCTGAAAGGCAAGTTCCATTCGGGCATGACCGCGACTATGCAACTGCCAATTAAAGAAAGCACCACCTCCAAAATTCGCCTGATAAAAGGCACCAACGGCAATAACCACGAAGCGGCAATGGAAGCCCCCGCGATGGCGGCAATACCACCTGCCCCCGTATTTGAGCAACCCACCACCCCCATGCCTGTCATTAAAAGAAGCCGGGGCGGGGCCTTTGGTCTGCTAATAGCTCTAGTGGTAATTGCGTTAGTAGCGAGTGGGGTCTTTTTGGTAATGAACGGCTCCAACAATAATGCCGCCAGCACCCAGGCTGTCGGTTCTGGGGCTATTACTACCACTGTTTCAACTAACACCACCGTATCTGCCGCCACTACCAGTATCGCCCTGACTAGCGTTGCCCTCGGTAGTGCCGCCCCTAGCCCGACGCTTGGAATAGCCACCACCCTTGCTAACCCTACCGCTCTGGCGACTGCCGCCAGTGGCAGTTATGCCATAGACCATAGTTCTATCAAAAAAATCCAGATTAAAATTCCTGTCAAAAACTTCCCATCGGATGTCCAGCCCAAGAGTCAGGATTTCAAGCTGGTATTATCCCAAAACGGGGCAAATGCGGTTGGCTATAATTTTATTGGGGCGGATACCTTCAAAGAACCCACCGCCACCGATAAGGATTATTACACCTTTGAAACCGCGATTGCCAGTCCTGGCGAGTTTTTACTCGGCGGGTGGAACTTAAAAGCGATTGTTAAAGGGGCAGAGCTTCCTACAAATTATAAATTTACGGTTGAGAACGAGCGTATTGTCGCCGAAACCGCCGAAAAAGTGCTGCTTAGCGGCGATACTTTGCAACTTTATTATGCCTTTAATGCCACCAACTCCCGCCCGGTAGATGTGCAACCCGGCGGCAAAGAGGCTCCACCTCAGCCTTCCGACACCCTTCCAGCCCCAACCCCAACACCTAAAGTATAGAAGTATTGGCTATGGCACGGGTAAATCAACTGCTGCGAGGGTGGGTCGGGCTGGCGTTAACACTAACGCTATTACTGGCAGCCTGTGGCGCGGAGCAAGCTACTCCGGCCCCCACGCCAAAGCCAGTCAAGGCCGAAACCAAGACTGATAGCCTGTTGGCGGACTTGTTGTTAAGATACCATACCGCCAGTGGCAACGGTCTGGAAGCGGCTCGCCAACTGGCCCAGGATAGCGGCTTGCTGGATAGTCAGGATAATTTGCGCTTTGGCCTGACTCTGGATAAGCGCGAAAGTTTAGCGGCGGTACAAGCTAAATTACAGCAACTTGGGGCGAAAGTCAGTGCCAGTTATGAACAATACCTGACGGCGCGGGTGAGTCTGCCCCAATTAGTGCAAAATATTCAGCAAGGCAATAACTTTTGGGACGAACTCAACGCCCTAACCGCCGTCCGCGACCTTAAAATTTTAATAGAGCCACCTAATACCCAGGTTACTACTTCCAACCCACAGGGTCTAGCCGGATTAGGGGTATCACCCTGGCAACAACTTGGCTACAAGGGCAAGGGTGTAAAGGTGGGGGTAATTGATAGCGGCTTTAGTGGCTATCAGAGCTTTGTGGGTACAGCTTTACCCGCCAGCAACCAGTTAACCTTTAACTCGTTTCTCTATGGTGGCGGCGAGGGTAAAGAGCGGCACGGGGTAGCGGTTTCCGAAATTGTTCATAGTTTGGCTCCTGATGCCAGTTTGTATCTTGCGCCAATTGAGGATGAAGTAAGCTTTGCCCAGGCGGTGGATTGGCTACTGGCGAACAAAGTCCAGATTATCCAGATTTCGTTGGCCTGGGGTGGCTTGTGGCCCAGCGATGGCAATAGCCTCTTATCCAAAAAGCTGGAAGAAGCCCGCAACCGGGGAGCCTTGCCGATTGTGGCGGTGGGGAATTACGCCAAGTCCCATTATCGGGGCACTTTTCAGCCCGATATTAACGGCTACCAGCAATTTGGCACTAGCCTGAACCTGAGATTCACCCCTAACGCCGACTCTGCCTGGGTTTCGCTGCGCTGGGAGGAAAATTGGGACGCGCCAATCACTAACCTGGACTTATATATTCTGGACGAAAACCGCCAACCCTTAGCCAGTTCCCGCAACATTCAGGGCGAGGGTAGCCAAAAACACCCGGTAGAATTAGCTCCTTTCCGGGCCAAAGCCGGGCAAACAGCCTATATTCAGGTGCGGAGTGCCAACCCCCAAAAAACCATAAGTGGCTTGCGTTTCGACCTGTTTGCCTATAACGCCAACTTTGAAGAAAACACTCCCAGCGAAAGTGTAGCCACACCGGGGGACGCACGGGGGGCAATCGCGGTGGGCGCGGTGGACGACCAGGAAACCACTTTGCAAGATTACAGCAGTCGCGGCCCCACCATCGATGGTCGCACAAAACCCGACCTGGTTGCGCCGGGGAACGCCAGTTTACAGAGTTGGCCTCTGGGGCAGACCTTTAGCGGAACGAGTGCCGCCGCGCCGCAGGTGTCGGGTCTTGCCGCGATAATCTGGGGAGTTGCGCCCAGCTTCAATGCCGACCAGGTGGAGAAATATTTACGGCGAAATGTGCTGCTTTTGGGCAAAGCCGAATTGGATAAACCCGACCCCGGCAGTGGCTATGGTGGCGCAAAACTTGGCCCAATCGAGGATATTCGAGGGGGGCCCGCCGAAATGTTAGGAGCAATTCCAAGCGGCTCGCCCCTCAAGGATAGTTTTGGCGACAACCGGGGCGGTTTGCCTGACAACGTGCTTGGCTATTATGGTAAACTACCCGATGGCACTAACGGTTATTTTGTGCGGGTGGGTGAGCCTAACGAAATCAATTGGAGTGTTTATACCGGGCGAACTTTTGAGGAGTTCCGAGCCGAGTTTACCGCCGAAATTCCCGGTCTGAACCGTCCGGCTGGCTACTTTTACGGGTTGGTCTTCTGGCAAAAAAGTCAGAACGAATATTATCTGTTCTGTGTCAGCGAAAATCGTTTTGCGGTATTACAACGCAACGGCAATGTCTGGCGGGAAATTGTGCCCTGGAGTAGTGCTGCCAGCCTCAATAGCGAGCAGCCTGTGCGCCTGAGTCTGGAAGCAACGGCGGGTTATATACGAATTAAAGCTAATAGTACCATTTTACAAAGCATGGCTCTGGATAAGCCCCAAATTGGTGGTAAAATTGGATTCGCCAGTGGAAGTTTTGGATTTGTACAGCCGATAAAGGATGGAGCAGCCTTAATAAATTTGCCCCTGGCAATGTTTACCGAACTGGTTATCACACCACTTACCAGTTAATAGTTCGAGAAAGAAATTCAGGAGAAATAAAATGCCAACTTGCTATCTGGTCGTGCAGCGTGGCCCGGAAATCGGTAAACGCTTTGAATTGCAACCAACCATCACTACCATCGGACGTAGTGAGGATAATGATATAAGTTTTGATGACCCCTATGTTTCACGCTATCATGCCGTAATTAAACAGCAGGGCGGCGATTTAATGATAATTGACCTGGGCAGCGAAAATCCGATTACTATCAAGGATACCCCCCTAGAGGCTGGCACACCCTATACGCTGGTGCATCGCGATATTTTGCGAGTTGGGCAATCCATTCTCAGTTTCCAGGATCCAGCAGTAGCAGCTAGTCGGCCTGTCCCGCTAATCGAAGAAACTCCAGCGGTGGCGGTAGAAGCCCCCGTTACCAGCTATGCTTCAACTTCTCCAGCTTATAGCTATTCCCCCACCGATTACGCCATTCCTGAACCAGTAGAGGAAGAAGAAGAAATTAGTCAATCCGCTATTCAACCCGGTAGTTTTGTGCCAACTCCGCCCGTTACCCCGCTAGAGGTAGAGCCTGTCAAAGCCACTGGTCTGAATTATGAGGCCGCCCCGGTTTATACCGCGCCTGAGCCTACCCCCGAACCCGTAGCCGCCGAGGATGATAATGCCGCAACGATAGTGGGTAATTACAATCTTAATCAATATGATAGCTATCAAGCCCCCGTGTCTGAGCCCGTCGCTCCGGTGGTGGAAGAAGCCGCCAGCAGCTATAATTACCAGCCCTATAGCTATAAAGCTCCGATTGTGCCTGAGCCCGTCGCCCCGGTGGCTGACGATAATGCCGCTACGGTTATGGGCAACTATAACCAATATACGCCCTATCAGGCTCCGACCCCTGACCCGGTAATTCCCACTACCCCGGCAGTGCCAGATAATGCCGCCAGTAGTTATAATTATCAGCCCTATAGCTATCAAGCGCCGGTTGTGCCTGAACCAATTGCGCCAACCCCGCCCCCTGCCCCGGTAGTCGAGGAAGCTGGCGATACTGCCGCTACGGTTATTTCGGGCTACAATTATGGGCAATACCTGAAGCAGCAACAGGCCGCTACTCCCGAACCTGTTGCCCCTGAACCTGTTGCCCCTACTGCTCCGGCAGTGGAAGATAATGGCGCAACCGTGATGGGCAACTATAGCAGCTATGGACAATACGGCAGTTATCAAACGCCTGAACCGGAACAGCCTACCGCCCAACCAATTCAGCCCGCTCCTGCCGCAAATGCTGAGTCTGAAACGGCGGCGACGGTTCTGGGTGGCTATAATTACAGCCCATATTCTTCCTACCAATCACCTGCGCCCGACCCAGTAGTGCCTGTGCAGGCAACCCCTGCCCCCGTTGCTGATAATCAGCCCGTCGAATATCCCAACTGGCAATATGGCGGTTATCAGACTCCCGCCCCGGAGACTCCTGCGCCCACACCCGAACAACCTCCGGCTTATCAGTATGGGCAATATGACCAATATCAGCAGCAAGGTCAATACCAGCAATCCGACCCGAACCAGCCACAGCCACAATACGGGCAGTATCCGCAGTATGACCCCAATCAGCAACAATATGGGCAATATCCGCAGTATGGGCAGTACAACCAACAGTCCCAATATCCGCAATACGATCCGAACCAACCGCAACAGGGGCAATATCCGCAATATGACCCGAACCAACCGCAGCAGGGGCAGTATCCGCAATACGACCCCAATCAGGCTCAGCAACAGTACCCACAATACGGGCAGTATGGGCAATACGGTCAATACGGGCAGTACCCACAATACGACCCTTACCAGCAACAACCGCAGTATGGGCAACCACCCGCCGGAGCGAGTCTGCCGGGAGAGGATGAGGCTACCAAGTTAATCGGCGGGAAGAAACCCAACCCGACCCAACCGCCACCTCAACCCTCGTTGCAAGACCCAGGCGATTTGCCCACGACTTACCTCAAGGGGAATTATGGGCAGCCCGCCCCCGCCAAAGAGGAAAAGAAGCCAGAACCAGCCTACGACCCGGACGACGCGCCTACCACCGTTATTCGGATTGATAAAAACAATCTCAAATAAAGGGGTTGTAAGTCATCGGTTGTCGGTGGAGAATTCGTAGGGGCGGTTTTGTTCCCTCTCCTTTGGGAGAGGGTTAGGGTGAGGGGTTGTCCAGGCTAATCTCTGCTCTGGATGGGAAGAATCCGTAGGGGCGTGGTTTTTAACCCGCCCGCCAGGAAATATTCACGAATATAGCACCCGTAGGAGCAGACTCTGTCCTGCGATTATCGGCTGACGGAGCAGCCTCCTACAATAAAATCGTTACTCGTTACTTTTTAGAAGGGTGGTTTTGTGACAGATTTAAGAGTGGTAAATACAGACCGTTCCCAATCACAACCTACCGCCCGCTTGCATATGCTGACGGGCAACCAGCAAGGGCGCGACTACCCGCTCTCTGACCGTGTTACAACTATCGGGCGCGGCATCAATAACGATATTGTGCTATCTGACTCGCAAACCAGCCGGAAGCACGTCGAGATTGTGCGCGAAAATAATCTCTATACCGCCATAGACCAGGGCAGTGCCAACGGATTTTATATCAACGAGCAGCAAAGCCAACGGGCCATCCTGAAAGATGGGGATATTATCACTATCGGGCTGGTGCGGATGGCTTTTCGGCTGGTCAACCCTGCTGTTCCACCCTCAGTCACCAACCAACCCCCCGGCAGCACCGGGCGGCTCTTGCAAGATGCGCCCCCAACTACGATGCTGCCCACCGCATCCGGTTCAATACCCATTATGCCGCCACCGGGCGCAGCCGTTAGCCCACCCGCCCCCACCGTCACGATTGACGAGCGTTCGCTGGAACAGATTAATTTACGTTCGCGCCCCCTGACCTCGATTGGGCGTGAGCAAACCGCTAACGATATTTTGCTGGATAACCCTCAAATCTCGCGCCGCCATTGTCAGGTGGTAAATCAGGCCGGAACTTTTACCCTGACCGACCTCCGCAGTACCAACGGCACTTTCGTAAATGGCAGCCGCATCACCGCCCCCGCCCCCTTAAACGATGGCGACCTGCTAAACATCGGGCCCTATCGCTTTATGTTCTCGCAGGGGGTTTTGTATCGCAGTCAGGACGACGATAGTGTGCGGGTGGACGTGGTGAACCTGAGCAAACAGCTTTCCAAAGATGTGACCCTGCTCCACAACTGCACCTTCACGATTTTGCCCCGCGAGTTTGTGGCAATTGTGGGCGGTAGTGGTACAGGCAAATCTACCCTGCTGGATGCAATAAGTGGGGTGCGTCCGGCAACGGGTGGGGCGGTGCTATATAACAAAAGCGATTATTATGCCCAGATGGAGGTATATCGCTCGGCTATCGGCTATGTGCCCCAGGACGATATTGTGCCCGCCGAACTGACGGTCTATCGTGCTTTATATTACGCCGCCCGTCTGCGCTTGCCCCAGGATACCACTGAGGCCGAAATTCAGGAACGGCTGGAAGATGTGATGGACGACCTGAGCCTGACTCAACGCCGCGACACTCAGATTAGTTTGCTCAGTGGCGGGCAGCGCAAACGGGTCAGTATTGCCGCCGAGCTTATCAGCAAGCCCAGCCTGTTCTTCCTGGACGAGCCCACTAGTGGCCTTGACCCCGGCCTCGAAAGTCGCATGATGCAGCTTCTCCGCAAGTTGGCCGACCAGGGGCGCACCGTGCTATTAATTACCCACGCCACCCAGAACGTGGAGTTGTGTGACCGGGTGATTTTCCTGGCGCGGGGCGGCTATGTAGCCTTCTATGGCGCACCCAAAGACGCTCTGGAATATTTCAAGGTCAGCAAATTTACCGAGATTTACAACAAACTTGACCAGGAGCGCACTCCCGAAGAATGGGCCAGCCAATTCCTGTTATCGCCATTTTATAATAAAAATATCATCTCGCGCTTGCGGGCCATCGCCAACGAAGCCGAGAAATATGGTATACATCTCGAACAGAACCTCAGCGCGTCCACCTCTGGGGCGATTATGCAACCTACCACCATTGCTCCCCAGATGCTTTTCCGGGGTACTAAAGTGAACGTTTCGGCCCTGCGTCAGTTTAGCATTCTGACCCGACGTTATTTTGAAACGCTCACCCGTGACCGTAAGAATTTGCTGATTTTACTCCTGCAATCGCCCATAATTGCCATTTTATTGTTGCTGGTCTTTAACGGCGGGGATTGGGACGCAACTACTGGGAATTTCGGCAGTGCTAAAACGCTGGTCTTTTTGATGACGATTGTGGCGGTCTGGTTTGGTACTAACAATGCCGCCCGCGAAATCGTCAAGGAGCGCAATATCTATCGGCGGGAGCGGCGGATTGGCCTCAAAATCGCGCCCTATATTTTCTCCAAGTTGGTGGTGCAGACTCTCTTGATTATCGTCCAGGTACTGATACTGTTGCTAATTGTCTGGTTAGGTATTGGGCTGGACAGACCTACGCCGGAGTTTCTGTTTTATATCTTTTTCACCCTGCTACTGACCGCGTTGGGTGGGGTGGCTATGGGCTTGCTTATCAGTGCCCTTACCAACAACAGTGACCGCGCCACCAGCTTTGTCCCGGTGGTGCTGATTCCCCAGATAATTTTTAGTGGGGCGGTGGTGGCTCTCGATAAAATGGGGTTTGTCGGCACGGCTATCTCTAACCTGACGATTACCCGTTGGGGTTATGGCGCAGTCGGCAAACTGGTGGAGTTGGACAAATTACCTTCGCCCAAAATCAAGTTCAGTGGCCCCCCGCCCGAATTTGCCAGTGATATTGAGAAGCTGTTCCGGGGCGGCATCAAATTCGAGAATGGCGACTGGTATCTTATCCCCAGGCGCGAAACCGATTTCGATACGGGGGTCTACCTGCAATGGGGTTATCTCGGTATAATAATTCTGGTATGTCTA
>Ga0209724_1001046_pt1 | contig 25819 bp, 19 predicted proteins | sample grotaG_FD_184143 | JGI IMG/M metagenome (GOLD analysis project Ga0209724, IMG submission 184143) | Glacier valley bacterial and archeal communities from Borup Fiord, Nunavut, Canada, to study Microbial Dark Matter (Phase II) -... | ecosystem: Environmental > Aquatic > Freshwater > Ice > Glacier ...
AAAAAATGCTATAAGCTGAATTGTTGTTTAGGAAAGTTAAATATCCACCAAGAGACTATACCTACAGCATCAATTTAATATAAAAAAAAATGAACAACCCCCATTAGGTTTTAGCAAATACTGTTTTGATGCCCATTATTTGATTTCTTGGATATTTTGTTTGGTGTTGAATATATGAATCAAGAAAATTATTTGTCCAGAAACTTTATAAAAAACCGTTATCTGTTTACTTAATACAGCTTTACGCAATCTGGAATTATATTGCGCAATAGGAAATAGATATGGATTTTGTTGAATTAAACGGATTTATTTAGACAATCTATTCCTGAAATTTCCAATCTCACGTTGAGTCCAATTTTCTTTTAAATAATTTAAAATAGATTCAAGGTTATTGATTGATTCATTGGTCCAATAAACCTTTTAATCAGAGACCCTATTTTTGTTTTACGATGTCATGTAATATCACTCTACCTTCATCCACATCTTTTAATCCCTGTTCAATTTCTGATTTTTGTTCATCAGTTAAATTATTCCACCAATCATTACAAGAAACATTTGAATCTTTATAGACTTTTAGATAGTTGATAATTTCTTCATCTTCAAGCTTAGAGATCCATTCTATCAATTCTATTTTTATATCTTTGTATTTCATTCTTGTTTTTAAATTTAGCTAAATGTGAATTATTCTCAGGGTGACAGATTGTATGCCGATTAATATAATATTAAAGAATATAGTACCTGTTTCTAATTTTATTGTCTTTAAATTTGCACTAAAGGTAACTAACCAAATTGAAATTAAAAGCAAAAATCAAAAACCAGCGTATGAAACCTTATATTTTAGCCGAAACCAACTGGAAGACTGTCAAAGAAGAACATTATCAACTCGTTGTGTTGCCATGGGGAGCCACTGAGGCACACAATTATCACCTTCCTTATGCAACAGACAATGTTGAAGCCGAAGCACTTGCAGCAGAAGCTGCCCGCATTGCATGGGAAAAAGGGGGCAAGGTAATCGTCTTACCGGTCATTCCTTTTGGAGTAAATACCGGTCAGTTTGATGTAACACTTGATATGAACCTGAACCCTTCTACCCAGTTTGCCATTCTGAACGACATTATTGAAACCCTTAACCGGCAGGGTATTTATAAACTGGTTATCTTGAATAGTCATGGAGGGAATGATTTCAGGCAAATGCTTCGTGAGCTTGGATTGAAATATCCTAAAATGTTTCTTTCGGAAGTAAACTGGTACAAAGTGAAAGATGCCAAAACGATTTTTGAAGACCTGGGCGAACATGCGGGGGAAGTGGAAACCAGCCTGATGTTTTATCTCAAGCCTGAATGGGTGTTGCCACTTTCGGAAGCGGGTGATGGCGCGGCTAAAAAGTATAAGTTCAGCGCCATGCACGAGGGCTGGGGTTGGGCCGAACGCCGCTGGACAAGTGTTACAAAGGATACGGGCATTGGTAATCCGGCCAAAGCGACGGTCGAAAAAGGGGAAAAGTTTTTTAAACTGCTGACAGAAAAAATAGGAACTTTTTTATTTGAAGTAGCCAGTACGAAGAAGGAAGATTTTTACGAATAGCTCAACTCAGCTGGTGACTATTTTAAGTCACCTGCTGAGTAACTCCATAAACCAATTATACCATGTATTACATTCTATTTTACAAGACCGTAGACAACTATGTCGAAAAGCGGGCACCCTTCCGAACCGAACATATAAGCCTTGCACAACGCTCATTTGAAAACGGTTCGCTAATCATGGCAGGTGCATTGGCTGACCCATTAGACGGGGCCGTGCTGTTATTCAAGGGCAACAGTCCAGCTGTTGCTGAAGACTTTGCAAACAATGATCCCTATGTGAAAAATGGATTGATTGTAGAATGGAAAGTAAGGCCATGGATCGTGGTAATAGGTGGAGAATAGGCTTTGATTTAAAATCTATCGACCTTAAATCAGGAAAAATAATTGATATGATTGAATAATTTTCCAACAGATTCAGAGTTTCTATTGTGAAAGCGAAGGGCTGAGGGCATGGAAAATGAAAAATGGGGAAATACTATATAGTAACCCTTTTAAAATTTACCATAACAATTCATCTTCGGACGAAATGGAACAAACGATATTCTAAAAAACAATAGCATCATTCCAATGCAAAATATATTCATCATCCTGTTTATAACATTCCTGGGAGTTGGTACTCCAAAAAATCCATCCAGTGAAAAGGCCTGGCCGGCAGACCTCAACACGGCCAAAGATGCAGCCTATCTGGATGAATTGGAACAAGAGGTGATTCATGAGCTCAATAAAGTGAGGAGCAATCCAAAACGATATGCCAAAGAATATATGGAGGAACTCCGGAGTGCTTATAATGGCAAACTATTTACCGTTCCGGGGCAAGCGATTCCTGTCAGGACACAGGAAGGCATACTGCCGCTTGAAGAATGTATTAAAGTATTGAAAAAAACGGATCCCCGCCCCCTCCTTCAGCCTTCCAAAGGATTGTCACGAGCGGCAGAGGAACTGATGGTAGATCAGCAAAACCATGGCGGAGTAGGTCACACTTCCAGGAGAGGGGCCAACCCACAAAAGCGCATGGAAAGATATGGCAAATGGGATATTTGTGCCTCAGAAGATATCACTTATGGGAGTTTTGAAGCCCGGCAAATTGTCATATCCCTGTTGATTGACGATGGGGTTCCCAATCGTGGGCACAGAGAAAATATCCTGAACCCCTGTACCCGTTTTGCCGGAGTGTCAAAAGGCAGACATCCAACTTATAAGGTGATGTGCGTGATCGATTACGCAGGCGATTACACAAGCAAATAAATTATTTACTATTTTATTATTTACTATTTTGCCATCAACACATAACACGCCAACCATTTAGCCATTTTAACGATTAACGATTGAAGATTGAAGATTAACGATTGAAGATTAACGATTTAAGATTGAATATTAAAGATTAACGATTTAACCATTTAACCTACTTTCAATGAATACCTTCAGCAATTGATTATACAACTGATAGTTATCATGATCGAAGCAAACAAAATATACTTTGGTGACCTGATCGCTTCCCAACAAAAATTGAGTGACCGTATTAATGGCAACTTCAGCAGCTTTATGCTTTGGAAATCCATAAATTCCGGTGCTGATATTGGGAAACGCGATGGTTTCTATTCCTTTTTCAAGGGCTAATCTGAGTGAATTCAGATAGGCACTTTCAAGCAATTTGACTTCATTGTTGTTGCCACCCTGCCATACTGGCCCAACAGTATGGATTACAAATTTAGCCGGGAGATTGCCCCCGGTGGTAATCACTGCCTGACCCGTTTGACAGCGGCCTTGCCGGGCCACTATTTCCCGGCATTCTTCCAAAATAGCAGGTCCGCCAGCCCGATGGACAGCGCCATCGACACCACCGCCTCCCATGAGCGATGAGTTGGCTGCATTGACAATGGCATCCACTTCCATTTTGGTGATGTCGCCCTGAAGAAGGAAAATTCGGTTGGTAAAGATATTCATCATGACATTTCTATCTCTCAAATTTAATACTTTCTTGTGAAAGTTACAAGGGCTATATATGTATTTAACTTTACTAAGCGGGTGACTTGGAGATCAACATTTAATGACTAGGGGTTACTGGGATTTACTCAGCAGGTGACTTGGAGATTAATAGCAAGCGACTATTGTCCGTGTTAAGGCTGATATGACGAATCGGGCTTCTGGAACCTGGATCGCAGATTCTACCTATAACAGAATTTGAAATGTATTGGAGTTCTGGGGATCGGACCGACAACTCCGACAATAGTGTTTTTTTGCCAAATAGGGTTCAATGGGTTAGTTTTTACAACCAGCCTCTCTATTGATTTGTCCAGATGAGTAGCTCTAATTGTCAGTATTTTAGAGATATGACAAAAAGATACCTCAATTTCTCCCCTTTGAAGGTTAAAAATACTAATTGTCGGAGTTGTCGGAGATAAGGGTGTCATTTCATACATAACACGACACTACGGGTTACTGGGATTTACTCAGCAGGTGACGTAGAGTCACCAGCTGAGTGCCCGATCTATTGTTTGGCCAGTTTCATGGCTTCGGTGGTGGTATAGTATTTGGTGATCATGTTGGGCACTTCCCATTCAGGCAATTTGCCTCCTTTCAAATAGCTTAAAAAACGGGCGGTTACCTCACCAAAATGAGCTTCATGCCCCACTTTGTAATGGTCAGGAATTTCAACAGTCCATTGTTTGTCATTCAATTTTAACAGTTTCAACCCAGGGTATTTGGTAGCGATGTCCTGATCTACAGCTTTCTTCAACCCACCTTCAAAAGTTGTCAACCCTTCCATAATGTTGGCTTCTATATATACCGTTGGCTTGTAAGCTTCCTCTTTCCCTTGTTTAATTACCACATTGCAAAGCTTTCCGCGCATGATGCTGTTATGCGAATCGCCTGCTCCTTCGGTAGCTTCAAAATTCCAGGTAACGGATACTTTGGCCACTTTGCCTTTGAGCTTATATATAAATTCGCCGTTTGAATATACTTTTAGCTTGTTGTTCTTCACATCTTTCATCAAAGATTCAGGAAATTCAGTCAGAGAAGTAACTTTTTCGAACTGAGCCAAAGTCAGATCAGTTCCCCATCGTTTGGCTGATAATAATTGAACGTCAGACTTATTTAGTATAATTTCAGGGAAGCCGCCCCACTGGATCAAATCAACCAAGTGAGTGGTCACATCTATGATTCCTTCGCCTTGCAGGGCGGTATCAAAAAACCAGAAAGGACGTTTAATTGCACTGCCAGATACCATTTTTGAGAAATAATGTACACTTTCCTCGGTCATGGCTGGTTCTTCAACAGTTCCTTCTATAAAACCTCCAAATACATCAGGAATCTTTGTCAGTTCACGTTGTACAATGGTAGTAATTTCACTACGCTCGGTCATGATATCATACAATAACACGCCCTTTTCATCGGCAGTTTTGAAAGCTTGTTCCAAAATAGGGAAAGCCTCAGCATTGATTATCATTGGTTTGTCAGCCAAAACATTGATGCCCGCCTCTACTGATTTCTGAATATATTCAATCTTTTTGGCATTGTTTCCCGCAAGTATTACCACATTACCAGGATTATCGGTCAGCATCTTTTCCAGAAAATCAGGCTTTATATACACATTTTCGATCCAGGCAGTTGGGTTCTGAGCACGTTTGTTGAAACCATCAACGAGCGCCAGGTGATTGGTTACATCGCTTCCATCAGGCGCATAAACATACACGTTGGGATCAATTTGTTCGTACATCGACTTCTGAATCAGGGCAGCATGAAAATGTCCCGGATCGAGTGTCATCAGCTTTACTTCTCCTTTGGCACCTGTCAATTTGCTCATGGGTTTTTCTTTTTCAGCTGTTTTAGGGCCACCACCTGCACAGGCAGCTATTAATGTGGTTACAGCGATAGCGGATAGAAGGTTTTTTCTCATGGATTGAATAAATTAATACTCGATTTTATGATAACTAACATCAATTACATACAAAAACCCCTACAAATACACTTTTGAACAGAGCTTAAGAGGGTAATATGGTGTAAAACAAACCAAAAGTAGCAAAAAAATGCTTCGGTTAAGTTAAAATAGGTTATGAGTGTGCGTCCTTTTTTAAATAGCGAAATTGAACGCACTGATTAAAAACCCTTTCAGTGATGACCAGTAAATTAAAGATGAGGTAAATAATTGGAAATAAAAGCTTTCAGGGAACAAATCCTGACACGTTCTTTAAATATATAATCATCAGAAAATGGAGTAATTACATAGTTCATCGGGGCGTTAAGATCTTCAAAAGCCAGAAAGTTGCCTTTACTCAGTTGCGGTGAGTTGGAGTATTTGATTTCTGCAGTTGCAACCACATTTAATCCTTTGGTAAAAACCAGGTCAACTTCAGAGCCATGGTGAGTACGGTAGAAATAAAAATCAATTTGATTCTTTTTCAAAGCCAATAGTTGGTTGATCACAAATGATTCCCATGAACTTCCAACGATTGGATTTCCCGACAAACTATTGAAATCATTTACCCCAATTAAATGATGCAAAATACCAGTATCTGTGAGGTAAAGCTTAGGGGATTTAACCAATCGTTTTTTCATGTTCCACGAAAAAGGATGAAGACTTTTTAAAAGAAATGCTTCTTCCAAAAAATCTATGTATCGTTTTACTGTTGGTGTAGATACTCCCAATGAGTTCCCCAACGTAGTCGCATTGAGTAGTTGCCCATTTAAATAAGCCATCATTGTCCACAAATTACGAATGATTTTAGGTGAAGCATTTAATCCTAACTGCAACAAATCACGGTTTAGATAAGTACTGATAAAGTTTTCCATCCACCGGTTGGCCAGTTCGTCTTTTTTGGCAAATAACATATCGGGGAAACCACCTTTGACCCACAATTCATTCTGGGATATAGTATTGGGAATTTCATTGATATCGAATGGGTGCAATTGGTGGTAGGCAATCCGTCCGGCCAATGATTCGGAGGAATGCCTAATTAATTCAGGAGAAGCTGATCCTAACAACAAAAACTGGCCTGGTTCCCGTGTTTGATCTACCAATGCACGCAAAAGTGGGTAAAGTTCTTTTTTATTCTGAACCTCATCAATGACTATCAGCTTCTCTGAATGCTGCGATAAAAACAACTCAGCATCATTAAGTTTGAACAAATCCGAATACAACTCTAAATCAAGATATAGCGTTGGTTTGGCAGATTCAATCATGATTTGTTTAGCCAATGTAGTTTTACCAACTTGTCGTGGACCAATAATTGCGACAATTGGGAAATAACTTAGTGAATCCTTGATGTCAGCATATATTCTTCTGGCTATCATGTTCTTATTGAATTTATTCCTAATTAGTATTTTAAATAATTACAGTAAAGATACGATTTATACGTGAAAATATAAAATATAATATTAATATTTCACGAATAAAGTAAATAAGATATAAGTACTAAAGGAAATAAAATTAACAATAAATATAAGAAGAAAAACTTTACTCTGATCTATTTAAACAATATCAATAAGTAGTACGATTCAAATTTCCAGCGAACTTTTGTACTAAAAGTCGTTTCCAAGGAGGTGGTTTTCATTCTGAATGGAACGTTAGTTAAAAATGGTTCTGTTTTGATAGTTTAATTACCCAAAGTTTACGTATTTTCGCTACGTAAATATTTACGAAACAACACCCGCCATGAAATATATTATTCTCAGCTTCCTTATCCTTATTTCTTTACCATCATTTTCTCAGCAATTATCGCCGGTTGATTATGTAAATCCGCTGATGGGTTCTGATTCCAATCATGCCCTGTCAAGCGGAAATACCTACCCTGCCATTGCAATGCCCTGGGGCATGAATTTCTGGACACCGCAAACCGCCAAAATGGGCGATGGCTGGCTGTATTCTTATGATGCCACCCATATTCAAGGGTTCAAGCAAACTCATCAACCCAGTCCGTGGATCAACGATTACGGACAGTTTTCACTTTTTCCCATGACAGGAGAATTGAAAATTTCGGGAGAAGAACGTGCCAGCTGGTTTTCGCACAAGGCTGAAACTGTTAAGCCTTATTACTACTCAGTTTACCTGGCCGACTATGATGTAAGCACAGAAATTACACCCACAGAAAGGGCAGCCATGTTCCGCTTTACTTTTCCTGAAAACGAAAAATCGTGGGTACTCATTGATGCCTTCGACAAAGGTTCGTACATTAAAATTATTCCTTCAGAAAATAAAATCATTGGCTACAATACCCGCAACAGTGGCGGGGTACCTGAGAATTTCAAGAACTATTTTGTAGTTCAGTTCGATCATTCGTTTGCTGAAAGCCAGGTCTGGAGTGGGAAGGAAATCGTTTCCGCTAAAACTGAATTGAAGGACGACCATGTAGGTGCAGCCATCCGGTTTGTCACCCGCAAAGGAGAAAAGGTGCATGCACGGGTAGCCTCTTCGTTTATCAGTTTTGACCAGGCTGAACTGAACCTGAAAGAACTGGGCGCAGATAATTTTGACCAACTTTGCCAGAAAGGAAAAAATAGTTGGAACAAAGAACTCTCACGCATTGCAGTAGAAGGTGGAACGACCGATCAGACGCGCACTTTTTATTCGTGCCTTTACAGAGCCATGTTGTTCCCACGTAAGTTCTTTGAATTCGATAAAGATGGCAAGATGGTGCATTACAGCCCATACAACGGACAAGTTTTACCCGGCGCCATGTTCACGGACAATGGCTTCTGGGATACCTTCAGGGCAGTCTTCCCGTTTTTTAACCTGATGTATCCAGCCTTGAATGCACAGATTCAGGAAGGCCTGGTGAATGCCTACAAGGAAAGCGGATTCCTTCCCGAGTGGGCAAGTCCAGGCCACCGCGATTGTATGATCGGCTCCAACTCAGCCACCATTATTGCAGATGCTTACCTCAAAGGAGCACGTGGATATGACATCAATACCCTGTACGAGGCTGTTCTGAAAAATACCGTAACCGAAGGCCCCCTCACTTCTGTAGGCCGCAAGGGAGTTGATTATTACAACAAGTTGGGATATGTGCCTTACGATGTAAAAATTAACGAAAATACAGCACGCACCCTCGAATATGCATTTGCCGACTGGACCATTTACAAATTAGCCAAAGAACTGAAACGTCCTCAAAAAGAAATTGATTTGTTTGCCAAACGCAGCCAGAATTACCGCAATGTGTTTGATCCGGAAACCAAGCTGATGCGGGGTAAAAACCAGGATGGATCGTTTCAGAAACCCTTTAACCCGTATAAATGGGGCGATGCTTTCACTGAAGGAAACAGCTGGCACTACACCTGGTCTGTGTTTCATGATATACAGGGTTTAATTGATCTGATGGGCGGCAAAAAAGAATTTGTGGGTATGCTGGATACTGTGTTTGTGGTTCCTCCCATTTTCGATGATTCATACTATGGACAGGTGATTCACGAGATACGTGAAATGCAGATCATGAACATGGGAAATTATGCACACGGCAACCAGCCCATCCAACACATGATTTACCTGTACAACTATGCCGGTCAGCCATGGAAAGCTCAAAAGTGGGCACGCGAGGTGATGAACCGCATGTATTTACCGACTCCTGATGGATATTGTGGTGATGAGGACAACGGACAAACCTCGGCCTGGTATGTATTCTCGGCCATGGGATTTTATCCGGTTACTCCCGGAAGTGACCAGTACGTCTTGGGTGCGCCCCTGTTCAAAAAGATCACAATAAAGCTCGAGAATGGGAAAGAAGTAGTAATGAATGCCCCAGAAAACAGTATGGATAACAAATACATTCAATCTATGACTTTCAACGGGAAAGAATATAGTAAAAACTGGCTAAGTCACAGCGAACTAATGAAAGGTGCTACCGTTAACTTTAAAATGGGAGATAAACCCAATATGAAAAGAGGAATTGAGGCAAAAGATTTTCCGTATTCGTTTTCAAATGAGAGGAAATAATGGGGTCCTATCACCTGACACTGGGCGAGAAGACTTAGCATCGGTAAAGTTTTATACAATGAAAGAAAATAGTTTCTGCATTTTAAAGTTGAAAAACCGATAGTATAGAAATACCTGGTTATTGAAAGCGGGCGTCCAATGGGGCGCCCGTTTTATTTAACCTAAGTCCTATATAAGTAACATTTTGAAAAAGAAGCACATTTCCCAAAAGTGGGTTCGGCAAGATTAGCTTCCAGACCTTTTAATAACGTCAGTTCGAACTAAGCATTACTTAAAAAAAGGCACACTGTTCAAAAATGGATTCAGCAAAATTAGTGTTTATGCCTTAACGAAAACCACACTATCAGAAAAGGTGGAATCCGTTGGACACTTCTACTTTATTTCCGACAATCCGACAATCCGACAGTTGAGTATTTTTTGTTTTCAAGGTTGAAATAGCTATTAAGACTCTGCCGCTCATTAAAAATTAACTCCTTTTAATATTTAATGATAGTTCTGCCACATTCTTACTAAGGGTGAATATCCTTCTAGCCAGATCCATTAAGCCTTGACAGTCAACATTTACAGGAGATTGATTCAATGTTTTTTATTTCTAAAGTTACAGTGATAGACAAGAAATTAAACTGTGAGCCCACTCCCAAAATCTAATTTACCTTATGGTTACATAAATGTAGTGGAGGCTCAAAAATACGCACAATAGATAATCAATATTTTCTGTTCCCTTAGTATCTTCCTGTCTTTGTGGCTAATAGCCTTTTCCTGGTTGGTTTAACTGTATTTTAATAAAATGTGCAACTGTCGGATTGTCGGATTGTCGGCAGTGCTAATTTTGCTTGTGATTAATTTTTTTTCGTGAATGTACTTGATTGATATGCGCTTATGTCAAACTCACGTTAATAGTGTACCCGGGAGTATCTTAGAGGCACAATAGACTTTTTATTGTGGGCTCAAGTGTTACAGACCCAAACGTACGCTCTTAAAAGGCTAAAACATGGAATATGTAATTTGCGTAATATGCGTAATTTGGGTAATTTGGTTGGCGTACTGATCCAGACAAACCTATCCATTCATTAATGGATATATTCCAAAAGCTTGGTATGCAGATTGCACAAATACATCTTAAATAAGGATTACTTGTTTATATTTTAATCCTTATAATCAGTAATTTATAATCCCATACATTTTCGATTGTTAAACAAATTAAACTTAAATTATAAATTAGTTTAGGTTCTTTTTCAGAAACTGCAAGTTGGCCTGCTTTGTACAAAACAGACTGTTTCGAAAGGATGAAAAAAAACTATAAATTTGTATCAGTATGACAAACCTGATTATGCCGAGAGCCTTGAAGAAACAATAACAAAGGGAATTTGCGAAGAATATTTAATAGAAACTAAAAGGACGAACCTATGTTTATAAGGGAAATTGCAATAAAGCAGGCAACTGATTTTATATTAGATTGCTTTAAAAATGGCATAAGCATCGAAAAAGCAATCCTATTTGGTTCCGTTGCGAAAAACGAACAGAGAGAATATTCTGATATAGATATTGCATTAATATCAAATCAATTCACGAATAATTTTATATTAAACAACAAATTGACATCCAAAATAAATATTCGGTTCCCATTAATAGAAGTTCATCATTTCAACTCAGATTATTATAAAAAAGGTGATCCTTTTATAAATGAAATCAATTCTACAGGATTTGAAGTAAAATGGTAAACTCTTGAATATTAATTAATTTAAATGATCCATCCTGCTTACCAGGATACGTTAGAAAGTTAGTGATAGGTTTTGGCATATCAAGAGAAACAAAGATCTGAACCATTATACATAAATTGAAGTAATTTTTTCAATAACTTAATGTCCGGTTAGAACAACAGGTTTCCTTTTTCCCTACCTTTGATTCCCTGCTTTAAAAAAAAGCGTAGTAAATAACACTATATTTGATTGTTCATATTCCTGAAAACATGGCTGGAGAAAAAAAGAATTACCAACAAAATCAAAACAATGCAAAGATGACCATTGATCAGGTCAATGCTCAATACGGAAAGATTCCACCACAGGCAATTGAAGTGGAGGAGGCTGTTTTGGGTGCATTGATGTTAGAACGCGATGCCTACATTACTGTTGCCGATATCATTGATACCAAGAGTTTTTACAAGGAAGAACATCAAAAGATATTTGAGGTCATCAAATACCTGTCAACCCATGAGAAGCCAGTGGATTTGCTCATGGTTACCCAGGAGTTAAAGAACCGCGACAAGCTGGAGGAGGTGGGAGGCCCCCTGATGATTACGCAATTGACTTCGAGGGTTGCTTCGGCAGCACACATCGAATTCCATTCACGCATCATCGCCCAGAAGTTCATACAGCGTGAGATGATCCGCGTATCCACTGAAATACAGACCAAGGCTTATGATGATACTATTGATGTGGACGATTTGATTGACTTTTCGGAAACGGTGCTGTTCCAGGTGGCTGAAGGAAATATCAAAAAAGAAACGATGCCCATCAAGCCCCTTTTGCGCGAGGCAGCACTGCTCATCGAAGAAGCATCGAAACGTGAAGACGGGTTGAGTGGTGTGCCAAGTGGATTTACAGCCATGGACCGTATTACCTCAGGATGGCAAAAAACCGACCTTGTAATTGTTGCTGCCCGCCCTTCGATGGGGAAAACAGCCTTCGTTTTATCGATGGCACGCAACATGGCCGTTGAACACAAGGTACCGGTTGCACTTTTCTCCCTCGAGATGTCGTCGCTTCAGTTGGTTAACCGTTTAATCTCAGCAGAAACAGAATTGGGTGGCGAGAAGATAAAAAACGGACGTTTACAAGGCTGGGAATGGGATCATTTTCACCGTAAACTGGCCATTTTAGACGATGCCCCATTGTTTATCGATGACACTCCTGCACTTTCAATCTTTGAATTCAGGGCCAAATGCCGCCGTCTGAAAATGCAGCACAACATTGGCGCTGTGATTGTCGATTACCTTCAGTTGATGACAGCCGGAACCGACAGCCGGGGAAGCCGCGAACAGGAAGTTAGTTTGATTTCACGATCACTGAAAGCCATCGCCAAAGAGCTGGACATCCCGGTCATGGCACTCTCGCAGCTGAACCGTTCAGTCGAATCGCGTGAAGGAAAACGCCCTCAGCTCTCCGACCTTCGTGAATCAGGAGCCATCGAGCAGGATGCCGACATTGTATTGTTTATTCACCGACCCGAGTACTATGGAATCACGGAAGATGAAAACAATAATTCGCTGATCGGCGTGGCCGAAATCATCATTGCCAAGCACCGTAACGGGGCTATCGGCGATGTGAGGCTTTCATTCAAAAAGAACCTGGCCAAATTCTCCGATATGGAAAATATCATTCCGGAAGAGATTGGCGGCGGACAATACGGACAAAAAATGCAGTCAAAGATGAATGATGATTCCGGCGACCCCTTCCGCAATAAACCAGGAGCTATCCCAGTGAATTCTTCATTCGAAAACGATAAATTCAGCCATTATGGAAATTCGGGAGGAGACCATGTTCCGTTCTGATCGCTTTCGCAAATGGATTATCCTGATGGTCATGATTTTGCTCATCCAAACAGCCCACGCAGCTTTTATTTTAATCCCGATGGATGAAAAGCAAACCAACCATTTAAAAGCCTATGGCATCACTTTCTGGACCCTGGAACAGGGCGTGGAGGTTAAATGGTTGCTCAACTACCGGGGTGGAAGCTTCCTGATTCAGCAACAACAGGCCATTGCAAGTGAGTGTTTAGTAAGGGGCGTGAGTTTCGAAACACTGGCTGATGGACAGGCAAACAATCTGCTTACAGAAATCTCGCGTGAGGATGTCAATCAGGACGCCGTGAGCATGCAGAAAATACCCAGGATTGCCGTGTATTCACCACCCAATAAACAACCTTGGGATGATGCAGTGACATTGGTTTTAAAATATGCAGAGATCAAGTTTGATGTTATTTACGACGAAGAAATCATAAACGGGAAACTGAAAGATTATGACTGGCTGCACCTTCACCATGAAGATTTTACCGGTCAGTTCGGAAAGTTCTTCCAGGCTTACCAGCATGTGCCGTGGTACCAGGAAGAAGTGAGGACCAACAAAGAACTCGCTCAGAAATTGGGGTTCATGAAAGTCTCAGAAATGAAAAAGGTGATTGCCCGCACTATCCATCAATTCATAGAAAACGGAGGGTTCCTGTTTGCCATGTGTGCTGCCACCGACACTTATGATATTGCGCAGGCAGCCCAGGAAGTGGATATCTGCGAGTCGATGTATGACGGCGACCCGGCAGATCCGGACATGAATGCAAAGCTGGACTTCGGTAATACGCTTGCCTTTCAAAACTTTACCATCAACCGTAATCCTTATGAATACAATTTCTCGAACATTGATGTGACGTTAACCCGCAAAGTTCCTCGCGAACAGGATTATTTTACCCTATTCCAGTTCTCCGCCAAATGGGACCCTGTGCCAACCATGCTTTGCCAAAATCATGTCAATATGATTAAAGGCTTTATGGGACAAACTACTTCATATAACAGAAGCCTGGTGAAGCCCAACGTTCTGGTGATGGGTGAAAACAAAGCAGCCAACGAAGCCCGTTACATACATGGAGAGACTGGCAAAGGATTCTGGACTTTTTACGGAGGCCACGACCCGGAAGACTTTCAGCATTTTGTAGGCGATCCGGCCACCGATCTGAACTTGCATCCCAACTCACCCGGGTACCGACTTATCCTGAACAATGTACTCTTTCCAGCAGCTAAGAAGAAGAAACAGAAAACCTAAAAAGTGGGCAGTGAGCAGTTGGCAGTTGGCAGATTCATCTTATCCAAACAATATTACTGTCTCTGATCTTACACTTATAACTACATGAAAATAAAATAGATAAAGAATGGTCTACCGTAAATTAAATTATCTATCTCAACCCACTATGTACAATCTGCTGAAAAACTTTTATTGTTCTGAATAATAGCTGTTTATAGGAATATCCATTGTAAGCAAGTGTAGGAAAAAAAAATCAGAATGTGTCCAAAATGCCTGCACCCTGTAAGGGGTTTGACCTTGGCTACTTCGGTCCCCCACGGATTTGGAACCGGAGATCAAAATAAATAACAAAAGGATGTACCAATGCAATGATGCCAGGGATAACATACCATCATCTGATACCCATTGCATAGGAACTGGAGAGAAATCCAGGATCGGTTGCTTATTTTGAAAAGTAGATAGGGAGGTGCAAAAATATACTCCCCCGAGTACTCGGGGTCAGGGACTGCTCAGTAGCTCTTTTATATGGATCCCGAGTGTTCGTGATGCTCTACGCTCAAATTGACTGTGTGAGTTTTTCAGCAGGCCCCATTTAGCTAACTGTTTTGCATTGATAAGAGACCTGTTAGATTGAAATAAATTCCTCACAATGAGAAGCTTTTTTATGTATCTTAAATCGAGCTCATTTTATTTTAACTACATTTATGCCAAAATTTTCTGATTTAGATTTTCAGGATGGATGAAATGGGCGATGATCACGATTTGGTTCAGTTGCTTCAAAAGGGAAATGTATCGGCATTTGATTCACTTTTTGAAGGGTACAGTCAAAAACTATTTGAGTTTGCCTTTAAATATTTCAAAAACGAAAGCGATGCTGAGGAATTGGTTCAGGAAGTTTTTGTTAAAGTTTGGGAAAACCGCCAAACGCTCAAATCAGAGCTGTCGTTCAAATCTTATCTTTTTACCATTGCCCTAAACCAAATCAGGAAATACTTCAATAAGAAAGCCATTTCGCTTCGATATCTTGAAACCCTGCAAAATGAGTCCGAATCTACTGTCAATCAGGATTCCTACGATGAAAATTACGAAACGGTAATCCGCCAGATGAACCTTATTATCGAAAAAATGCCAAAACGTCGACGCGAAATATTCATTAAAAGTAAGTTTGAAGGAAAAAGTTCAAAAGAGATTGCAGCTGAGTTAAATATTTCTGCCGGAACCGTTGACAATCAGGTTTCTGATGCCCTTCGCTTTATTCGATTCCATTTAAAAACTGGAAACTTTTCCTTATTGCTTTTTGCCGTTTTGTATATTTATACTGATTAGCCACAAAGTCAGACAATAAAAATAAATATTTGTGTATTCGTTATTTTGGCTGATAAAAAAATATTTCAAAATCACCCATGAGAAAATGAAACTCATCTGATATAAGATTTAGAGCAAACAAAATAAAGCCGTTTGTTTTTTAAATATAAAAGAAACATGCACCTTGATGCAATGAATGAACAACTAAAAGATATTATACAAAAATATTCTAAAGGAAAACTTACGCTGAAAGAACAAATTGATCTTTCAGAACAACTTGCAGATACTCAAAATTGGGAAACCGAACAGATACTCCACGATGACTGGAAATCGCAACTCGAATCTGATTCAATTCCAACCCGTGACTTAAAACCTATCCTTGACAAAGTTCACCATCATATCCGTTTAAATGAATCTGACAAGGGAAGTAAAACTACCTGGATGCAAACATTTCAGCGTGTTGCTGCCATTTTGATAGTACCGCTTCTGCTGTCATTTGTAGCCTATTTTTATTTTCAGTCCAAGCCATCAGTTGCCACAACTTCATACGCTGAAATCCAATGTCCAATGGGAGTGCGCACCAGATTTCAGCTTCCCGATGGTTCAACGGGTTACCTGAACAGCGGATCTCGATTAAAATATCCGGTTCAATTTATTGATGAACGAAAAGTGGAACTGGTGGGCGAGGCCTTTTTTGAGGTGGTTCCCAACGCCGAAATCCCATTTCATGTAAATACGAAGAACCTGGACATTAAAGTTTTAGGAACTACCTTTAACGTGATTGCTTATGAAGGTGAGTCAACTGAAGAAATTGTTCTGCAAACTGGGAAAGTAGATATTTTAATGAAAAATGGAAAACAACTGACAGTTTTAGCTCCCAACGAACAATTGACTCTTGATATTGAAAAATATACATTCTCAAAAAACACAGTGGAAGCTTTACAATATACCACCTGGAAAGATGGCAAACTGGTATTTAGGAATGAAAATATGCAACAGGTAGCCAAGCGATTAAGCCGCTGGTACAATGCCGAAGTAGTTATCGAGGACCGGTTGCTGGACGATTATACTTTTCACGCAACATTTATTGACGAGCCATTGGAGGAAGTATTGAAGTTACTTTCAATTACCACTCCAATAATTTATAAAGAAACAAAACGTTCAAGTGATAATGATGGCGTATTTAAAAAACGTAAAATTATCATTCGTATTAATGAGTCAAAAATCAATCTGTTCAAATAGATAAAAAAAAACAGGAAAGTGTTCGTACCACTCTCCTGTCAAAATCAAGTAGTGTAACGTTTTATTAATTGTTTAACCACTTATTGTTTCAAATTTATGAAAAAAAAACGAATCCGGGTACACGTGCCTAACGATGTGCTCTTTAATTTCTGGAAAATTATGCGCTTAAGTGTATTCTTTTTACTCCTGTTTGCTGCACAAACCTTTGCAACAGCAACTTACTCCCAAGAAACACGACTGACACTGAAAATGCAGGGAGCAAAACTTATTGATGTTTTAGACAAGATTGAAGGCGAAAGTGAATTTTTCTTTCTTTTCAATCAAAAGCTCTTAGACGTTGAACGCAAGATTACTATTGATGTGAAAAATGAAAACATTGATAAAATTCTTAACGGTATTTTCGCAAGCACCAATGTTAGCTATCTTGTGAAAGACCGGCAGATTATTTTAACCACTGCCTTTACAAGGTCCGAATCTGGACAGCAACAAAAATCCCTGACTGGTAAAGTCACCGACGCAACAGGCTTACCACTTCCAGGGGTTTCCATTGTTGTAAAGGGTACAACCATCGGAACCATATCGGATTTAGATGGTAAATATTCACTTGACAATATTGATGAAGCTGCTATCATCCAATATTCGTTTATAGGGATGAAATTACAGGAATTTGCTGTTCAGGGTAAAACAACCATTAATGTTATTCTTGAAGACGCAAGTATAGGACTTGAAGAAGTGGTCGCCATTGGTTATGGATCGGTTCAAAAGAAGGAACTCACCAGTGCAGTTTCGAGTATTTCAAGTAAAGACCTTTTACAAGGCGCTTTTAACAGCCCTCTTCAAATGCTTGATGGAAAGGTTGCCGGCGTTTCGATCTCTAATCCGGCTGCTGCAGACCCTAACCGCAGTACCGACATCCAGATACGTGGCGCTTCATCTATTGACGCAGGAAATGGTCCGTTGATTATTATCGACGGCATGCCTGGTGGTGACCTTCGCAACGTGGCGCAGCAGGATATTGAATCCATGACTGTTTTAAAGGATGGTGCAGCTGCTGCTATTTACGGCTCGCGTGCAGCCAACGGAGTAATCCTGGTGCAGACCAAAAGGGGTAAATCCGGCAAAGTTGTAATTACCTATGACAGTTATATCGACCGTGATGTAGTTTCCGCCAAACCAGACATTCTATCACCTGAGGAATTCCTCTCACATAATATCGATGTTGACCGTGGTGGTCGTACCAATTGGTATGATGAGCTGATCCGAAAAGATAATTTAGGCCAAAACCACTTTCTTTCAGCTTCCGGAGGAAATGAAAATACTATTTTCCGTGTTTCTGCCAATTTCCGTGACAAAACTGCCATTGATATCGCATCAGAACGTCAGGAAACGGGTATACGTGCAAGTTTCCAGCAAAAAGCAATGGATGGATTTTTAGAGCTTAACGGTAATTTATCCTATAAAACTGCCATTGAAGAATATACCAACTACGGTATATTTCAACAGGCTGTAAAACTGAATCCAACAATCCCGGTTATGGATCCAGCGGACCCGTCAGGTTACTACCGGATGTATGGTTATGATACTTTCAACCCTGTTCAGGAATTGAAAGAACGTGAAAACGGAGCTGATCAGACGTATTCAATCATTGACTTCACTGTTAAATTGAACTTATTGAAGAATTTGAATACTGAGATAAAACTTGCCCGTCAAGACCATGATCAGTTCAAAAGAGAATACTATACTGCAAAATCCAAAGAATCGGTCGATAACAAACGTACTGGCCGTGCAAAATTGCAAGACGAAAAATGGACTGATTATACCCTGGAGTGGATAGGAAATTACTATACAAACATAGGTAAAAACAATATTAAATTAATGGGAGGTTATTCTTACCAGGAATTTAATAATCACGGATTTTCTGCTGAGAACATGGATTTTCCATCTGATGCCTTTTCATACAATAATCTTGATGCAGGAAATTGGCAGCTTGAAGAAGGCCGTTTAGGAATGGATTCCTGGAGAAGTAAAGAAAAGACAATCGCATTTTTTGGCCGTGCCAATTACAATTACGATGACAAATTTTTCCTTGCCGGAACAGTGCGTTATGAGGGAAATACCAAATTTGGAGCAGACAATAAATGGGGAATATTCCCTGCCGGTTCTGCTGCATGGCGTATATCCGAAATGTCGTTTATCAAAGACGCTTCATTTATCGATGATTTAAAATTACGTGTGTCTTATGGTGAAACCGGACGTTCAGGGTTTAACCGTTACTCTTCACTAGCCCGTTATCAGGGTTTTGGCAAATGGCAGAATGATGATGGCAAGTGGATCCAGGTTTATGGGCCAGCGAATAACCCGAACCCTGATTTACGTTGGGAAAAACAAATTTCTTACAACTTAGGTCTTGACTTTGCGTTATTTAACAACCGTTTGTCGGGAAGTGCGGATGTCTTTATCCGTCAAGGGAAAGATGTGATTTCAAATTATGATGCTCCACTTCCTCCTTACTTACATGATCAAATTTTCACAAATGTGGGATCAACTAGTGCAAAGGGTGTTGAATTGAATCTAAATTGGACGGCGATTCAAAAAGATAATTTCGTCTACAAGACTAATATCACCGCCTCTTATATCTTATCCAAATTGGATAAATTCTCAAACGGAACCTTCACAAAAGGTTACATGGATCGCTTCTCCTTACCTTCGCCGGGTAATCCTGGTTATGCACAACGATTGGAAGATGATACTGAAATCGGAAGCTTCTACGGATATAAATATGCCGGTATAAATGAAGAAGGCAAAATTATGATCTGGCGTGATGGTTTAGTAGACGGTGAAAAAGTAATTGCTTCTTCTGAGGGCAAAGATACTGACAAAACTTATTTGGGTCATGGTGCTCCTCGTGTTGAACTGACTTGGGGAAACAACTTCGCCTATAAAAGCTTTGACCTTTCTTTATATTTCCGTGGACGGTTCGATTATAAAATCCTGAATACTTATCAAATGTATTACGGATTGGTGGCAGAACCTGGAGTCAACCTGTTGAGAGATGCCTATACAAGAAACGGGCATATCACATCAGGAAAAGTTGTTACTGATTATTTCCTTGAAAGTGGCGATTACCTTAAACTTGATAATTTAACCTTGGGTTGGTCTCCAAAAATTAATAACAAGCATTTTAGTAACTTCCGACTTTATGGTACAGTGAAGAATGTTTTCACTCTCACAAAATTCACAGGGCTGGATCCTACAACTGTTAATATTTCAGGATTAGAACCAGGTATTGTAGACTTGAATGTATATCCAATTACCCGAAATTATACACTCGGTGTTCAGATAACATTCTAAAATTCAATTCACCCATAATTAACAAGTAAAGAATATGAATAAAATTAAAATATTTTACTTTTTGCTCATTTTTGCATTGGTAAGCCCCTCATGTACCAATTTGGATGAGGAAGTATTTGACACGCTGATAACTGATACTTATTATCAGGACAAGAACTCAATTATTGCAGCTCTGGTCCGTCCCTATGAACACGGCCACTGGTGTGGTTGGGACGGTGACAGATGGATAGCTCAGGAATTAACTGCTGACCAGTTCATGTGGGCTCAGAAAGGAAAGCACGGCTGGGATGGTGGTCAATGGATCCGTATACATGGCCATGAATGGACTGATAACGAGGGAATTGTTTATGGTGCATGGGTAGGCCCTTATCAGGGAATTGCTCAGTGTAATCAGTTTATCAGTGATTTTACCGGGTTGGATTACCTGAAATTTGGATTGACTGAAGCCGACAAAGCACAGCATCTTTCAGAATTAAGAACCTTGCGAGCCTGGTTTTATCTATTCCTTATCGACTATTTCCGCGAGGTACCGATCGTGACAAATGTAAGTGAACTAAAACCACAGTCAACACCTCAGGAAGTATTTGCGTTTATCGAAACTGAGTTGAAAGAATCATTGCCTGGTTTGTTGAAAGTCAATCCTGCCGGACGTTGGAATCAAGCTGGTGCAGCTGCCTTACTAGTTCGTCTGTACCTGAACTCGGAAGCATGGACTGGTGTTCCTAAATATACGGAATGTGCTACGTATGCACAGGAAATTATCAGTGGAAATTACGGAACTTACACCATCGATCCTGATTATACAGGTCCATTTCGCTCAGGAATTAATGGATATCGGTCAAAGGAAAATATCATGGAATACCCTCATGCAAAAAATATCTATGAATTTTCATGGATGTATAACGCCACGATGCACTACCAGGCACGTTATTCTTTGGATAATGACTGGGGTGGCTGGAATGGAGTTACTCTGACACCTTCGCGCGATTTGGATGGAAACTTAAATCCGTACAAACTTGGTAATCCGTATGAAAAATATGCCGATGCTGACAAACGTAAACAACCTTTCCGTACAATCGATGACAAAGGCAACCGTGAAGGATTCTTCCTTATCGGCCAGCAGTATGAATTCGATGCTGCCAAAGGTTTTGGCTTCGATAGCACCAAGATGGTATTGGGTACTGAGGAATGGACTGGTAAGCCGCTTTCGTATGTTGACCAGGCTGGACGTTTCTCTGAAAAACCAAACGGTCGTTGGGCCGAAGGTTCACATGTAAGTACAGGCGAGGAAAACACAGGGGTGCGATTCCTTAAATTCCCTTGGTTGCGAATGTCACAAAACCTTTTCCAGTTTAACTCAGCTACCGAAATCCGTTTGGCTGAAATGTACTATGCGCTGGCTGAGTGTAAATATCGTGCCAATGACATAGCTGGAGCTGCTGCCTTGCTGGATGTTGTTCGCGAACGTAACTTCAAAACAGGAACCTGGGATGCCAACAAGTACGCTACAAATCCTGCATTGTTAACTGATGATGAATTTGTTGATGAATTAGGACGCGAATTTCTGGGAGAACGCCACCGCCGTACTGATCTTGTACGTTGGGGACGCTTTGGAAACGCCTGGTGGGATAAAACGGCTGATACAAAAGATAAATCAATCTTCCCAATTCCTTCAAGAGCTTTGAATGCGAATCCATTGCTTGTACCTAACGCAGGAAATGAACAAACAAACTAAATAATTTTTAGTCAATCAAAAAAAGCCGTTCCATGCATTTGGGACGGCTTTTTTTATTGGATACGAGGATATGTAATGAATATCTTCAAAAAGAATGTAACCCCTGCCTGACTTTATTAACCTGAGTTCGATTTAATCATCATTTGAAAAAGGGAATTAGTCAACGATTGGTTCAACCAAACTTGAAGACATGCCTTTTCCTACAAAGCCCTTTCCCATAAGATATACAGCTCACTTTCTGTAAAAAACAGAGCCGGGAGTCACACAAACTGAATTGTCAAATTGACAATTTGACAATTTGGGGAATGTGGGGATATAAATAAAAAGACAGTTAATTTTGTGCCGTCACTTGTAATAATCGCTTATATTGAATTAACGTTATTAAATTCTTTGCAAAATTCATCCACTAAATAGATGTTTTAGTAACTTTAAAGTTTATAACAGACAAACAATTTGAGCTTATATAATTGAATGTTAGATACTTAATTTACACACAAAACCCTGTATTTATATAAATATTTCTCAAATTATTACGTAAAATGCACATTAAACTAACTCTTTAAGAACCTAAATATATTATGACCTATAACCTTTTCCACTTTATTTGGCTTTAAAGAAAAGTCGGCTGTGCCTACCAATAAGAAGGCAACAAAAGAAACTCTCCAACTTTTCAATCACAGTTTCAATTACAGAATAAAAGTACTATTTCGGTCATCATGATGATCTGATTACCACTTAAAAATACAATCAATCAATTTGTTACCAATTTTGGTTTTGATCTGCGAAATTAACTTGTTGCAAAAATAATTAATCTCTACCTGCCAGGCAGATTTAAAATATGAAGATGAAAAAAATATTGTACACAGTACTATTTCTGGCACTATTGATGCAGGTGGTCTCCTGCAAAGCTAAGAATAGTGAAACCCAGCCAATTGACAACAATACCAATGAAATAGTCAAAGTACCGCTTGGCGATCCGTTTATCATGCTTTGGGAGGGAAAATATTATGCCTACGGCACTTATTCCAGCGATGGCATAGGAGTATTTGTTTCTGATGATTTGGTAAAATGGAGCAGCACCAACAGCCTGGCCCTGAACAAAGCCGATGTTTGGGCCGATAAATGGTTTTGGGCCCCTGAGGTTTACCACGTCAATGGAAAGTTTTACATGTATTATTCTGCCGATGAACATATTTGTGTGGCAACCAGCGACAGTCCGCTCGGCCCCTTCAAACAGGATGTTCACAAACCAATGATTGAAAATGAAAAGTGCATTGACAATTCATTATTTATCGATGACGACGGTAAACCAACCCTTCTTTTCGACCGGTTTAATGATGGACTAAATATATGGATAGCAGAACTGGAAGATAACCTCATTGATATTAAGTCGGCAACCATACATAAGTGTATGAACGTTTCCCAGCCCTGGGAGGAAATATGGCCGCGGGTGAATGAAGGATCTTTTATTGTAAAAAGAAATGATGTATATTATATGACTTATTCCGCCAATAGCTATGAAAGCCCATTTTATGGCATTGGTGTCGCTACTGCGACCAATATCACGGGTCCATGGACAAAATATGAAGGAAACCCAATTTTACAGAAACCTGGAGATCTTGTAGGAGTTGGGCACAGTGCCATGTTCACCGATAAAGAAGGAAAGCTTCGTATTGTTTTCCATGCACACAACAGCACTGAAAAAATCCATCCACGGCACATGTACATAAGTACGGTCAGTTTCGGGAACAAGCAAGGAAAAGAGGAAATGGTGATTGATAAAAACTATTTGGTACCCATCTGGATAAATAAATAACCTACTTTTGATAAACTTCTTTTGATATGTTCAAATCCAGATTTTTTGTACTCATTCTATCTGCAATTCTTTCATTTTCAGGATGCAGAACAATCAATGCCACCTCAGATGGCAATGTAAAAAAAACCTTTACCAACCCTGTTTGGGATGGTGCAGACCCGTGGATGATTAAACAAGGGGACGATTACATCTATTGCTATTCGGCCAACAATTCCATTGTACTCTCCAAATCAAAAAAGATGACCACACGGGGAGAGTTGAAAAATATCTGGACAGCTCCTGCCACCGGATGGAACCGATCCTGTGTATGGGCTCCTGAGATTCATTTTATCAACAACAGGTGGTTTATATATTATGCTGCCGGTGATTCAGGACCTCCATTTATTCACCAAAGGGCAGGTGTATTGAGATCAAAAACCGAGGATGTGTTCAGCGCTTACGAAGACTTAGGCGTCTTATACACGGGTGATCTCCCTAACCACTCAACCAATATTTGGGCCATTGACATGACCATCCTGGAACACAAAGATAAAATGTACGCCATCTGGTCTGGTTGGATCAAACAGGTGAAAACTGATGCGACACAGCAACAGTTGTATATTTCAGAAATGGAAAACCCTTATACGATGAAAGGGAAACGCTATCAACTTTCATCACCGGTTAAAAGTTGGGAAATTGGAGGCCCCCTAAATCTAAATGAAGGACCTGAAATCTTAAAGAAAGATGATAAAGTATTTGTTATTTATTCCTGCCGTGAATCATGGTTAGTTGAATACAGGCAAGGAATGCTTGAACTCATCAATAAGGAAGGGAATCTTTTGGATTCTGCCAACTGGAAAAAGTCCGGTCCCGTCTTCCAGGGAAATGCACAGGTTCATGGGGTTGGACATTGTTCGTTTGTCAAATCACCCGATAACTCCGAAGACTGGATCATCTACCATTCAAAGAAAAATACAACTTCTGGTTGGGAACGAGATGTGCGTATGCAGCCCTTTAAATGGAATGCAGATGGAACTCCTGATTTTGGGGAGCCCGTTCCTGCTGGCCAAAAAATCGAACTTCCTGCAGGAGAAAAATAATCTAAAAACCCAAAACCTGACTTAAATTGCCCAATTCAAAAATCCAAATAATTCTATAAATTTAAATCATGAAGAAAAACACTTTTTTATTAGCAGTCCTTAGTTTACTACTTTTTGTAGCCTGCCAACAGATTCCTAAAGACCAGAAAGCCGTTTTAACACGCTGGGATGAAGCCAAGGCTCAGCAATGGAGCACTGAAAACGGATGGCTTCGCGGAAGTAATTTCAACCCAAGCACTGCTATCAACCAACTAGAAAACTGGCAAGCCGAATCATTCGACACCCTGACCATTGACCGCGAACTGGGCTGGGCCGAGGACATCGGCATGAATGTGATGCGTGTTTATCTTCATCACCTGGCATGGAAAGTTGATCCCGAAGGCTTTAAAGGCCGTATGAATACTTATCTGGACATTGCTCACAGGCATGGCATTAAAACCATATTTGTATTTTTTGACGATTGCTGGAACCCCATCTATCAGGCAGGCACACAACCCGTTCCAAAACCAGGGGTTCACAATTCAGGCTGGGTACGCGATCCGGGTGATTTACTTTTTAGTGATACAACCCTGATTACAACTCTGGAAAGCTATGTAAAAGATGTTCTAACTTCGTTCAAAGATGACAAGCGCATTGCAATGTGGGACTTGTACAACGAGCCGGGAAATTCAGGTTACGGTAACAGATCGCTTCCCTTGTTACAAAATGTTTTCCAATGGGGCCGCGAGGTTAACCCATCGCAACCATTGTCGTCAGCTGTCTGGAACTTAAGTCTAAAGGAACTGAACAAATTCCAGGTAGAAAACTCGGATATCATTACCTATCACAACTATGAAAATCATGTAAGCCATCAGGCAGCCATTGATACATTGAAAAGATACAACCGCCCTCTTCTATGCAGCGAATATATGGCCCGGCGCAACAACAGCCTGTTTACCAATATTATGCCACTTCTAAAGGTCAACAATATCGGAGCGATCAACTGGGGATT
>Ga0209724_1001048_pt1 | contig 25810 bp, 12 predicted proteins | sample grotaG_FD_184143 | JGI IMG/M metagenome (GOLD analysis project Ga0209724, IMG submission 184143) | Glacier valley bacterial and archeal communities from Borup Fiord, Nunavut, Canada, to study Microbial Dark Matter (Phase II) -... | ecosystem: Environmental > Aquatic > Freshwater > Ice > Glacier ...
CTACGCTGACGTCAACGCTTCCCCTTTTGTAGAGAGTCTCCCCATGAACACCGCCATCCTCTCCAGCAAGACCCGTGAGTTGTCACAGTCGGTCCGGCAAGAGTTGGCGCTGCTGCACGATCACATGGTGCGGTGTGCCAGTTCACGCGGCCCTTTGTACCGGCTGCAACGCGTCGCTGAATCGGTCGATGCATTCCTGGCCCCTCGCTTCGTCACCACGCTTGGCCTGACCCTGTTGGTGCTCGCGGGAACGTCGATGGTGGTTTGATGCCGTCGGTCCGGCTGGGGCGGCTCGTCCCCGGCGCCGCACCGCAGGCCCTTGCGCTGCTGGAAGCGCGGCGGGGGTCGGTCGAAGCGCCCGTGCGGGCGGAAATCTTCGGCGCACAACGTTTCGCGCAACACGGCCGCAGCCTCGGCAAAAGCCATTCTGCGGTGGGTGACCACGCCCGTGCCACGGAGTTTTTCCCGCGCCTGCGCGACAACATCGCCGTGCTGCGCGAGGCACACCGCTACATCGGCCAGCAGGAGCGCACCGGCCAAGACGTCAGCCCCGCTGGTGAGTGGCTTCTCGACAACTTCCACATCGTCGCGGCGCAGCTCAAGGAGATTCACGACGGCCTGCCGCGCCGGTACTTCGACGATCTTCCGGTACTCACCGGTGTTCACCTCGCCGGGCTGCCGCGGGTGTACAGCGTGGCCTGGGCCTTCGTGGCCCACACCGACAGCGCGTTCGACGAAGACCTGCTCGTCGCCTTTCTCGATGCCTACCAGCAGACCCGCGAGCTGACGCTCGGCGAAATGTGGGCGCTGCCGACCACGCTGCGCGTCGTGCTCATCGAAAACCTGCGCCGCCTGGCCGAGCTCGTGGCGGCATCGAAGGCTGCACGCGAGCTGGGCAACCAGTGGTGCGACAACCTGGCCGACTCGCCGGTGGCCGACCCGCAGCCGCTGTTCGATGCGCTCGAACTGCGCGGTGCGGGACGGGCCTTCGCGTTGCAGGTGGCGCAACGCTTGAACCACCCCACGGCAGAGGTCATGGCGCCCAACGGCGGGCGTGTACGCCGCTGGCTGGCGCGAGCCGTGCCGGACCTGGCCGGTACACAGGCGGAGCAGCAAGCCGAGCAGGCGGCGAACAACCTGAGCGTAAGCAACGCGATCACCTCGCTGCGCCTGCTCGGAGACACCGACTGGCGTGCGCTCGTTGAGCGCACCAGCGCGCTGATGCGCGCGATGCAGGGTTCGGCAGCGTTCTGTGCCGAGCGTGACGACACGCAGGACACCACGCTGCACGCCATCGAGCGGCTGGCGCGGCGCTGCCACGCGAGCGAACTGTCGGTCGCGCATGCGCTGCTCGCGCAGATGAACGCGGCGCCGGCGAGCGGCGACCTGAGTGCCGCCGCGCGGTCGCCGCGCTACTGGCTGAGTGGGTCCGGGCGTCTGCAGCTCGCCCAAGCGCTCGGGCCGCGCGCGCTGCCCGGGTGGGACTGGCACGCGCTGCAGCACAAGGTCACCCTGCCTGCCTACCTGGCCACCCTGCTGCTCGGAAGCGTGGGGCTGACACTGTGGTTCACCTTCCACTTCACCGCCCACGACGGAAGCGGTCACTGGCCCTTGCCATGGGGCGTGAACCTGGCGCTGACCGCCTTGCTGGCGCTCGGGCCGGCGTCGGAGGCAGTGATCGCATTCGTCAACCGGCTCATCAGCGAGTCCACCCGACCGCGGCGCCTGCCACGCCTCGCGCTGCGCGACGGCATACCACCCGAACACCGGGTACTGGTCGTCGTGCCGGCGTTGATGGGCACGGTGCAAGGCATCGAGTCGCTCGCGCTGCAACTCGAACGCCATCACCTGGCGAACCTTGAAGCGAACACGCAGTTCGCGCTGCTCACCGACCTGCCCGATGCCGACGCCGCGCACACCGATGCCGACCCGCCGTTGCTGGCCGCCGCCGTGGCGGGGGTTCAGGCGCTGAACGCCCGCCACCCGGCCGCGCCTGGCGCGCCAGCGCGCTTTCTGCTGCTGCACCGGGGCCGCCGTTTTAGCGAGACCGAGCAGCGCTGGATCGGCTGGGAGCGCAAGCGGGGCAAGCTGGAGCAGTTGATCCGCTGGCTCGCGGCCGATGCGGCGGCGCCCGCCGCGTCGCCCTTCACCGACCTGGGCGCCGCCTCGCAGCCGGTGGCGGGCCTGCCGTACATCGTCACGCTCGACAGCGACACCCAGCTGCCCCCCGGGAGCCTGCGTGAACTGGTCGGCGTGGCGGCGCACCCGCTGAACCTGCCGCGGGTCGACGTGGCGCGGCGCCGCGTCACCTCGGGCTACGGCATCCTGCAACCGCGCGTGGCCACCCCGCTGGCCCGGTCGGGCGACGCCACGCCCTTCAACTGGCTGTTCGCCGGGCAGGGCGGAATCGACCCGTACAGCGCCGCCACGTCCGAGATCTACCAGGACCTGTTCGGCGAAGGCACGTTCACCGGCAAAGGCCTGTTGCACGTGCAGGCACTGCACGCCGTGCTCGGTGGGCGCCTGCCCGAAGGTGCGGTGTTGAGCCACGATTTGCTCGAAGGCTCCATCGCCCGCTGTGGCGGCGTGAGCGACATCGTGCTCATCGAAGATGCACCCATGCATGCCGACGTGGCCGCGTCGCGTCTGCACCGCTGGACCCGCGGCGACTGGCAGCTGCTGCCTTTGCTGGTGCGTGCGCGCCACTACGGCATCGGTGCCATCAACCGCTGGAAGATGCTGGACAACCTGCGCCGCTCGCTCGTTGCACCCACTTCGCTCGCGCTGCTCGCGGCGAGTCTGGCGGGCTGGGGCGCAGCACCGGTCGGCGCCTTGCTGCTGGTGGTCGCCGCCTTCGGTGCCGGCCCGTTGCTCGGCGCCGTGGCGGGCCTGGCGCCGAGCCGCGACGACATCGCCCTGCGTCACTTTTACCGCCAGGGCCTGACCGACCTGGCGCGCGCCGCCTGCGGCACGGTGTGGCACGTGACGCAATTGCTGGCGCATGCCGCGCTGGCTGTCGATGCGGGGGCGCGGGCCGTCTACCGCATGACCGTGAGCCAGCGCCACTTGCTGCAATGGACGACGGCCGAAGCCGCGCAATCGGCGGCCGGCCAGCGCCTCCGCCACATCCTGCAACAGCATTGGCGCGAGCCCGTGGCGGCCACTGCCTTGTTCGCTGTGCTGCTGGTGTGCGGCACGCCGACGCCTGTGTTGGCAGGGCTGCTTTGCCTGCTTTGGGCGGTGGCGCCGGTGTTTACGGGCTGGGCCAGCCGCCCGCGCGGCGGCCCTGCGCAGGTGCGCGTGCTGCCAGCGGATCGCGACTACCTGCTCGACGTGGCGCGTGACACCTGGCGCTATTTCGCGCATGGCGTGACCGCAGCCGACCATGACCTGCCGCCCGACAACCAGCAGACCTTTCCGTACACGATGGTGGCGCACCGAACCTCGCCGACCAACATCGGCCTGTACCTCGTTGCCACGGCCTGCGCGCAGCGCTTCGGCTGGATCGGCACCACCGAGTTGTTGGAACGCGGCGAGCGCACGCTGGGCGCGCTCGACGGCCTGGTGCGCCACAACGGCCACTTTCTGAACTGGTACGACACGCAGACCGCGCAGCCGTTGCTGCCCGCCTATGTGTCCACCGTGGACAGCGGCAACCTGTGCGGCTGCCTGATTGCTCTGGCGCAGGCCTGCGAAACACTCGCGACTGCGCCCTTGCAGCCTGCCGGTCAGGCCGAAGTGGCCGTGGCTGCATCGCGGCGGCGCCTGGCAGCAGGTGCCCCGGCGCTTGCGGCATTGCTGCCGTCCGATGCCGCACGCAGCGCGCTGCACGACCTGCTCGACGTGGCCGACCCGCTGGCCCGCTTGCGCGACGACCCGGCAGGCCTGGACACGCTGCTGCAGCGCGCCGCCTCGGCGCTGCCGCAGTGGGCGCTCGACCCGAGCGCGCAGACCGCCGTTGTACTGCCCACCGCAGCGCCTGGCAACGCGCGCAGCACCGAGGCCGGTCAGGCCCCGTCGGCGCCCATGCTCGCGGCGCAATGCGTGCGCGACTACATCGACACCCTGCGTTCGTTGGCGCAGGACGTGGCGGCCTGCGCAGCCCACGGTGAGGCGGCGTTGGCGCAGCGGCTGCGCACGCTGGCCGGCCACGGCCGGCGCCTGGCCGACGAGGCGACGTTCGGTTTCCTCTACAACGGGCGGCGCAAGCTGTTCCACATCGGCTACCGGGTGGCTGAAGCGCAGCTCGACACCAGCTACTACGACCTGCTGGCCTCCGAGTCGCGCCTGGCCAGCCTCTGGGCCATTGCCAAGGGCGACGTGCCGGTTGCGCACTGGGCCGCGCTCGGCCGCCCGTTCTTTGCTATTGGTGGCGGCGCCGGGCTGCGTTCCTGGTCGGGCTCGATGTTCGAGTACCTGATGCCCGCGCTGCTGCTCGACGAGCCCGACGCCAGCGTGCTGGGAAGCGCCTCGCGGGCCGCCGTGCGTTCGCAGCAGGCTTTCGCCGAGGTGCGGCGCGTGCCCTGGGGCATCTCGGAATCGGCCTACGCCGCAAGCGATCACACGCTGGCCTACCAGTACGCACCGCAGGGCGTTCCCACGCTCGCGCTGCGCCGCGCGCCGGCCGACGAGCTGGTCGTGGCCCCGTATGCCACCGCCCTGGCCGCGCTGATCGACCCGGCGGCGGCGGTGGCCAACCTGCGGCGGCTGGAAGCACTGCATGCGCGCGGTGCTGCGGGCTTCATCGAGGCGCTCGACTACACGCCCGAGCGCATCGCCACCCAGGCTGCGTTCACCCCGGTCTACACCTTCATGGCGCACCACCAGGGCATGACGATCCTGGCGCTGGCCGACGTGCTGCTCGGCGCCGCGCCACGCCGTTGGGCGATGGCCGAGCCGCGCCTGCAAGCCGTGGCGTCGCTGCTGCAGGAGCGTGTGCCGCGCCAAGTGTCGATGGTGCTCGAGGCGCCGCCCGGCTCGAGCAGCGCAGACCGCCGCCAGGCCGGCCCCGGCCTGTGGCGCCAGGTGGTACCAGGCACCTCGGCACTGCAGCCGACGCACCTGCTCTCGAATGGCCGCTACAGCGTGGCGCTGCGCGCCAACGGCGCCGGCTGGAGCCGCTTCGGCAACGCTTTCATTTCGCGCTGGCGCGACGACGCACTGCGCGATGCGCACGGCATGTTCTTCTACATTCGCCGCCGCGTGCCGGCCGCACCAGCCCCGTTCGGCACGCGTTTCAGGCCGGCTGTGGTGCAAACCCATGCCGCGCCTGTTTTCGCCGCGCCCGTTTCCATCACCCAGCACCCGGCGCCGGACGTCGGCGCGCACTACGAGGCCACCTTCCACATCGACCGCGTCTGCCTCGATGCAAAGTGGAGCGATCTGCACACGCACTGCGCGGTGTGGGTGAGCCCGGAAGACGACCTCGAACTGCGCCAGATCGAACTGCGCAATCTCGGTGGCGACGAGATCGAGCTCGACCTGATGTCGGCGTTCGAGGTGTCGATGGCCGAGGCCCGCGCCGACGAAGCCCACCCCGCGTTTGCCAACCTGTTCGTGCGCGCCGAGTGGAACGCGGCAGAGCGCGCGCTCTACTTCGAGCGCCGCCCGCGCCTGGCCACCGAGCAGGGCCTGCATGCGGTGCACTTCGTGGCGCAGGCCGACGCCCAGGTGCTCGACGTGGAAGTGCAGGCCGACCGCGCGCGCTGGCTCGGCCGCCAGCGCGACGCCTCCCACCCGCTGGCCCACTACGACACGCTGCCGCTCGCAGCACCGGGCGCAGACACGGCGCCGGCCGATGCCGCGACCGAGCTCGTCACCGGCCTCGACCCGATGGCGTCGCTGTCGTTGCGCGTGCGGCTGCCGGCGCACGGCACGGTGCGCTTTTGCATCGCCACGGCGGCGGCGCGTACGCGCGGCGAACTCGAGGCGCTGGTCGACAAGTACCGCCAGCCGTCGATCATCGAACGCTCGTCGACGATGTCGGCCACGCTCGCCGGCATCCGCCTGCGCGAGATGCGCACCAGCGCGGCCAACCTGGCGGCGATCCAGATCATCTCGACCCCGCTGGCGCTGCTGATGGCGCGCCCGGCGCCGTTGGCCGCGCCCGATGGCGTGGCGATCGACCGGCGCGTGCTGTGGCGCTTCGGCATCTCGGGCGACCGGCCCATCGTGCTCGTCGTCGCGGGTGCGCCGCACGCCACCGGACTGGTGCGAACCATGGTGCAGGCCCTGAAACTGTGGACCTGGGGCGGCCTGCCTTGCGACCTGGTGCTGCTGAACGTGGAGCCAGCCTCTTACCTGATGCCGCTGCAGCGTGAACTGATCGCGATCACCGAGCGTTTCAAGGTCGAGACCGACGCGTCGCTGCCCGCGTCGCGGGCCTGTGCGCTGATCCTGTTGCGCGCGCCCGAACTGTCGGCCTCGGAACGCGGCGCGCTCGAAGCGCTGGCCCGCGTTCAGTTGAATGCCGATGGCCGGCCGCTGGCGCAGCACGCCACCGAGTTGGCCGAGTGGCACGACGCGGCGCTCGACGAGCGCATCGAGCACGCGGTCGCCGTGCTGGCGGAGCCAACGCAGGACGCCGACTCATGGGCCACACAAGGCGACTTCAGCCCGGACGGCGCACGTTTCCGCTTCGACGTGAGCGCCGAGACTCGGCCCGTCCGCCCATGGATCAACGTGCTGGCGAACCCCGAGTTCGGCGCGCAGGTGTCGGAGGCGGGGGCCGGCTACACCTGGGCCGGCAACAGCCGCATGCACCAGCTCACCGCATGGTCGAACGATGCGGTGACCGACCCGGCGAGCGAGCTGCTGCTGCTGCAGGACCTGCGCACCCGCAAGGTCTGGAACACCGCGCCCGGCGCCGGCGCCGCGGCCACCGAGTACCGCGTCGAGCACGGTCAGGGCATCACCGGCATTCGCCACAGCCCCGGCGACATGGAAGTGCAGGTGACCTGGTGCGTCGACGCGGCGCGCGCCGTCAAGCAGGTGCGCGTGACCTTGAGCAACCGTGGCTCGCAGGTGCAGCGCCTTCGCGTGATGGGCATTGCCGAATGGATGATGGGCGGCGGCCGCATCGACCGGCTCTCGGTGGCGACCGCGCACGTGCCGCTCGGCGGCGCCGACGCAACCCAGCGCCTGCCGCTGCTCACCGCGACGCAGCGCGACGGCGTGGCTGGTTTCGGTGGTGCCACCGCCTTCGCCGTGTTGCTGCAAGAGGGTGTCAGCGCGAGCGCTGCCAACGCGGCCTCTGAGTGGACCTGCGACCGCCGCGAGCTCTTCGATGCCCGCGGCCGCCTGGCCGTGCCCGACCACTTCGGCGAGCGCAGCGGCGCCGGCCTCGACCCCTGCGCCGCGCTCGCCACAACGCTGCTGCTGAAGCCCGGCGGCACCGCGTCCTGCACCTGGCTGATCGGCCATGCAGCGAGCGCCGAGGCGGCCGTGGCGCTGGCGCGCGAGGCCGTCGCTTTGGCGCCGGCGCAGCGTGCCCAGGCCGTGCAGGCGCAGTGGCATGAACTGCTCGGCGGTGTCACCGTGCACACGCCCGACCCGTTGTTCGATGCGCTCGTGAACCGCTGGCTGCTGTACCAGACGGTCGCCTGCCGCTTGTGGGGTCGCGCCGGCTTCTACCAGGCGGGTGGCGCGTTCGGCTTTCGCGATCAGTTGCAGGACGCCATGGCGCTGGCCGTGGTGGCGCCTGCGATGCTGCGCAACCAGTTGCTGCTGGCCGCGTCGCGCCAGTTCCCCGAGGGCGATGTGCAGCACTGGTGGCACGCGCCGACCGGGGCGGGCGTTCGGACCCATTTCTCCGACGACCTGCTGTGGCTGGGCCATGCCGCAGTGCACTACGCGGACACAACCGGCGACACGGCGGTGCTCGACGAGATGGTGCCGTTCCTCGCCGGCGAACCCGTGCCGCCGGGCGCCGAAGACGCCTACTACGTGGCACAGGCCGGTGACGAGAGCGCCACGCTGTACGAGCACTGCGCGCGCGCCATCGACCACAGCCTGGCCGTGGGCGTGCACGGCCTGCCGCTGATGGGCAGCGGCGACTGGAACGACGGCATGAACCGCGTCGGCATCGAAGGGCGGGGCGAATCGGTGTGGCTGGCGTGGTTCCTGTGCCGGCTGGCGGCCGACTTCGCACCCATCGCCCAGCGGCGCGGCGACACCGACCGCGCGTCGCGCTGGCTCACTGCGGCGAGCGGCTGGCGCGATGCGCTCGAAGGCGCGGCGTGGGACGGCGCGTGGTATAAGCGCGCCTTCTTCGACGATGGCTCGGCGCTCGGCTCGCAGCACAACGCCGAGTGCCGCATCGACCTGATCGCGCAGGCCTGGTCGGTGCTGTCGGGCGCCGCGCCGCTGGCACGCCAGCGCGAGGCCATGGCCTCGGTAGAGCAGCTGCTCGTCGACCGCGAGGCCGGGCTGGTACGGCTGCTCGCCCCGCCGCTTGCGAACGCGGTGCCCAGCGCGGGCTACATCCAGGCGTACCCACCCGGCGTGCGTGAAAACGGCGGCCAGTACTCGCACGGCGGCGTGTGGGCGCTGATGGCCCATGCGGCACTCGGCCAGCGCGACGAGGCATGGCGCATGTTCGAGATGCTCAGCCCGGCGCACCGCTCGGCGAGCGAAGAGCGGGGGCCCGCCTACGAGATCGAGCCCTACGTGATGGCGGGCGATGTGTACACGCAGCCGCCGTACGTGGGGCGGGGCGGGTGGAGCTGGTACACCGGCTCGGCCGCGTGGCTGTACCGAGCGGCCATCGAGTCCATCGTGGGCCTGCAGGTGCGCGGCACGCGCGTGCGCGTGAACCCGCAGATCCCTTCGCATTGGCCCGGCCTCCAGGTGACGCTGCGGCGCGCTGGCGTGCAGCATGAGTTCCGTGTCTGCAGCGCCCTCGATGCCGCCGGCATCGAAGAGTCGCATGCGCTCGGCGCAGTGCTGCTGACGGCCGGCGAGTGGGCCACGCTCCAGGCCGCGCCGGCCGACGCGGACAGTGCGCAGACGCCGGCGCAGAGGCACTACCTGGTGGTGCTGGCGCCGCCCGGGTCGGCCAAAGGCCGCGCCAGCGTGGATGCGGCCGCCGCACTCAGCCTCGGGTAGGCCGGGCGGAGCGCGACGCCGTCCTACGCCGACAGTTGGCGTGCGCCGATGGTGGCCGACCCTCGAAACGGTCAAACTGTTTGCATGATTACGATCCTGCCCAGGAGCGAAGCGCCATGCTGAAGGCCGCCAAGTCCGACAGGGCTTCGAAGCGCCGCTTCGGAGCGCGCTGCCTGGTGCGGACCGGGCGGATGGCTAGGCGCGTCGAGCAGTCGGTGTGGTCAATGCTCGTTTCCCTGCTGTGGCCTGCGGTCTCCGCGCTGATTGCCGCGATTGCCGGCATGGTGGGATGGGCCGCTGTGACGCCGACGGCGACCCTGGAGCACAACCTGCTTTTTCCGCTGTTGCTGGTGTTGTTCGTGTTGGTCGTGTCAACCATCCTGCTCGGTGCCGACGCCGAGCCCGGGCGGTGACTTTGCCGAGTGGCGGTAGGGCGGGCGCCGCTCTGCTCGCTGCTGCGACAATCCGGCGATGCCTTTCGACTGGATCCAGCTCGGCCTTCTAATCGTTTTGTTGCTGCTGACGCTGTGGCTCGCACTGCGCCGTGCAGACACCGCGAATACCGCCGCAAGAGACGCCGAAAAAGCCGCCGCAAGCAGCGAGGCACTTCGCCTCGAACTGCAACGCATCGAGCGCGATCTGCGCGACGAAGTGGCGCGCAGCGCCGCGGGCACGCGCCAGGAACTGGCGCAGACGCTCGCCAGCTTTCAGCAGACGCTTCTCGCCCAGCAAGGCGATGTGGCGCGCACCCAGAACGAGCAGATCGACAGCTTGCGAACCCAGCTGGCCGCCACCTCGCAAAGCCAGGGCGATACCTTGGCACGCGTGTCGGAACAGCAGGGGCTTGCGTTCGCGCGTCTGGCCGAGCAACAGGCCCTGGCGCTCAAGCGTTTCGCCGATACGCTGACCGAGCAGTTGCGTGCGCTGTCGCAGTCGAACGACGCACGCATGACCGAGGTGCGCCAGACGGTGGAGTACAAGCTCGGCGCGATCCAGCTCGACAACGAGAAGAAGCTCGAGCAAATGCGCGCGACGGTCGATGAGAAGCTCCACGCCACGCTCGAAGCGCGCCTCGGCGAAAGCTTCAAGCAGGTGGCTGACCGGCTGGAGCAGGTGCACAAAGGCCTGGGCGAAATGCAGTTGCTCGCCAAGGACGTGGGCTCGCTGCAGCGCGTGCTGAACAACGTGAAGACGCGCGGCGTGTTCGGCGAAGTGCAGCTCGCGGGGCTGCTGGAACAGGTCTTCACCCCCGAGCAGTACGCAACGAACGTGGAAACGGTACCGGGCAGCAACGCGCGGGTGGAGTTCGCGATTCGCCTGCCGGGGCGGCGCGACGACGGCGCGCCGCTGTGGCTGCCCATCGACGCGAAGTTCCCGCGCGAAGACTACGAACGCTTGCTCGACGCGCAGGAGCGCGCCGACCCGGTGGCCGTGGAGGCGTCGGCCAAAGCCATCGAGACGCGGCTTCGGATCGAGGCGCGCAGCATTCGCGACAAGTACGTGGCGCCGCCGCACACCACCGACTTCGCGATCCTGTTCGTGCCCACCGAGGGTTTGTATGCCGAAGCCTTGCGCCGGCCCGGCCTGCTGGAAGCCTTGCAACGCGAGCACAAGGTCATGCTCGCCGGCCCGACCACCCTGCTGGCCACGCTGACGAGCTTGCAGATGGGCTTCAGGACCCTGGTGCTGGAGAAGCGCAGCGCCGAAGTGTGGGAAGTTCTGGGTGCCGTGAAGACCGAGTTCCAGTCGTTCAGCGCGGTGCTCGCCAAGACGCGCAAGAAGCTCGAAGAGGCGGCCAACACCATCGACCTCGCGCAGACCCGCACCAACGTGATGACGCGCAAGCTCAAGGGCGTGGAGGCGCTGCCGCTGGCGCAATCGGCCGCCTTGCTGCCGGGCCTTGCGGCCGATGCCGACCTGGAGCCCGAGGCCGCAGAAGATGGCTGAGGCCACTGCGGCCGGGTTGACAACGGCGGTGCCCACCGCATCAACCGCAGCGGCCACCACGCGAACGCTGGTCGCACTCGTCATCGGCCAGATCTGCCTGCATTCGTGCATGACCGGGGTGCGCATGGCGGCACCGCTGCAGATGCTTCGACAAAGCCATTCCGAGTGGACCGTGGGCGTGTTGATGGGCCTGTTCGCCGCCGCGCCGGTGCTTCTGGCGCTGCCTGCAGGCCGCCTGGCCGACCGGCACGGCTACCACCGCCCGCTGCGCGTGGGGGTGGCGCTCACGGTCATCGGCGGGTTGCTGGCCGTTCTGGCGACGTGGTGGGTGCGCGCCGATCTCTTCATTCTGTGCCTGGCGGCGGTGTGCACCGGCGCGGGCGCGAACGTCGGCCTGATCGCCATTCAACGCACGGCCGGGCGCACCGCCACCAGCGCGGCCGAGCGGCGCCGCGTGTTCAGCTGGCTCGGGCTGGCGCCCGCCTTGTCGAATGTGGCCGGGCCCGTGCTGGCGGGCGCGCTGATCGACCTGGGCGGCTTCGCGCTGGCCTTCAGCGCCATGGCGCTGCTGCCGATGCTGGGCCTGTGGTGGGCGCGCCGCGTGCCGGTGGAAGCAGCGGGCCCACGCCAGGGCCGCGACCGAAGCCACAGCTCGTGGCAATTGCTGCGCTTCCCCGGCATGGGCCGGCTGCTGTTCGTGAACGTGCTGCTGTCGGCCAGTTGGGACGTGCACACCTTCGTCGTGCCGATCCTCGGGCATGAGCGGCACTTCAGCGCGTCGGCCATCGGCTTGATCCTCGGCGCGTTCGCGGCGGCCGTGGCATTGGTTCGACTGACGATCCCGATGCTCGCGAACCACCTGCGCGAGAACCAGGTGCTGACCGGCGCGATGCTCTGGACCGGCGCGGTGTTCGCCGTCTACCCGTTCCTGCACTCGGCCTGGGCGATGGGCGTGTGTGCGGTGCTGCTGGGCTTGTCGCTCGGCTCGGTGCAGCCGATGGTGATGACCACGCTGCACCAGATCACCCCGAACGAGCGCCATGGCGAGGCGATTGCGCTGCGCTCGATGGTGAGCAACAGCTCCAGCGCGCTGATGCCGCTGGTGTTCGGCGTGGCCGGCCCCGCGCTCGGTGCAGCCACGCTGTTCTGGGTGATGGGTGCGGCGGTGGTGTTGGGCAGCACGCAAGCCCGCCGCGTGGGCGTGACCACCCCCTCGGCCGAGCCTGCATGACGACCCGGCTCGACCAAGCCGGTCAGGGCGTGATCAGAACCTGATCGTGCCGGGTGGCGGAGCGACCGGCGCGGCTGCGGCCTCGCCCGGCTGAGAGGCGCGCGGCGCTGGTGCGCGAACGGCGGCCTCGCGGCGTTCGGTGAGCGGCGTGGCCGCCGGGTTCTGGTACGTGACCGGCAGGCGCGACTCGCGCGGGTAGCCGGCGGCATCGAGGTACGAACTCCAGACGCTGGCGGCCAGGCCGCGCAAGGTTTGCGCACCGATCGACAACGCAGGCACGTCGCGCCCGCCAGTCACGCGCTCGAGCGCTTCGCTGTCTTCGGCGCTGAGGATCTGCTTCTCGGTGAAGGGCACGCCGCGCTGGCGCAGCAATTGGCGCGATGCCTCGCAGGGCTCGCAGTTGCCGCCCGACACATACAGCGTGACCGGGTAGCGCGCCACGGGCTGGCGCAGTTCGAAGGGCAGGTTCGAGTCGGTCGCGGTGGGCGCAATGCCGCGCGCGCCCAGCGACGACACCTTGCCGTCGCCGGCCGTGGGCTGGCGGTCGGTGTAGGTCACCTTACCATCGGGGCCGACGACCTTGTACTGCGCCTGGCTGGGCAAGGCGGCCAGCGCCGCCACGAGCGGCAGCATGTGCAACATGGTGGTGAGCGTCGGGCGAAGACGGTGCTGTTTCATCGGGGCTCCAGGCAGGGCACTCGGCGAGCGGGCTGGTCGGCGCTCGTACGTCGCAAGCGCGGGGGGAATCTAACGCAGCCGGCCACGGCGTTCAAGCCAGGCCCTGGTGGCGCAGCAACGCGTCGATGCGGGGTTCACGGCCGCGGAAGGCGGTGAAGCTTTCCATGGCGGTGCGGCTGCCGCCCACCTCGAGCACGTTCTCGCGGTAGCGCCGGCCGGTGTCGGGGTTCAGCACGCCGGCGCTGCCGGCCGCAGTTTCCTCGAATGCGCTCCAGGCGTCTGCCGAAAGAACCTCGGCCCACTTGTAGCTGTAGTAGCCGGCCGCGTAGCCACCGGCGAAGATGTGGCCGAAGGTGTTCAACGAGCGCGCGAACGGCGGCGACTTGATCACCGCCACACTGGCGTTGACCTCGTCGGCGACGGCACGGATACGGTTCGCAGCGTCGGGCTCGGTGTGCAGCCGCATGTCGACCATCGAGTACTCGACCTGGCGCACCGTGGCCAGGCCGGTGTGGAAATTCTTGGCGGCGAGCATGCGGTCGAACAGGGCGCGGGGCAGGGGCTCGCCGCTGTCCACGTGGGCTGTCAGGCGCTTGAGAACGTCCCACTCCCAGCAGAAGTTTTCCATGAACTGGCTGGGCAGTTCGACTGCGTCCCATTCGACGCCGGAGATGCCGGACACGCCGAGGTCGTCGATGCGGGTCAGCATGTGCTGCAAGCCGTGGCCGAACTCGTGGAAGAGCGTGATCACGTCGTCGTGTGTCAGCAGGGCCGAGCGTGCCTTGCCGGCCACGGTGACCGGCGACGCGAAGTTGCACACGAGGTGGGCCACCGGCGTTTGCAACCGGCCCTCGGGGCGCGCCCAGCGGTGGCGGGCGTCGTCCATCCAGGCGCCGGAGCGCTTGCCAGGGCGCGCGAAGAGGTCGAGGTAGAAGTGGGCGATGGTCTGCGGCGTGCTGCGCTCGTCACCCGCAACGGCGCTGGGCCGTTCGATGCGGAAGAAGCGCACGCTGTCGTGCCACACCGGCGCGGTGTCGAGCACGATGCGCACCTCGAACAGGGTCTCGATGATGTGGAACAGGCCTTCGAGCACCTTCGGCTCGGTGAAGTACTGCTTCACCTCCTGGTCGCTGAAGGCATAACGCGCCTCCTTCAGGCGCTCGCTCGCGAACATCAGGTCCCAGGCCTGAAGGTCGGCGAGACCGAGTTCGGTGCGCGCGAACTCGCGCAACTCGGCCAGGTCGTGCTCGGCGCCGGGCCGGCCGCGGCGCGCCAGGTCGGCGAGGAACTCCATCACCTGCGCCGGCGAGTTGGCCATCTTCGGCACGAGCGACAAATCGGCCGCGCTGGCATAGCCGAGCAGGTGGGCCTCTTCCAGGCGCAGTTGCAGCAGCTCGCGCATCACCGGGGCGTTGTCGCGCTCGGCCGGGCCGAACTCGCTGGCACGCGCCACGTAGGCGCGGTACATGCGTTCGCGCAAGTCACGGTCGCGGGCGTACTGCATCACGGGCAGGTAGCAAGGCAGTTGCAGAGTGAGCTTGTTGCCGCTGTGACCCTCGGCTTCGGCCGCCGCACGCGCAGCGTGGACCACGTCGTCGGGCAGGCCGGCCACTTCGGTGTCGTTCGCGAAGTAGGCGTAGCCGTCGGTGGCGTCGAGCACGTGGTTCGAAAACTTCTGCCCCAGTTCGGCCTGCAGGTCCTGGATTTGCGCATGGCGCGCGCGGGCTACGCCTTGCAACTCGGCGCCGGAGAGACGGAAGTCGCGCACGGCGTTGGCGAGTGCCTTCTTGCGCGGCGCACTCAGCGCGGCAGAACGCGGGTCGGCGAGCACCGCCTTGTACTTGGCGAAGAGCCGCTCGTCGGCCCCGAGCCGGGTGTGGAACTCGACCACGCGGACCAGGTTCTCGGTGTAGGCCGCGCGCAGCTCGGGCGTGTCGGCGACGCCGGCAAGGTGGCGCACGGCGTCCCACGCGCGGGACAGGCGCTCGGTGGCCACGTCGAGCACGGCCGACAACGCCTCGTACTCGGCCGGCACGGCATCGCTGGTGGCGAGGGCAAGTGCCTCGTTCGCGCCGGCCAGCAGGTCGTCGAGTGCGGGCGCGATGTGCTCCGGGCGAATCGCGTCGAAGTGCGGCAGGCCGGCGGTGTCAACGCCGTCGGAAGCAAGAAGGGGGTTGGCGATCATGGTGGTTTGTTCCGTTCAGGCTGCTGCGCGCTCGGCGGCTTCGATGGTGTTGGCGAGCAGCATGGCAATGGTCATCGGCCCGACGCCGCCCGGCACCGGGGTAATGTGGCCGGCGATCTCGGCCACGGCTGCGAAATCGACGTCGCCGCAGAGCTTGCCGGCGTCGTTGCGGTTGGTGCCCACGTCGATGACCACCGCGCCCGGCTTGACCATGTCGGCGGTCACCGTGTTGCGCCGACCGACCGCCGCCACCAGCACGTCGGCCTGCCGTGCATGCTGCGCAATGTTCGGTGTGGCGCTGTGGCAGATGGTGACGGTCGCGTTGGCCTGCAAGAGCAGCAATGCCATCGGCTTGCCCACCGTGTTGCTGCGCCCGATCACCACCGCGTGCTTGCCGCGCAGGTCGATGCCGGTGCTTTTGATGAGCGCCATGCAGCCGTACGGCGTGCACGGGCGAAAGCCGGGCAGGCCGGTCAGCAACTCACCGGCAGACAGCACCGAGTAGCCATCGACGTCCTTGCGCGGCGAGATGGCCTCGATCACCCGGTGCGGGTTGATGTGTGCGGGCAGCGGCAGCTGCACCAGGATGCCGTGCACCGCGCGGTCTTCGTTCAGCGCGCCGATGCGTGCCAGCAGCTCGGGTTCGGTCAACGTGGCGGCGTGCTGCTCGAACACTGAATGCAGGCCGACCTCATGGCAGGCCTTGACCTTGTTGCGCACGTAGACCTGACTGGCGGGGTCGGCACCGACGAGAACGACAGCCAGCCCCGGCTGGTGGCCGCGCAATGTGAGGGCGACGGCCTGCTGCGCGACGCGCTCGCGCACCTGGCGCGAAAGTGCGGTGCCGTCGATCAGTTGGGCGGGCATGCGGGAGAGTCCTTCTGACGGCGTCTAACGGCGAAGGCCGCCGGGCACCGCACCACCCAACGCGAAGCGTTTGATGGTGCAGCCCTCGGCGGCCTTCGGGTGGGGCAACGGGTTCAAGCCTTGGCTTGGGCGCCGAGTGCGATCTTGAGCAGGTCGGCGACCGTGTTGGCGTTGAGCTTTTCCATGATGTTGGCGCGGTGCGCCTCCACCGTCTTGATGCTGATGCCCAGGTCATCGGCGATCTGCTTGTTGAGCCGGCCGGCCACGATGCGCTCGAGCACCTGTGCTTCGCGCGTGGTCAGGCGCGACAGCAGCGCGTCGCGGCTTGCGGCTTCCTGGTGCTTGGAGAAGTCGACGCGGGCGCGGTCGAGCATCTTCTCGACCAGGCGCACGAGTTCGTCTTCCTTGAAGGGCTTCTCGATGAAGTCTTCGGCGCCCTTCTTCATGGTCGTCACGGCCATGGGCACGTCGCCGTGACCGGTGATGAAGGTGACGGGCAACGGCGACCGGCGCTCCAGCAGCCGGTCTTGCAACTCCAGGCCGCTCATGCCGTCCATGCGGATGTCGGCGATCAGACAGGCCACTTCGCGCGGGTCGAAGCGCGACAGGAACGACTCGGCAGAGTCGAAGCACTTGACGCGGTAGTCTTTGCCCTCGAGCAACCATTGCAGAGAGTCGCGCACGGCCTCATCGTCGTCGACGACATAGACGGTGCCTTTCTTCGGAATCAAACTCATGAAGTGGCAGCCAGGTGAGAAGAGGGGAACTGCGGTGCAGCGGCGGTTTCCACGGGCAGCGTGAACACGAAACGGCACCCGGAAACCAGCTCGTTATTGTAGAGGTTCTGCGCCTTGATCCGGCCGCGGTGGCTCTCGATGATGGTGCGGCACAGGCTCAGGCCGATGCCCAGGCCTTCGGCCTTGGTCGAGAAGAACGCCTCGTACAGCCGCGCGAGCACTTCGGGCTGCAGGCCCGGCCCCATGTCGGTGACGCTGAACTCGATCACGGCGCCTTCCTCCGCGCTGTGGCGCGGCACGACCCGCAGCTCGATGTTGCGGCGCGCCGAGGGAAGGTGGGCGATGTCGATGGCTTCGGCTGCGTTCTTCAACAGGTTCAGCAGCACCTGCTCGATCAGGATCGGGTCGACCATCAGCGCGGGCAGGCGCTGCGCCACGTAGGTGTGGATCGACACGTTGCGCCGCCGCAGCTCGATGCCCGCCAGCTCGACCGCGTCGTCGACGATGCTGTGCGCTTGCGCCGGCTGGCGCTGCGGCTCGCTGCGCTTCACGAACGCGCGGATGCGGTGAATGATCTGCCCCGCGCGCTGGGCCTGGCGCGAGGTCTTCTCGAGGGCCAGGATCAGGTCGGCCTTCTCGATGGCGTTGTTGTTGACGCGCGTGACCATGCCGTTGCAATAGTTGGTGATGGCGGTGAGCGGCTGGTTCAGCTCGTGCGCCACCGACGACGCCATCTCGCCCATCAGCACCAGCCGGCTCGTGACCTGCGCCTTCTCGGCCTGGCTCGCGGCCACAGCCTCGGCGTTGCGCCGGCCAGTGATGTCGGTTGCGATCAGCATCTGCGCCAGGCGCCCGTCGGTCCACTGCAGGTAGCGCGCTCGCACGTCGAACCACTTCTGCAGCGGCTCGACGTAGACCTCGCGCGAGTCCGAGCCGGCCTCGGTCAATTCCTGCGTTGGCAGGCCGCCGAAGTTGTCGACCGAGTCGTCCATCTCGGCGAGGTAGGGCACGCCTGCTTCGGCGCCGGCCAGCAGCGCATGGCCCTGCGATTCGGCACCGAACCAGAGCCGGTACGAGCGGTTGGCGAACAGCAACTCGCCTTGTTGCACCGACAATACCGACACCGCAGCATCCAGACCCTCAAGCACCGTGGTGAAGCGCTCGTGCGAAGCAGAGAGCTGGTCGCGGATGCGCTTGGCTTCGGTGATGTTGGTCATCGACGTCATCCAGCCGGTCTGCACACCCTTCGGGTCGATCAGTGGTGACACGTACATGCGCGCATCGAACACCGTGCCTTCCTTGCGCATGACCTTCACTTCGATGCCGCCGGCCGGGCTGCGGCCTTGCAGTTCCTGCTGCAGCAGGCGGGCGTTTTCCTCGCGCCGGTCCGGTGGCCAGTACGGCAGCGGCGGCTTGCGCCCAACGAGGTCGGCCTCCGAGAAGCCGGTCATCGCGCTGAAAGCCGGGTTCACGTAGGTGATGCGGCCTTCCATGTCCATCGCGCGCATGCCCGTCAGCATGGAGTTTTCCATCGCGCGGCGGAAGTTGGTTTCGGTGACGAGCGCACTTTGCATCTGCCCGCGCCGCGCCACGTGGCGCCAGGTGCCCAGCAGCATCCATACCGTCAGGACCGAGAGCGCGGCGACCATCCAGAACAGCGTGTTGCCGATCAGGCCGATCGACGTGCGGTAGCCCTGGCCACGGATGTACAGGCCGTTGTCAGTCGGTGCCACCTGCAGTTGCGCCACGATCGACGGCCGCGCAGCGCGGCTGCCCGGCACCAGCATGGCGGTGCTGGCGAGCACGTGGTCGTTCGCGTCGAGCATCGTGATGGCATGACGTGTCGACACCTCCTTCGGGACGTGGTGGCGCATCAGCCCCTCGATGGAATACTCGGCGATCAGCGCTCCGCCGAAGGCGCCGCGCTCCAGCAGCGGCACCTGCACCTGGAAGGCGGCGTTGCCGTAAGCATCGATAAACGGGCGCGAGTACGCGGGCTGGCGCTTGGCGCGTGCGGTGAGGAACGCGTCTTCCGGGGCGCTGGGCTTGCCCTCGGTGGGCAGCGTGATGGGCGTGTCGTCGGGCGAGACGCCAGCGTCGGGCGGGTAGCTCGTCGACGAGAAGCTGGCCCGGCGCGCGCGGGCGGCGCTGACCCACGCGATGTTCGTGACCTCGGCCCGTTCGCGGGTGAATGCAGCGGCCTGCGACAGGAATTGGTCCCGATCGATCGCGCGGGTGACGATCTCGCGCGCAATGCGAACCAGTTGCTCCTGGTTTTCGATCAGCCGAAGGCGAACCAGCTGCTGCGCAATCTCGGTATCGCGCTTGACGGCCTCTTGCTCACGCTCGAATTCCTCATTGCGGAGGTACCAAAACGCCAAGATGATCGCCGCGAGAAAGAGCATTACCGAGACCAGAGGTCCGAGCGTCGCGAAGCGGTCCTGGCGGGCCGCTGACTGGCGCCGCCACCAGCGCCCGAACAGGCGTTCGGGCCAGGTTCGGGGCGGGCGGGGAAGCGGGAGCGCCTCGGTCGCAGGTTGCATCGTTGGATTATCGATGGTGCCGGAAGGGCGGGGCGAAATCATCGGTACCGGGTGGCCGGGGGTGTTCGGAAGCTGGACTAATATTGCAATATGAAATCTACTCGCACCATTTGGAACATCTGAGAAGCTGTGCGAAACTCCCGACCGCACTGAACATCAATAACGGAGACGACTCATGTCAGCAATGCCCGACTCATTTCTCGGCGCCAGCGCGAACGATGCAGACGCCCAGGAAACCCGAGAGTGGCTCGACGCGCTGTCGGCCGTCATCGGCGCCGAAGGCAACGACCGCGCCCACTTCCTGCTCGAAACCTTGATCGACCACGCTCGCCAGGCTGGCATCGACGTGCCGTTCTCGGCCAACACCGCGTACGTCAACACGATCCCGACAGACCAGGAAGAGCGCTCGCCCGGCAACATCGAGATGGAGGAACGCCTGCGCACGTTGATGCGCTGGAACGCGATGGCGATGGTCGTCAAGGCGAACCGCCTTCATCCGGCCGACGGAGGTGATCTTGGCGGCCATATATCGAGCTTCGCATCGCTGGCCACGATGTTCGGCACCGGGTTCAACCACTTCTGGCATGCCGAGAGCGAAGGCCATGGCGGCGACCTGCTCTACATCCAGGGCCATTCGTCACCGGGCGTTTATGCGCGTGCCTTCATGGAAGGCCGCATCTCCGAGGAGCAGTTGCTCAACTTCCGGCAAGAGGTCGATGGCAAGGGCATTTCGAGCTACCCGCACCCGAAGCTGATGCCCGAGTTCTGGCAGTTCCCGACCGTCTCGATGGGCCTGGGTCCGCTGATGGCGATCTACCAGGCGCGCTTCCTCAAGTACCTGCACGCGCGCGGCATCGCCGACACGAGCAATCGCAAGGTCTGGGTGTTCTGCGGCGACGGTGAAATGGACGAGCCCGAGTCGCTCGGCGCCATCGGCCTGGCGGCACGCGAGAAGCTCGACAACCTGATCTTCGTCATCAACTGCAACCTGCAGCGACTCGACGGCCCGGTGCGCGGCAACGGCAAGATCATCCAGGAACTGGAAGGCGAGTTCCGCGGTTCGGGCTGGAACGTCATCAAGCTGTTGTGGGGCAGCTATTGGGACCCGCTGCTGGCGCGCGACAAGGAGGAGATTCTGCGCAAGGTGATGATGGACACGGTCGACGGCGACTACCAGGCCATGAAGGCCAACGACGGCGCCTTCGTGCGCAAGAACTTCTTCGGCAAGCACCCCAAGCTGCTGGAGATGGTCGCGAAGATGAGCGACGACGACATCTGGCGCCTGCAGCGCGGCGGCCACGACCCGCAGAAGGTGTACGCCGCCTTCCACAAGGCCAACAACCACAAGGGCCAGCCGACGGTCTTGCTCATCAAGACCGTCAAGGGCTACGGCATGGGCAAGAGCGGTGAAGGCAAGAACACCGCGCACCAGACCAAGAAGCTGATCGACGAAGACGTGAAGCTGTTCCGCGACCGCTTCAACATTCCCATCGCCGACGACAAGCTGGCCGAGATCCCGTTCTTGAAGCCGGCCGACGACACGCCGGAAATGAAGTACCTGCACGAGCGCCGCAAGGCCCTGGGCGGCTACCTGCCGCACCGCCGCACCAAGGCGGACGAGAAGTTCACGATCCCGCCGCTCGATACCTTCAAGGCGGTGCTCGACCCGACCGCCGAGGGCCGCGAGATCAGTACCACGCAGGCTTTCGTGCGCTTCCTGACGCAGCTGCTGCGCGACAAGGAGCTGGGCCCGCGCGTCGTGCCCATCCTGGTGGACGAAGCGCGCACCTTCGGCATGGAAGGCCTGTTCCGCCAGATCGGCATCTACAACCCCGCAGGTCAGAACTACACGCCGGTCGACAAGGACCAGGTCATGTACTACCGCGAAGACAAGGCCGGCCAGGTGCTGCAGGAGGGCATCAACGAGCCTGGCGGCATGAGCAGCTGGATCGCGGCGGCCACGAGCTACAGCACGAACAACCGCATCATGATGCCGTTCTACGTGTACTACTCGATGTTCGGCTTCCAGCGCATCGGTGACCTGGCCTGGGCCGCCGGCGACATGCAGGCGCGCGGCTTCCTGCTCGGCGGCACCTCGGGGCGCACCACGCTGAACGGCGAGGGTTTGCAGCACGAAGACGGCCACAGCCACATCCTGGCGAGCACGATTCCCAACTGCATCAGCTACGACCCCACCTTCGCGCACGAGGTGGGGGTGATCCTGCACCACGGCCTGAAACGCATGGTCGAGCAGCAGGACAACGTCTACTTCTACCTCACGCTGCTGAACGAGAACTACGCCCAGCCGGGCCTGATGCAGGGCACCGAAGAGCAGATCATCAAGGGCATGTATCTGCTGCAGGAAGGCGCCAAGCAAAGCCCGAATGGCGCGTCAAGCGCCACCGCGCGCGTGAACCTGCTGGGCAGCGGCACCATTCTTCTCGAAAGCGTGGCCGCCAAGGAACTGCTGGAGAAAGATTGGGGCGTGGCCGCCAACGTATGGAGCTGCCCGAGCTTCAACGAGCTGGCGCGCGACGGGCAGGACGTGGAGCGCTGGAACCTGCTGCACCCGCTCGAGAAACAGCAGCGCACGGCGTTCGTCACGCAGCAGCTCGACAAGCACGCCGGCCCGGTGATCGCCTCGACCGACTACATGAAGAACTACGCCGAGCAGATCCGCGCCTACATTCCGAAGGGCCGCACCTACAAGGTGCTGGGCACCGACGGGTTCGGCCGCAGCGACTTCCGTTCCAAACTTCGCGAGCACTTCGAGATCAACCGCCACTACATCGTCGTGGCCGCGCTGAAGGCGCTGGCCGACGACGGCTCGGTGCCGATGGCCAAGGTGGCCGAGGCGCTCCAGAAGTACGGCATCAACACCGAGAAGATCAACCCGCTCTACGCATAACTAGAACAACGGAGACACATCAAATGGCACTCGTGGAAGTCAAGGTCCCGGACATCGGTGACTTCAAGGAAGTGGAGATCATCGAACTGCTGGTCAAGGTCGGCGACACGGTGAAGGCCGAGCAATCGCTACTCACGGTCGAGAGCGACAAAGCCTCGATGGAAATCCCGTCCTCGCACGCTGGCGTGGTCAAGGAACTCAAGGTCAAGATCGGTGACAAGGTGGGCGAAGGCTCGCTGGTACTGATGCTGGAGGCGCAAGGGGCGGTGGCTGCTGCAGCACCTGCGGCAGCACCTGCGCCGACATCAGCCCCTGCGGCCGCAGCGCCGGCTCCTGCGCCCGCTGCCGCGGCAGCACCGACGGCGGCTCCTGCGGCCGCAGGTGGTCCCATCGACGTGCTCGTGCCCGACATCGGCGACTTCGACGAAGTCACTGTCATCGAAGTCATGGTGAAAGTCGGCGATGCGATCAAGATCGAGCAAAGCCTCATCACGGTCGAGAGCGACAAGGCCTCGATGGAGATCCCGTCGTCGCACGCTGGTGTGGTGAGCGACGTCAAGGTCAAGGTCGGCGACAAGGTGGCCAAGGGCAGCCTCGTGGCTGTCGTGCAGGCGACGGGCGGCGCACCGGCCGCAGGTGCACCCGCAGCGGCCGCACCTGCGCCCGCCGCTGCGGCGCCTGCTGTGCCTGCCGACAAGCCCGTGCCGACCGCCGCGCTGCCGGCGCACGAGCCCGCCACCGCCAAGGATGCGCTGCCGCATGCTTCACCGAGCATTCGCAAGCTCGCACGTGAACTCGGCGTGCCGCTCGACGAAGTCAACGGGAGCGGGCCGAAGGGTCGCATCGTTCAGGACGACGTGCACGCTTTCGTGAAAGGCGTGATGGGCGGAAGTGTGCAAACCGAGGCGCAGGCCGCGAAGGCCCCGGCGCAGGCTGCGCCGGGCGGCGGCTCGTTCCCGGGCCTGCTGGCCTGGCCAGTCGTCGACTTCACGAAGTTCGGCCCGGTCGAGCGCCGCGACCTCTCGCGCATCAAGAAGATCAGCGGCGCGAACCTGCACCGCAACTGGGTCGTGATTCCGCACGTCACCAACCACGACGATGCCGACATCACCGACCTGGAAGCGTTCCGCGTCGCGACGAACAAGGAGAACGAAAGGCCGGGCAAAGAGACGGCCGGCGTCAAGGTCACGATGCTCGCGTTCCTCATCAAGGCGAGCGTGGCTGCGCTGAAGAAGTTCCCGGAGTTCAACGCCTCGCTCGACGGCGACCAGATCGTGCTGAAGCAATACTTCCACATCGGGTTCGCGGCCGACACGCCGAACGGGTTGATGGTGCCGGTGATCAAGGACGCCGACAAGAAGGGCATCTTCCAGATCTCGCAGGAGATGGGCGACCTCGCCAAGAAGGCGCGCGACGGCAAGCTCAGCCCCGCCGAGATGAGCGGCGGCTGCTTCAGCATCAGCTCGCTCGGCGGCATCGGCGGGCGTTACTTCACGCCGATCATCAATGCGCCCGAAGTGTCGATCCTCGGCGTGTGCAAGAGCAGCACCGAACCGCGCTGGGACGGCACGCAGTTCGTGCCGCGGCTCATCCTGCCGCTGAGCCTGAGCTGGGACCACCGGGTGATCGACGGCGCCTCTGCGGCGCGCTTCAATGCGTACCTGGGGCAGATCCTCGCCGACTTCCGCCGCGTACTCCTCTAGGGGCCACTGATGACCACCGTGGTGATCGTTCGCAAGAACGGCATGGTCGCACTTGCGGCCGACACGCTCGTGACCTTCGGCGAAACCCGCCTGGGCCACGACTACGAAGCCAACGACAAGCTCTTCAAGGTCGGCGACTCGTGGATCGGCATGGCCGGCACGACGGCGCACTTCCCGGTGCTGCGCCGCGCGCTCGCCGCCCTGCCGGCCGACGAGCTGAACCTGCACTCGCGCGACCAGGTCTTCGACACCTTTCTCAAGATCCACCCGAAGCTGAAGGAGACCTTCTTCCTCAACACCAAGGAAGAAGACGCCGACCCGTACGAGAGTTCGCAGCTCACCGCACTCATTGCCAACCATGCCGGCATCTTCGGTGTGTACTCGTACCGCGAGGTGTTCGAGTTCGAGCGCTTCTGGGCCATCGGCACCGGCCGTGCGTTCGCGCTCGGGGCCATGTACGCCGCGTTCGACAAGGTGAAGACGGCCCGCGAGCTGGCCGATATCGGCGTGCGCGCGGGGTGCGAATTCGACAAGAACTCCAGCGGGCCGGTGAACGCCCACACGATCAAACTCAAGTTGAAAGACTGACATGCCCCTCATCGACATCAAGGTGCCCGACATCGGCGACTTCAAGGACGTGGCCGTGATCGAGCTGCTCGTCCAGCCCGGCGACGTGGTGAAGCTCGAGCAGAGCTTGATCTCGGTCGAGAGCGACAAGGCCTCGATGGAGATCCCGTCGTCGCATGCCGGCGTGGTGAAAGGCATCAAGCTGAAGGTGGGCGACACGGTCAACGAGGGCTCGGTGATCCTGTCGCTGGAAGTTTCCGGCGCGGCGGCTGCGCCGGAGTCGGTGCCCGTGCCGGCACCTTCCGCTACGGCGGCGCCTATGGCAGCGGCATCGCCTGCGGCAGCCGCACCGGCACCCGTCGCAGCGAGCTACGCCGGCGGTGCCGATACCGAGTGCGACCTCGTCGTGCTCGGCGCCGGCCCGGGCGGCTATTCGGCGGCGTTTCGCGCCGCCGATCTCGGCATGAAGGTGGTGCTGATAGAGCGCTTTGCCACGCTCGGCGGCGTGTGCCTGAACGTCGGCTGCATTCCGTCGAAGGCGCTGCTGCACGTGGCCGCGGTGATGGACGAGGTCAAGCACTTCGAGGCGCTCGGCGTCACCTTCGCGCCGCCCGCCGTGGACCTGGCCAAGCTCCGAACGCACAAGGAAAAGGTCATCGGGAAGCTGACCGGCGGCCTGGCCGCGATGGCGAAGATGCGCAAGGTCACGGTGGTGCAGGGCACGGGCGAGTTCATCGACCCGTTCCATATCAAGGTGGCGATGGCCAAGGGCGGTGAGCAAACCGTCAACTTCAAGCAGGCCATCATCGCCGCTGGCTCCGAAGCGGTGAAGCTGCCCTTCCTGCCGAAGGACGACCCGCGCATCATGACGAGCACAGGCGCGCTGGAATTGCGCCAGAGCCCGAAGCGCATGCTCATCATCGGCGGCGGCATCATCGGCCTGGAGATGGGCACGGTGTACTCGACACTCGGCGCACGGCTCGACGTGGTCGAGATGCTCGACGGCCTGATGCAGGGTGCCGACCGCGACCTCGTCAAGGTCTGGCAGAAGATGAACGCGCCGCGTTTCGACAAGCTGATGCTCAAGACCAGGACGGTCGGTGCCGAGGCCACGGCCGAGGGCATCAAGGTTCAGTTCGAAGGCCTCGACGGCACCAAGAGCGAAGGCCTCTACGACCTGGTGCTGCAGGCCGTGGGCCGCACGCCCAACGGCAAGAAGATCGGCGCCGAGAAGGCGGGCGTGATCGTCGGCGAACGGGGCTTCATTCCGGTCGACATCCAGATGCGGACCAACGTTGCGCACATCTTCGCCATTGGCGACATCGTCGGTCAGCCGATG
>Ga0209724_1001051_pt1 | contig 25798 bp, 25 predicted proteins | sample grotaG_FD_184143 | JGI IMG/M metagenome (GOLD analysis project Ga0209724, IMG submission 184143) | Glacier valley bacterial and archeal communities from Borup Fiord, Nunavut, Canada, to study Microbial Dark Matter (Phase II) -... | ecosystem: Environmental > Aquatic > Freshwater > Ice > Glacier ...
CGAGGCAGCGGCCATCGACGACGGGCATCTTGACCCCCGCCAGTGCCGCCAGCGTCGGCGCGATGTCGGTGGTCTCGACCGGCAGCGGCTGCTCGAAGCCATTGGCACCCGGCCACCAGAACAGCAGCGGCACGCGCCGGTCGTAGTTCCACACGGTGCCGTGCCCGGCGACGGTATCGCCCTCGTTGAGCGGTGCGCCGAACGTCGCATAGGGCACGAACGCCACCTGGATATCGCCGCTGCGGACTGCATCGGTGCTCAGCGCGAACCGCTCGGCGATCGTCATCTCGTCGGCGGGCTTGCCCTTGGGCGGCATCGACGCGAGCACATCGGCGCGTGCAAAGGCGGCATAGACTTCGGGGCGGGCGCGCAGGGCGGCGAGCGTTGCGGCCTCGATCTCGGCACGGCGCTCGGGCGGTCCGGCGATGACGATCTGCTCGCCGCCGCCGGTCAACGGCTCGAAATCGAGGTTGAGTTTGGCGCGCACGGCGGCCGACACCTCGGCACCGATCTTGTCGGGGCTGATCCGCAGCGCGGGCACGCCGCGTTCCGCCGTGCGTTCGGCGGCATCGACCGAGCCATGATCGGCGGTCAGCGCGACCATGACGGGCACATGCAGCGCCTCGACCCGGGCGAGGAAGCTGCCGAGGGCGGCGTCGACTTCCATCAGGTGCTGGCACATTTCCGGCCCCTGGCTGCCGTAGCGGTGGCCGACATAGTCGGTCGCCGACAGGCTGATCGCGAGCACGTCGGGCGCGGCACCACGGCCAAGCTTCGCGCGGTCCATCAATTGCGTCGCAAGGTCGAGCGTCACGCGGTCCATCGCGGGGGAGGCGCGGAAGCGCTTTTTGAAGTCGGGCGTGCCGAAGTCGATATAATGCGGCACCGGCGACCAGCCCGCGGGCGGCACGCGGTGGTCGATCGTCACGCCGCCGAAGCGGTCGGGTTCGACTGCGGCGGCACAGCGCGCGTCGAGCTTGCGCCAGCCCGGCGCGCCCGATTTTTTCCAGCTGGCGAAGAATGCCTTGTTGAACGCCGCGACGGGTTCGAGCCGGTCGAGGTCGCTGGTGCCCTTGGGGACATAGGTGGTGAAGCCGTTTTCATCGTCCCACCAGAACACGCCGTCGGGGTCGTGCCCGGCCATGGTGATCGCGCCGCGGTCCTTCGCCGACACGGCATAGGTGCGTGAACCGGGGTTCGCGGCCTTCAGCCACTCGCCGAACGTCGTCACCTTCAGGTTGGCGGGGCCGCGCGGCTGGCCGTCGCGCTGCGGAATACGCCCGGCGGGATCGAACACGCAATAGGCGCTTTTCTTGGTATCGCGGTCATACCAGCTGTTCGCGACGATGCCGGTGGCGGACGGATGGCGGCCGGTCAGCAGCGTCGAATGGCCGGGGCAGGTCTCGGTCGCGGCATGGCTTTGATAGGCATTGGCAAACACCACGCCCGAGCCGAGCCGCTTCAGCCCGCCCGAAAAGCGGTCGCGATACTGCGCGTACAGCGCGGCGCTGAACTGATCCATCGCGATGACGACATATAATTTGGGCGCGACCGGCGGCGGGGCCGCTGTTACGGGAGCTGCCGCGACCAGCGCCAGCATGGTTGTCATCAGCCTGTGTAAACGCATCGTCGCAGCCCCCGGGTTGTTCTGCCGTCGCTATGACATCAATGTGACGGTTGATAGTGCGCCCGATACCGCTAGGCTAGCCGCGACAAGGGAGACAGACACCATGCACAAATTGTTCGCCGCCGCATTGCTGGGGCTCGTTGCGACGACCGCGCAGGCCGAACTGATGGCGCCCGCACCGCCGGTGGTGGTGCGCGGCACGATCGACAGCGTCACCGGCAACGTGCTCGGCGTGACGTCGAAGACCGGCGAGAAGCTGACCGTCGTGCTCGCGCCCGATGCCAAGGTCGCGGCGCTGTCGGTGGTCGGCATCGATGCGATCCAGCCCGGCAGCTTCATCGGTACGGCGGCCAAGCCGCGCCACGGTGCCATGCTCGAGGCGGTCGAAGTCCATGTCTTTCCGCCGAGCATGCGCGGCCTGGGCGAGGGGCACCGCGCGTGGGATCTGGGCAAGAACAGCTCGATGACCAACGGCGACGTCGGCAGCGTCAAAGGCTCGCGCGGCCGGACGATCATGGTCAACTACAAGGGCGGCCAGCAGCAGGTCTACGTCCCCAAATCGGTGCCGATCGTGGCGTTCGCCGATGGCACGCTGGCGCAGCTGGTGCCTGGCGCGCATCTGTTCGCGTTCACCAAGAAATTGCCCGACGGGCGGCTGGCGACCAATCAGGTCGCGGTCGGGGTCAACGGCGTCGTGCCGCCGATGTGAGTCAGGCGGTGGTGCCGGCGCGGCCGTAGACATCCTCGAACCGAACGATGTCGTCCTCGCCCAGATAGCCGCCGCACTGCACCTCGATCAGCTGCAACGGCAGCTTGCCGGGGTTTTCGAGCCGGTGCGCCGCCCCGATGGGGATGTGCACCGACTCGTTTTCGTGGACCAGCCTGACCAGCGTATCGATCGTGACGCGCGCCGTGCCCGCGACGACGATCCAGTGTTCGGCGCGGTGGTGATGCATCTGCAGCGACAGGATGCCACCGGGCTTGACCACGATGCGCTTGGTTTGGAACCCCGGCCCGACATCGGTGGTCTGATAGGTGCCCCACGGCCGGTGGACGACCGGCGCGCTGTCGGCGCTGACATGCCCCGCCGCGCGCAGGTCGTCTACGATGCCCTTGACGTCCTGCGCCCGGGCACGCGGCACGATCAGTACGGCATCGCGGGTCGAAACGACGATCAGGTCATCGATGCCGACGGCGGCGATCATCGGGCCGTCCTCGACGCGCAACAGGCTGTTGCGGCTGTCGACCGTGACGACATCGCCGGTGGTGGCGTTACCGTTCGCGTCCTGCGCGCTGATCGCCCATAGCGCGTCCCACGACCCGACGTCGGACCAGCCGAAATCGACCGGGACGACGGCGGCCGCATCGCTCGGCTCCATCACCGCATAGTCGATCGACGTGCTGCGGCAGCCCAGGAACGCTGCATTGTCGGGGCGCTCGAAGCTGCCGTCGGTGGCGGCCGCCGCCATCGCGCTGTCGATCGCGGCGGCAATATCGGGCGCGTGCAGCGCGAGCGCGTCCAGATAGGCGCGCGCTGTGAACAGGAAGATGCCGCTGTTCCAATAGTGCCGCCCGCCGTCGACATAGGCCTGTGCGGTCGCAAGGTCGGGCTTTTCGACGAAGCGTGCCACCGCCTGCACACCCGGCGCGTCAGCCAGCGCCGCGCCCGCCTCGATATAGCCAAAGCCGGTTTCGGGCGTCGCGGCGCGGATGCCGAACGTCACCAGCCGCCCGGCGAGGGCTGCGGCGCGCGCCGTGGCGACGGCGGTGTGAAAGGCGTGCGTATCGGCGATGACATGGTCCGACGGCATCACCAGCAGCAGCGTTTCGGGCGGCACGACATGCGCGGCGAGCGCGATCGCGGCGGCGGTGTTGCGCCCGGCCGGCTCGAGCAGGATCGCACGCGGCGCACAACCGGCGGCGCGCAGCTGGTCGGCGATCATGAAGCGGTGCGCTTCGCCGCCGACCACGATCGGCGCGCCAAAGCCCGGTGCGCCCGCCACGCGCAGCGCGGTGGCCTGCAGCATCGACTGCGCCGCCGCGACAGGGAGCAGCTGCTTGGGGTGCAGCGCGCGCGACAGCGGCCACAGCCGCGTTCCGGCCCCTCCCGAGAGGATGACCGGGCAGATTTCGGACGCCAAACCGCTATCGGACATTATCGGCCTGCGCCTTTATGGTCGAACCTGCGCGCTCCTTCGCGCGGTCCGGGCGGCGCGTCAAACCGAATTCATCCCTGCGCGTCAGAGCCCGGTGCCGCGCTTGCGCGTCCGCGCCTCGTGGCGGCGTCCGTAGCGCACCGCGCCCAGCGCCAGCGCCGCCACGCTGGCGCTCGCCACCGTCAGCGCGAAGATGTTGGCAGATAGAAACTGTTGCAGATCGTTGACCATAACCGATACTCCAACCGCCTCCCCACACCGGCATTGCCGGCAGGTTTTTGTTAAGTACGATCGATAGGAGCTGACGATGAACTTTTTGCGTAAATCCATGGCCATCGGCGCGGTGTTTGCGTTGGGCGGTGCCTGCGGTGCGACGGCGCAGGCGACGACGCAGATCACCACGGTTCGCGCCGGCACCGGCGCTGCGGTGACCACGCCGGGGCAGCGGTTGACGGTGCATTACACCGGCTGGCTGTACCTCGACGGGGTCAAGGGCAAGAAGTTCGATTCGTCGCGCGACCGCGGCATGCCGTTCAGCTTCACCTATGGCGCGGGCGAAGTCATCGGCGGCTGGGACGACGGCGTCACGGGCATGAAGGTCGGCGAGCGCCGTACGCTCGTCATCCCGCCCGACCGCGGCTACGGCGAGCGCGGCGCGGGCGGCGACATTCCGCCCAACGCCACGCTGATCTTCGACGTCGAGCTGCTCAAGGTCGAGTAGCTCAGAAGAACGCCTGCAACCCCGTCTGCGCGCGCCCGAGGATCAGCGCGTGGACGTCGTGCGTGCCCTCATAGGTGTTGACCGCCTCGAGGTTCATGACATGGCGGATCACGCCATATTCGTCCGAAATGCCGTTGCCGCCGTGCATGTCGCGCGCCAAACGCGCGATATCGAGCGCCTTGCCGCAGTTGTTGCGCTTGATCAGGCTGATCGCCTCGGGGGCCAGCCGGTGCGCGTCGAGCAGCCGCCCGGCGGTCAGCGCGGCGTTCAACCCCAGCGTGATCTCGGTCTGCATGTCGGCGAGCTTCTTCTGCACCAGTTGCGTCTGCGCCAGCGGGCGGCCGAACTGCTTGCGGTCGAGCGTATACTGCCGCGCCGCGTGCCAACAGAATTCCGCCGCGCCCATCGCGCCCCATGCGATGCCGTAGCGCGCATTGTTGAGGCAGCCGAACGGGCCCGCGAGCCCCTTGACGCCGGGCAGCAGCCGGTCGGCGGGAATATGCACATCGGCGAGCACGATCTCGCCGGTGACCCCGGCGCGCAGGGCGAACTTGCCCTCGATCTTGGGGGTCGACAGCCCGGCATCGCCGCGCTCGATGATGAAGCCGCGGATGACCTCGTCGAGCTTCGCCCACACCACGAACACGTCGGCGACGGGCGAATTGGTGATCCACATCTTCGCGCCGTTGAGCACGAAGCCGTCGGCGGTGGCGACCGCGCGGGTGGTCATGCTGCCGGGGTCCGATCCGGCATCGGGCTCGGTCAGCCCGAACGCGCCGATCAGGTCGCCGCTCGCCAGCCCGGGGAGATACTGCTGCCGCTGCGCTTCGGTGCCATAGGCGTGGATCGGGTACATCACGAGGCTCGACTGCACCGACATCGCCGAGCGATACGCCGAGTCGGCACGCTCGATCTCGCGCGCGATCAGCCCATAGGCGACATAGCTCACGCCGGGGCAGCCATAGCCCTCGATCGTCGGGCCGAGCAGGCCGTAGCGGCCGAACTTCTTCATGAGGTCGGGATCGAACTTCTCGTGCCGGTTCGCCTCGCGCACGGCGGGCATCAGATGCTTGTCGGCAAAGGCGCGCGCCGAATCGCGGATCATCCGCTCCTCGTCGGTCAGCAGGCTATCGAGCAGCAGCGGATCCTGCCAGTCGAACGTGGGCCAGCGCGGCGCGGTGGGGGAATCGATCTTGGTTTGAATGTTCATGGCGACGGCCCTTAGCAGACAGCAGGGCACAGCTTAACGGCTTATGATGCCGCTGTCATGCGGTGGGGCAAAGTGCCCGGGGCGCGAGACAGCCGACGCGTGCGCGGCCCATGCTGCGCCACCGGCTGGCGATTTTTTTGCCCGTGAACGGGTCCAAGATTGGCGCAGCGCGTTGCAACTTCGATATCCGAAGGAGCGACAATCATGGCATCGACCAAGAAAACCGGCGCGCGGGACGCCACCGGCCGGAAGGCCAAGCCGCACTCGAAATCCACTCTGCCTGCCGCTGACTTTCTGGTCGGCGACGGCGGCGAATTGCATCAGGTCGCGACTCCCGGTCAGCCGGTTTTGACCACCAACCACGGCATGCCGATTGGCGACGATCACAACAGCCTGAAGGCCGGCCCGCGCGGCCCGACGCTGCTCGAGGATTTCATCCTCCGCGAAAAGATCTTCCATTTCGATCATGAGCGCATCCCCGAGCGGGTGGTCCACGCCCGGGGGCTGGCGGCGCACGGCTATTTCGAGCTGACCGACAGCCTTGCGGACTATACGACGGCCAAGGTGCTGACCGAGGTCGGCGAACGCACCCCGGTATTCACCCGCTTCTCGACCGTTGCCGGTAACAAGGGGTCCGCCGATGTCGCCCGCGACGTGCGCGGCTTCGCGGTCAAATTCTATACCAAGCAGGGCAACTGGGACATCGTCGGCAACAACATCCCGGTGTTCTTCATCCAGGATGCGATCAAGTTTCCCGACCTGATCCATGCGGTGAAGGAGGAGCCCGACCGGGGCTTCCCGCAGGCGCAGTCGGCGCATGACACCTTTTGGGACTGGATCGCCTGCACGCCCGAGGCGATGCACATGGTGATGTGGCAGATGTCCGACCGCACCATCCCGCGCTCGGTGCGGATGATGGAGGGGTTCGGCGTCCACAGCTTTCGCCTGATCAACGCCGCGGGCCAGTCGACCTTTGTCAAATTCCACTGGCGGCCCGAACTCGGCAGCCAGTCGGTCGTCTGGGACGAGGCGCTCAAGTTGAACGGTGCCGACCCCGACTATCATCGGCGCGACCTGTATAACGCGATTGCCGACGGCGAGCATCCGGCGTGGACGCTGGCGGTGCAGCTGTTCACCGAGGAACAGGCGCTCGAATTCGACTTCGATCATCTCGATTCGACCAAGCTGATCCCCGAGGAGGTCGTGCCGCTGCGGCCGATCGGCCGGATGGTGCTCGACCGCAATCCCGCCAACGTCCATGCCGAGACCGAGCAGGTCGCCTATTGTACCCAGAACATCGTGCCCGGCATCGATTTCTCGGACGATCCGCTGCTGCACGGCCGTAACTTCTCGTATCTCGATACGCAGCTGAGCCGCCTCGGCTCGACCAATTTCAACCAGATCCCGATCAACGCGCCGAAATGCCCGTTCGCGAACATGCAGCGCGACGGTCACATGCAGACGCTGCCGCAGGGCACCCGCGTAGCTTATACGCCCAGCCTGATCGACCCGTCCGGGCCGCGCGAGGATCCGGTCGACGGCTTCCGCTCGTTTCCGGCAGCGGTCGATGGTGCCAAGGCGCGGGTCCGCTCGGCGACGTTTGCCGACCATTACAGCCAGGCGCGGCAGTTCTTCATGAGCCAGACCGAGCCGGAGCAGGACCACATCGTTGCGGCGCTGACGTTTGAGCTGAGCAAGGTCGAGCTGCCGATCATCCGCGCGACCATGCTCGGGCATCTGGTGCGCATCGACGAAGCGCTCGGCGAGCGCGTTGCCGCCGGCCTTGGCCATGATCAGCCGATCACGCCCGCCGCGACCGCCATCCCGGCGCGAACCGACCTTGCCGCGAGCCCGCCGCTCAGCATTCTCGCCAAGGCCGCGCCGACCCTGCGTGGACGGCTGATCGGCGTCCTGGTGACCGATGGTGCCGCGAGCGCCACCGTCGGCGCGCTGATCAAGGCCGCGAAAGCAGCCGGCGCATCGATCAAATTCGTTTGCCCCCGCGTCGGCGGCGTGATGCTCGACGACGGCAGGCGTCTCGCTGCCGATTTCCAGCTGGCGGGTGGGCCGTCGGTATTGTTCGACGCGGTTGCCGTGGTCGCATCGGCAGACGGTGTGACGGCGCTGCTCGGCGAGGCAGCGGCAGTGGGCTGGGTGCACGACGCGTTCGCGCATCTGAAGGTGATCGGCGCAACGGCCGACGCACAGCCGCTGCTCGATGCGGCGGGCGTGATCGCCGACGACGGCGTCCTGCCGCTGACGGGGGCCAAGGATGCTGCAACCTATGCCTCGCGGGCCGGAGCCGGCCGAATCTGGGCGCGCGAGCCGAGTGTCAGGACCGTGTATTGATGGTCCGCGCCCAGTCACGACGGCGCTGACGGCGTGAGGCTGGCTCCTGCGTTGGAGCTTTGCCTTGAAAAGCGAACCCCACCCCGGCGTCGATGGTTTTTATCTACTGAAGCTGAAAGCAGACTGACCGCTCCTACCCCATCTAAATATCAACCCCGCGCGCCCACCCGCGCCTCGATCGCGTCCCAGATCAGTCCCGGCGTATCGGTCCCGTTGAACCGGTCGATCGCGACGATGCCGGTGGGCGACGTGACGTTGATCTCGGTCAGATACCCGCCGATGACGTCGATGCCGACAAAGATCAGCCCGCGGCGCGCCAGCTCCGGCCCGATCGCGGCGCAGATCATCTGTTCGCGCGGGCTGAGCTCGGTCGCATAGGCCGACCCTCCGGCGGCGAGGTTCGAGCGGATTTCGCCCGCCTTTGGCAACCGGTTGATCGCGCCGGTGGCGACGCCGTCGACCAGCACGATGCGCTTGTCGCCGGCGCTGACATCGGGGAGGAACTTCTGCACCATGAACGGCTCGCGCCAGACATGGCCGAACATCTCGATCAGCGCGGGCAGGTTGGCGTCCGCCTTGCCGATATGGAACACCGCCGTGCCGGCGTTGCCGTACAGCGGCTTGACGACGATCTCGCCGTGGCGCTCGCGGAACGCCATCGCCTCGTCCAGCCGCCGCGTCACCATGGTGGGCGGCATCAGCTCGGGGTAATCGAGCACGAACAGCTTTTCGGGCGCGTTGCGGACGCTCGCGGGGTCGTTGACCACCAGCGTCTCGTGCGCAACGCGTTCGAGCAGGTGCGTCGCGGTGATGTACGCCATGTCGAACGGCGGGTCCTGCCGCATCAGCACGACATCGGTGTCGCCGCCGATGTCGAGCATCGCGGTGTCGTCGGTCCAGTGGAAATGCGCGCCCGCCTCGCGCTTTACCGTTAATGGACGCGCGCGCGCCCGGACGCGCCCGCTGTCATAGGTCAGGTCGGTGCTGAGGTAATGCCACAGCCGGTGGCCGCGCGCCTGCGCGGCGAGCATCAGCGCAAAGGTCGAATCGCCCCCGATGTTGACGGTTTCGATAGGGTCCATCTGGACCGCGACGCGGAGCGACATGGGCGGGGGCTTTCGGTGAAGGCGCGCGCGGGTTGAAGCACCGGGCGCGCCGCTACGCAAGCCTAGCTGTTGCTGCGGGCCAGCGCCTCAAGCGCGGCGCGGATGCGGGCGCGCACGGTGGCATCGCGCGTCGTCTCGAGCATCGCGCCGAGCGACGCGCGCGCCGCGCCGACGCGGCCAAGCAGCTGTTCGAGCCGCGCGCGTTCCCACCACAGCCCGGTGAACCCCGGCGCGATCAGCGTCATGCGCTCGTGCAGCGTCAGCGCGCGCGCGACATCGCCGCCGCGCCGCGCCCGCGTCGCCTGGTTCGCGACCAGCCGTACCAGCACCGCGCGATTGCTCAGCGGCAGCAGATGTTCGGGCTCGATCATCGCCTGCGAACCGAGCGTGCGCGCCAGCACCGCCTGCAACCCGTCGGGGCCGAGCAGCCGCCCGCCGTCGAACGCGTCGATTAGCAGCAGCGTCGGCTCGGTGCCGACGCGGACCAGCACATGGCCGGGGATGCCGAGCGGATCGGCGTTCCAGCCAACGCGCCGCGCGACCGCGACGTACAGGATCGACAGCGTCACCGGCAGCCCGCGGCGGCGTTCGAACAGCGCGATGAAATCGGCGTTGGCGGGGTTGTCGTAATCGGCGCTGTCGCCGCTCATCCCTTCCGCCTGCGCGATCAGCTCGGTCAGCGCGAGCGCGCGGGCACGCGGGTCGGCAATCCCGGCGGCGTCGCGCTGCAGCCGCAGCACCAGCCCCGTCAGCCGCGCGCGGACGGTATCGAGATCGATATCGGCATGGTCGGGCGCGGCGAGCAGCAGTGCCGCTTCGGCGAGATCGATCGTCTCGTCGTCGAGCAGTCCGATCCGTTCGAGTTCGTCGGCCATGCTCACCCTCCTCGCCAGACACCGCGATAATGCCGCGGCCAGTGCCCGCGCACGATCAGCACCGCGTCGATCCGGACCGTCGTGCACCCGCGTCCATACCGGTCCGTCAGCGCGTTCGCCGCGCGTGCCACGCGGGCGAGCGCAGCAGGATGCAGCGCCGCAAGCGCATTGTCGAGCCGGTCACGCGCCTTGACCTCGATAAAAGCCAGCGTGCCGCCGCGCCGCGCCACCAGATCGATCTCGCCGACATGCGTCCGCACGCGCCGTCCGACGATGCGGTAGCCGTGGAAACGCAGCCACCATGCGGCAATCGTCTCGGCACGCCGCCCGCGGCGTTCGGCGGCGAGTCGCGCTTCAGTCGCCATCGCGCAACGCCAGCGCGCGCGCGTACACCGCCTTGCGCGGCAAATTGAGCCCAGCCGCGACATCGGCGACCGCCTCCTTCAACGGGCGGCCGAGCATGGCGCGCGCCAGCGCAGCGTCCAGCGTTTCCGCGCTTGCAGCAGGCGTCACTGTTGGCGGCCCGACGATGATGACCACCTCGCCGCGCGGCGGTGCCAGCGCATAGCGCGCCGCGAGCGTTGCGAGGTCGCCGTCGACGGTCTCCTCGAACTTTTTGGTAATTTCGCGCGCCACCGCCGCCGGACGCGGGCCGAGGCGCGCGCTCAGCGCCGCGAGCGTCGTCGCCGTCCGCCCCGCCGATTCGTAGAACACCAGCGTTGCGCGCAGCGCCGCAAACTCGTCGATCGCCGCGTCGCGCGCGCCTGCCTTCACCGGCAGGAACCCGGCGAACAGAAACCGGTCGGTCGGCAGCCCGGCGAGCGTCAGCGCCGCGACCGCCGCGCACGGCCCGGGCACGGTGACGATATTGCACCCCGCCGCGCGCGCATCGCGCACCAGTTTATAGCCGGGGTCGGAAATCAGCGGCGTCCCGGCATCGGACACCAATGCAACCACCTCGTTGCGAATGCGTTCCAGCAGCATGGGTCGGACCGCGTCGGCATTATGGTCATGATAGGCCTGCATCGGGACATGGACGCCGATATGCGCGAGCAACCGCGCGGTGACGCGCGTGTCCTCGGCCGCGATCAGCGCCGCCTGCGCGAGGATGCGCGCAGCGCGCGGGCTCAGATCGCCAAGATTGCCGATCGGGGTCGCGACGATGTAAAGCCCCGGCGGTTCGAGGCGTGGATCTGGGTCGAGGGATTGCAACATATGGCTATCATGGGCTGTCGTGCGCGCGCCGTGCAACCGCTGTTTGGCCGCATCGCGCGGGCGGGCGCGGTCGCCTCGCTCGTCGTGATGGCGGCATGTTCGAACCGCAGCGTGCCCCGCCCCGTGACCGCCGCGCCGCCGCCGCCGGTGGTGATCGCGCCGTCGAAGCCGGTCGCGCCGCCGCAGGCCGCGCAGAACCGCGTCGCGCTGCTGGTGCCGCTGACCGGCTCGAACGCCGCCGTCGGGCAGTCGATCGCCAACGCCGCGAACATGGCGCTGCTCGATGTCGGCGACAGCCGCATCAACCTGCGCATCTATGACACCGCCTCGGCCGGAGCGGCAGCGGCGGCGACGAAGGCGACCGGCGAGGGCGCGCGGCTGATCCTCGGGCCGCTGCTTGCCGCCGATGTACGCGCGGTGCAGGGCGTCGCGGGCGACATTCCTGTGGTCAGCTTTTCGAATGATGCGGCGCTGGCGGGCGACGATACCTTTGTGATGGGGTTCCAGCCGGGCCAGTCGATCGCGCGCGTCGTCGGCTATGCGCGCAGCCGCGGTATCGAACGCTTTGCCGCGCTCGTGCCCGCCGGCGTCTACGGCCAGCGTGCCGCCACCGCATTCGTCCGCGCCGTCGAGGCGAACGGCGGCAAGGCGGTCGCGGTCACCACCTATACGCGTGAGCCGACCAAGCTGCTGGCCGCCGTCCGCACCGTCACCGCGTTCGATGCGCGCAAGGCCGCCGCCGGGCGCAGCGCCTCGCTCCGCCCCGATGGCAGCGTCGTCGCGCTCGCCGCCAAGCTGCCGCCGGTCGGTTTCCAGGCGCTGCTGATTGCCGATTCGGGCGCGGTCGCGTCTGCTGTGGTCCCGGCGCTGGTGCAGTTCGGCGTGCCGGTGGGCAGCGTCCAGCTGCTCGGCACCGAGCTGTGGAACAACGAACCCGCGATCCGCACCGCGCGCGGGTTGCACGGCGCGCTGTTCGCCAGCGTCGCCGACGAAAAGTTCGGGCAATTGGCAGGGCGGTATCGCGGCAAATACGGCAGCACGCCGTCGCGGCTGGCAAGCCTTGGCTATGATGCGGTGCTGCTGGTCAACAGCGTCGCCGGGCGCTGGCCGCTGGGCCAGCCGTTCCCGCGCGCGCTGCTGACCGCGCCCGACGGCTATTCGGGCATCGACGGTGTGTTCCGCTTCGGTACCGGCGGCGTCGCCGAACGCGGCCTCGAAGTGCAGCAGGTCGGCACCGGCACCGTCGCGCCAGCCCCGCGCAGCTTTCGCGCGGCCAACTAAACCTTAGCTCAGCGCCGCGAGCACGGCGTTGAGCAGCGGGCGTCCGGCGGGCGTCAGCCGCAGGCCGCGCGTATCTGCTTCGATCAGGCCGAGCTCGGTCATCCGCGCCAGCCCGCGCCGGTCGATGCTGGCGTCGAGCGCCTGCCCGGTGCGCGCCGCGAACACCGCCGCGTCGATGCCGCCCGTTAGCCGCAGCCCCATCAACAGCGCCTCGCCGGCACGTTCGGGCGGCGGCAGGACGCGCGTTTCGACCATGCCATGGCCGTGCGCGGCGACGGCGGCGGTCCAGTTTTCGGGCTTTTTGTGGCGCATCGTCGCCTCGCCAGCGCGCCGCCCATGCGCGCCGGGGCCAACCCCAATATAGTCGGCATAGGTCCAGTAGGCGGTGTTGTGGCGGCTTTCGGCCCCGGCGCGCGCGTGGTTCGAAACCTCATAGGCCGGGCGTCCGGCAGCGGCAGTCATCGCGGCGGTCAGCTCGAACAGGTCGGCCGAGGTGTCCTCGGGCGGCAGCACCAGCGTGCCGCGCGCATGGTCGGTGGCAAAGCGCGTGCCGGGCTCGATCGTCAGCTGGTACAGCGACAGATGCTCGGTGCCGAAGCTCAACGCGCGCGTCAGTTCGGCCTCCCACGCCGCGCACGTCTGGCCGGGGCGATCATAGATCAGGTCGAGGCTGGCGCGGGCAAAATGCGTTTGCGCCACATCGAGCGCTGCCAACCCTTCGGCAAGGCTGTGCGGGCGGCCGAGCGCGGCCAGCGCGGCATCGTCGAGTGCCTGCATGCCGACCGAAACGCGGTTGACCCCGGCGGCGGCGAACCCGGCAAAACGCGCCGCCTCGACGCTCGACGGATTGGCCTCGAGCGTGATTTCCACGTCTGCATTGACCCGCCAGTGTGCTGCCACCGCGTCAATGATCGCCGCCACCGTCGCCGGGTCCATCAACGACGGCGTCCCGCCTCCGAAAAAGATGCTGCCGACGGTGCGCCCCGGGGTCAGCGCCGCTTCATGCGCCAGCTCGGCAAGCAATGCTGTGCGGTACGCGCCCTCGTCGATCACCGCGCGGACATGGCTGTTGAAGTCGCAATAGGGACATTTCGAGACGCAGAACGGCCAGTGGATATAGACCGCGAGGGGATCGCTCATCGCGCCGCGGCAGCGATGGCCTTGGCGTTGACGAGCACATTGTGGAACGACGCCACCGACCAGTGGCCACCATCCCGCACCATGACCTGCTCGAGGCGCGCATGGAACACCCCGTCGGTCGATTCGGCGCCCGGCGGGGCGGCAACGACATTGCTGACACTCGTTAGCGTCTCGACGATCGCAACGTCGGGTCGGACGAGGGCAATATGTTCGATCGCCTGGCTCATCGTGCTGCCCTTGTACATTGTCGCAAAGATGCGCGCGTGCTGCGCGACGAACGGCGCGCGGCCGACCGAGAACATGCCGACGACGTTGGTGAAGACAACATCGTCGGTAGTGTGGGCGGCGAAGGCGGTCGCGTCGCCGTGGTTCCACGCCGCCACTTCGTCGGCAAGAACCGCTTCGATCGCCGTCCGCACCTCGTTGGGAATCTGCATCGCTTTTGCCTCTGCCATGGTTGCCGTGGCCGTCATTGCCATGGCAATCGACACCAAGATAACACGGAGGTTAAAGGTTTTCACGGCCGCCTCCAATTCACCCGTTACTTTCCGAAGATAGCACATCTGCGGGCGGCGCGGGAAGGACAAGGCAGGCGGTGACGAGCTTGGCGAATGCCGCCGCTCGGTGGCTCATCGCATGTTTAACCGCAGGGTCGATCTCGGCGAACGTCTGGTCCATGCCGTCCGCCACGAACACCGGGTCATAGCCGAAGCCAAGGTCGCCGCGAGGTGGCCAGACCAGCGACCCCGCCACGCGCCCTTCGAATAGCGCGGTCGCGCCGTCGGGCCACGCCAGCGCCAGCGTGCAGACGAAATGCGCGGCGCGTGACACGCCCGGCCTTTGCGCCTCCAGCAGCGCCTCGACCTTGCCCATCGCAAGGCTCCAGTCGCGCCCCGTCGGCGTTTCAGCCCAGTCGGCGGTATAGACGCCAGGCGCACCGCCGAGCGCGTCGACGCACAGCCCGCTGTCGTCGGCGATCGCCACCAGCCCCGATCCGGCACACGCGGCGCGCGCCTTCAACAGCGCATTGCCGGCAAAGCTGTCCTCGGTCTCGACCGGCTCGGGCAGACCGAGATCGCCGGCCGCGACGACATCCATCCCGTACGGCCGCAGCAGCGCGCCGATCTCTCGCACCTTGCCCGGGTTGTGCGTCGCGAGCACGAGGCGGCCGGGGGTGAGCCTAGGCACGCCCCGTCGCCTTCAACTGCGCCGCGAAAATTTCCGCGCAGCCGATCCGTGCCAGTCGCAGCAGGCGGAGCAGGCCTTCCTCGTCATAAGGCGCGCCCTCGGCGGTTGCCTGCACCTCGACGATGGCGCCGCCCGAGACGAGGACGAAATTGGCGTCGGTCTGCGCGGCTGAATCCTCGATATAGTCGAGGTCGAGCACGGCGGTGTCCTGATGGAAGCCGCAGCTGACGGCGGCGACTTGGCGCGTCAGCGGATCGCGGGTCAGGTTGTTTTTCGCCATGATGCCGTCGACCGCGAGCCGCAGCGCCACCCACGCGCCGCTGATCGCCGCCGTCCGCGTGCCGCCATCGGCCTGCAGCACGTCGCAGTCGAGCGTGATCTGGCGCTCGCCGAGCAGCTTCAGGTCGGTGACGGCGCGCAACGACCGCCCGATCAGCCGCTGGATTTCCTGCGTGCGGCCCGACTGCTTGCCCTTGGCGGCCTCGCGCTGGCCGCGCGTATGCGTGGCGCGGGGTAGCATGCCATATTCGGCCGTCACCCAGCCCTCGCCCTTGCCGCGCAGCCACGGCGGCAGGCGATCCTCGACGCTGGCGGTGACGAGCACATGCGTCTGGCCGAACTTGACGAGGCACGAGCCTTCGGCGTGCGCGTTGAAGCCGGGGGTCATCTCGATGGTACGCATCTGATCGGGGGCGCGGCCGGAGGGGCGCATGGGCGTGGTCTTCCTGATGGTGGTTGGTGCGGTCCAGCCCTACACCCTGCCCCCCGTTGAGCGAAACCCCCGCACCGCTTACATAGCGTGACATGCAGCCGCTCTCGATCACCGAGCTCAACGACCGGGCGCGCGAGATTTTCCGCACCATCGTCGAATCCTATCTCGATACCGGCGTCCCGGTCGGGTCGCGGACGCTGTCGAAGCTCGGCGCGCTGGGGCTGTCGCCGGCGTCGATCCGCAACGTCATGCAGGATCTGGAGGAGCTCGGGCTGCTCGCCGCGCCGCACAGTTCGGCGGGACGCCTGCCGACCGAGCTTGGGCTGCGGCTGTTCGTCGACGGCATGATGCAGCTCGGCGAACCGAGCGAGGCCGACCGCAGCGCGATCGACGCGCAGATGCAGGGGCCGCACGGGCCGTCGTCGATGGAGGACATCCTCGGGCGCACCTCGGCAATGCTTTCGGGGTTGAGCGCGTGCGCGGGCATCGTGCTGGTGCCGAAGGCCGAAACCGTGCTGCGGCAGGTCAGCTTCGTACCGCTGTCGCCGGCGAAGGCGCTGGCGATCCTGGTGGGCGGCGACGGCTCGGTCGAAAACCGCGTCATCGACCTGCCGCCGGGGCTGCCGCCGGTGGCGCTGATCGAGGCGGCGAATTACATCAACACGCGGCTCGGTGGCCTGACGCTCGCCGACGCCGCGACCCGGCTGCGCACCGAAATCACCGAGGAACGCGCCGCGCTGGACACGTTGACGCACGCGCTGGTGGAGGCGGGGCTGGCGTCATGGACGTCCGACGGCGCGGCGCGCCCGATCCTGATCGTGCGCGGGTCGGCGCAGCTGCTGGCGGGCGATGCGACCGATCTCGACCGCGTCCGCCTGCTGCTCGACGACCTCGAGGGCAAGGAGGAGCTGGTGCGGCTGCTCGACCTCGCGCGCGGGTCCGACGCGTGCAAGATTTTCATCGGTGCGGAGAACAAGCTGTTCTCGCTGAGCGGTTCGAGCGTTATAGCCGCGCCGTATCGCGGTGGCAGCGGGCGCGTCGTCGGCGTTGTCGGCGTCATCGGCCCGACGCGGTTGAATTATGCGCGTGTCGTCCCGATGGTGGATTACACCGCACGAACATTGAGCAGGTTGATTTCATGAACGACGAAACAAACATCGATGACACCGCCGCGAGCGAGGCCGACACCGGCGCGCCCAGCTTCGAGGATCAGCTGAACGCTGCGAACGAGGAAATCGTCAGCCTGAAGGACCGCCTGTTGCGCGCGGCGGCGGAAACCGAGAACGTCCGGCGGCGGCTCGAGCGCGAAAAGACCGACGCCAGCACCTATGCGATGACGGGGTTCGCGCGCGATCTGCTCGGCGTCGCCGACAATCTGCGGCGCGCGGTTGCGGCGATCCCTGCCGACACAGCGTTCGAGGCGGTCAAGAACGGCATCGAGGCGACCGAGCGCGAGTTGCTGTCGGTGCTGTCGCGCCACGGCATCACGCGCGTCGAAACCGAAGGCCAGCGCCTCGACCCCAATCGCCATCAGGCGATGATCGAAGTCGAATCGGACGCGCACGAACCCGGCCATATCGTCCAGGAGCTGCAGGCCGGCTATGTCATCAAGGACCGGCTGCTGCGCCCGTCGCTGGTCAGCGTGGCAAAGGCAAAGGCGGACACGGCGTGACGAACGGCCAGACTGCGGCATAGCTCGCCGCCGCCGCGGGGGCAGCGCCGCCCTCGCTGAGCCGATACGCGTCCTCGACGATGCAGGCCTGCTGCTCGAGACCATAGGCGCCGAACCGCTTCCCGGGCTTCAGCGTATAGGCATAGCGCGGCAACGGGGGGCGCTGCAGCGGCAGCCGGATGCCGTGCTGATGCTGCCAGACATGGACGAGTTCGTGGACCAGCAGCGCGCGCAAGTCGAGCGCTTGCGGCGCCGCAAAGTCGCTGCGCCACAGCCCGCCATTGGGATGGAACCAGATGTGCCCATCGGGGGCCATGACGATCCATGCCGGCTGCAGTGCGAACCATTTGGCGTGGCGGACCGTCACCCGGTCGAAGTCGATCGCCGCGCCGAACACCCGCGTGGCGATCGCGCGCTCGCCCGGCGTCAACGGGCGTTCAGCGCCCGGCAGCGCGGGTCTCGGCGTCGATCCTGACGGCGGCGCCGCTGACGAACGTCAGCACCAGTGGCAACGTCGTGCCGGCGGGCTTCGCGTCGTACAGCATGACATGGCTGCCACCGGGCGCGAATGCGACGGCCTGGTGTGCGGGCACCGCGACCGATGCCATGCTGCCCATGTGCATCATGCCGTTCGCCATTGCCGATGTGTGCAGCTCGGCCCGCGACGCGCGCGGCGAGGTCACCGCAACCAGCCGGTCGTCGACAGCGCCGCCGCGCAGCGTGAAGTATCCTGCCGCCGGGCGTCCGGCGACCGGCGACAGCTGCACCCAAGCGCCCGTCACCTGCGGTGCGGTTGCGGTCGCGGCATCCGCCATCGCACCCGATACCGCCGCCGCCGCCAGCAGCAGCAGCGCCAGCGCGCACGCCAGCCGCCCGATCAGCTTTGAAACCATGTCCGACTCCCGCTCGTGAAGTGGGGAAATAGGAACTGTCCTGCCCGGAGTCTATGTGACACCGCGTCCGCCGCGGTCGCGATCGACGCTTGTAGCGGATTTTGACGCTCCCTATATGCGCCGTCAGCCGCAGTCATGGGCGCGTCGCTTTTCTTCGAGGGCGAGCCGTGGTTGCGTTTTTTAACACTCGCTTCGCATGAGGACAGACATGGCAAAAGTCATCGGGATCGATCTTGGCACCACCAACAGCTGCGTTGCCGTCATGGAGGGCAGTGCGCCCAAGGTGATCGAGAACGCCGAGGGCGCGCGCACGACCCCGAGCCAGGTCGCCTTTACCAAGGACAAGGAACGCCTTGTCGGCCAGCCGGCGAAGCGCCAGGCGGTCACCAATCCCGAAAATACCATTTTTGCGGTCAAGCGCCTGATCGGTCGCGGCTTCAACGATCCGATGACGCAGAAGGACATGGCGCTTGTCCCGTACAAGATCGTCAAGGGCCCCAATGGCGACGCGTGGGTCGGCGCGGGCGGCGAGGATTATTCGCCGTCGCAGATCAGCGCGTTCATCCTGCAGAAGATGAAGGAAACCGCCGAGGCGTATCTGGGCGAAACCGTCACGCAGGCGGTCATCACGGTGCCGGCCTATTTTAACGACGCGCAGCGCCAGGCGACCAAGGACGCAGGTAAGATCGCCGGCCTTGAAGTCCTGCGCATCATCAACGAGCCGACGGCGGCGGCGCTGGCATACGGCCTCGACAAGCAGGGTGCCAAGACGATCGCGGTCTATGACCTTGGCGGCGGCACTTTCGACGTGTCGGTGCTCGAGCTCGGCGACGGCGTGTTCGAAGTGAAATCGACCAGCGGCGATACTTTCCTCGGCGGTGAGGATTTCGACGCCAAGGTGGTCGAGTTCCTCGCCGAGGATTTCCGCAAGGCCGAAGGCATCGACCTGAAGAAGGACAAGCTGGCGCTGCAGCGCCTTAAGGAAGCGGCCGAAAAGGCGAAGATCGAGCTGAGCTCGAGCGCTTCGACCGAAGTCAACCTGCCGTTCATCACCGCTGACGCGACCGGCCCCAAGCACCTCGTCAAGACGGTGACCCGCACCGACCTTGAAAAGCTGGTGCTCGACCTGATCGAGCGCACCCGCAAGCCGTGCCTCGATGCGATCAGCGAAGCCGGCGTCAAGACGAGCGAGATCGACGAAGTCATTCTCGTCGGCGGTATGACGCGCATGCCGCGCGTCCGTGAATTCGTGAAGCAGCTGTTCGGCAAGGAGCCCAACACCAGCGTCAACCCCGATGAAGTCGTCGCGATGGGTGCCGCGATCCAGGCGGGCGTGCTGCAGGGCGACGTCAAGGATGTGCTGCTGCTCGACGTCACGCCGCTGTCGCTTGGTATCGAGACGCTGGGCGGTGTGTTCACGCGCATGATCGACCGCAACACCACGATCCCGACCAAGAAGTCGCAGACCTACTCGACCGCCGACGACAACCAGTCGGCCGTCACCATCCGCGTCTTCCAGGGCGAGCGCGAGATGGCTGCCGACAACAAGCTGCTCGGACAGTTCGATCTCGTCGGTATCCCGGCAGCACCACGCGGACTGCCGCAGATTGAGGTGACCTTCGACATCGATGCGAACGGCCTTGTCGCGGTCAACGCCAAGGACAAGGGCACCGGCAAGGAACAGCAGATCCGCATCCAGCCGTCGGGTGGCCTGTCGAAGGACGACATCGAGCAGATGGTCAAGGACGCCGAACGCTTTGCGTCGGAAGACAAGAAGCGTCGTGAAGTCGCCGAAGCCCGCAACCAAGCCGACAGCCTCGTGCATTCGACCGAGCGCCAGCTGACCGAGCATGGCGACAAGGTCTCGGCCGAAGTGAAGGCCGACATCGAAAAGGCGGTCACCGACCTGAAGGGCATCCTCGATGGCGGCGACGCCGAAGCGCTGACCGCCAAGACCGCAGCCCTCGCGACAGTCGCGATGAAGCTCGGCGAGGCGGTCTATGCGGCCGAAAGCGCACCGCAGCCCGAGGCGGCCGCGGCCAAGCACGACGACGTCGTCGATGCCGAATTCAGCGAAGTCGACGACGAGAAGAAGTAAGCGGCAAACTCCCCCTCCCTTCGAGGGAGGGGGTTGGGGGGTGGGGGTGCGCGACGCGGACGGCTGAGCGATGCGTCCCCACCCCCGACCCCTCCCAGCCATGGGAGGGGAGCAGGGAAGAAGAATGAGCCTCGACATCGATTATTACGAACTGCTCGAATGCGAGCGCGGTGCCGATGACGGCACGCTCAAGGCGTCGTACCGGCGGCTGGCGATGCAATGGCATCCCGACAAGAACCCCGGCGACCATGCCGCCGAGCAGCGTTTCAAGGCGATCAGCGAGGCGTATGACTGCCTGAAAGACCCGCAAAAGCGCGCCGCGTACGACCGCTACGGCAAGGCGGCGTTCCAGCAGGGCGGCGGGCGCGGCCCACAGCCGGACGACCTCGGCGGCATTTTCGAAGACATTTTCAGCCAGTTCATGGGCGGCGGGCGCGGGCGGCAACCGAACAACCGCGGTGCCGACCTGCGCTATGACCTCGAGATGAGCTTCGAGGAGGCCTATACCGGCAAGGCCGCCAACCTGACGATGGAAGTCTCCGTCACCTGTGCGCCGTGCAGCGGGGCTGGGACCAAGCCCGGCACCTCGGCCAAGGCCTGCGCGACCTGCGGCGGGCAGGGCAAGGTCGGCATGCGGCAGGGGCTGTTCATGGTCGAGCGCACCTGCGCGTCGTGCCAGGGCGTCGGCCGCGTTATCACCGACCCCTGCTCGACCTGCCGCGGCGCCGGGCGCGTCGAGCGTGAAAAGACACTCGAAGTCAAGGTTCCCGCCGGGGTCGACGACGGCACGCGTATCCGCGTCGCGAACGAGGGCGAGGCCGGCACGCGCGGCGGCCCGGCGGGCGACCTCTATATCTTCGTCCATCTGAAGGCGCACACGCTGTTCAAGCGCGACGGCACGACGCTGTTCGCCGAGGCACCGATCTCGGTCACCACGGCGGCGCTCGGCGGCGAGATCGAGGTGCCGTGCCTCGACAAGCGCGCCGCGATCATCAAGGTCCCGGCGGGCACGCAGACCGGCAAGCAGTTCCGCGTGCGCGGTCGCGGCATGCCCAGCCTTGCGTCGAACGGCATGAACCATGGCTTCGGCGACCTTGTCGTGCAGGTGGATGTCGAGACCCCGGTCAAGCTCACCCGGCGGCAGCGTGAACTGCTCGAGGAATTTCAGCTGATCGAGGCCGAGGAGGAGGGGCGCAACACCCCCGGCCAGACCGGCTTCTTTGCCAAGCTCAAGGATGTCTGGAGCGAACTGACGGACTAGCACGGTATCCGCGCAAGCGTTGACAACCGCGTCGGTCTCGCTTAGCACGCTCGCTCCGCACGGCACCCCATCGGGTACCGGGCACCTATTATTTCTGAACTTAAGGTTCCTAACGATGTTCGCAGTGGTGCGCACGGGCGGCAAGCAGTATCGGGTTGCCGCCGACGACAAGATCATCGTCGAGAAGCTCGACGGCGCGGCGGGCGATACCGTCACGCTCGAGACGCTGATGCTCGGCGATGGCGGCGCGCTCACCGCCGGTGGCGTTACCGCCGAAATCATCGCGCAGACGAAGGGTGACAAGGTCATCATCTTCAAGAAGCGCCGTCGTCACAATTATCGCCGCAAGAACGGTCACCGTCAGCAGTTGACGGTCCTCAAGATCGTCAGCGTCGGCTAAGCGAGAGTAAGGCAAGATGGCACATAAGAAAGCTGGCGGCTCCTCACGCAACGGTCGCGATTCGGCCGGGCGTCGCCTTGGCGTCAAGCTGTTCGGCGGCCAGAAGGCCACCGGCGGCAGCATCATCGTCCGCCAGCGCGGCACCCGCGTGTATCCGGGCCGTAACGTCGGCCTCGGCAAGGATCATACGCTGTTCGCATTGAGCGACGGCGTGGTGATGTTCCACGACGGCCGCCAGGGCCGCAAATATGTCAGCGTCGACGCGGTCAGCATCGCGGCCGAATAGACTGACGCAGTATTGATGCTACAGGAGGGGGTCGCTTTGGCGGCTCCCTTTTTCGTGCGCGGGGCACGATCGTTACGATCTGGAAACGATAATTCATCCATGATACGTCGCATTTCGATGCATATCCCGCGACTCGGCAAGCTTCCGACCGTGCTGCGCTATTCGATCGCGGCACTGATCGTCGTGGCTGTCTTCGGTATCGTGACGATCCTGCCCAAGGGGCAGCAATATCCATTCCTGCTGTTCTTCCCGACGATTTTGATCGTCGCGGTGATGCTCGATCATGGTTGCAGCGTTTTCGCGACGCTGTTCGCCGCGGTACTCGTGGCCGGCTATATGTTCGGCGCACAGGAGAACGCCCCGACGCATGACACGCGCGACCTGCTCTGGGTGGCGATTTTCGTCGCGAGCGGCCTTGCCATCGGGTCGGTCGTCGAGGCGATGCGCGAGGCGCTCGACGGGCTGTCGAAGGTCAACGCCGCGCTCGTCCATGCGCAGGCTGACCTCAAACAGCAGAGCATATTGTTCAATGCCGTGCTCGAGGGCACCCCCGATCCGATCTATGTCAAGGACACGAGCGGGTGCTTCGTCCATGTCAACACCGCGAGCGCGCGGCTGCTCGGCACCACGGTGGCAGCGGTGCAGGGACGTCCGGACCGCGATTTTCTCGAACCTGAATATGCCACCGCGATCGAGGCGACCGACCGCGCAGTGATGGTGTCGCGCAACAGCGAAGTCGTCGAAGAGCGCGTTGCGCTGCCCGGCGCGGCGAGCAAAGTGTTTCTGTCGACGAAATTCCCGTGGCTCGACGTGACCGGCGGCGTGCTCGGGCTGATCGGCATTTCGCGCGACATCACCGACCGCAAGGCCGCCGAGGAGGCGTTGCGCGCCGCCGATGATGCCAAGCAACTGCTGCTCTACGACATCAACCACCGCATCAAGAACCACCTGCAATCGGTCGCCGGGCTGATGGACATGGCGGCGCGGCGCGCGACGACGCTCGACGATGCGCAACTCGCGTTGACGGCGGCGGCAGGCCGCCTGACGGTGCTCGGGCAGGTCTATACCCGGCTGCAGCTGAGCACCGAAAGCTCGGTCGTCGATACCCACAGCTTCGTCGCCGAGTTGTGCGCGGGGCTGGCGGCAAGCCTCGTGGGCAGCCGGTCGATTTCAATCCGTTGCGATGCCGTCGCGGTGCCGCTCGAATCGGGCCGCGCGGTAACGCTTGGATTGTTCATCAACGAACTCGTGCAGAACGCGCTTAAATACGCCTTCCCAGGCGACCGGGCCGGAACGATTCGGGTGCGCCTGCGCGCCGAGGATCAGGTGCTCGTGCTGACTGTTGACGACGATGGGGTCGGCATCGATGCCGAAAACCCGCCGGCCGGGACCGGCACGGGGCAGCGGTTGCTGCGCGCAATGGCGGGTCAGCTTGGCGGCACGATCGAGATGGGCAGCGGGCCGGGCGCGCATTTCACGCTGCGCTTTGCCCAGACGGGCGACTGAGGCTGGCCAAAACCGGCGGTTTGCGCCACAGGGTCGGCCATGAAGTTTCTCGATCAAGCAAAAATCTACCTGCGCTCGGGCGCGGGCGGCGACGGGGCGGTATCGTTCCGCCGTGAAAAGTACGAGGAATTCGGCGGCCCCGACGGCGGCGACGGCGGTCGCGGCGGCAATATCATTTTCGAAAGCGTTGCCGGGCTCAACACGCTGATCGACTTTCGCTATTCGCAGCATTTCAAGGCCGGTCGTGGCCAGCACGGCATGGGCCGCGACCGCACCGGTGCGGGCGCGAACGACCAGCTGATCAAGGTGCCGCTCGGCACGCAGATCTTCGACGACGATCAGGGCGAAATGCTCGCCGACTTCACCGAAGTCGGGCAGCGGCTCGTGCTGCTGCGAGGCGGCGAAGGCGGTAAGGGCAATGCCTTTTTCAAAAGCTCGACCAACCGCGCGCCGCGCGAGTTTTCTCCCGGCGCACCGGGCGAGGAGCTGTGGGTGTGGCTGCGGTTGAAGCTGATCGCCGATGCCGGGCTGCTCGGCATGCCCAACGCGGGTAAATCCACACTGCTCAACGCGGTGACCAACGCGCACGCCAAGGTCGGTGCCTACCCGTTCACGACCTTGAAGCCGCAGCTTGGCGTGGTCGGCCACAAGGGGCAGGAATTCGTGCTCGCCGACATTCCCGGGCTGATCGCCGGGGCAGCCGACGGCGTCGGCATCGGCGACCGCTTCCTCGGGCACATCGAGCGCTGCCGCATTTTGCTGCATCTGGTTGCTGCCGACGAGGAAGATCCTGCCGAAAACTACCGCGTCGTTCGCGACGAGCTCGATGCCTATGGCGCGGGTCTTGAGGACAAGGACGAGATCGTCGCGTTGAGCAAATGCGACCTTGTGGAACCCAAGCTGCTCGCCAAACGGCAAAAGGCGCTGGCCAAGGTGACCGGCGGCGAAGTGCTGCTGCTGTCGGCGGCGACGCGGTCGGGGCTCGAGCCGGTGCTCGACCGGCTGGTCGAGGCGGTCGGGCGCGCCAAGGCCGATAGCGCCAAGCAAGTCGCGTGGACGCCGTTCTCCTAGACGCGCGCGTCGCGCGCTTTGCCCCGGCGGCGTGCCCGCGGCTGGTCGTCAAGATCGGGTCGTCGCTGCTGGTGACCGCCGATGGCGACGTCCGTTGCGACTGGCTCGCCGGCGTGCTTGACGACATTGCCGCCCGCCGCGCGGCGGGGCAAAGCGTGGTCATCGTCTCGTCGGGCGCGGTGGCGCTTGGTGCCAAGCGCCTTGGCCTGCCCAAGGGTGGGCGGGCCAGCCTCGAGGATGCGCAGGCGGCAGCGGCGTGCGGGCAGATCATGCTCAGCGGCTGCTATGCCGACCTTCTCGGCAGCCGCGGCATCCAGGCGGCGCAGATCCTGTTGACGCTCGGCGACCTCGAAGACCGGCGGCGCTTCCTCAATGTCGCAGCGACGCTCGACCGGTTGCTCGCGCTCGGCGTGGTGCCGGTGCTCAACGAGAACGACAGTGTCGCCACCGCCGAAATCCGCTTTGGCGACAACGACCGGCTGGCGGCGCGCGCGGGACAGGCGGCGGGCGCGGCGGGGGTCATCCTGCTGTCCGACATCGACGGGCTGTATACCGCCGACCCGGGCAGCGATCCGGCCGCGACGCTGATCGACACGGTGACCAGGCTCGACGCCGCGACCGAGGCGATGGCGGCCCCGACCAGCGGCTCGGGACTGGGCTCGGGCGGCATGGTGGCGAAGCTGCAAGCGGCGAAGATCGCGCTCGGGGCCGGTATTCACCTTGCCATCGTCGACGGGCGCGTGCTGCGGCCGCTGGCGCGCTTCGATGCCACCGCGCGCGGCACGGTGTTCATTGCCGGCGAGGGCGCGCGCGCCAAAAAGGCGTGGCTCGCGGGCCGACTGACGGTTGCCGGGCGCGTCTTTGTCGATGCCGGGGCGGTGGCCGCGCTGGTACAGGGGCGCAGCTTGCTTGCGGCGGGCGCGGTGCGAATCGAGGGGCAGTTCGCGCGCGGCGACGCGGTCGAAATCATCGGACCGTGCGGCGCGGTGGCGCGCGGTCTGGCAGGCTATGACGCAGGCGACGCGGCACGC
>Ga0209724_1001052_pt1 | contig 25795 bp, 23 predicted proteins | sample grotaG_FD_184143 | JGI IMG/M metagenome (GOLD analysis project Ga0209724, IMG submission 184143) | Glacier valley bacterial and archeal communities from Borup Fiord, Nunavut, Canada, to study Microbial Dark Matter (Phase II) -... | ecosystem: Environmental > Aquatic > Freshwater > Ice > Glacier ...
GGCGAGACGACCGACATCGTGACGAGGGAGATGTACACCTTCGAAGACAAGATGAACGGCGACGCGCTCACCCTGCGCCCCGAGGCGACGGCGGGTGTGGTGCGTGCGGTCAATGAACACTCGTTCCTGCGCGAAGGTGGCAAGCGCCTCTTCTACATCGGCCCGATGTTTCGCCATGAGCGGCCACAGAAGGGCCGCTATCGCCAGTTCCACCAGGTTGGCGCGGAGGCGATGGGCTTCCCCGGCCCCGATGTCGACGCCGAGCTGATCCTGATGTGCCGTGCGCTCTGGCGCGAGCTCGGGCTGACGGTCGGCGAGCACGTGCGGCTCGAGCTCAACAGCCTCGGCCAGGCCGATGAGCGCAACGTGCATCGCAAGGCACTCGTCGCCCATTTCGAGGCTCATTCCGACGTGCTCGACGACGACGCGAAACGCCGCCTGCACACCAACCCGCTGCGCCTGCTCGACAGCAAGCACGCGCCGATGCAGGCTGCGATCGAAGCCGCGCCGAGGCTGCTCGACTTCCTCGGCGATGCCTCGCTCGCGCACTTCGCTGGCGTGCGTGCGGCGCTCGATGCGGCCGGGCTCGCCTACCGCGTCAACCCGCGGCTGGTCCGCGGCCTCGACTACTACAACCTCACCGTGTTCGAGTGGGTGACCGACCTGCTCGGCTCGCAGAACGCCGTGTGCGGCGGTGGCCGCTACGACCCTCTCATCGCTCGACTCGGCGGCAAGGCCGCCCCGGCGGTCGGCTGGGGCATGGGTATCGAGCGCGTGCTCCTGCTGCTCGAGCAAGCCGGCATCGCGCACGAGACGAGCCCGCCCGACGTGTTCATCATCGTCCCTGAAGAAGCCTCGCTGCCAGTGGCCATGGCGACCGCCGATGCGCTGCGTGCGATCGGTGTCGCCGTGCTCATGAACGCCGGCGGCGGCGAGGGGCGTGGCAGCATGAAATCGCAGTTCCGCAAGGCCGATGGCAGCGGCGCAAGACACGCGCTGATCTTCGGGGCCGACGAGCTCTCGCGCGGCGAGGCGGTGCTTAAATCGATGCGCGAACTAGCCGCGCCGCAGCGCCTCGTGCCGCTCGCAGAAGTGGCCTCGTGGGGCCAGACCCTCACCGCATAATCCGGCGTTTGCCCAGCGCTCATTCACCGCTTCCATTCATGGCCACCCAACTCGATCTCGAAGAACAAGAACAGCTCGACCAGCTGAAGGCCTTCTGGAGGCAGTACGGCAACCTCGTCACGTGGGTGTTGATCATTGCGCTCGCAGCTTTCGTCGGCTGGAACCGCTGGGAGGCGTGGCAGCGAGATCAGGGCGAAAAGGCCGCCTCGCTGTACGACGAACTCGATCGTGCAGTGCAGGCCGGCAACGCCGACCAGGCCACGCGTATCTTTGGTGACATGAAGGAGCGCTATCCGCGCGCGGCCTTCACGCACCAGGCCGGCCTTGCAGCGGCGAAGATCGAAGCCGACAAAGGCCAGCTCGACGCCGCACGCGCCAGCCTCGCCTGGGTTGCCGACAAGGCCGGTGACGACGAGTACCGTGCCATCGCGCACCTGCGACTCGCCGGCCTGCTGCTCGACGACAAAAAATACGACGACGCCCTGAAGCAGATAGACGCCGTGGGCGCCGGCCCGTTCGCGCCGCTGGCCGAAGACCGGCGCGGTGACGTTCTGCTTGCGCAGGGCAAGGCAGGCGACGCGAAGGCAGCGTACCTGCGCGCCTGGACCGACATGGATGCCAAGGTCGACTACCGCCGCCTCGTCGAGGCCAAGCTCAACGTGATGGGCGTCCAGCCAGCCGCCTCCGCCGCCAGCGGCGCCGGGAGCGCCAAGTGATGCGAGGCGCCAGGGTCGGCGGCGCCGTCCGATGCGTGACGGTGCTGCTGGTCGCCGCGTCGCTCGCTTCGTGTTCCTATTTCGGCAGCGACAAGCCGAAGCCCAAGCCGCTCGAGCCCATCGCCGCGCCGATGGCAGTGCAGCCGTCCTGGCGGCAGTCGATCGGCAAGGTCACCTTCCCGCTGACGGTTGCAGTCGCCAACGGGCTGCTTTTCGTGGGTGACAACGACGGCAACGTCTCCGCGGTCGAGGCCGCGACCGGAAGCACGGTGTGGCGCGTGAATGCGGGCGCCAGGATCTCCGCCGGCGTTGGAAGCGACGGCACCACCGCGGCCGTGATCACGCGCGATGGCAATCTGGTCGCGCTCGCGTCGGGCCAGGTGAAGTGGAAAAGGCCGCTCGGCGTTCGTGTCGCCACGGCGCCGCTGGTGGCGGGTGGTCGTGTCTTCGTGCTCGGCGTCGATCGCGCCGTGCTGGCTTTCGATGCGAGCGACGGCGCGCGTCTGTGGCAGCTCAAGCGCCCGGGCGACCCGCTCACGCTTTCGCAGAGCGGTGTGATCGCGCCGTTCAAGAACACGCTGATCGTGGGTCAGGGGCCTCGCATGGCGTCGATCGATCCGATCTCTTCGGCCGTGCGCTGGGAGGTGACGATCGGCGCGCCACGGGGTGCGAACGAGGTCGAGCGGCTGGCCGATCTCGTCGGCCCGGTGCTGCGCACGGGCGATACGGTTTGCGCGCGTTCGTTTCAGGCGGGCGTCGGCTGCGTCAATGCCGAGCGCGGCACGGTCGCGTGGACCAAGACGATCGGCGGCACCGGCGCGGTGAACGGCGATGGGTCGCAGGTCTTCGGTGCCGATGCGTCCGATCGCCTCACCGCCTGGAAGACCGACAACGGCGACGTGATGTGGACCTCGGAGGCGCTGATGTTCCGCGGGCTCGGTGCCCCGGCCGTCGTCGCCGGCTCGGTCGTGTTCGGCGACCAGGACGGCACCTTGCACTTCTTCACACGCGCCAAGGGCGAGTCGCAGGCACGCGTGGCCACCGACGGCAGTGCGATTTCCATTCCGCCGGTCGTGGTCGGCGGACTGTTGATCGTCGTGACTCGTTCCGGCGGGCTGTTTGCATTTCGACCGAGCTGACAGTGCAGCCGCGCTCACGTGTGCGTTCGCTGCCCCCTGAGGGGGCGCGGCAGGGCTTGGGGCGGCCCGTTGCCCGGCCAGTGCTCGAATGAAGCCGGTGATCGCGCTCGTGGGTCGTGCCAACGTCGGCAAGTCGACGCTGTTCAACCGCCTCACCAAAACGCGCGACGCGATCGTGGCCGACTTCGCGGGGCTCACGCGCGACCGGCACTACGGTGACGCCAAGGTCGGCAAGCACGAGTTCATCGTCGTCGACACCGGTGGCTTCGAGCCGCAGAACCCGACCGGCATCGTCAAGGAGATGGCCAGGCAGACGGAGCAGGCCGTGGCCGAGGCCGATGCCGTAATCTTCGTCGTCGACATGCGGGCCGGCGTGTCGGCACACGACCATCAGATCGCGCGCTATCTGCGCACCGCCAGCAAGCACATCCTCATTGCGGCGAACAAGGCCGAGGGCATGCCCGAGTCGCCCATGCTGGCGGAGTTCTTCGAGCTCGGTCTGGGCGCGCCGCATCCGGTCTCGGCTGCGCACGGGCAAGGCGTGGGCAGCCTGGCCGAAGCCGCGCTCGAGGCCGCGCTCGGCAGCCAGGCGTGGCTGGCAGCGAATGCCGACGAGCCCGAAGCCGGGTTCGACGAGATCGACGCCAACGCGCCGATCCGGCTCGCGGTAGCCGGCCGGCCCAACGTGGGCAAGTCGACGCTGATCAACGCGTGGCTCGGCGAGGAGCGGCTGGTCGCCTTCGACCAGCCGGGCACGACGCGAGACGCGATCGTGGTGCCTTTCGAGCGCGACGGTCGCCGCTTCGATCTCATCGACACCGCTGGCCTGCGGCGCCGCGGCAAGGTGTTCGAGGCGGTGGAGAAGTTCTCGGTCGTCAAGACGCTGCAGGCGATCGCCGAAGCGAACGTCGTGCTGCTGCTGCTCGACGCCACGCAGGGCGTGACCGATCAAGACGCGCACATCGCCGGCTACATCCTCGAGAGCGGCCGTGCGGTCGTCGTGGCCGTCAACAAGTGGGATGCGGTCGACGATTACCAGAAGCAAACGCTGCAACGCTCGATCGAGCAGCGCCTGCCGTTTCTCAAGTTCGCTCCGGTGCTCAACATCTCGGCCACCAAGCGCCAGGGCTTCGGCCCAGTGTGGAAGTCGATCGCAGACGCACACGCATCGGCCACGCGCAAGATGCCCACGCCAGTGCTGACCCGTCTGCTGCAGGAAGCGGTGATGCACCAGACGCCCAAGCGCGCCGGCGCCTTTCGGCCCAAGCTTCGTTATGCACATCAAGGCGGCATGAACCCGCCGCTGATCGTCATTCACGGCAACTCGCTCGAGCACGTAACCGACGTCTACAAGCGCTACCTCGAAGGGCGCTTTCGCGCGCACTTCAAGCTCACCGGCACGCCGCTGCGGATCGAGATGCGCTCGTCGAAGAATCCCTTCTCCGACAAAGTCGCGGCGAGGGCGCGTTGATGCATGTCCTTACGCTCCATTGCGTGAAAACCCTGTGTTAACGTTTCTCGCTTCAAAACACATCACGGAGTTTCAACGTGAGCAACAAAGGGCAGCTTCTACAAGACCCGTTTCTGAACCTGCTGCGCAAAGAGCACGTTCCGGTGTCGATCTACCTGGTCAACGGCATCAAGCTGCAGGGGCACATCGAGTCGTTCGACCAGTACGTCGTCCTGCTCCGAAATACGGTCACCCAGATGGTCTACAAGCATGCGATTTCCACCGTCGTGCCGGGCCGTGCCGTGAACTTCCAAACCGCCCCGGAAGCGCCCGAGCAACCTTGAGGCGCAGCCGCTTCCGCTCGCGGTCAATGCAGTGAGCGTTCTGTCCCCGACGCGCAACGACGCGCCCGCCAAGGTAGTGCTGGTCGGCGTCGACCTCGGCTCCAAACATTTCTTTGATGAGTCGCTCGACGAGCTCGCGTTACTGGCCGAATCGGCTGGAGACGTCGCCGTTGCTCGTGTGATTGCACGGCGCAAGGCGCCCGATGCTGCTTTCTTCATCGGCTCCGGCAAGGCAGATGAGATCAAGGAGCTGGTGCAGCTGCATCAGGCCGAGGCGGTCATCTTCGATCAGGCGTTGTCGCCCGCGCAGCAGCGAAATCTGGAAAAGCACCTTGGCGTGGCCGTGTCCGATCGCACGATGCTGATCCTCGAGATCTTCGGCGACCGCGCGCAGAGCCACGAAGGCAAGCTGCAGGTCGAGCTGGCGCGGCTGCAATATCTCTCCACGCGTCTGGTCCGGCGGTGGAGCCACCTCGAGCGGCAGCGCGGTGGTATCGGCAATCGTGGCGGCCCGGGCGAAGCGCAGATCGAGCTCGACCGACGCATGATCGGCGAGCGCATCAAGGCGATCAAGAAGCAGCTCGAGAAGGTGAAGAAGCAGCGCAGCACGCAGCGGCGCTCGCGCGAGCGCAATGAGGCCTTTCGCGTCTCGCTTGTCGGCTACACCAACGCCGGCAAATCGACGCTTTTCAACGCGCTCGTGCACGCCGAAGCGTATGTCGCCGACCAGCTGTTCGCCACGCTCGACACCACCACCCGGCAGTTGCATTTAGAAGGCATGCAGCGTTCGGTGGCGCTCTCCGACACCGTCGGTTTCATCCGTGAGCTGCCGACGACGTTGATCGAGGCTTTCCAGGCGACGTTGCGCGAAGCGGCCGAAGCCGACCTGCTCCTGCATGTGGTCGACAGTGCGAGTCCCGAGCTCGACGAGCAGATGGCCGAGGTGCAGCGCGTGCTGACGCAGATCGGCGCGGCCGAGGTGCCGCAGCTCGTGGTCTTCAACAAGCTCGACCGGCTCGACGACACCGAACGACCGCGTGTCTTGCGAGATTCGATCGAGTTGCCAGACGGAGGCCATGCACCGCGGGTGTTCGTGAGCGCCCGCGGTGGCGAGGGGTTGACCGACTTGAGGGCGGCGATCGCCGACTGCGTGCAAAGATCCTCGGCAGTGATCGCGGATGGCAGCTTGAAGGTAGACGTCGAAGCCTCATCTGACCGAAGTGCGGTGGGTTCGGTGGGCGGCAACGATGCTGCCGACGACACCGAGGCCGGCCCGGGCCGCACCCGCACCTATCATTCGCACGCTTGAACTGCCCGACCCGTTTTCAGCTTCCCTGCGCACGCTCGTATGACCAATAACAACCGCAACGAAGGCGGCCCGCCCGATCTCGACGAACTCTGGCGCGACTTCAATCGCAAGTTGAGCGGTCTGTTCGGCGGCAAGGCGACGCCGCGACGCGGCAACGGGGCAGGCGACCCGGGCGGCGGCGGCGGCGGCGGTGGTCCGAGCTTCCAGCCGAGCATGAAGAGTGCGGGCGTCGGCGCAGCCTTGATTGCCGGCGTCGTCGTGCTGATCTGGCTCGGCAGCGGCGTGTTCATCGTGCAGGAAGGTCAAAAGGCCGTCGTCACTTCGTTCGGCCGCTACAGCAACACCGTCGATGCCGGTTTCCAATGGCGCCTCCCATATCCGTTTCAGGCGCACGAGACAATCAACGTCTCGCAACTGCGCTCCACGGAAGTCGGCCGCAACTCGGTTTCGCAGGCCACCGGTCTCCGCGATTCCTCGATGCTCACGCAAGACGAAAACATCGTCGACATACGTTTCACCGTTCAATACCGGCTGAAGGATGCGCGCTTGTTCCTGTTCAAGAACCGCGATCCCGAAGCGGCAGTCACGCTGGCGGCGGAATCGGCAGTGCGCGAGATCGTCGGCAAGAGCAAGATCGATTCCGTGCTCTACGAGCAACGTGACGCGATCGCTTCGCAGATCGGGCAGTCGGTGCAGACGCAGCTCGACCGGCTCGAGACCGGCATCTTGATCGTCAACGTCAACGTGCAGAGCGTTCAGCCTCCGGAACAGGTGCAAGCCGCCTTCGAAGACACGTTGAAGGCCGGCCAGGACGGTGACCGGCTCAAGAAGGAAGGTCAGGCCTACGCCAGCTCCGAGATACCCAAGGCGCAGGGCACGTCGGCGCGCTTGCGGCAGGATTCGGAAGGCTACAAGGCGCGAGTCGTGTCGCAGGCCGAAGGCGATGCCGACCGTTTCGCGCGCCAGCTCGTCGAGTACCAGAAGGCGCCCCAAGTCACGCGCGATCGCCTCTACACCGACGCCATGCGTGAGGTGTATACGAATATCACCAAGGTCATGATCGATTCGCGCAACGGCGCCAACCTGCTGTCGCTGCCGCTCGACAAGCTGCTTCAGCAGGCAGCCGTGGTGCCGGCGCCGGCAGCGGGCCCGGCCGCAGCGCCACCTCCCGCCGAGTCGACAGCCAGCAGCGGCTCGGTCGACGTTCGTTCACGCGAGAACCAGCGTGGTCGCGATCGTGATGGCCGCTGACCGGAAAGCCAAGGAATGAATCGCATCGGACTTGTCATCGGCGGCTTATTGCTGCTGCTCATGCTGGCGTCGTCGACGCTCTTCATCGTCGATCAGCGCCAGGTGGGCGTGATCTACGAATTCGGCCAGATCAAGGAAGTGATCCAGGAGCCCGGCCTGAAGTGGAAGCTTCCGCCCCCGTTCCAGAACGTGGTCTTCCTCGACCAGCGTATCCAGACGCTCGACAGCCCGGAGACTCGGCCGATCTTCACCGCCGAGAAGAAGAGTCTGGTGATCGACTGGCTGGTGAAATGGCGGGTCAGCGACCCGCGTCAGTTCATTCGCAACAACGGCGTCGACATCCGCAATCTCGAGGCGCGCCTGTCTCCGATCGTGCACGCGGCGATCAACGAGGAGGTGACCAAGCGCACCGTCGGCGGCGTGCTGTCGACCGAGCGGGACAAGGTCATGCAGGACGTGAAGAGCCGCCTCGGCGACGACGCCAAGGCGTTCGGCATCGAGGTCGTCGACGTGCGGATCAAGCGGGTCGACTTCGTCGCGAACATCACGGAGTCCATCTACAGCCGGATGCAATCGGAACGCAAGCAGGTGGCCAATCAGTTGCGTTCGACCGGTGCGGCCGAAGGCGAAAAGATTCGGGCCGATGCCGACCGCCAGCGCGAAGTGATCGTGGCCGAGGCTTATCGCGATGCGCAGAAGATCAAGGGCGAGGGTGACGCCAAAGCTTCTTCGATCTTCGCCGACGCGTTCGGCAAGGATCCGCAGTTCGCCCAGTTCTATCGAAGCCTCGACGCCTACCGGTCGAGCTTTCGCAGCAAGAGCGACCTGATGGTTGTCGATCCCAGCAGCGAATTCTTCAAAGCCATGCGTGGCTCCGGCAGCGCACCGGCGGCACCGGCGAGGAAGTAGCGTTTGGCGGGTGCGGGTTTCTGGGACGTCGCGTTCAGCGCCTGCGCTCTGCTGCTGGTCGCCGAAGGGCTGCTTCCTTTCGTGAGCCCGGGTGCATGGCGGCGAGTGTTCGAGCGCGCGCTTCAGATGACCGATGGTCAGATCCGTTTTCTGGGGCTGCTCAGCGTGTTGGCCGGCTTGGGGATGTTGCTGCTTTTCTGGCAGTGACCCTGCGGCACGCGCCCGTACAATTCCGGTTTCAATATCTGGCATTCCTGTATGTCTTCTGCCTGGCTCTTGCCGGAGCACATCGCCGATGTCCTGCCCCACCGGGCGCGTCACATCGAAACCCTGCGTCGCGGCCTGCTCGACGCTGCTGCGGCGCACGGATTCGAGTTGGTCATCCCGCCTCTGCTCGAGCACATCGAGTCGCTCCTGTCAGGAACGGGTCATGCACTCGATCTGCAGACGTTCAAACTCGTTGATCAGATGAGTGGCCGAACGTTGGGCCTGCGTGCCGACAGCACGCCGCAGGTCGCTCGCATCGACGCCCACATGCTCAACCGCGAGGGCGTGACGCGCCTCTGCTACTGCGGCCCGGTGCTGCACACGCGCGCGGCCGGCACGGGCCTCACACGCGAGCCGTTGCAATTCGGCGCCGAGTTATACGGCGAGGCTGGCCTGGCCGGCGACCTCGAGATCCAGGACCTCGCGCTCGAGTGCCTGCAGGGGGCCGGCATCGTCGGCGTCGTGCTCGACCTGGCCGATGCGCGCATCGTGCGCGGGGTCCTCGCCGGCGTTCCCGTCGGTGGCGATCGGCTCGACGCCGTCTACGCTGCTCTGGCTGCCAAAGATGGCAGCGAGCTCGCGGTGCTCGCTAAAGACTTCCCGGCCGAGTCGCGCAGCGGCTTGTTGGCTTTGCTCGATCTCTATGGGGGAGACGACGTGCTCGACGAAGCTCGTCAGGTGCTGCCCGATCGTCCCGGCATCGCCGCCGCACTGGCCGACCTGCGCACCTTGTCGACCCACGCGCGCCAAGCGCATCCTGAACTCGAGATCGGTTTCGACTTGGCCGACTCGAACGGCTACGCTTACTACAGCGGCCCGCGTTTCGCCGCCTATGCGCAGGGCGCTAGCGACGCGGTCGCTCGCGGGGGCCGCTACGACGAGGTCGGTGCGATCTTCGGCCGCAACCGGCCGGCCGTCGGCTTCAGCCTCGACGTCAAGGACCTGGCCATGCTGACGGCCGGTTCGGCGGCAGCACGCTGAGCCTGCCGACGTCTCGCCAGCCTCACTGTTTTTCTTTCAAGCAGGACTCCCCATGAATGCAATCACGAGCGCACGCGCGAGCGGCCGTGGCCGCAACGTCGTCGTCGTCGGCACGCAGTGGGGCGACGAAGGCAAGGGCAAAGTCGTCGACTGGCTGACCGACCATGCGCAAGCCGTGGTGCGCTTTCAGGGCGGTCACAACGCCGGCCACACGCTCGTGATCCGCGGCGTGAAGACAGCACTGCAACTGATCCCTTCCGGGATCATGCGCGACGGTGTGGCCTGCTACATCGGCAACGGCGTGGTCGTGGATCCGCTGCACCTGCTGAGCGAGATCGCGCGGCTCGAAGCGATGGGGCTCGACGTGCGATCGCGGTTGCTGATCAGCGAGTCGTGCCCGTTGATCCTGCCGTTCCACGTCGAGGTCGACAAGGCGCGCGAGTTGTTGCGCGAGTCGAGCGGTGCCGGCAAGATCGGCACCACGGGCAAGGGCATCGGCCCCGCCTACGAAGACAAGGTGGCACGGCGTGCTTTGCGCGCACAGGACCTGAAGCACCCGGAGCGTTTCGCGGCCAAGCTGCGCGAACTGCTCGCGCTGCACAACTTCTGGCTCGAGGGTTGGCTGCATTCGAAGGCGCTGGCTTTCGAGCCGATCTTCGAGATGGCCATGAAGGCAGGCGAAGAGCTCAGGCCGATGATCGGCGATGTCGGCTACACGCTTTACAACGCCAACCGCGCGGGCAGCAACATCCTGTTCGAAGGCGCGCAGGGCACGCTGCTCGACATCGATCACGGCACCTATCCATACGTCACCTCGAGCAATTGCGTCGCCGGCAACGCTGCTGCCGGATCGGGCGTCGGCCCGGACTACCTGCACTACATCCTCGGCATCACCAAGGCTTACACCACGCGCGTGGGCAGCGGACCTTTCCCCACCGAACTGCCGATCGACGAGCCCGGCTCCGTCGGCCACCATCTTTCGAGCGTGGGCCAGGAACGCGGTACGGTGACGGGTCGGGCACGCCGCTGCGGCTGGCTCGACGCGGCTGCACTCAAACGGTCGATCATCATCAACGGCGTGTCGGGCCTGTGCATCACCAAGCTCGACGTGCTCGACGGCGTGGCCGAGATCAAGGTCTGCGTCGGCTACCAGTTGCGCGGGCAACGCATCGACATCCTGCCGCTCGATGCCGACGACATCGTCGCCTGCGTGCCCATCTACGACAGCTTTCCCGGCTGGTCGGAGAGCACGTTCGGCGTGACCGAGTGGGACCGCTTGCCGCTCAACGCCCGCCGTTATCTCGAGCGCGTGCAGGGCTTCATCGGTGCACCGATCGACATGGTGTCGACCGGGCCCGATCGTGATCACACCATCCTCTTGCGCCACCCGTTCCAGCCCGATCTCGAGCCCGCCTTGAGCGAGCGGCGCCTGGCCGCTTGATCTGCTCACCAGTTTCCAAGGGCACCGCATGCTGACCGACGACGGCAAACATCTGTACGTTTCCTGGGACGAATACCACATGCTGATCGAGCGCCTCGCGCTCAAGATCGACGCGTCGGGTTGGGCGTTCGACCAGATCCTGTGCCTGGCGCGAGGCGGCATGCGCCCGGGTGACGTGCTGTCGCGGGTATTCGACAAGCCGCTGGCGATCATGTCCACCAGTTCGTACCGCTCAGAGGCCGGCACGATCCAGGGGCGGCTCGATCTGGCCAAGTACATCACGCTGCCGCAAGGTGAGCTGGCCGGCAAGGTACTGCTGGTCGACGATCTCGCCGACTCGGGAGTTACGCTGCGCGCGGTTGTCGACCGGCTGCGCGGCATGCCGTCGATCAGCGAGCTGCGCTCTGCCGTGATCTGGACCAAGGGCGTCTCGAGCTATACGCCCGACTACTACGTCGAGATGCTCGCCACGAGCCCCTGGATCCACCAGCCGTTCGAAGAGTACGACGATCTTCGGCCGGCCGGCTTGGCGAAGAAATTCGCGATCTGACCATCGACCTCAAATGCAAAGGGCCGGCTATGCCGGCCCACCCAAGACAAGGGCCGGCAAAGCCGGCCCGCTGTCCTTCCTACATTGGTGCCCAGGAAGGGACTCGAACCCCCACGGAGTTACCCGCTAGTACCTGAAACTAGTGCGTCTACCAATTCCGCCACCTGGGCATCTCAGGCAACCACGGACTTTATCACCATCAAAGCAACAACTTCCACGACTGGCACGACCGAGGGCAGCGAACTGCTCGCCGAGGTCGAAGGCACCATCCAGGGCCACCGCGACGGGCACGGTTTTGTCGTGCGCGACGAGCGACTGCCGGACCTCTACCTCTCGCCGCAGGAAATGCGCGGCGTGCTCCACCGAGATCGCGTGCGCGCACGCATCGTTCGCTACGACAAGAAGGGCCGTCCCGAAGGCAAGGTGCTCGACATCCTCGAGCGAAAAAAGGCTCCGATCATCGGTCGGCTGCTCCACGAAAGCGGCATCTGGCTGCTGGCCCCTGAAGACAAGCGCTACGGCCAGGACATCATCGTGCCGCGCAACGGCATTGCCGACGCCAAGGTCGGCCAAGTGGTGGCGATCGAGCTCACCGAGCCGCCGTCGATGCACTCGCAGCCGGTCGGCCGTGTTACCGAAGTGCTCGGCGAGATCGACGACCCCGGCATGGAGATCGAGATCGCGGTGCGCAAGTACGAGGTGCCGCACCTGTTCTCGGAAGCGACATTGGCGCAGGCCGAAGCCTTGCCGAGCACCGTGCGCGCAGCCGACAAGAAAGATCGTGTCGACCTCACCGACGTCGCCCTCGTGACCATCGACGGCGAGGATGCGCGCGACTTCGACGATGCCGTGTACTGCGAGCCGGCGAAGATCGGCCGCGTCAAGGCGAACAACGGCTGGCGGCTGCTCGTGGCCATCGCCGACGTGAGCCACTACGTGAAGCCGGGCGAGCCGATCGACGTCGACGCCTACGAGCGCGCGACCTCGGTCTACTTTCCGCGGCGCGTGATCCCGATGCTGCCCGAGAAGCTCTCGAACGGCCTGTGCTCGCTGAACCCCGACGTCGAGCGACTTGCGATGGTGTGCGACATGCTGGTCGATAGCGACGGCGAGGTCGTGGCCTATCAGTTCTTCCCGAGCGTGATCCGCTCGGCGGCGCGCTTCACCTACACCGAGGTCGCGGCCATCCTCGCCAACACGCGCGGGCTCGAAGCCGCCAAGCGGCAAGCGCTGGTGCCGCACCTGCTCGATCTTCACGATGTGTACCGTGCGCTGCTCAAGGCGCGCGTCAAGCGCGGCGCGATCGACTTCGAGACCGTCGAGACGCAGATCGTGTGCGACGAGAACGGCCACATCGACAAGATCGTGCCGCGCACGCGCAATGAGGCGCACCGGTTGATCGAGGAGTCGATGCTGGCCGCCAATGTGTGCTCTGCCGATTTCATCGCGCGCGCCAAGCACCCTGCGCTCTATCGCGTGCACGAAGGGCCGACGCCGGAGAAGAAGGTGCTGCTGCAGAGCTACCTGAAGGCGCTCGGCCTCGGCCTGTCGATCGGCGACGACCCGAAGCCGGCCGAGTACCAGGCCGTGGCGGCCGCCACCAAAGACCGGCCCGACGCGGCGCAGATCCATTCGATGCTGCTGCGCTCGATGCAGCAGGCGATCTACACCGGCACCAACAGCGGCCACTTCGGCCTCGCCTACGACGCCTACACGCATTTCACCAGCCCGATCCGGCGCTACCCCGACCTGCTGGTGCACCGCGTGATCAAGGCGCTCCTCGACGGCAAGCGATACGCGCTCGGCCAGAAGGCCGAGCTCGAGCCGGCGAAGAAGCTGCGGCTGGCCAAGGCGGCCAAGAGCGCGAAGAACGCCCGGCCCGGCAGCGCGCCGTCGGCCGTGCTGGTGCCCGGCGGGGAGCTCGAATCGTGGGAAGTCGCCGGCGCGCATTGCAGCGCCAACGAGCGGCGTGCCGACGAAGCCTCGCGCGACGTCGAGGCCTGGCTCAAGTGCCGCTACATGCGCGAGCACCTCGGCGAAGAGTTCTCCGGCACCGTCACGGCCGTCACCAGCTTCGGCCTGTTCGTGACGCTCGACGGGTTGTACGTCGAGGGCCTCGTGCACATCACCGAGCTGGGCGGCGAGTACTTCCGCTTCGACGAGATCCGCCAGGAGTTGCGCGGCGAACGCAGCGGCGCGCGCTATGTGGTGGGCACGCGCCTGCGGGTGCAGGTCAGCCGCGTCGACCTCGACGGCCGCAAGATCGATTTCCGTCTCGTTCGCGAAGGCGAGGACGCGGCCACGGCGGCGACCCGGCCCAAGCGCGAAAAGGGCGATGCTCGTTCCGATTCGGCCACGAACGAGATCGTGGCCTTGAAGGAGGCCGACCGCGCCGTCAAGGCAGGCACCAAGAGCAAGGCGCGGGCGCGCTCCGGAACCACGCCGCGGCCGGTGCGTGCGGGCAAGTCGGCAGTCCGCAAGTCAGCGGGCCCGCGGAGCACTTCGCGCCGCTGAAGCGGCCGCTATCCGATCAACGAGGAAGAGAAAAGATGTCGATTCGATTCGATGGCAGGGTGGCGATCGTCACCGGCGCGGGCGGCGGCCTCGGCCGCGAACACGCGCTGGCGCTGGCTGCGCGCGGTGCCGCCGTGGTGGTGAACGATCTGGGCGGCACGCTCGACGGCAGCGGTGGCACGCCGAAGGCCGCCGAAGTGGTGGCCGACGAGATCCGCGCGGCCGGCGGCCAAGCCATCGCGAACGGTGCCTCCGTTACCGACTACCCGGCGGTGCAGGCAATGGTGGCTGCGGCGATGAAGGAGTGGGGCCGCGTCGACATCCTCGTAAACAACGCCGGCATCCTGCGCGACAAGAGCTTCGCCAAGATGGAGATCGAGGACTTCCGCCTTGTGCTCGACGTTCACCTGATGGGCGCGGTGAACTGCACCAAGGCCGTGTGGGACATCATGCGCGGGCGCAACTACGGCCGCATCGTGATGACGACCTCGTCGTCCGGCCTGTACGGCAACTTCGGCCAGGCTAATTACGGCGCCGCCAAGATGGCCTTGGTCGGCCTGATGCAGACGCTCTCGATCGAAGGTGCGAAGCACGACATCCGCGTCAACTGCCTGGCGCCGACCGCTGCGACGCGCATGACGGAAAAGCTCATGCCGGAAGCCGTGCTGCAGCACCTCGGCCCGGACGCGGTGACACCGGGCCTGCTTGCGCTCGTGGCCGAGAACGCCCCCACCCGCGCCATCCTGTGCGCCGGTGCCGGCTCGTTCGAGCGGGCACACATCACCCTCACGCAGGGCATTCATGTCGGCGCTCGTGCCGATGCGGCAGAGCGCATAGCGGCGGCGTTCGACGAGCTTTCCGACCGCGAGGGGGAGACCGTTCCCGAGAGCGGTGCCGCCCAGGGCACGCTCGAGATCGGCAAGGCGATGCGCGCGATCGGCTGAGCGCGGCCCGGCGCCACGTGCGCATTCAGGCGCGTGACAGGCGGTGCAGCGCCTCGACGAGGTCGGCCGCCCGCAGGCTGCCGGGCTGTTCCGGATCGGCAGCCGCTCCATGCTCGACAACGGCGCGGGTCGCCACATCGAACGCGGCCATGGCGGCGTCGGCTGACCAGCGGCCGCCCAGCCAGCCGGCGAGTACGTCGCCGGTGCCTGCACTGGCGAGGGCCGCGTTGCCGGTGGCCCCGATGCGCGGCAACTCGCCGGGCGACGCGATCACCGTGCCCGAGCCTTTCAGCACCACGACGGCGTGGAAGCGGCTGGCCAGGCTGCGAGCGGCGACCAACCGGTCGGCCTGTACGGAGTTCGTGGTGCCGCCCAGCAGGCGCGCGGCCTCGAGCGGATGCGGCGTCAGCACGGTCGAAAAGCCGCGACCTGCGCGCGCAAAAAGTTGTGCCTGCAATGACGTATCGACAGCGATGGCGTTGAGCGCATCGGCGTCCAGCACGAGCCGGCCGACGATCGCCAGCAGCCGGGGCAGCACAGCGCGCACCCCGTCGCCACCGCCGCAACCGCACACGACCGTCGTGCGCGCCAGCGTCTCGACCGGGGCGTTGCTCCAGCCGCTGCGCCACATGAGCTCTGGTCGCGTTACGTCGAGCATCGACGCCGCGGTGGCATCGCGGCCAAGCAGTTCGACGAACACGCGGCCGGCTCCAGCGCCATGGGCCGCGCGCGCCGCGAGCAGGGCTGCACCTTCCATGCCCGGTGCCCCGCCGAGCACCGCCACGTCGCCGAAGCTGCCCTTGTGCTCCGCGTGACGGCGCGGCAGCTGGCGGCAGCTCGGATCCCCGCGACCGGCGAGCCAGGCATCGCCGCTCGCACCGGGCGCCGCCATGCCGATCGGCGCCAGCCACACGCGGCCGGCACGGTCGCGCCCTTCGGCGGTGAAGAGCCCGGGTTTGGCGGTCAGCAGGCAAAGCGTGTCGTCGGCGATGACCGCATGCGGCTGGAAGGCGCTTCCACGATCAGCATCCAACCCGCTCGGAACGTCGATGGCGAGCACTCGTGAACAGGCTGCGCGCAAGGTCGCGATGCGCTCGATCGCGGCGCCGATCGCGCCATCGGCAGCACGCGTGATACCGATGCCGAGCAAGGCGTCGATGACGAGCTCGGCGCCTTCGCCGGCTTGGGCCACATCGCCCTGGGCGGTGACACGCACGTCGACGCCGCCGGCCTTCGCGAGACACCATGCTTCTCGCGCGTCGGCCGGCAGCCGGGCGGCCTCCGCGAGGAGCACGACAGAAACCGTTCTGCCCATTGCATGCAGGCGTGTCGCCGCGACGAGTCCGTCGCCGCCGTTGTTGCCCGGGCCGGCGAACACGACGACGCGTCGGGCGTGGGGTGCCAGCGCGAGAGCGAGCCGTGCCACGGCATCGCCCGCGCGGGCCATCAGAGTGAACGCCGGAACGGCCGCAAGCGCCACGCGTTCGATCTCTCGCGTGCCGGCGACGCCGTGCAAGGCGCAGCGCCCACTGCTGCCGTCGATGCGCTCGATGTCCATTGCGGCTCAGCGATGCAGCCGGTCGATGCCGAGGCCGTCGATCTCGATCGGCGTCTGCCGGCCGGCGACACCGTCGGCCACCAGCCGGGCGGAGCCGCACGCCAGGGCCCAGCCACTGCCGCCATGGCCGACGTTGAGCCACACGCCTTCGGCTCCGCTCGCACCGAGCACCGGCGGGCCGTCGGGCAGCATCGGCCGTGCGCCGCGCCAGCGCTGCGCTGCGCTGCGTTTGGTGACGCCGGGAAACCAGTCGTCGAGCACCTTGTCGAGCGTGCGGTAGGCAGCGTCGCCGCGCGCGTCGGCCGCCACGCCGATCTCGGCGCTGCCGGCCACGCGCACGCGATTGCCGAGCCGGCTGATGGCCACCTTGTAGCGCTCGTCCATCAGCGCAGCGCGTGGCTCGCGGTGCAGGTGCTCTTCGTCGTGGCGCAACGGCGCCGTGACGGAATAGCCATGCACGGCGAGCAGCGGCAGTTGGATGCCGAGCGGCCGCAGCAGCAGCCGCGAATCGACCGCCGCACACACGACGACGGCGTCGAAGCTCGCCATGCCGGCATCGTCTGCCATCGGCTGGGTCGAGGGCCAGTCGCTGGACGGTGCACGCGATGCCGGCCCGCGGTCGTTTTCGTTGCCGGCCGTCGGAGTCGCGGCGAGTTGCAGCCTCGGCGTGGTGCCCGGCTCGATGCGAAGCACCTCGGTGCCGAAGCGGAAGCGCACGCCGACACGCGTGGCCTCTTTCTTGAGGAGGTGCGTGAACTCGCGGCAGTTGCCGACCTGGTCGTCTTTTGAATAGAGCCCGGCATGCAGCGCGGTCGCCGGGTTGAGGCCAGGCTCGACGGCGCGGCATGCGGCTGGGTCGAGCAATTGCGCTGCTGCGCCGAGTTCGGTGAGCGCGCGTATGCCCGCTTCTGCCTGCGCCAGATCGCGCGGCGTGCGCAGCAGCACGAGAAAACCCTGCGCGCTTTCGAAGTCGAGGTGCAGCCTGCGCGTGAGTTCGTGAAGGCGCTCGCGGCTGTAGTGCGCCAGCCGATGCATGCGGGCTCGGTTGGCGCGATAGACCTGAGGCCGGCAAGCGCGCCACCAGCGCCAGAGCCAGCCGAGACCACCCGCGCCGAGATGTGCGCCCACGCGCACGGGCGCATGCGCGCTGAAGAGATGTGCGAGCAACTTGCGCGGCATCCCCGGCGCCGACCATGGCGCCACGTATCCCGGCGCTAGCAGCCCCGCGTTGGCGAAGCTGCATTCGGCAGCCACGCTGCCCCGTCGCTCGAAGACTGTCACTGCATGGCCGTCCTGGGCAAGCTCGTAGGCCGTCGTCACGCCGATCACGCCCGCCCCGATCACCGCGACGCGCATCAGGCAGCGCGGCGGGGAAGAGCCAGCGCAGCCTCGATGGCCAGCGATGCCTGCAGTACTGCGTCGTCGCGCATCGCCGAGTTCCACACCATCAGGCCGACGGGCAGCTCGCCTTCGGCCTGGCAAGGCAACGAGAGCGCGCAGCCATCGAGCAGATTGATGCAGCTCGGGTTGCGCAACAACGCTGCGTTCACGGTGAAGAACGCAGCGTCGTCGGCGACCAATGGGGCCAGCGGCGGTGCCACGATCGGCACGGTGGGCGAGAGCAGGGCGTCGTAGGGCGCGAGCACCGCTTCCATGCGCCGGATCCAAATCCGTCGCGCGCGCACGAGGTCGATGTAGTCGGCGGCGCTCATCGCCTCGCCGCGGTGGATGCGCTGTGCGACACGCGGGTCGTACTGCTGCTCGTGCGCGGCGAGGCGATGTCGATGCCACGCCCACGCTTCGGCCGGAGAGAAGCCGCCCGCGGCGTTGATCGTCGCCACTTCCGCGAGCAGGCCGAGATCGATCTCTTCGATCTGTGCGCCAAGGTCAGCAAGCGCCGCGATCGTGCGCCCGAAGGCGCGACCGACCGTCGCGTCGAGATTGTCGAGCATCATCGTCTTCGGCAAGGCCAGACGCAGCGCGCCCAGCGGCTTCTCTGAGAGTGCAACCCGTCGATCCGCCAGCACTTCGTGCAGCACGATTGCGTCGCGCACCGAGAGCGTGACGGCGCAGGCGGTGTCGAGCGTGGTCGAAAGCGGCACGGTGCCGTCGGTGGGCACGAGCCGCGCTGTGCTCTTGAAACCGACGAGGCCCTGCAGCGCTGCCGGGATGCGGATCGAGCCGCCGGTGTCGGAGCCGAGCGCGGCCCAGGCCGCGCCGCTCGCCACCGAGACGGCACCGCCCGACGTGGAGCCTCCGGGAATGCGCGGCTCGCCCGATCGCGCGGCAAGCGCCGCGTTCACCGGCGTGCCGAAGTGCGGATTGATGCCGACGCCGGAGAACGCGAACTCCGACATGTTGGTGCGGCCGAGCAGTGCGGCGCCTGCCTCACGTAGCCGCTTCACGGCGGGGGCATCGGCGGCGGCAGGCAGATCGGCGGCCAGGACGGTCGAGCCGGCCGTGGTGACTGCACCGGCCACGTCGAACAGGTCCTTGATCGATATCGCCAGGCCGGCAAGACGAGGTACCGGCTGTCCGGACGCTCGGGCCCGATCGATCTGCTGCGCCGCAGATTGTGCTGCTTCGACGCTGAGCGAGATGAACGCATGAGCCGAAAGCGATGACCTTGCCGCGGCGATCGACGCCTCGGCAAGATGCTGCGCCGAGGCGCTTCCTTGCAGGATGCGACGGGCCGCTTCGGTCAGGTCGTGGATCATCGCGATGCTAGAATCTGATGCTTTGCCAGGACAGTTTCAGGAAGAAGCTGTCCTACTCGCGGACCGGCTTATTCAAGGTGTTGCGTGCCGAGCCCGACAAGGGCCTGCGCTACGCGATTCGAGCCGGGATTCTAGAACCAACCTTTGGAACTTTGATGACGATTACCATGCGTGAAATGCTGGAAGCGGGCGTCCATTTCGGACACCAGACCCGCTTCTGGAATCCGAAGATGGCTCCGTATATTTACGGCCACCGGAACAAGATCCACATCATCAACCTCGAGAAAACGCAGCCGCTCTTCGACGACGCGATGAAATTCGTTCGCCAGCTGGCAGCGCGCCGCGGCACCATCCTCATGATCGGCACCAAGCGCCAGGCTCGCGAGGTCATCGCGGCCGAGGCCAAGCGTTGCGGCATGCCCTTCGTCGACCAACGCTGGCTCGGCGGCATGATGACCAACTTCAAAACCGTCAAGGGTTCGCTGAAGCGCCTGAAGGACATGAAGGCGCAGATGGAAGCCGGCACCGAAATCCGCATCAAGAAGGAAGCGCTGATGTTCCAGCGCGAGATGACCAAGCTCGAGAAAGATATCGGCGGCATCCAGGACATGAACGCGCTGCCCGACGCGATGTTCGTGATCGACGTCGGCTTTCACAAGATCGCCGTGCTCGAGGCCAAAAAGCTCGGCATTCCGATCATCGGCGTGGTCGATTCGAACCATTCGCCGATCGGCATCGACTATGTGATTCCCGGCAACGACGACTCCTCGAAGGCGGTCGCGCTCTACGCCAAGGCCGTCGCCGACGCGGTGCTCGAAGGCAAGGCCAACGCGCACAACGAGGTGGTGCAGTCGGCCGCCAAGGGCGACGAATTCGTCGAGGTCGACGAAGCCGCGGTTTAAGTCGTCCCCCGGCTCGCCGCAATACGCGGCGGGCGAATCCAGGGGCTGCTACAGCCCCTTTTTTCCAGGTTCGTCAGCAACCACGGGCGCCTTGCAGGCGTAGCCGTTCGCTGTAGAGGAGTCAGAGAAATGCCCGGGATTACCGCAAGCATGGTCGGCGCGCTGCGCGCCAAGACCGATGCGCCGATGATGGAATGCAAAAAGGCCCTGACCGAAGCCGACGGCGACATGGAAAAGGCGGAAGAGCTGCTGCGCGTGAAGCTCGGCAGCAAAGCCGGCAAAGCCGCTTCGCGGATCGCAGCCGAAGGGGTGGTGGCTGCCAAGGTCGAAGGTACGACAGGCGCTTTGATCGAGGTGAATTGCGAGACCGACTTCGTCACCAAGAACGATTCGTTCCTCGCCTTCGCCGAAGCGCTCGCCGGCCTTGTCGCGACGAGCGCGCCGGCCGACGTCGAGGCGCTCGCCGCTCTGCCGCTCAGCCAGGATGGCTTCGGCCCGACGGTGGAAGACGTGCGCAAGGGCCTGATCGGCAAGATCGGCGAGAACATGTCGATCCGCCGCTTCCAGCGCTATTCCGGCGGAGGCAAGCTGGCCAGCTATTTGCACGGCACGCGCATCGGCGTGTTGGTGGAGTTCGAGGGCGACGAGGTGGCTGCCAAGGACGTCGCCATGCACGTGGCGGCGATGAAGCCGAAGGCGCTCACAACCGCCGACGTCGCCGATTCCCTGATCGCTGCTGAACGCTCTGTTGCGACGCTGCGCGCTGCAGAAGATGCCGAGAAAGCCAAAGCCGAAGGTAAGCCGGTGCAATCGACCGAGATCGTGGCCAGGCGCATCGAAGGCTCCGTCGCCAAGTTCCTGAAAGAGGTCAGCCTGCACAACCAGTCGTTCGTGAAGAACGACAAGCAGACCGTCGAGCAGATGCTGAAGGAGAAGGCCACGAAAGTGCACGCGTTCACGCTCTACGTCGTGGGTGAGGGCATCGAAAAGAAGACCGGCGATTTCGCGGCCGAGGTCGCGGCCCAGGTCGCGGCGGCCAAGAGTTCCTGAGAACACGGTCTGGAAACGGAGCGGTTACACGCGGCGGCTAGACTCCCCCCCGGCCCGACGACCACTGAAAAAGGAGAAGGCAGCATGGCCGCGTACAAGCGCATCCTGCTCAAGCTTTCCGGCGAAGCGCTCATGGGCGAAGACGCCTACGGCATCAACCGCGCGACCATCGTTCGCATCGTGCGCGAAGTGCAGGAAGTGACGAAGCTCGGCTGCGAGTTGGCGATCGTGATCGGCGGCGGCAACATCTTTCGCGGCGTCGCTGGCGGTTCGGTGGGCATGGACCGCGCCACAGCCGACTACATGGGCATGCTGGCCACCGTAATGAACGCCCTGGCGCTGGCCGACACGATGCGCCAGGAGGGCATCACGGCGCGTGTGATGTCGGCCATCGCCATCGAGCAGGTGGTCGAGCCCTACGTGCGGCCGAAGGCGCTGCAGTACCTCGAAGAAGGGAAGGTCGTGATCTTCGCCGCCGGCACCGGCAATCCATTTTTCACCACCGACACCGCGGCCGCGTTGCGTGGCGCCGAGATCGGTGCCGAGATCGTGCTGAAGGCGACCAAGGTCGATGGTGTGTACAGCGCCGACCCGCACAAGGACCCTGCGGCGACGCGCTATGCGCGTATCAGTTTCGACGAAGCCATTACCCGCAACCTGCAGGTGCTCGACGCCACGGCGTTCGCGCTCTGCCGCGACCAGAAACTGCCGATCCGTGTGTTCAGCATCTTCAAGCCCGGCGCGTTGAAGCGGGTGGTGATGGGCGAAGACGAAGGCACCCTCGTGCACGTTTGAGGACTGGAAGACGATGACCATCGCAGACATCAAGGTAACGGCCGAGCAGAAGATGGCCCGGTCGATCGAATCGTTCAGAAACGACCTGCAGAAAATCCGGACCGGGCGTGCGCATCCGGGCATCCTCGATCAGGTGCACGTCGAGTACTACGGTTCGCAGGTGCCGATCAGCCAGGTGGCCAACGTGAGCCTGCTCGACGCGCGCACGATCAGCGTGCAGCCCTGGGAAAAGGGCATGGGGCCGAAGCTCGAGAAGGCGATCCGCGAATCGGGGCTCGGCCTCAACCCATCGTCGCAGGGCGACCTGCTGCGCATTCCGATGCCGGCGCTGACCGAGGAACGCCGCCGCGAGCTCACGAAGGTCGTGCGCCACGCCAGCGAAGAAGCCAAGATCGCCGTGCGCAACCTCCGCCGCGACGCCAACGACCACTCAAAACGCCTGACCAAAGACAAGGAGATCTCCGAAGACGAGGAACGGCGCTCGCTCGACGATTTGCAAAAGCTCACCGACCGAACCATCGCCGAAATCGACCGCATCAACTCGGCGAAGGAAGCCGAGATCATGGCGGTCTGATGCAGCCGCGCTGCGGAGGGCTCGTCGCGTGACCCGTCAAGTCGCCGTGCAGCCGGCGATCCCGCGTCATGTCGCGATCGTCATGGACGGCAACGGCCGTTGGGCCAAGAGCCGGCGCATGCCACGCATGTTCGGCCACAAGCAAGGCGTCGACGCGCTCGTGCGCACCATCGATGCCTGCGCCGAGCGCGGCATCGAGTACCTGACGGTCTTCGCGTTCTCGTCGGAGAACTGGAAGCGGCCGAACGAAGAGGTCTCGAGCCTGATGGGGCTGGTCCTGATCGCCGTTTCGAAGTACCTCGCCAAGCTCGCCGGCGAGGGCGTGCGCATCCGCATCGTCGGCGACCGGGCGCAGGTCTCCGAGAAGTTGCGTCAGGCCTGGCAGGACGCCGAAGACAGCACGCGCCACAACCGTCGCATCAACCTCTCGGTCGCCTTCAACTACGGCGGTAGATGGGACATCGTTCAGGCCTGCCGACAGGCGATGGCAGCAGGCGTTGCACCGGAAGAGCTCGACGAGAAGATGCTGAACAGCTTCATGGCTCTCAGCTATGCGCCGGATCCCGATCTTTTCATACGTACCGGTGGCGAGCTGCGCATCAGCAACTTCCTGCTGTGGCAGGCCGCATATTCCGAGCTCGTGTTCACCGAATGCCTGTGGCCCGAGTTCGGAACCGAGGAGCTCGACGCGGCGCTGGCTCAGTACGCTCGGCGCGAACGCCGCTTCGGTGCCGTGCCGGCAGCTGCCGAGCTCGTTTCCAGCGGCCACTGAAGCGTGCTCAAGCAGCGCATCGCCACGGCGGCCGTCCTCCTCGCGCTGCTCCTGCCGGCATTGTTTCTCGAGCGAGAGTGGCCGTTCGCAGTGTTGACGCTGGTGGCGATGTCGGCGGCGGGTTGGGAGTGGGCTCGATTGAACCAGGCCGGAAATTTCGCCGTGCCCCTCGGACTCTTGCTCGGCGTGGCGTGCCTGCTCGCACTGACGGCCGGCTGGGCGTCTTCTGCGCCTCGACTCGTGTGGTGGCTCGCGATGCTGGCCTGGGTACTCGGCGGTGCCTGGGCCCTGCGTGGCGGTGTCGCCGGCTGGCCGCGCGTGCCGCGCGCACTGCGCTGGCTGATCGGCCTGGCGGCGCTGTGGGTCACGTGGCTGGCGATGGTGCATGCGAAGTTCGTCGGGCTCAACTTCATCCTCTCGATCTTCTGCGTCGTGTGGGCGGCCGACGTCTTCGCCTATTTCGGCGGCCGCGCGTTCGGAAAGCGCAAGCTCGCACCGGCGATCAGCCCGGGCAAAAGTTGGGAAGGCGTTTGGAGTGGGGCGGCCGGCGCACTCGTCGTGGCCGCCATCTGGCTTGTCGTCGATGCGCGTTTGGCCACCGGCTCGGCCAGCCTCTACACCCGCGTGGCTGCGCAACTCGGCTTCGCGGGTGCGGCGCTGGTGGTGGTCTTTCTTGTGGCGATGAGCATCGTCGGCGACCTGTTCGAATCGCTGGTCAAGCGCAGCGCGGGCGCCAAGGACAGCAGCGCGCTGTTGCCCGGCCACGGCGGTGTGCTCGATCGGGTCGACGCGCTTTTGCCGGTGTTTCCGATCGCACTCGCGCTGGCTCTGCGATGACCTCGGCAGCACGAGACAGCGGCGCGATGCGCAAGCGCCTGTGCATCCTCGGCGCGACGGGCTCGGTGGGCGCAGCGACGCTCGACGTGGCTCTGCGCCACCCCGGTCGCTACGAGATCTTCGCGTTGACCGCGCGGCGCCGGGTCGACGATCTGTTCGAGCAGTGCCGCAGGTGCACGCCGCGCTACGCCGTGGTCGAGCTGGCCGCCGATGCGAACCATCTGGCCGCCCGCCTGCGCGACGCCGGCTTGAAGACCGAGGTGTTGCACGGCGCGCAGGCGTTGTGCGAGATCGCTGCGCACCCGGAGGCCGACTATGTGATGGCGGCGATCGTCGGTGCGGCCGGCCTCGCGCCCTGCATCGCCGCGGCCGAAGCCGGCAAGCGGGTGCTGCTGGCCAACAAGGAAGCGCTCGTCGTCGGCGCCGGGCTCTTCATGGCCGCGGTGTCAAGGGGCGGTGCGACGTTGCTGCCAATCGACAGCGAGCACTCGGCGATCTTCCAGTGCCTGCCGGAAGACCGCGCGAGCTGGAACGATCGCGTCGACCACATCGTGCTCACGGCTTCGGGCGGGCCGTTCCGCGGCCGTGATCCCGCGTCGCTCGCGAGCGTCACACCCGACGAGGCTTGCGCGCACCCGAACTGGGTGATGGGTCGCAAGATCTCCGTCGACTCGGCGACCATGATGAACAAGGCGCTCGAAGTCATCGAAGCGCGCTTCCTCTTCGACTTCGAACCCGATCGCATTCGCGTCGTCATCCATCCGCAGAGCATCGTCCACTCGATGGTCGTCTGCCGCGACCAGTCGGTGCTCGCGCAGCTCGGCACGCCCGACATGCGCGTGCCGATCGCATTCGGCCTCGCCTGGCCCGAGCGCATCGCCTCGGGAACCGAACCGCTCGACTGGCGGCGCATCGCCTCGCTCACTTTCGAGGAGGCCGATCACGCGACCTACCCGGCGCTGACGCTGGCGTACGACGCCTTGAGGGGCCCTCCCGGAACGACCGCCGTGCTCAACGCCGCGAACGAAGAAGCCGTGGCGGCGTTTTTGGCAGGAACTGTTCGCTTCGATGCGATTCACATGGTGAACCGGCGCACGCTGGAGACGCTCGTGCCTGAAACGGGAGCGGCTGCCTCGATCCAGGCGCTGCTCGCACTCGACGAAGAAGCTCGCCGGCTCGCGGGCCGTTACCTGAAGGAACTGGCGAGATGACCCCCCCCGAAGGCTGCGCATGCTGATCACCGTCTTGGCTTTCATCGTTACGCTCGGTCTGCTCATCGTGATCCACGAGTACGGCCACTACCGTGTGGCCGTGGCTTGCGGCGTGAAGGTGCTCCGCTTCTCGGTCGGCTTCGGGCGCGTGCTGTGGCGTCGCCAACCCCGACCGGGCGGCACCGAATTCGTGATCTGCGCCCTGCCGCTCGGGGGCTACGTACGCATGCTCGACGAGCGCGAAGGCGTCGTCTCCACCGCCGATCTCGGCGGTGCGTTCAATCGCAAGACCTTGTGGCAACGTGCGGCGATCGTGGCCGCTGGACCAGCCGCCAACCTGCTGCTCGCGGTTCTGCTCTATGCCTGCGTGCACTGGATCGGCGTCGACGAGCCCAAGGCCGTGGTGGCGGCGCCGGTAGCAGCCAGCGTCGCCGATCGC
>Ga0209724_1001059_pt1 | contig 25618 bp, 23 predicted proteins | sample grotaG_FD_184143 | JGI IMG/M metagenome (GOLD analysis project Ga0209724, IMG submission 184143) | Glacier valley bacterial and archeal communities from Borup Fiord, Nunavut, Canada, to study Microbial Dark Matter (Phase II) -... | ecosystem: Environmental > Aquatic > Freshwater > Ice > Glacier ...
TGGCCGCATCGGCCGCCGCTGCGATCTCGCGGATGCGTGCCTCGACCTCGGGCTGGTTCGCGCCCCAGAAGCGCACGCGTACGACGTCTTTCCGCGCCGCGAGAGCCTGGATCATCGGCACCTTGTCCTCCGGCACCGAGAAGACCACGTCGCGGGGGCCGTCGTGCGCGAGCCGGAGCACCGGTGTGCCTGCTGCGACCACCATGCCGGGCTCGACCTCGACCGCGGTGACCACCCCGGCAACGTCGGCCACCAGCGACGCATAGGTCGCCTGATTTCCCTGCACGCCCGACTGTGCACGCGCCTGCGTGAATTGCGCCTGTGCCACCTTGAGCGTGGTCTCACGCCGCTCGAGTTCGGCGTTGCTGATGAAGCCCTGGTCGCGCAGATCCTTGTAACGCTTGAAGTCGGCATCGGACTGGCGCAGGTTGACTTCGGCGCTCGCGACGGCAGCCACCGCCACCTCCTGGCCGAGGCGCAGGTCCTTCGGGTCGAGCCGCGCCAGCACCTGACCCGCCTTCACGGTGTCGCCCAGGTTCGCCGGTCGCTCGATCATCTTGCCGCCGACGCGAAACGAGAGCCGCGATTCGACGCGAGAGCGAATCTCGCCGGCGTACTCGTAGCGTCCGCTGGTCGAAGCCGCCTGCACGACCATCGTCTTCACGGCACGCACGGGCTCGGGCGCTTCCAGGTGCTTGCTGCAGCCGGCCAGCACGCAGATGGAGAGTGCGATCAGTCGAGCGGCGGCCGGCGGGATCGTGTTCATCGGAGCGCTCGGCCTGGTAATGACTGACTGGTCAGTAATATACGGGGACGTTCTGCACCGCGTCAAACCAGTTCGACGAGCCCCACGGAAGATCCGCCACCTCCCGGCGTGGAGAATCGAAAGCTTGGCTCCCGACCACTACGAAAACTTTCCCGTCGCCTCCTGGCTGTGCCCGCCGGCGCTGCGCCCGGCCGTCGTCGCGATCTACCGCTACGCACGCACGGCAGACGACATCGCCGACGAAGGCAGCGCATCGCCCGAGGCGCGGCTGGTCGATCTCGCTGCCTACCGCACCGACCTCGATGCAGTGGCCGGGGATCAGGCGTCTTCGCCACGCTGGTCACGCGTGTTCGAGCCGCTGCGCGAAGTGGTTCGGCAACATCGTTTGCCGAAGGCTTTGCTGGCAGACCTGCTCGATGCGTTCGCGCAAGACGCCGTACAGACGCGCTATGTCGATCGTGTCGAGCTGCTCGACTACTGTCGCCGGTCCGCGAACCCGATCGGGCGCCTCCTGTTGCATCTCTACGGCATCGACGATGCGGTGGCGCTGGCACAGTCCGACGCCGTCTGCACCGCACTCCAGCTCGCCAACTTCTGGCAAGACATCGGCGTCGACACGCGGCGAGGCCGGCTCTACGTGCCGCAGGCCGACTGCGTGCGCTGCGGCGTCGACCCCGAAGCGCTCGCGACAGGTCACGACAGTGCTGCCGTACATGCGCTCGTGGTCGAGCTTGCGGCCTGGGCTCGCAGCCTGATGCAGTCGGGCCTGCCGCTCGTGCACACCGTGCCCGGCCGCGCAGGCTTCGAGCTGCGCCTCGTCGTGCAGGGCGGCTTGCGCATCCTCGAGAAGATCGACGCGCTGGGCGGGGCCACGCTCGGCACGCGGCCGGTGATCACCCGGGCCGACGCACCTCTGCTGGCCTGGCGCGCCCTGTGGATGCGCCGCGGCGAGAGACGTTCGCTGGCGCCAAGCCGGCACGCCTGATGGCCACCGCCACGAGCCCGATGACGCCCGAGCAATACGTGCAGGCGAAGGCTGTGGCCAGCGGGTCGAGCTTCTACTACGCCTTCCTTTTCCTCGCGCCTCCGCGCCGCGCGGCCATCACGGCCTTCTACGCGTTCTGCCGCGAGGTCGACGACGTGGCTGACGAGGTCTCCGACCGCGGCGTGGCCGCCACCAAGCTGGCGTGGTGGCGCAGCGAAGTGGCAGCTGCGTTCGCAGGCACGCCGAGCCACCCGGTGATGAGGGCGCTGATGCCGCACGTGGCCGCGTATGCGATAGAGGTGCGGCACCTGCAGGCTGTGATCGAAGGCTGTCAGATGGACCTCGACCAGTCACGCTTTCTCGACTTTCCCGGCCTCGCCCGCTATTGCGATCTGGTGGCCGGCGTGGTCGGTGAGGTCGCGGCCAACATCTTCGGTCGCACCGAGAGCTCGACGGTCGCGTACGCGCACGGCCTCGGCCTGGCGATGCAGCTCACCAACATCATCCGCGACGTCGGCGACGACGCGCGGCGCGGCCGCATCTATCTGCCGATGAGCGAGCTCAAGCAGTTCGACGTGAAGGCCGTCGACCTGCTCGAGCGGCGCTACAGCGATCGCTTCATCGCGCTGATGCACTTTCAGGCCGAGCGGGCCCACCGCGCCTACGACGACGCGATCGCCTTGCTCGGCGAGGCTGACCGGCGCGCCCAGAAGCCCGGCCTGATGATGGCAAACATCTACCGCAGCCTGCTGCGCGAGATCGAAGCGACCGACTTCCAGGTGCTGCACCAGCGCATTTCGCTCACGCCGATCAGGAAGCTATGGATCGCCATGCGTACGAACTGGCGCGGGCGCTAAAGATGGCGCCGCGGCGGATTGCCGTGGTCGGCGCCGGCTGGGCAGGGTTGGCAGCCGCCGTCGAGCTCGTGCAGGCAGGCGCCGAGGTCACGCTGTTCGAGATGGCACAGCAAGCCGGCGGCCGCGCACGCGATCTGTCGCCATCGGCGTCCTGCGGCCGCGAGGCACTCGAAGCCAGCCTCGACAACGGGCAGCACATCTGCATCGGCGCCTACGTCGAGACACTGCGGATGATGCGCATGGTCGGCGTGGCCGAAGCCGACGCATTCGTGCGCCGGCCGCTCATGCTCGTCGATGCGGAAGGTGTCGGCTTGCGGCTCGGCCGCGGTGCGCCGAGACCGGCGTTCGCACTCGCCGTACTGCGCCGTCGTGGCTGGCGCTGGAACGATCGGCTGGCGCTGCTGCGTGCGGCGGCGAGCTGGTCGCGGCGGGGCTTTCGCTGCGACGCGTCGACCACTGTCGCTGTGCTGTGCGCTTCGCTGCCTCTCGCCGTTCGTCGCGAGTTCATCGATCCACTGTGCATCGCAGCGCTGAACACGCCGGCTGAAACAGCGAGCGGCTGCGTGTTCCTGCGCGTGCTTCACGACGCACTGACGTCGGGCGCCGGCTCGGCGGATCTCCTGCTGCCGCGGCTCACGCTGGGCGCGTTGTTTCCTGCTCCCGCCCTGCGCTGGCTCGCGTCTCGCGGTGCCGACGTTCGCCTGGGCCGTCGCGTGGAGCACATCCACGCGCGGCTCGACGGTTGGTCCGTCGACGGGCAACCGTTCGCTGCGGTGGTGCTCGCCGCCAGCGCATCCGAAGCCGCACGACTCGCCGCCAGCCATGCGCCGCAGTGGGTGGCCCGCGCCGCGGCGCTGCGCTACGAGCCGATCGTCACCATCTACGCCACAAGCGCCGGCTGCCGCCTGCCCGAAGCCATGATCGCCCTCGATGCCGATGCGGAACGACCTGTCCAGTTCGTGTTCGATCGCGGCCAGCTCGGCGGCTCGCCGGGTTTGCTGGCGCTCGTGGCGAGCGGTGCTTCGGGCTGGCTAGAACGCGGCAGCCGAGTCACCGAGCACGCCGCCATCAGCCAGGCGAATGCGGCGTTGGTGCGGCATCTGCGCGAACCTCTGCGAGCAGTGCGAACCATCGTGGAGAAACGCGCCACCTTTGCCTGCACAACCGGGCTCGACCGGCCACCGATGAGGGTTGCGCCAGGTCTTTTCGCTGCCGGCGACTACGTGGCGGGTCCGTACCCCGCCACGCTCGAAGGTGCGGTCAGAAGCGGCATCGCGGCAGCCGGTGCAGCGCTGGCATGACTCGGGCGAGAATTCGCATCATGGAGCACGCATGAGGAAAAGCGAGCAACGAAGCATCGCCATCCAAGTGCTGGAACGCGCATTCGGCCTGCTGGATCTCCTCGCCGCGCAGCAGGAGCCGGTGACGCTCAAGGCGATCAGCGAGCAGAGCGGCCTACACCCATCCACGGCGCACCGCATCCTCAACGACCTCACCATCGGCCGCTACGTCGACCGGCCTGAGGCCGGCAGCTACCGGCTCGGCATGCGGCTGCTCGAGCTGGGCAACCTGGTCAAGGCCCGGCTCGACGTGCGCGACGCTGCGCTCGTGCCGATGCGCGAGCTGCACAAGCTCACGCACCAGCCGGTGAACCTCTCGATGCGCCAGGGCGACGAGATCGTTTACGTCGAGCGCACGTACAGCGAGCGCTCCGGAATGCAGGTCGTGCGCGCCGTGGGCGGGCGGGCGCCGCTGCACCTCACCTCCGTCGGCAAGCTGTTCCTCGCGCAAGACGACGCGCCACGCGTCCGGGCCTATGCAGCGCGCACCGGGCTGGCGGGCCACACCCGCAACAGCATCACCGAGCTGGCCGCGCTGGAGCGCGAGCTCTCACGGGTGAATCAGTACGGCACGGCACGCGACAACGAGGAACTCGAACTCGGCGTGCGCTGCATGGCCGCAGGGATCTTCGACGATCAGGGCAAGCTGGTGGCCGGCCTGTCGATCTCGGCGCCGGCCGACCGTTTGGAAGAGACCTGGCTGGAGCGGCTGCGGGCCACGGCGACGGAGATCTCGGCGCGGCTGGGTCACCGCGGTTGAGCCGACGGGGCCCCGAGCGGGCCGCCGAGCCAGCTCAGAGAACGGGCTTTTTCTCGTGGGCGGCCGCTGGCGCCGATTCCATCACCCAGCGGCGAACGCGCTCGGCATCGCCGATCCGCGAATACTTTCCGGCCGAGTCGAGGAACACCATGATCAGATGGCGCCCGGCCATCTTCGCCTGCATGACGAGGCAACGCCCCGCTTCGGAGATGTAGCCCGTCTTCTGCAGCCCGATGTCCCACTGCGGGCTTTTCACGAGGCCATTGGTGTTGTGGAACGCGACCGCACGGTTGCCGACCTCCACCTCGTATTCCGGCGAGGTCGAAAGTTCGCGAATGATCTGGACCTCGTGTGCCGCCTTCACCAAAATCGCAAGGTCGCGAGCGCTCGACTGATTGCGGCTCGACAAGCCCGTGGGTTCGACGTAGTGCGTGTCTCTCATCCCAAGCCGCTGCGCCTTGGCGTTCATCGCTGCGACGAACGTGGCCAGGCCGCCGGGGTAGTTGCGGCCGAGCGCATTAGCGGCGCGGTTCTCCGAAGACATCAGCGCGAGATGCAACATCTCTTCCCGGCGCAGCGTGGTGCCGACGCGAAGGCGTGAGCGGCTGTTCTTCTCGGTGTCGATGTCGTCATCGGTGATGGTGATCGGCTCGGTCATGTCGAGCCGCGCTTCGGTCACGACCACGGCCGTCATCAGCTTGGTGAGCGAAGCGATCGGCAACACGGCCTGCGAGTTCTTGCTGAACAGCACCTCGTCGGTGTCCTGGTCGAGCACGAGGGCGACGCCCGATTTCAGCTCGAGCAGATCGGCCGACTGATGCAGGCCGGCGAGCTGACCGAACGACGGATGCGCCGTCTCGACTCGAATGGCCGACACCAGGTGCCGCTTGCTCCCGTGTCGCGGTGCGTGCACGGAAAGTGTCTCGCGGACTTTGGCCTTGCCGGCGATGCGATGCAGCGAAGCAGCCGTGGCCTGCTTCTTCTTCAGTTCCGCGCGGGTCGACGCTTCGGCCGCCGGGACGAGGGCGGCGCTTGCACCCAACGCGAGGACGAGAGCGGAAAGGAACTTGCGGAAGTGAGGCAAGGGGTTTGTCCTGGATGGGCTGAGGGCAAGTGTAGAAGAGTTGTAAAAACGTCGCAAGATCAAACGCTTGCGAGATGTTCCTAAAGCCGCGGGTAAACGCCAGATAGCACACGGAAGGCGGCGTCGGAACCTTTGCTTACTAACCCTGCGCGGCCACCCGTTCGGTCTTGCTGTGGAGCTTGTTCAACGCCGCGAGGTAGGCCTTGGCCGACGCGACCACGATGTCGGGATCGGATCCGACGCCGTTGACGACCCTGCCGCCATGCTGGAGCCGCACCGTGACCTCGCCTTGCGACTCTGTGCTTCCCGAGGTGATGGCATTGACGGAATACAGCAGCATCTCGGCACCACTTCCGACCTTTGATTCGATCGCCTTCAGGCTCGCATCGACCGGCCCGTTGCCGTCGCTCGACGCGCTGTGCTCTTCGGAGCCGGCCACGAATCTGACGCTGGCCTGCGGTCTGGCGCCGGTCTCGGAATGCTGTGCCAGCGAGACCAGCCGATAGTGTTCGTGCTCGGCGGCGATGTCACCGTCCATCACGACGGCGAGGATGTCTTCGTCGAAGATATCGCTCTTGCGATCGGCGAGTTCCTTGAAGCGAACGAAGGCCGCGTTGACGTCGGCCTCCGATTGCATCTCGATGCCCAGATCGCCGAGCCGCTGCTTGAATGCGCTGCGGCCCGAGAGCTTGCCGAGCACGATCTTGTTGGCGGCCCAGCCTACGTCTTCGGCCCGCATGATCTCGTATGTATCGCGCGCCTTCAGCACGCCGTCCTGGTGAATGCCGGAAGCGTGGGCGAAGGCGTTCGCGCCGACCACCGCCTTGTTCGGCTGGACCACGAAGCCAGTGGTCTGCGAGACCAGGCGCGACGCGGCCACGATCTGCGTCGCGTCGACGGCGAGATCGAGATTGAAGTAGTCCTTGCGGGTCTTTACCGCCATCACCACCTCTTCCAGCGAGCAATTGCCCGCGCGCTCACCGAGGCCGTTGATCGTGCATTCGATCTGGCGCGCACCGCCGATCTTCACCCCGGCGAGCGAGTTCGCCACCGCCATGCCGAGGTCGTTGTGGCAGTGCACCGACCAGACCGCCTTGTCGGAGTTGGGGATGCGCTGGCGCAGGTCGCGCAGAAATTCGCCGTACAGCTCCGGCACCGCGTAGCCCACGGTATCGGGGATGTTGATCGTGGTCGCACCTTCGGAGATCACGGCCTCGAGTACGCGGCAGAGAAAGTCAGGGTCGGATCGATAGCCGTCTTCCGGCGAGAACTCGATGTCGCCGTTGAGGTTGCGCGCGAACCGCGTGGCGAGACGCGACTGCTCGAAGACCTGCTCGCGCGTCATGCGCAGCTTCTTTTCCATGTGCAGGTCGCTGGTCGCGAGAAACAGGTGGATGCGGGTTGACTCGCCGCCCTGCAATGCCTCGGCCGCACGCGAGATGTCGCGGTCGTTGGCACGGGCCAGCGAGCACACGGTGGAAGCCTTGATCGCCTGCGCGATCGCCTTGACGGCTTCGAAGTCGCCGTTCGACGAGGCCGCGAAGCCGGCCTCGATCACGTCGACCTTGAGCCGCTCGAGCTGGCGCGCGATGCGCAGCTTCTCGTCCTTGGTCATCGAGGCGCCGGGCGACTGCTCGCCGTCGCGCAATGTGGTGTCGAAGATGAACAGGCGGTCGGTCACGGCGATTTCCCTTCAGAAAACAAAACGGCCCGCTGCGTTTGCAAGCGGGCCGGTGTGGACGAGACGTGTAGGCGGTGTCGTTCAGCGAGCCCTGCAGGGTCGAAGAAGAAGAAGCAGGGCGGAACGAATTCGCGACATCACGTCGTCAATATAGCCGAGGCCCACTCAGTGGTGCAAGCCTTGTTCGTCGGGCTCGTCGGTCGACGTTGCAATCACGCTGACGGGTTTGCCCTTCATCTTCTTCCAGACGTAGACGGCGTAGCCAGACAGGCCGTAGGTAACGAACAGGCCGACCAGCACGAACGGCGGGTGCATCGCGATCAAGGCGATGCTGAGCGCGATCAGCACGATCACGATGAAAGGCACCGAGCGCTTCGGGCCCAGGTCCTTGAAGCTGTAGAACGGCGCGTTGGTCACCATCGTCAGGCCGGCATAGAGCGTGACCGCGAATGTGGTCCAGCCCAGCCACGGGCCCTCTTCGATGCCGGTGAAGCCCTGGTTGTCCATGACCCAGATGAAGCCCATCACGAGTGCTGCGGCCGCCGGGCTCGGCAGGCCCTGGAAGAAACGCTTGTCGACGACGCCGACGTTGGTGTTGAAACGCGCCAACCGCAGCGCCGTGCAGGCGCAGTAGACGAACGCCGCGAACCAGCCCCACTTGCCGAGCCCGCGCAGCGCCCACTCGTAGGCGATGAGCGCTGGCGCGGCGCCGAACGAGACCATGTCGGAGAGCGAATCCATGTGCTCGCCAAACACACTCTGCGTCTTCGTCATGCGCGCGATGCGGCCGTCGAGGCTGTCGAGCACCATCGCGATCAGCACGCCGTAGGCGGCCTGCTCGAATCGCCCGTTCATCGACATCACTACCGCGTAGAAGCCGCCGAACAGCGCGCCCAGCGTGAACAGGTTGGGCAGGATGTAGACGCCCTTCCTGCGCGGCCGTGGCGGCGGCTCGGGCAACACCGTAGTCATCAGTTGCGCGACTGGTCGACCAGGCGGTTCTTCTTGATCCACGGCATCATCGCGCGCAACTGCTCGCCGACGATCTCGATCGGGTGCTCGGCCATGAGCCGGCGCTTGCTCAGCAGCGTGGGCGCGCCGGCACGGTTCTCGAGAATGAAGCTCTTGGCGTACTCGCCGGTCTGGATGTCTTTCAGCACCTGCTTCATCGCCGCCTTGGTTTCGGCCGTCACGATCTTCGGCCCGGTCACGTACTCGCCGTATTCGGCATTGTTCGAGATCGAGTAGTTCATGTTCGCGATGCCGCCTTCATAGATCAGGTCGATGATCAGCTTGAGCTCATGCAGCACTTCGAAGTAGGCCATCTCCGGCGCGTAGCCTGCCTCGGTGAGCGTCTCGAAGCCGGCCTTGATGAGTTCCACCGCGCCGCCACAAAGCACCGCCTGTTCGCCGAACAGATCGGTTTCGGTCTCTTCGCGAAAGTTGGTCTCGATAACGCCGGCCTTGCCACCACCGTTGGCCGCCGCGTAGCTCAACGCCAGGTCGCGCGCCTTGCCCGACTTGTCGGCATGCACGGCAATGAGATGCGGCACGCCGCCGCCTTGCGTGTACGTCGAGCGCACCGTGTGGCCCGGCGCCTTGGGCGCGACCATCCACACGTCGAGGTCGGCGCGCGGCACGACCTGGCCGTAGTGCACGTTGAAGCCGTGGGCGAACGCGAGCGAGGCACCCTGCTTGATGTTCGGCGCCACGTCGTTGCTGTAGACGGCGGCGATCTGCTCGTCGGGCAGCAGCATCATCACGATGTCGGCCGCCTTCACGGCTTCGGCCACTTCCATCACCTTGAGGCGTGCGCCCTCCGCCTTTGCCCACGAGGCTCCGCCCTTGCGCAGCCCGACAGTCACCTTGACTCCGCTGTCCGAGAGGTTCTGCGCATGGGCGTGACCTTGCGAGCCGTAGCCGATGATGGTGACGTTCTTGCCCTTCACGAGGCTCAGATCCGCGTCTTTGTCGTAGTAAACCTTCATGTCCGTCTCCTCGAAAAATCAAATGGGAAGGGGTCCTTCGGTACCCCGCTGTCCGTCTACAACCGAAGGATTCTTTCGCCGCGGCCGATGCCGCTCGAGCCGGTGCGCACCGTCTCGAGAATCACGCTTTTGTCGATCGCTTCGAGGAAGGCATCGAGCTTGGTCGCAGCGCCGGTGAGCTCGAGCGTGTAGCTCTTCTCGGTCACGTCGATGATGCGGCCGCGGAAGATCTCCGCCATGCGCTTCATCTCGTCGCGCTCCTTGCCGACCGCGCGCACCTTGATCAACATGAGCTCGCGCTCGGTGTAGGCGCCCTCGGTGAGATCGACCACCTTCACCACCTCGATCAGGCGGTTCAGGTGCTTGGTGATCTGCTCGATGACCTCGTCGGAGCCGGTGGTGACGATGGTCATCCGCGAAAGCGACGCGTCCTCGGTCGGTGCGACGGTGAGGGTCTCGATGTTGTAGCCACGGGCCGAGAACAGCGCGACCACGCGCGAAAGCGCGCCGGGCTCGTTCTCGAGCAACACCGCGATGATGTGCTTCATAGATCCTCCGAGCCGAGCAGCATTTCGCTGATGCCTTTGCCAGCCTGCACCATCGGCCAGACGTTCTCGGTCTGGTCGGTCTGCACGTCGAGGAACACGGTGCGGTCTTTGAGCCGCAGCATCTCGCGCAGCGCCGGCTCGACTTCCGATGGCTTGTCGATGCGAAGGCCCACGTGGCCGTAGGCCTCCGCGAGCTTCACGAAGTCGGGCAGCGCCTCCATGTAGCTGTGCGAGTAGCGACCGCCGTAGTCGATCTGCTGCCACTGCCGCACCATGCCCAGGTAGCGGTTGTTGAGCGAGACGATCTTCACCGCCGTCTGATACTGCAGGCAGGTGGAGAGCTCCTGGATGCACATCTGGATCGAGCCCTCGCCGGTGATGCACACCACCTCGGCCTCGGGCTTGGCGAGCTTGATGCCCATCGCATACGGCAGGCCCACGCCCATCGTGCCGAGGCCGCCGGAGTTGATCCAGCGCCGCGGCTCCTCGAAGCGGTAGTACTGCGCGGCCCACATCTGGTGCTGCCCGACGTCGGACGTGATGTAGGTCTCGCGATCCTTCGTGAGCTGCCACAGCGTCTCGACGACATGCTGCGGCTTGATCACGTCGGGGCTCTTGGCGTAGGCCAGGCAGTCGCGCTTTCGCCACTCGTTGATCTGCGACCACCACGGCGAGAGCGCCTTGACGTCGGGCCGGGTCGCGAGCTCGCCTATCTGCACGGCGAGTTCGGCCAGCACATCCTTCACATCGCCCACGATCGGGATGTCGACCCGCACCCGTTTCGAGATCGACGAAGGATCGATGTCGACGTGGATGATCTTGCGCTCGACCGAGGCGAAGTGCTGCGGATTGCCGATCACGCGATCGTCGAAGCGCGCGCCCACCGCCAGCAGGACGTCGCAGTGCTGCATCGTCATGTTGGCTTCGTAGGTGCCGTGCATGCCGAGCATGCCGAGATGCTTCGGGTCGCTTGCCGGATACGCGCCCAGACCCATCAGCGTGTTGGTACACGGAAAGCCGAGCAGGTCGACGAGCTTGCGCAGCTCTGCCGAGGCGTTGCCCAAAACCACTCCGCCGCCGGTGTAGATGTAGGGCCGCTTCGCGCCGAGCAGCAGCTGCACCGCTTTCCTGATCTGGCCGCTGTGCCCCTTCTTGACCGGGTTGTAGGAGCGCATCTCGATCGTCGCCGGGTAATGGAACGGCGCCGTCGCCTTCGACACGTCTTTCGGCACGTCGACGACCACCGGGCCGGGCCGGCCAGTGCGCGCGATGTGGAACGCCTTCTTCATCGTCACGGCGAGATCGCGCACGTCCTTGACGAGAAAGTTGTGCTTGACGATCGGCCGCGTGATGCCGACCGTATCGCACTCCTGGAAGGCGTCGAGGCCGATCGCCGGCGTGGGCACCTGGCCGGTCACGATCACCATCGGGATCGAGTCCATGTAGGCAGTGGCAATGCCCGTGACGGCATTGGTCACGCCGGGCCCGGAGGTGACGAGCGCAACGCCGACTTCTCCAGTGGCGCGGGCGTAGCCGTCGGCCGCATGAACGGCCGCCTGCTCGTGTCGCACGAGCACGTGACGGATCGTGTCCTGCTTGTAGAGAGCGTCGTAGATGTAGAGCACTGCGCCGCCGGGATAGCCCCAGAGGTAGCGGACGTTCTCGGCCTGGAGGCAGCGAATCAGAATCTCTGAGCCGTTAGGCAAAGAGTGTTCGGGTTCGGGCGGGGAAGATGCGGCGGCTGGCGCGCGCTTCAGCGTGGGCGCTGAGGAGTCCATTCTGTTCACCTTTGTGAATTTCTCTGACGAAAAACCATCGGTGCACCTGATCCAGCGCCCTCGTGAGGCGGGTGTGGTGCCTGAGCGATCGTTTCCGGATTGCCGCGCTTCGGGCATCCCTGACGATCGAAATCTGTCGTGCAACGGCAAATTATCGCATCGCGTAAGCCACCCCCTGACTCGGGCCCGAGGCCCCCAATCGCCGATGTGATAATCGGCGCCGCCCGAGCTGCCCGCAGAAGGCCTGCCCCTCTTGGCCACCGACAAAGAACTTTCCGATTTTCTGAAGAGCGTCGAGAAGCGTGCCTGGAAGCGCGCTGCTTACGCCGTCCGCGACGACGACGCTGCTCTCGACATCGTGCAGGACGCGATGATCCGGCTTTCGGAAAAGTATTTCGACCGGCCAGCGGCAGAGTTGCCGCCGCTGTTCCAACGCATCCTGTCGAACGCGACCATGGATTGGTTTCGCCGCCAGAAGGTGAAGAACCAGGTTGTGCGCAACTTCTCCGAGTTCGAGTCGGCCGGGGGCGATTCGGGCGAGTTCGACATCCTCGAAACGCTGGAGGCACTCGGCGGGCCGTTGCAGACCGAGAGCGCCGCCGAGTCGGTCTCACGGTCGCAGATCTTGCAAATCATCGACACCGAGGTCGCGGCCCTGCCGACGCGTCAACGCGAGGCGTTTCTCCTGCGTTACTGGGAGGAACTAGATGTCGCCGAGACCGCCGCTTCGATGGGGTGCTCCGAAGGCAGCGTCAAGACACATTGCTCGCGGGCCGTGCATGCCTTGGCCAAAGCCCTCAAGGCGAAGGGAATCACGTCATGAACCTAACCAACACGTTGCACGCCACCGCCTCCCGCGAAGCCCTCGAGTCTCGCTTCGCGCATCGCATCGCCGCCTGCCTGAGCGAAAGCGCCCAAAGCGCTCCCGCCGACGTCTCCGAGCGGCTTCGATTCGCTCGCCAGAAAGCGCTCGAAGCTGCCCAGCGCTCGCGCACCGACGAATCGGTTCAGGGCCTCGGCGTCAGCGCCTCCGGCACGGCGACGCTCGGTTTGTCGCGGTCGCGTTGGTGGCTGCGCATCGCGTCCGTTCTGCCGCTCGTGGCGCTGGTCGGAGGTCTGGTGCTGATTCAGGAGGGGCAGACGCGTACACAGATTTCGGTCGCGGCCGAGGTCGACGAAGCACTGCTCGGCGACGACCTCCCGATCAATGCCTATCGCGACCCTGGTTTCACCGAATTCCTGAAGGCCCCGACCGACGAATGAGGCGGCTGGCGATGGTCCGCGTGCTGCTGCTCGACGGCTGGGTCCGCGCTATTGCTGCCGCGTTGTTTTCGGGCCTGCTTGCGGCCGCTCTGTTCGTGAGCCTGCCCGTTGCAGCGCAGGTTGTGACGTCCGCGTCTGGCGTGCCGGCCGGCCCGGGCCGGCCCGTGGTCGGCAAGCGCAGCGAGGATGGCATACGTTGGCAGGCGCTGACGCCTGCGCAACGCGAAGTGCTTGCCCCGCTCGAGAAGGAATGGAGGGGCATCGACGCATCGCGCAAGCAGAAGTGGATCGTGCTTGCTGCGCGCTTCAGGATGCTCGGTCCGGCAGAGCAAGGCCGTATCACCGAACGCATGTCGGAGTGGGCGCGCATGTCGCCAGTCGAACGCGGGCAGGCCCGCATCCGTTTCGAAGAAGCGCGCCAGGTTCCCGCGGAAGACCGAAACGCGCGCTGGCAGGCGTATCAGGCGCTGCCAGCCGACGCGCGCGAGCGTCTGGCCACGCGTGCCGCCTCGGCCGCCTCCAGCGGACAGGCCGACGCGGGTCGCCGTGATGGACGCACGGCCGCGAAGCCCGCCCGCGACAGCGTCAAAGCCAATCTCGTTCCCAACCCAACGCTCGTGCCCGCACCCCGGCAGGTCGCGCCGACGCTCGTGCAAGCCGCACCGGGCGCCACCACGACGCTCATCACCCGTCGCCCCGCCCCGCCCGTGCACCAGCAGACCGGCATGCCCAAGATCGCCGGCACGCCCGAGTTCGTGAACCGCTCCACGCTTCTGCCGAAGCGTGGCCCCCAGGCGGCAGCCGTGACGCCTCCAGCGCCGGCCGGCGCCGCCGGATTGGTGGTCTCGCCCGTGCTCGTGCCCACGACGCCCGTGGTGGTTCCTGCAGTTCCAGGCACCGCGACGGTGCCAACCGCGCCAGCCGCCAGCGGCGCTCGATGAGCGTCGGCACACCCGCAAGCGAGGCCCCGGCGCCCGCTGGGGCGGCCACGCCTTCGCTGCTCAAACGCATGGCGTGCTTTGTCTACGAAGCCATGCTGCTGTTCGGGCTGGGGCTCGTCCCCGGGGTGATCGGCGCATGGTTCGTCGCGCAGACAGGCCAGACTCACCCGCTGCAGAGCGAGGCCGCGCTGCAGGTGTTCGCACTGCTCTTTTACGGCGTCTACTTCGTCTGGTTCTGGGCTGCGCGAGGGCAAACGCTGGCGATGCAGACATGGCGCATTCGGCTGCTGCGAGCCGATGGCGGCGCAGTCTCGCAATCACGCGCGCTGTCACGTTATGCCGTGTGCTGCATTGTCTGGTTCGTGCCGGCGGCGATTGCCTCCGCCGCGCTCCATCTGGCGCCGGTCCGTAGCCTGGTGGCCTACGCGATCGGCATCGCGGTCTACGCCTTGCTGGCCTTGGCCGCACCCGACCGGCAGTTTTGGCACGACCGCTTGTGTGGCACGCGCCTGGTCGACGTACGCGGCGAAGCGCCGCTACCGAAACGAGTCGCCTAGACCGCGTCTTCGTTGGTCTCGCCAGTGCGGATGCGCACGACGTGCTCGACGCTGGTGACAAAGATCTTGCCGTCGCCGATCTTGCCGGTCTTGGCCGCCTTGACGATCGCTTCGATGCAGCGCTCGGTGTCGGCATCCTTCACGACCACCTCGACCTTGACCTTCGGCAGGAAATCGACCACGTACTCCGCGCCTCGGTAAAGTTCGGTGTGCCCTTTCTGCCGGCCGAAGCCCTTGACCTCGGTCACGGTCAGCCCCGAGACACCGATCTCGGCGAGCGCCTCGCGCACCTCCTCGAGCTTGAACGGCTTGACGACGGCGGTGATCTGCTTCATGGCTGCTCCGCGAACACGGGTGGAATTGCAGTCGAGTTTAGGTCAACGATCATGACGCGTGCGCGCGTGACCGGCGCACCAGCTCAGGCGCGAAACTTCGACGTGATCGGGTAGCGCCAGTCGCGCCCGAACGCGCGATGCGTGATGCGTATGCCGATGGGCGCTTGGCGGCGCTTGTACTCGTTGACCTTGATCAACCGCGTGACGCGCTCGACGTCGGCGCGAGGCAGCCCGGCGGCCACGATCTCCTCGATGCCCTGGTCGTCTTCCATGTAGCGCTGCAGGATGGCGTCGAGCACTTCGTATGGCGGCAGGCTTTCCTGGTCGGTCTGGTCGGCGCGCAGTTCTGCCGAAGGCGGCCGCGTGATGATGCGGCGAGGAATGATCTCGGGGCCCTGCGCGTTTTTCCACTCGGCAAGCCGGTAGACGAGCGTCTTGGCCACGTCCTTGAGCACCGCGAAGCCGCCCGCCATGTCGCCATAGAGCGTGCAGTAGCCAGTGGCCATCTCGCTCTTGTTGCCGGTGGTGAGCACGATGGAGCCGAACTTGTTCGAAAGCGCCATCAGGAGCGTGGCGCGGATGCGCGCCTGGATGTTCTCTTCCGTCGCGTCTTCTGGCCTGCCCGCGAATTCCGCGGCCAGGCTGGCCTTGAAGGCTTCGAACATCGGCAGGATCGAGATCTCGTCGTAGCGTACTCCGACGCGCTCGGCCATGTCCCGCGCGTCGATCCATGAGATCGAGGCGGTGTAAGGCGAAGGCATCATCACGCAGCGCACACGGGCAGCGCCGAGCGCGTCGACAGCCACAGCGAGCACGAGCGCCGAGTCGATGCCGCCGGAGAGACCGAGGATCACGCCGGGAAAGCCGTTCTTGTCGACGTAGTCGCGCACGCCGGTGACGAGCGCTGCCCAGGCCTGCGCCTCCACCGAAGGAATGTCGGCGACGATGCCGCGCACCGAGCACGGCGTGACCTCGACGATCGCGAGGTCTTCCTCGAACATCGCCGCGCGCGCGCCCACGCGGCCGGCGGCATCGAGCGCGAACGAGCCGCCATCGAACACGATTTCGTCCTGCCCGCCGGCAAGGTGCGCATAAAGCAACGGAAGCCCGGTCGCGCGTGCGCGCGCCGCCATCCGCTCTTCACGCTCCGCCAGCTTGCCGAGATGGAACGGCGACGCGTTGATCACGCACAGCACCTCGGCCCCGGCGGCCCGCGCGAGTTCCGCGGGCTCATCGAACCACGCGTCTTCGCAGATCAGGATGCCGAACGCGATGCCGCCCACCTTCACCACCAGCGCCGGCAATTCGCTGTCGCGGCCCGAAGCGAAGTAACGGCGCTCGTCGAACACCTGATAGTTGGGCAGCTCGCGCTTGCAGTAGGTCGCCGCGACCCGGCCTTCGGTGAGCACCGACGCCGCGTTGAAGCGCAACTGCACGGCCACCGACTTCGACCTAACATCGCCCGACTCGCCCAACTGATGCGGATGCCCGACGACAACGACCAGCCCCTCAAGATCGGCGAGCTCGCGCGCACAGCCCTCGAGTGCCGCCGCGCAGGCGCTCATGAATGCCGGGCGGAGCAGCAGGTCTTCGGGCGGATAGCCGCACAGGGCGAGTTCCGGCGCGAGCACGAGTTGCGCGCCTTGCGCGTAGGCCTTGCGTGCAGCAGCGACGATCTTCGCGCCGTTGCCCGCCAGGTCGCCGACCGTGGCGTTGATCTGCGCGAGCGCCACTTTCACCAGCGGAACATCTGACATAAAGGCAAGGGCGCAATGCTGAAGGAACGAATCGCCGCAGAGGAAGCGGGCGATGGGAGCAACGAAGAATATTCGATCCGCGTTCACGACGATCTGCGCGAGATCGATGCCCGCGCCTGGAACGACCTCGTCGCCGCGCAACCGTCGGCCACGCCTTTCGTCGCGCTCGAATACCTGCAAGCGCTCGATGCCTCGAAGAGCGCGGTCGCCAAGACCGGCTGGGCGCCTAGCTTTCTCGTGCTGGAAAAAGACGGCGAGATGGTCGCAGGCTGCCCGCTGTACCTGAAAGAGCACTCCTACGGTGAATACGTTTTCGACTGGGCCTGGGCCGACGCCTACCGGCGCAGCGGCCTCGAGTACTACCCCAAGCTGCTCGATGCGGTGCCGTTCACTCCCGTTCCCGGCCCGCGCCTGCTGGCGCGCTCGCATGCGCACCGCATGTTGTTGCTGCGCGGCGTGGAGCAGTTCGCGCGCAGCGCCAAGCTGTCATCGGCGCACATCCTCTTCCTCGACGAAGCCGACCAGGCCGCAGCACGCGAGGCCGGCTGGTCCATGCGCAGCACGGTGCAGTTCCACTGGACGCAGCACGAGCCCGAACCGTATGTCGACTTCGCGTCATTTCTTGCCAGCTTGCAGCGCGAAAAGCGCAAGAAGATTCAGCAGGAGCGACGCCGCGTAGGCGAAGCCGGCGTGAGCTTCAGCGCACTCGAAGGCAGTGCCATCACTTCTGCAGATTGGGAATTTTTCTACCGCTGCTACACCCTGACCTACCGCGCCCATCACTCGACGCCCTACCTCACCCGAGACTTCTTCTCGCGCATGGCGCAGACGATGGTGCCCAACTGGCTGATGTTCGTGGCCTGGCGCGGGGGCGAGCGCATCGCCGCCTCGCTGGTCGCCATCGACCCGGAGCGCCGAACGGCCTTCGGCCGCTACTGGGGCGCCACGGAGCACATCGGTTGCCTGCACTTCGAGGCCTGCTACTACCAGCCGCTCGAATGGTGCATCACCCATGGCTACATGCGATTCGAAGGCGGCGCGCAGGGCGAGCACAAGATGGCGCGCGGGCTGATGCCCGTGCAGACGTGGTCGGCGCACTGGCTGGCGCATCCGCAGTTCGCACGCGCTATCGACGACTACCTCGAGCGCGAAGGCGCCGGTATCGACACCTATCTCAGCGAGTTGAACGAGCGCCGCCCGTTCAAGGCCGACGCTACGTCTTGAGGTCGTTCTCGGGCCGGGCGCGCGAGGCCTTGTAGGCCTCGATGCCCGTGGTGATCTCGAGGCGAGCACCTTCCGGACCTTCCCAGCCGCCGATCTTTACCCACTTGCCCGGCTCGAGATCCTTGTAGTGCTGGAAGAAGTGTTCGATCGCCTTCAGCCGCATCTGGTTGATGTCTGCCGGCTTTTGCCAGTGCGTGTAGATGGGAAGGACTTTGTCGATGGGCACGGCGAGCAGCTTGCTGTCGCCACCGGCTTCATCGTCCATCTTGAGCACGCCGATCGGGCGGCAGGTGACAACGACGCCGGGCGAGAGCGCGAACGGCGTGATCACGAGCACGTCGACCGGGTCACCGTCGTCAGCGAGCGTCTGCGGCACGTAGCCGTAGTTGCACGGGTAGTGCATCGCCGTCGTCATGAAGCGGTCGACGAACAGCGCGCCGCTCTCCTTGTCGACCTCGTACTTGATCGGATCGGCATTCATCGGAATCTCGATGATGACGTTGAACTCGTCGGGCACGTTGGCGCCGGGCGTGACGTTGTGCAGGCTCATGGGTGACCGAAAGAGGGAGGGGGAATTCTGGAAAGCGAGGGCCCGATCTTAAGTCTTGCGTCATGTGCCATCCCTTAACATCCGCCGGCTTTGCCCAGCGCGGGATCTCCACGCGCTTCGGGCGTCGACCACGAACCGCTGCAATCGAACGAGGAAGGAACTCACTTGATCTCCACAACGACGGCGCTTTACATCGCCCTGGCCTGCGGCCTTGCCGCGGTCGTCTACGGTTTCGTGCAGCGAAGCTGGATCCTTGCGCAGAGCCCGGGCAACGCGCGCATGCAGGAGATCGCTGCGGCGATCCAGCAGGGCGCGGCCGCCTACCTGGCTCGCCAGTACAAGACGATCGCCATCGTCGGCGTGATCCTGGCGGTGCTGATCTTCTTCTTCCTCGGCGGCCTCACGGCGCTCGGCTTCGTGCTCGGCGCCGTGCTCTCGGGCGCTTGCGGCTTCATCGGCATGAACGTGTCGGTCAGGGCCAACGTGCGTACGGCGCAGGCGGCCACCCTCGGCATCGGGCCGGCGCTCAACGTCGCCTTCAAGGGCGGCGCCATCACCGGCATGCTCGTCGTGGGCCTGGGGCTCATCGGCGTGGGCGCTTTCTTCTGGTTCCTGAGCGGCGGCAGCAACGTCGACTCGGCGACGCTGAAGCCGCTGCTCGGCTTCGCCTTCGGCTCGTCGCTGATCTCCATCTTCGCGCGGCTCGGCGGCGGCATCTTCACCAAGGGCGCCGACGTCGGCGCCGACCTCGTGGGCAAGGTCGAAGCCGGCATCCCGGAAGACGACCCGCGCAACCCGGCGGTGATCGCCGACAACGTGGGTGACAACGTGGGCGACTGCGCCGGCATGGCGGCCGACCTGTTCGAGACCTACGCCGTGACGCTCATCGCCACGATGGCGCTCGGTGCGCTCATGGTGAGCGGCGCCACGATCAACGCGGTCGTGTACCCGCTGCTGCTCGGCGGCGTATCCATCATCGCTTCCATCATCGGCTGCGCTTTCGTCAAGGCTTCGCCGGGCATGAAGAACGTGATGCCGGCGCTTTACAAGGGCCTGGCTGTCGCCGGCATCCTGTCGCTGATCGCCTTCTGGTTCGTGACCACTGCGATGTTCCCGGCGCCGATGACGCTCGCAGCGGGCGGCAGCGTGTCGGCGATGGCGCTGTTCGGCGCCTGCGTCGTCGGCCTCGTGCTCACGGCCGCGATGGTCTGGATCACCGAGTACTACACCGGCACGCAGTACAAGCCGGTGCAGCACATCGCGCAGGCATCGACCACCGGCCATGGCACGAACATCATCGCCGGCCTCGGAGTCTCGATGCGCTCTACGGCCTGGCCGGTGCTGTTTGTCTGCGCCGCGATCCTGGTGTCGTACTGGCTGGCCGGTCTCTACGGCATCGCCGTGGCGGCGACCGCCATGCTGAGCATGGCCGGCATCGTCGTGGCACTCGACGCGTACGGCCCGATCACCGACAACGCCGGCGGCATCGCCGAGATGGCCGAGCTGCCGAAGAGCGTGCGCGACGTGACCGACCCGCTCGATGCGGTGGGCAACACCACCAAGGCCGTGACCAAGGGCTACGCCATCGGCTCGGCCGGTCTGGCGGCGCTCGTGCTGTTCGCCGACTACACGCACTCGCTGGCGGGTCGCGGCATGAACGTGAGCTTCGATCTCTCCGACCCGAAGGTCATCGTCGGCCTGTTCATCGGCGGCCTCATCCCCTACCTGTTCGGCGCGATGGCGATGGAGGCCGTCGGCCGTGCCGCGGGTGCGGTGGTGGTCGAGGTGCGACGCCAGTTCCGCGACATCAAGGGGATCATGGACGGCACGGCCAAGCCGGAGTACGGCAAGGCGGTCGACATGCTCACCACGGCGGCGATCAAGGAAATGATCGTGCCTTCGCTGCTGCCGGTCGTGGCGCCGATCGTCGTCGGCCTGCTGCTCGGGCCGGCGGCCCTGGGTGGCCTGCTGATGGGCACCATCGTCACCGGCCTGTTCGTGGCCATCTCGATGTGCACCGGCGGCGGCGCCTGGGACAACGCCAAGAAGTACATCGAAGACGGCCACCACGGCGGCAAGGGCAGCGAGGCGCACAAGGCGGCCGTCACCGGCGACACCGTCGGCGACCCGTACAAAGACACCGCCGGCCCGGCCGTCAACCCGCTGATCAAGATCATCAACATCGTGGCGCTGCTGATCGTGCCGTTGCTGCCGACAACGGGCACGCTGGCCACGGCCACGGCCACGACGCACGACTCCGTGCCCTCCTCCACGACAGCGATGGCTACGGCAGCCGAAGGAGCTTCGTTCAAGTTCGAGAACGGCGTGGTGAAGTTCTACTTCGCCAGCGGCAAGGCCGAGCTGGCCACTGGCGCCGGTGCCGCCTTGGCCGACGTGGCCAAGGGTGTGGCTGGCGGCAAGCGCGCCGTCGTCAGCGGCTACACCGACCCGACCGGCGACGCGTCGAAGAACGAAGAGCTCGCGAAGGCGCGTGCCGATGCCGTTCGCAACGCATTGACGGCCGCCGGCGTGGCGGCCGACAAGATCGATCTGAAGAAGCCCGAAGCGGTGACCGGCAGCGAGTCCAATGCCGAGGCACGCCGGGTGGAAGTCGCGCTCGGCTGACCATCGTCGCGCCCGCCGCGAACGACCCGGTGCGATTTCTCGCGCCGGGTTTTTTTACGCCATGCCCGACGTGTGCTCGTGCGTCGACGTGTGCAGTGGCATAGCGCGAAGAGCATGTGTCGATCAACGCCTGCTGGCATCGGGACCGCAGCACGTGATACTTTCCTGAATCCAAAAATCGAATGCCGATCAACTACGCCAGGCGACTGACCGGAAGCCAGCGGACGCCTTCTGCGGACCGGCATCTCGGCTACACGCTCGCATTTGTCGCGGGGGCCATCAACGCGGGCGGTTTTCTCGCCGTGAGTCAGTACACGTCGCACATGACGGGAATCGTCTCGTCGATGGCCGATAACCTGGCCGTCGGAACGTACGAGCTGGCCCTCGCCGGAGCGGGCGCGTTGTCGTCGTTCGTCGCCGGCGCAATGTGCACCGCGGTTCTCGTCAACTTCGGCCGACGCCGGGGAGCGCAAGGCAAGTTTGCCTTGCCACTGCTGCTGGAGGCGGCTCTGCTGCTGCTCTTCGGCGTCGTCGGCTCGCGTCTGTCGAGCGTCATCGGCTTGTTCGTGCCGTTCACCGTGATGCTGTTGTGTTTCATCATGGGTTTGCAAAACGCGCTGGTGACCAAGATTTCACGCGCGGAAATCAGAACGACGCACATCACCGGCATCGTCACCGACATCGGCATCGAGCTCGGCAAGGCGATCTACTGGAACCGCGTCGAGAGCGGCCAGCCCGAGGTCGCTGCAAACCGCGATCGGCTGAAGCTTCTCGGCACGTTGGCAGCGTCGTTCTTCCTCGGAGGCATCGCGGGCGCACTCGGCTTCAAGCACGCCGGCTATGTCGCGACCGTGCCCCTTGCGGTCACTTTGATCGCGCTCGCCATCGTTCCACCGATCGACGACCTGCTGTCGTCCATTCGAGAGTGGCGCGCGAGCCGAGACCGTTCGTAGCGGGCTCTGCAGCGCCTCCACGGGCAGACTGTGCGCTGGCGAACAGACGGTCGCCGTCGATTGCTCTACAACGCTTCCACGAGATGACGTCTCGTCTTCGCCAACCGGCCGCCAACGAGCTGCGCGAAGACCGCGCTGGACCCCATCGAAAACCACCTGATCGAACGTCTCCCGCGTGAAGACCGGCGTCGCCTGCTGGCCCAATGCGTTTCTGTCGATCTCGTTCTTTCGCAGGTACTCGCCACACCCGGTGAAAAAGTCGAACACGTTTATTTTCCCGTCGACAGTTTCGTCTCTCTGCTGACGGTCGTGAGCGGCGAGGTCGGGCTCGAAGTCGGCATGGTCGGGCGTGAAGGCATGCTCGGTTCGCAACTCTCCCTCGGCGTCGGCGCCGCACCTCTGCACGCTCTGGTGCAAGGCCCGGGTCCGGCCTGGCGCCTCGAGGCCGGGGCCTTCAATGCGGAACTCGAGTGCAGCGCGGCGCTCCGCAGGGAGATCGGGCGCTACGTCTACGTCTTGATGACGCAGCTGGCCACGTCGGCAGGCTGCGCCCGCTACCACGAGATCGGGCCGCGGCTCGCGCGCTGGCTGCTCATGAGCCAGGACCGCGCGCACGCCCGCACCTTCCACATGACGCAGGAGTTCCTCGGGTACATGCTGGGCGTGCGCCGCGTGGGCATCACCGAAGCGGCTGGCGCACTGCAACGCGCCGGGCTCATCGAATACCAGCGCGGCCGACTGACCGTGCTGGACCGCGCAGGGCTCGAGGCCGAGGCGTGCAACTGCTACGCGGCGGATCGCAAGTCGTACGCGGAACTGCTGTCCTGACAAGCGTAGAAGCGAAGGCATCACCATGAACCGCAAGATGCGAACCGGTCGGATGACTTGAGCACACCGGTCGTGGGCCCGCTCGAATTCCTCTCACCGGGCGGGCGGGCTGCGCCGACCACGCAGCGGGTCGTCTACGTCGCGCTGGCGGGTAACCTGCTGGTCACGGCCACCAAGCTCACAGCCGCCCTGTGGACCGGCAGCTCGGCGATGCTGAGCGAAGCGGTGCACTCCTTCGTCGATACCGGCAATTCGCTGTTGCTGCTTTATGGAATGCGTCGCGCCGGGCGCCGGCCCGACGCCGAGCACCCGATCGGTTACGGCCGCGAGCTCTACTTCTGGAGCTTCATCGTCGCGCTCATGGTGTTCGCGTTAGGCGCCGGCGTGTCGATCTACGAAGGCGTGCAGCACGTACTGGCTCCGCATCCGATCGTCGATCCATCGGTCAACTACATCGTGCTCGGGCTCGCGTTCGTGTTCGACGGCGCGTCGTGGTGGGTGTCGTTTCGCCGGTTCAGGGCCGTCAAGGGCACGCTGGGCTACTACGAGGCCTTTCGCCGCAGCAAGGACCCGCCGTCGTTCATGGTGCTGTTCGAAGACACGGCCGATCTCGTGGGCATCGCACTGGCGGCAATCGGCACGTATGCCGCCTCGCGCCTGCAGCTGCCGGAGCTCGACGGCGTGGCCTCCATCCTCATCGGGCTCATGCTTGCAGCCATCGCCGGCCTGCTGGCCCGGGAGAGCAAGAGCCTGCTGATCGGCGAACGCGCCGACCCGATGCTGACCGACTCGATCCTGCGCATCGCCGAGGCGGCGAGCCCGCTTTCCAGTGCCAATGGGGTGCTCACCGTTCAGCTGGCGCCGGACCAGGTGCTCGCCGGATTGAGCCTGCAGTTTCCGCCTGATCTGCGGGCGGCCCAGATCGAAGAGTCGGTCATCGATATCGAGCGTCGCATCCGTGCGGCGCACCCGGAGGTGACGGTGTTGTTCATCAAGCCTCAGACCGACGCTACCTGGAAACGAGCCGTGCAGTTGCGGTTCGGGGCGACCGCATCGGAGGGTGGCGCCGTCGGCATTTCGCCGGAAACACCTGATCACAAGGAACCTTCGCCATGACTGCTACCGCAACCTTCGCGGAATCAGACCGTTGCCACGAGCGCCGAGCTGCTCGCTGCCATTAGGACTCGAACGTGCGCAGAATCAACGTGCGCTGCCAGTCAACGGCGGGTCGCTGCGGATCAGTGGCGGGGTGGCCGCCGTGGGTGGGGGCTTCGACAAGATCTGAGGGGCGTTGCGTGCGCGAGCGCACAGACGCGAGCGCACCACCCCGAAGACGATGCAGGGTCGCGACCGAGGCCCGCCCGCCCTTGCAGACGTGGAGAACGACATGACCTATTCGACGCTGATGGTGCATCTGGAACTCGGGCGATCGAATGCCGCCCTGCTCCAGGTGGCTATCGATTTCGCCAAGCGCTTCAACAGCGAGGTGATCGGCATCGCCGGATGCCAGCCGATGCAGGCGTACTACGCCGAAGGCTACAGCGGCGACATGGTCGAGCAAGAGCGAAAAGGTATCGACGGGGAGATCGCGGCCGCCGAAGCGGAGTTCCGCTCGGCACTGTCTTCGAAAGTCGAACACGTCGGCTGGCGCTCGACCGCGGCCTACGGCCTGATGCTCGATTTCCTCGCCGAAGAGTCGCGCGCCGCCGACCTCGTGCTGACTGGCGTCGCTCAGGGCGATGCCTTCGATTCCTCGCGCGCCGTCAACACCGGCGACCTCGTACTCCGGGTCGGCAGGCCGGTGCTCGTCGTGCCGACCGCAGCCCGGGAACTGCACTTGCGGCAGGTGCTCGTCGGATGGAAGGACACGCGCGAGTCGCGCCGCGCCATCGTCGATGCGCTGCCGCTTCTGAAGCAGGCGGAGCGGGTCACGCTCGGCACCATCGCCGAACACGAAGACCTTCCGATCGCCCGTGCGCGGCTCGCCGACGTCGGCCACTGGCTCGCACGACACGGAGTGGTGGCGGATCAGATCGCGGCGCCCGTCATCGGCGATGATGCGAGCGCCCTCTGGGTGCTTGCGCAAGACGTCGGCGCCGATCTCATCGTCGCAGGCGCCTATGGCCACAGCCGCCTGCGTGAATGGGTTATGGGAGGAGTGACCAGAAACCTGCTGTTGAGCGAGGACCGCTATTCGTTGGTGTCGCATTGAAGCTGCGTGGTGTCGGGGCCGAAAGGCTGCGGCGCTGTGCGTCGCGTTGCTGGCCGGCTGCGCAAACCTGCCCTCCCTCGACGGTCGCACGCCCAGCGCAGCACTGACCGACACGGCCGGCACCCGCCTCGGCCAGGCCACCGCACCGCTCGCGCGCGAGCAGGCAGGCCGGTCCGGCCTCCTGCTGCTCGCCAACGGCCGCGATGCCTTTGCAGCCCGCGTCCGGCTGGCCGACATCGCCGAACGCAGCCTCGATGTCCAGTACTACATCTGGAAGAACGACCTCACCGGCACCTTGCTGCTCGACGCGCTGCGCCGCGCCGCCGGGCGCGGCGTGCGGGTGCGGCTGCTGCTGGACGACAACGGCACGCGCGGGCTCGACGACGTGACCCGTGTTCTCATCGCCCAGCCCAACATCGAGGTGCGCCTGTTCAACCCGTTCGCGTCGCGCGGCGGAAGAAGTCTCGAGTCGGTTCTCGCGTTCGCGCGCGTGAATCGGCGCATGCACAACAAGTCGTTCACCGCCGACAACCAGGTGACGATCGTCGGCGGGCGCAACGTCGGTGATGCCTACTTCGGCGCCGAA
>Ga0209724_1001063_pt1 | contig 25580 bp, 17 predicted proteins | sample grotaG_FD_184143 | JGI IMG/M metagenome (GOLD analysis project Ga0209724, IMG submission 184143) | Glacier valley bacterial and archeal communities from Borup Fiord, Nunavut, Canada, to study Microbial Dark Matter (Phase II) -... | ecosystem: Environmental > Aquatic > Freshwater > Ice > Glacier ...
ACGTGAGTTTGCCTTTGGGCGGTTTACGGTTTTCTTTGTCAAAATTCCAGCGACCCGTGATCGGTTGGTCGCCTTCCATCAACACGTTAAATCGTCGCCGTCCTTCGCGATAAAAATCTTCCATCACAAGGCGTTTACGAGAATTTGCCCAGTCAATTAACGCTTGATCGTTCCAGATAAATCGATTGCTGGGAGTGAGAGTAATCGGGCACGGCAGATCCAAGTGTTCGATCAAATTGGCAAAGGGACGATCGGTGGGAGTCATCACCCGTAACTCGGTGATCTGATGCTGCTCAATCCACGCTAATAGGGGCGTTTTGAAGTCTACATCCTGCTTGTAAGTGACCTCCCAACCGTCTTGACGCAACTCGTCAGCAAAGTGGCGCATTGCCGACCACACCATCACCAACTTTTGCAAATGGTAAGGCAACTCTTGAGCATGATGCAGCGATTCGATAAAAATGACAGGCGTTGATTGAGTGCGATGACCCCCAGGGGGAACTGCAACGCGATCGCAGCTTTGTAGTGCTGATTGCCCTGCCCAAAGCTGATCGCCCAACACCCAAATTCCAACCGTCATACGACTAACCTTTTACGAATCTCGATCGCTATTTTGACACCCTATCACGCAAATTCCGTCTTTCTCAAGATGCACTCAATGGCTTTTCTAGCACCGTCCCCTTCTGACTCAGTTCCCTACGGAGGGAAACCCTTCTTCGGAGCTGGACGCTGACAACAAGATTTCGTCCCTTGATTCCCGTGGGATGAGCGTGCGAGATATCCAAGCATAACTGAACTTCAGAATCGCGGACTCAAAGATATCTTTACCGCCTGCTGTGATGGACGGACGGGCTTCCCAGATGCCATTGAAGCGATGTTTCCTAAGACTTGGTGCAGTATTGACATACCCTATCTCTTTGCCAGATAAGACAATGCTAAGGAGCGCTCACTCCTTCACTAGGCTCGGAGCATCTGAGAACGCTAGCAAATGGTCTGGTGAACTAATCGTCTGTCTAGGGAAAGGTTTACTTTACCCCTCACGCTGGTACAACTGAATGCAACAGACAGATCTCGGCAACTACTAGACGAGCGCTGCCCGAAACTCTAATCCGAGTGGGTCTGAATCCTTCAACTTGAGAGATGCTGATGAAAGCTGCCCTGATTCACCGCTATGGTGCCCCGAATGTGTTCCAGTACACAGACCTTGAGCGACCCGCGATCGAGCGTCATCAACTGCTGGTCAAGGTTCATGCTTCTAGCGTCAACCCGATCGACTGGAAAATGCGCCAAGGCAAGCTCAAGCTGATTACAGGCAATCGGTTCCCGATGGTGTTGGGATTTGATGTTGCCGGAGAAGTCGTAGAAGTGGGCGAAGCAGTGACTCGATTTCAGCGAGGCGATCAGATTTATGCACGACTCGATCAGATCACCGGAGGCGCTTATGCAGACTATGCGGCAGTGTCTGAAACGGTTGCCGCCCTCAAACCGACGACTATGACTTATGAAGAGGCGGCTGCCGTGCCCCTCGCGGCGATGACGGCTCTGCAAGCGCTGCGGGATGAAGGCAAACTAGACGTGGGGCAAACGGTATTAATCAATGGCGCATCAGGCGGAGTCGGAACCTATGCGGTGCAGCTTGCCAAAATCTTGGGAGCCGCAGAGGTGACTGCCGTTTGCAGCCTCAAGAACGGAGGCTTGATGAAGAGTCTGGGAGCCGATCGGGTTATCGACTATACTCAACAAGATTTCACCCAAGGCTCTAGCCATTACGATATTGTGTTTGATGTCGTTGGCAATCGCTCACTGGCAGAGTGCAAATCTGTGTTGCAGCCCAACGGCGTTTACATCACGACCCAACCTTACCCTAGCAACTATCTTCAGAGTTTTCTTACCGCGTTTTTACCAGGTCAAAAGTACAAAGTAATATTGCTGCGATCGAAGGGATCTGATTTAGCTTACCTTGCTGAACAAATTGAATTAGGCAAACTTCGCTCGGTCATCGATCGCACCTATCCCCTCTCCGACATTGCTGCCGCTCACGAGTATAGCGAAGCCGAACACACGATCGGGAAAGTTGTCATCACGATTTAGGGTCTTGCAACTGTCGTTAAAGAGTAGCCGTCCCATTTTTGAACACGAGTTCTGATATTGCATATGCTTCAACTGCTAGAGAGATGACTTCTTGAAAGCGTTGAGGAACTCTAATCATGCGACTCAAAAAACTTGGATTTACTGCCTGTCTGTCTCTCCTTGCAAGCATGATGCCCCTGATCGGAATGTCTGCTGCTCAAGCTAATTCGCCTCGTCTACTAATTGCGTCTGAGAACCGAACTCGACAAGTAGGACAAACAGACCAAGTTGAGCGATGGTTTGAGGAAGGTAAGCAGCGACTTGGTGCAGGAGGCAAACCCGCAGAAGCCTTGGTGCTGTTTGAAAAGGCTCTCAATGCGGATGCAAGTTATGTGAACGCGTGGATTGGCAAGGGCTATGCACTGTATGACCTGGAACGATCTCCAGAGGCGTTTACCCCAAAGGGGAACTGCTTCGCAACGCTGCCTTTCAACAAGCAACGAAACTGAATCCGAATGCAGTTGGGGCTTGGATTGGGTTGGGCAATGCGTTAGATGATAATGAACAGCCCGACAAGGCGCTGGCTGCTTATGATCAGGCGTTGAAACAGAGCAATGCGCTATTTGGACTGGAGCGATATGAACAGGCGATCGCATCCTACGACCAAGTGATCAAGATTGCGCCAAAAAGTGAGTGGGCGTGGTTTAACAAAGCAATGGCGTTGTGGAATCTGGAACGCTATAAAGACGCGATCGCATCTCCGGATGAATCGCTAAGGATCAATCCAAATAATCAAGAGGCGAAACAGGCGAAACAGGAGTTGTTGCAGTTGGTGGCAACGCGATAGGGAATGGCAGACCTTACATCCTACAAATGTCCAAGATGTTTATCTTCTTGCCAAATCTTCTGGTCAATCAACGACTCTCGTATCATCTTCTATGAATGCTGTGTCGTTTGAAGTTGCTGGATCTGCTCGATCGACAACCCAGTCACACGAGCGATCGCTTCAACATCCATCCCTTCGAGCAGTAAATTTCGGGCAACCTCCGATCGTCCACGCTGTTCGCCGATTTGTTCGCCACGCTGTTCGCCGACTTGTTCGCCTTCTTGCCAGATTTCTTGGTAAATCACAGACTCTCGCATAATTCCCTCCCGGAAGATACGACGGACTTCGTTCTTATCGTATTTTAACCCTGCCATCAGTTGCACGTAGGCAGAAATTTCTTGGCGATCGTCCGCTTCGTCAATTTCAGCGACTTGTTGAGCGACCTGGTTAAGCAGTTGGCTTGGGTTTTGAGTCTGGGTGAGAGTGGCAAGGGGCAACAAAGCGGGATCGTTGAGAAATCTCTCTGGGTCTTGCTCCCACATTTTCACCACTTGATATTCGTGGCGTGTAGATTCTAACTCGAAGGCGGTTTCGATCGGGGTTTCTTCACTGGGAGGGAGGAGAAGGACGACCACTTGCGTGACGGGCGATCGATAGAGTCGATGCAGCCTGACCCAATAATCAAGCAGGCGTAGAGGCATGGGTGGATTGGATTGCCACTGGGTTTGAAATTCCAAATGGAGGATGCGCCCAGTGGTTTGCAGAAAGGTTACAGAGTCGGCGCGAATGGGTTCGATGCTCAACTCGGTTTTGAGGACTTCGATCGTGTCGAGTTCTTTGCCCAAAATCCAGGTGGCAAAGCGTTGAGGGTGTTTTTCTGCCAGGAGTTTGCAGAGATTGTCAAAGCTCATGCGATATCTGGAATGTCGCTGCCTCAGTGTATCAGCAGATCGATTCAAAGCTCGATCGCGCTTCCAATCTGTCGTCAATCTTGTAAACATTGTGGGATTGCATAAGGTTCGATCGCTCAGAGAGATAAATTACTCGGTAAGGATTTTCTCTCAAAGGAGTCTCTGATGCGCCCTCATCTAAAGTCGGTTAGTCTGGCGATGGCAACGTTGAACGCGATCGTGCTTGCTCTCAAAGCCAGACCCGGCTGACCCAAGCCTTGCGCCAGGTCACTCGTCCATATTGCGAAATCATAGCCACAGTGCCCCGGCAACGACAGTCCGGCTTGGGCAATTTCTAACGCTTCTGGCACCGCGTTTTGGTCTCGTAACGTCTTGGCAAGCGCGGTTTTGAACGAGTTGAGCTAGACGCACGATCGCGTCCCCGGCGCGAGTCAGTTGCGATCGCACACTCAGGTAACTTCGCGCACAAGCGATACTTTTCAGGCAACGGTTTTGGCATTACTGACTCCGCAGCGGGGCAAGCAATTCATCGACCCACTGCTGATCCACGCTAGATAAGGCGGGGGGAGGAACGGGACGACGATAATCGATGCGTAGATCGTAACTGCCGCGATCGTAGACCCCCATCAGAATCGCTTGCAGATCGACGATCGCGTCCCCATCTTCCAGCTTCAAGGGCAGTGGGAAAGCAGGAATCATCTCTGGCAACCCAAATCCATAGAGGTTTGCGGTCGGACGGATGGCTTCCGGGCTGACTAGGATTCGGTAAAGGGATCGAGACACTGACCCTCGCATCGCCATCGGCACCCCTGCCCGCAATAAATCAATCTCGACTAAATGAGACAGACTCTTCAAGACTTGCTGCCGCTTTTTCTCATAGGCGGTTCTGCCTTGACCCTTGCGCTTATTTTTGGGCGATAGCAATTCCACCACTGTGACGACGGCATCGGTTCCAACTTCTCGCACCTCCAGATAGCGCTCTCTCACCGATTCCGGCATCGGCAGAGTGACCTGGACAGGACGAGATTGAACAGCTACAGCTATTGAGCTTGAGGGCACCGGATCGCTCACCGCCGGAGTCGAGGAGAGTATCAGAGCATCCGGGACTCCGACCAGTAGTTCCTCATCCGCTTCGTCATCTAAATAGGTTCGAGTTTCGACCGCTACATAATACTTGGGGCGCAACTCAGGCGTGAGGGCATCCGAAATCGCCACAATCAGACGGTTGTGAAATTCTGACCAAAACACAGGCGGTTCTAGATACGGATTCATTCCCGGAAACGGCGACGGCATGAAGTCCTCCTCAGCCCTGAAGTTGCTTTGATTTTACCGTACTTCTGATTTCGCTTCTCAATCCATATCGTATGCTAGTCATGTTCCAGCTAATGGTGATCGTCTGTAGGCAGAAAGGAGACAATCTTGAAACCGAAGCTCAGAGTGATTCCAGAAATTCAGATTATTCCGGTCGATCGGGCGCACCCCAAACCGCCACTCTAGTTTTTTGGCGGATCGAAGCGAGGGCGCAAACCCTGAGGAATCTGTTGAACACCAGAACCTGTACAAATGAATAGTTTCAAGGATCTCCTAAACATCGCAGCGAAAAGGTTTTGGCTAAAACTGACGTTTCAGTCGAGGTTCGCCAAAATAGACTGTAAAATTTCCTCATAGAGTAGAGTTCCAAAGGGCGGGGTTTCACAACCACTAATCCCGGCAACAGAACTGAAACATATTGAAACTCGATCGGACTCATGACCACAAATCAGCCAAACCGCGAGCACAAACGTGTGAAATATTAGCTGAGGAAAGCACCCTGCTTACTCTAGCGGTTAGCTTTGTGTAGATCGGTCAGAACTGTCGCTGATTGGCGACAGAACCACTAGAATTATGACTACACGCCCCCGATCGAGCGGCTAAAACGTTGCCCACACCAATTTTGGTTTAGGAGATTATATGGTGATTCGCCCCTCTCATGTTCAGCTTCATCACACTTCTCAGCTTGGGAGACGACACTTTTTTCGATACTTGGCGGGTGGTGCAACGGCAGCACTTGCACTTGGACAACTCCGACCTGCGGAGAGCCTTGAACCAACCTTAGAAGAACTTTGCTCCGCCTCGCCGCTCAATTCGCGCTGTCAAAACTACTTACCTGGCGTACAAGCTAAAGACGAGCAGGGGCAGCTCATTCAAGCCAACCAACTTTTGTCAACCCCCCAATCGGGCAATCGGATCGCTGTGAAAGGACTCGCTGACCCCGCGATCGTCTATCTCGTCATCACTAGCCCCCCCCAAATTGCCGAGTATGCTATTAGTTCGGTCTGCACTCATTTGGGCTGTACTGTAGCTTGGAAGGCAGATCAAAAGCAGTTTGTTTGCCCTTGTCATGGGTCGCGCTATGACGACCAAGGTCGAGTGGTTCAGGGACCTGCTCGGCGCAGTCTAGGACTGGTCACGGTAGTGGTTAAGCAAAATCAGGTTCGCCTAGTTGCCCGTCCACCTGCCTTCGACCCCAGAAGTAAGACTCTCGGATTCCCCAGATAGTTCGGTACTCAGTCTCTCGTGGGCAGCAGTGCATCTCTAACCGCACATTACTAGCTGATGCAACTGAACCAAAATTCTAAGCGCTTCTGGCTCGCCCAAGCTGTTGAGAAAGCGGCTGAGATTTTAACAGGGGCGCAGGTCGTCGTCGAATCTCTTCCGCGATGGTTGCTATTTGGGTCTTTCGTTGCTGAATGCAGGTATGAAATGCCCTCCTCACGAAGTGGGGCAAGCCCTCGTCAACCCTTCTCCCTGGGGAGGAAGAAGCCAGAAATCCTGTCCCCTCTCCTTTTGGGAGAGAGCTAGGGTGAGGGTAAAATCTATGCTTCATCGATCGATTCAGCAACGCCCAATGTTCTATTGTGACATTCCTTCACCTAGTCAAAGGCGATCGCGCTGTCACCGCAGCTACTTAAACACCGCAAATTTTCTTGTGTAATAAATCCTTTGTTTGGCTAGTTCTTACACAAGAAAATTTGCGATGTTCAAAAGACCAACTCCTCGCTGCCCAACTTAGCTCAAGACATCACTCATCTTTAGATTGAACTGCATCCAACAATCTGCTCAGTCGTGAGTCTCAAGCTGGGAAAGGTTCTACCCGCACGCGTTCCGTGCATTAGTGAAGCAGCAATACTTTTCCTGTCTCTGCCCCAATCGGACTCGCCCACCGTCTCATACAGTTCATCAATCAATTCATCAATTGATGAATTTCGGTCGTCACCAATGCCACGATCGTGTCACGACGCATCAGTCATAAGCGCTCTTGAGATAGATGCTGTTAGATATCAGCACTGAGAATTGAGTCTGCCATAGCTCTATGAATCAGCAAAAAAGTGTTGAGTCAACTGTAGTGCGAGCTGGGTAAATTCAGTGGAAGCATCATAGCCTGACTCAGCCGCGCTGGCACACTTCTGAACTCCTAGCGGGATGGAATTGGAGATAGAACCAAGCTGTCGCTTCTGCCACCAAAATGGGATCGCCAGACTCCAAGAATTGTTGCATTCGTGCCAGTTGCTTCAAGCTGCGCGGCTGCGTTGGCGGTTGTGCCATTTGAATGGCTTCTTGATGCACAGCTTGCCATGCATCATCGCTGATCAACAACGCCTCAGGAATCACAGGAGTGTCACGAACCGAATCGGTTTTCTCTACAGACTGATGCTCATCCGTTGATGGTTGGATAGACCCTTTAGAATTGCTAGAACCATCACTAGAAGTATCATTACTGCCATTACCAGGTAATAAGCTTGGATGACATCTAGGCTCTATTGTAAGACAGACTTCCTCACTGATGCTATTTGTCTCACAGCTTTCAATCCTCAAATAGTTAGGATGCCAGAGATCTTTATGGCGATACAGTGATCCTCCGCCAATTCGATAGTCGAGCAAAAGTTTAAATCGGTGAGTTGCAGAACTAGGAAGTATTCCTTTCTCAAGCAAGTCCACGATCGCACTTCTGATCTTTTCTCTAGCAGACTTCGACTGTTGCCTATTCCAATCTGGTAGGTTCTCGATCGGACTCTCCACTTCTTTCGACTGAGCTTTGTATTTCCCTAAAGCACTCCCATAGTGAAAGTAGTGACTTGACTCAACACATCGCGCCCACTCCTCCGCTCGATGATCAATTTCATGTTGGTGTCTACACCAGTCTGAGTATCCCGGCAGTGATTTTGCTACTCGCACCACTTCGTTTACTAAGGCTGCTCCTGTGAGAGGAGTCCCACTGGTCAGGATATGATGAAAGACATACGATCGCATCGTGATACGTCCCAACAGTCGATTGGTTTGTCCGGCACCCGTCCAGCCTATCTCGATTTCAGCATTCAAATCGTTGAGGTATTTGTCTGCTTTACCTGAAATGCGAAACGGATGTCGTTTGAATTGTTTGATGACACGCCTGATGGTCTTCGCGTTGACATCATTGCGCGATTTCACAACGTTCCAATAGCGCAGAAAGGTGTGACGATCGCTCCAGACGGGCTGAAAGTCATCATCGAGCAGATAGGAGCCAATCTGAAGCGGGAGCCGATGCGCGTTGAACAAGCTAAAGGTGCCGTCACCGCGATAGGGTTTAGGGTTGGGAAAGATTTCTAGCTGTCCTGGTTTAAGAATAAATCCTGCGTTTTCGAGCAAGGTTGAAATGGCGATCGACAGTTGCCAAGAGCTTTGAGAGTCTTCAAACGGCAAATAGAGATGAATCCCCCTGCTATAGCTCGACGTGCAGGCAAGGTAGCTGGCGATGCCCATCGGTTCTAAAGCAGCGATGATTCGCTGGATGGCGAATGGGTCACGTTGAGGGTGATACAGACTTCCTGCGTCAATATCGAGCAGGCTGTACTGGGTTTTAGAACCAAAGCGCACCCCATAGAGCGTGCTGCCTTGATCGATGAGGCGATCGCTGAGAGGATAGCGTCGCTCAGTCTGCCACTCAACAGTTTCTCCAAAATTGGAGTGATTTGCCCAAATAAAATCGTACCGATGGGGAAAGAGGGTAAGAAATTCTTCACGTTGGTCGCGGACATTCTCAAAAAGCACTTTATCGAGGTCTCTCATGCTGGCTTCCTAGTGATTCCAGCTCTCGGCTACTTCTGCCTACTCTCTAAACTCAAGTTGCAGAACAAGCACGTCTCCACAATTTTTCGCAGAGATTAAGCTGTGTTGTTGACGGTCTGCGCTTTCACAGGATGATGGTTGAACGCACTTGAGCATTAAACAACCCGTTTCTGCCTGTTTCGAGTTGAGTCAACAAAAATTGCTAAGATTGCCTTTAGAGTTGGCAATAGATGCTGAAAGGGCTTGTTTGCCTGAGTTACAAGGATTCTTTTGTTAGTAGATTCTAGACTTCAAGAGCTATCAGTATTTTTTTTTCGTAGCGCCATTCTAGAGTGCTAGCAGGAGTCAAATTTGTTTTGTTGCGGGATGCTAGTGAGTTTGGCAATCTTGTCAACGCAGCCCGTTAGGACAATTCACAGATAGTAGACTTCCTGCGTGAATCTGGACAGCCCTCCTCACGCAGTGGGGCAAGCCCTCGCCAACCCTTCTCCCCACAGCGAAGAGAGCTAGAACCTCTTGTTCCCTCTCCCTAGGGAGAGGGCTAGGGTGAGGGCAAAGGATTCGTGCAGGAGGTCTAATGTGTTGAGATGCTATGAATTAGCCACCTCTGGGAACCTCTTCCGTTGAATGTTGCCGCATCCTAGAGCCTGATGTCAATTTGTCAACCCACTCTTTTTAGGTCAAGCTTTGTTTCTCTAATCTAGTTCAGGAGGCAATTCTGTCAACACCGCCGCTAGATTAGGTGTGCCTTCTTCTCAGAAAGACAGACGGCTTATGGGACGACAAGTCGCTGCTTTCAGGCTAGATTACGCACAGCCGAGAATGGAATGGCTATTTAACGTTGTAGCTAGATTCTAGAGATGTTGTCAATTCTGTCAATTGTTACAGCACATTAACTTTTGTACGGGATCATCTAATGCCTGTGGTTATTGCTTCTAATCTCTAAGATGACTGCCAGTTAAGAGATTGAACCTGAAGAAGCAGTCAATCAAGTTGCACTATTGCCGCATAAACTCGCGGTATGTTGGTAGATCCTAGAGGCGAAGTTGCAAGATTCTAGTCTCCCTTGGCAAGACAAACCCATCTGAGCGACCTCTAGATATACGCATCTGATTACACTCTAGACTTTTTAAGCTCTGAACCTGCTTAACCATTTAGGGAAAAGCTGAGGTAAATTGACAAGATCAAGCTGCCGTATCCCAGTTCTGTGCTCGTAAATGTATACTGCTTTGACGTACATGGGCTTTAATGGGACTCCTGTGACTCAAATCAAAGACATTGCTTCCGATCCATCTCTTTTGACGAACCTACCTTCATCTGATCCTGTGCTGGTTTCATCGGATCAATTCCGAGTGCAGTCCTATGTCACAAAGTTGAAAGGGAGTAAGTCATTCTTGAACCTGGTGCTGGTTAATGTCGCGATGGGAATTAACCAGTTCAAACTGCATCTGGCACAAACACAGTCAAACGATGATGTCGATGTGATCAATCTCTATGACGAGACCGAAAAGATCGGCGCTTTGCATAAGCAGACCATGCTGCGACTTGAGCGGAGGTTTCGCTCAGTGTTGAAAACGGATGAGTTTTGGAATCAAACGGCGACCTGGATCTTAGTGCGACTTGAGCAGTGGCAACAAGAGAGTCTTATGCCGTCGGATTGCTCTGTGGTCGGAATGCTATCGGTTAAATCTGGGAGCAACCCAGCCCACAGTGATGAGTGGCGCGAGTCTTTGGTGACGAGTGCCTGTGCCTTTCACACAGCTAGCCAGTGGCTTCGGCATCTAGACTTATCAGGATACAGCGCTGCCGAGATTGATAAGCTATTAGGGATTAAGTCTCTTAATGCTGCGGCAACACGAGAACCTCTGTTTCAGGATACAGAGATTGAGCGGATTGCTACTGGCTACCCAATTCTCACAGGCGCTCAAGCGCTTATTAATTCTCAGTGGGAAGATGGAGAATATCCCTATTGGAAGAAACTGGTTGGAGAAGGGTTTATTCAGCACCAAATCGTGCGCCAAACCCCTTCAAACCAACAGATTGAACTGGTGCCCGGTAAAGCGGCATGGGAAATTATTCAGCAGTTTGGTCCTGAAGCAGCCTATGTCTTTTTAATCTTCTCCTCGTATGCCACTGACTCAGAGGAACCTTGGGCGGAGCAAATTCGATTGAAAGGGACTGATTTGATTCGGCTCTTTGGTTGGGATAAGCGGACTGACATCACGATCGCTCAAAAGCTCAAGAAGATCGGGCATTTGGTAGAGCTAGTCTGTAGCCTTTCCGTTTTGGTGAGTAATATCAACATTGGTGCAAAGCGTTATAACGTTGAGCGAGGCGCGATGTGGAATTTAGAGGGTCTAGGGTATGCAGGTCAGCTAGCGCTGACAATGGATCTCAAGAAACTTGACTCTCCGACCTATGAAGCGGGAGAACCCGATGAGCTATATATCAAAGTACGTCCTGGTGTTTGGACGGAAAAGTTTCTAAATGCAGGTGACATCCATGCAAAGGAGGCGCTGTTTCAATATGGCTATTTAGCGAAAAGCACGCTTCAAATCAATCCCTACCGTCAACGATTAGCTTCAAAACTTGCCATTTTTCTGACTATTATGAGTCGGATTCGAGAGGATGGTCGCTATGAGGTGCGAACCTTGCTAGAGCGACTAGAGCCGAAAGAACTTTTGGAGGGAGTTCAGGACGATCGCTTACGCCGCGTGAAATTGATCAATCAATGGGATAGCGCTCTGTTGACTCTTAAAGAACTGGGATGGGAAATCGATTTTGATCAGGCAACTTATCCAGAGAGCATCCGACCGGATTGGTCGGTGAGTGATGATTTTGATTCTGGATATCGCCCCCGCAACTGGCTAGCAACCTGGCTCAAAGCGATCGTGATTATCAAGCCCTCTGTGAAAATTCAGGAAAAGCTGGGCGGTCAGGCACCTGTAGCACTGAAGCCTGCGCGGGTGCCTATTCAAACGTCTCTGCTAACAGGTGATGCAATTCAAGCAGCGCTTGACGTGAAAGGTATGACCAAAGCGCAACTAGCAGATACATTAAAGGTTGACCGATCGTTAGTCACTCGCTGGCTTAAAGGGCAAAGAACAATTCAGCCGAAACATCAGGCTCAAATTAAAGCGCTGCTAGGAGAGCTTGATAAAAGCTGAGGTTCATTGCGAAATCAAACAACTGTATTAGATTAAATTTTTCTTGTGTAAGAGATCGTGAAAAGACTCATTATATTACACAAGACACTGAATCTTTCCTTTTTGCAACTGAAGTCAAAGGGTTGAAAAATGGGCTGTGACTGCGACTGGAGCCAGCAAAAGGAGTTAGGCTACGCTATGAGTTGAGGTAGAGCAAATCGTGCAAGTCCGATCGTGACAGTGTGAATTCTATTCGTCAGGACTGGCATTCAATTTTCTTGTGTGAACTGGGTGCTGTTTCGCAAGACCTACACAAGAATTGAACGCTCTATTGAGTTTTCTATGTCTCGTCAAGGATCGACCGCCGTATCAATGCGGCTGACTGAAAGCTGTGAGACTTCTTGTGTAATCAGTGGTAGAATGAAACGGCTTATTACACAAGAAAAAATGCCGAGACGATCGACGATCAGTTCGCTTCAGACCTCTATTTATTGCCTCAGTGTAGATGAACAGAAGCAGCTTCACGAATGGTTGGGCAAGCACTTGGAGGAACAAGCGTTTGCGGAGGTTGGAGTTCACAGAAGTGAGGCAGAACCCCGCAATTACGAAGGCAGAACTTACGTTCTTCAGAAGAGACGCTGTGGTAAGCTTCACTGCTCATGCATGGACGGAGAGATTTTAGAAGTTGGGCATGGACCGTATTGGTATGCTTATTGGAACGATAATGGAAAAACCAAAAATAAGTACGTCGGCAAGCGTGCGCCGTGGCAGAACAATCAATTGAAGAAGACTTCATGGAACCAGACAAAAGATACTTGAATAAGGCATAAAGTCAACGACGATCTGCTTCAGAAGTAAGGTCAGACTGCTTTCACTATTCTTTCCTAAATGGCATTATCCTCAGTGAAACTGACTGTGGCGATCGGCGATCACTGCATTGTGTACACCAATCACGATCCCGTCCTAGATATCCCCTAAGAGTTTAAGTCGCGATCGCACTCGAACAACCCGGTTTGCAGCAAAGGCTCAGGTACTCAGCTAGAGTCTGTTCATATCGCGTCTGTTCAAAAAATGTGTAGCGACCTGGATAGACTGAGATCTTGCACCTGATTAAAACCCCCCATTAGCCCGAACTTCAGTTCAGGGCGGGTTGTCGGGCTGACTGAGAATGCTGCAAGACATCAGCAGGTGGTCTCGATCGAGACCACCTGCAATCTTTCATAGGGTTCAACAAAGATGGGGAGGCAGCTACAGTGCAGCTCATTAGTTTTCCATCGTCAATGAGACCCCAGAAAATAGGTCTTTGACGAATAGATCATAGAGGGCAACGCAGCCCGAAGGGAGTCTTTTTTAAGATGGTATTCCGACCAAACCCACAAGCGCGAATACCAGTATTCGCGCTTGTGGGTTTGGCGAAGCAGGAGAAGTGTGAATACCAGTATTCACGCTCCTGAATCTGAAAAAGTTTGTAAGCTTGCTGCTTAAACTTTGCGATTTGCGAGTATCATTCTCTCATCACTTCGGAGCGCGCCTTCTGAGATCATCTTTGCTTACTGGCAATAAAGGGTATGAACCAGCGTAAATCAAACGCACCCTAGTAACGCGACGACATTGAACTTTGAAATTGTCCCTTCACTAAATTATGACCGTCCTAACTGCGTCCCAAAAGAAAACTTTCGCTAAACCATCTGCTTCTCAACCCATCAAACCTCTGTTGATCTCAATTCTGAATCAAAAAGGAGGTGTTGGAAAAACCACGATCGCGGTGAATCTCTCCTACGCGCTAGCGAAACGCGGCATTGAGACAATTTTAATCGATGGAGACCCAAACCGCAGTACCTTAGTCGGGGCACGATCGATTGTTTATAGTGAAAGCGTCCCCCTGCGAGTCATGAGCGAAACCGCCTCGGTCGGGCAAACTGGAAACTGTCGTCACTTCTTCATTGACACAAAAGCCCGACCAGAACCCCTTGATCTTGAAGAGATTGTACATCGCTCTACCTTGATTCTGATTCCTAGCTCAACGAAGCAGGATGAGCTGCGCGTGACCTGTTCTACGGTAAAACTTTTAGATTCCGTGAGCAGTAAAAAGCACCGAGTGGTGCTGAACCGCATTCATCCAAACACTGGGGAGGAAACGCTATCAGCGTTCAAATCAGGATTGAGATCGCAGGGCATTCCGGTGTTTGAATCTGTGATTCGAGACTATGCAGTTTATGATGAAGCCTTTGGTCGAGGGCTATCCGTTAGTCAACTTCGAGGCAAGACGGTCGAAAAAGCTTGGTCAGATATTCAGCAACTGCTAGAGGAGATTCTCAATGGCTAATCGGCTTGCAGCGGCTCTTCAAAACATCGGCTCAATGATGCCTACCGCAGATCTAGACAACTTACCTGCTCCAAAAACTGAGCAGGGCAGGGAAGTCGTTGTTCGATTGCAGCTATCTGAGATCGAAATTAGCGATCGAGTTCGGCAATCTCATGATGAAGCATTGGTTCGCTCCTTTGTTGAGACATTCCGCACCTCTGGCTTTCGAGGCGTTCTTTGGGTGCGTCCGACCAACGCGGGACGCTATAGACTGATTGCGGGTGGAACTCGCTATTTGGCGTGTCAACAGGCAAAGATTGAATATGTCAACGCTTTAGTCTTCGAGGTGGACGCAGTTGAAGCCCTAGATCTTGAGCTTGAGGAAAACCTTAAGCGGCGAGACTTTAATGATTTAGAAACCGTTCACGGCATTTTGCGTTCGCTAGAGCTTGAGTTGTCACTGTCTCGCGAGCAAATCATTGTCCTGTTTAGCTGGAACTCGCGAAATCGCCAACCCGATGGCACCCATCGCTCTCCTCGGAAAGACAGCGTGCTGGCTGAGATCCCCTTAGAACAGCTTGAAGCCTACTGGTCAATCATTAAGCTCAAGTTTGAGCGGTTAGGTCGCCACAGCCCTGAAGGATTTCGGGTTAACTTTTTGCCCCTGATTAACCTGCCCGAATCGGTTCAGAGTGCGATTAGGCAGGGGCACTTAGAAGGTTCAAAAGCACGTTTATTTGCCCGAATCACCGACGACGAAATGCGGGATACCTTGCTCGATCAAGCCATTGCAGACGATTGGTCACGGGATCAAATTACAGAAGCCGTCAAAAGCTGGGTTGGTAACCACGCTCCGAAAATCACAAACCAATCTGAAGAAATACAGTTCTCAAGCCGCGTCAAATCAGTTTTAAAGCGCCTCTCAAAAGCGTCTTTGACTGGACGATCTCGCACAAAAGCAGAACGTCTCTTGAAGGAACTAGAGTCGCTGTTAGAGTCATAACCCATCGTCTATTGGGTCGTCGATTATGCTGGGCTGGGAGGGGTGCGATTCATTGGTAAACCAAAGCAACCTACGCTTACGGTTTATCAGTTGATTGACGGAGAGTATCAGCCTCAGCAGTTCCGAGGAGATGACCCAATTGAATCCTCTGTCCTGCAAACTTGAATCTCACAGCTAATCAAGTCTTTGAAGCAGGAAGCTAGGACAGTGGCTGTGTATCTAGATGAATCATCTCTGAAACCAATGGAAATAGAAGCTCTGAGAGGACTGTCAAAGAACCAAAACTTAGACCTGAAAGTTAAAGACTACACATGATCTTGGTGTAGAAGCTCGCAGTCAGTTGAGAGCCTCAAGCCGTCTGTGTAGCACCCTTTTGGCTTGATAGTCGCGGTATTAAAAGCCGATACGCGAGCAGTTTTACGCGATCGTTCACCAGAAACCACGCCAGCGCATAGCCCCAAACAAACAGTGCCCAACCCCAGCCGAGGGGTGTCATAAAGAGACCATACACTGCGATCAACGTTGCCACTGTTTGCGTCCCGAAGACTGCCATCAATAAAATCCGTGCGGGACGAATCGACCAGAACGGACCGCGTGTGCGCGTCAGGAAGATCGTCAGATGTCCCGCTACCGATAGCTTCAAATACATCAGGGTTTGAATGTGATCGCGATCGAGATGAAAGATACGTTCCCCCAGATAGAACAAGCCGAACGCGGCAACGACCCCGATCACCCCCAGGACTGTAGAAATCGCTAACACTAGGCGCATGTTCCAAGCTTCAGGCTGATTGCGGTATTGCACATTGTCATAGGCGATCGACAAGATCGCACCATCGTTGAGCAATGCCAGCATCACGATCATCACTGCGGTCACAGGGTAAAAGTTAAACACCAAAATCGCCAGCGTCATTAGCAACAAGACACGCAGCGTCTCGGCAATGCGATAGATTGAGTAGCTGTTCATCCGCTGGAAAATGCGGCGACTCTCCTTGATCGCAGCAATAATCACAGACAGTCCGGGCGTTGTCAGCACAATCGAAGCCGCTGCCCGTGCCGCGTCTGTTGCACCCGAAACGGCAATGCCGCAGTCAGCCTTTTTTAACGCAGGGGCATCATTGACTCCATCGCCCGTCATGCCCACAATGTGATGATGTTTTTGTAGAACATCGATAATGTGAAACTTATGTTCAGGAAACACTTGGGCGAAACCATCCGCTTGTTCGATCGACTGCGTGACTGCCGCAGTTTCTTGCTGCTTTGAATCGCCTAGCGCACTCGCATCGAGAATGTTTGTGCCAAGTCCCAGCTTCTTAGCGGTTTCTTGGGCGATCGCAATGGCATCGCCTGTCACCATCTTGATTTTGATGCCCATCTTGACGGCGCTGGCGATCGTGGACGCGGCATCGTCCCAAGGTGGATCAAACAGGGGTAATACACCCATAAATTGCCATTGATCATCCTTCTCCGATCGCGCCACACCTAATGAACGGAATCCTCGCGTTGCAAATTCGTTGACCGCTTTTTCGACATCAGGCTTCACCTGGTCAACATTCTTTGACAGTGCCAGAATTACCTGTGGCGCGCCTTTCGTCACTTTAAACGTTTTACCATCCGCGTCCTTCACCGTTGCCTCTGTGCGTTTATGCACCGGATCGAAGGGGGTGAAGTGAACGATTTTATAAGTTTTTAACGAATCCTGATCTTTCACGCCGTCGAGAACAGCGAGATCGATCGTGTCGTCGTTATCTGCGCTAGATGCCAATGCCCCATTCAAAATCACTTGATCGGCGGGAATCTTGTTGACGCTGAACGGATCGCCCAAGGTCAGCTTGTTCTGGGTTAGCGTACCAGTCTTGTCCGCGCACAGCACGTCTACACCCGCTAATTCCTCGATCGCGACTAGACGACTGACGATCGCTTTTTTCTGAGAAAGTTTCTGTGCGCCGACTGCCATCGTCACGGATAACACCGTTGGCATCGCAACAGGAATCGAGGCAACCGTCAGCACCAAAGCAAACTGCAACGTTTCGAGGAGCGGGTCACGCCGGAAGAGCGCAACAATAATAATCAACGTCACCAGTACGAGCGCGAGGACGATCAGGTAGTTGCCAATCTTCAGCACTGCCTTTTGGAAATGGCTGTCTGTATGAGCTTCCTGCACCAGTTGCGCCGTCTTGCCGAAGTAGGTTTTGGTACCTGTGGCATAGACCAGCGCATTGCTCTCACCCCGACGCACGATCGAGCCAGAGAATACTGCGTCGCCAGCGTTGCGGGTAGCAGGCAGAGATTCGCCCGTCAGCGTAGACTCATCGATCGACATCGAATCGCCATCTAACAAGCGGGCATCGGCGGGCACAATGTTGCCTAACCGAAGCCGAATCACATCGCCTGACACCAGTTCACGCGCGGGTAAAGTCACCCATTTTCCATCTCGTTTTACCTGAGTCTGAGTCGCAAGTTTAGCCTTTAGAGCCGCGATCGCGTTGCCCGCCTGACGCTCCTCCCAAAAGCCGACTACCGCATTAGTCAACAGTAAAACGAGAATGATAAAGAAATCTGCCCAGTGTCGCACCACGCCTGACAAAATCACGGCGACTTCGATCATCCACGGAATCGGACCCCAGAAATAGCTGAGAAATTTTAGGAGTGGGTTAGTCTTCTTTTCCTCAATCTCGTTCGGTCCATTTTCAGTCAGGCGCTTTTTTGCTTCTGCTTGCCGGAGACCATCGGGTGACGACTCTAATCTTTTCTGCACTTCTGGCAGCGGCAGAGTTTTCAAATCATCCTTGGCATCGGGCTGCGCTTTAGGAGCTTTGGAGCGATCGGTACTGGATTTCATGATAGATCTTCCTTTTGTTTTTACTACCGTCAGCTTTATTGAAAGGCTTGCCGTCTTCAGCTCTCGCTCTCAAGCATTACCTTTGCTTGCAAAAGTTCCTGGTGTTGTGCCTCACTGACCTTGGGGTAGTGAAGATTGAGCTTCTTTAGTTGGGCATAAATGATGCCTGCGACAGCAAGACGAGTAAACCATTTATGATCGGCTGAGATGATGTGCCAGGGTGCTGACTCTGTGCTGGTGTGATTGAACATATCTTCGTAAACAGTCATGTAGGCATCCCAAAAGGTGCGCTCCTTCGCATCATTGGTGGAGAATTTCCAGTTTTTCTCAGGTCGATCGATGCGTTCTAAGAAGCGTTGCTTTTGTTCTTCTTTGGAGACATTCAGGAAAAACTTTAGGATTACTGTCCCGTTCTTGACAAGATAGTTCTCGAAGTTGTTGATCTCCTCAAAGCGCTGCTTCCAAAGGTGTGGGTCGATGAGACTAGGTGGAAGGTTCCGCTGCTCGATGATTTCTGGATGGACTCGTGTTACTAAGATTTCCTCGTAATAAGAGCGGTTAAAAATGCCAATTTTTCCTCGTTCCGGTAGCGCTTTAGAACATCGCCATAGATAGTCGTGATCCAACTCTTCTGTAGACGGAGCTTTAAAGCTATGCACTTGGCACCCCTGGGGATTGATACCAGACATGACGTGCTTGATGGTACTATCTTTACCCGCCGCGTCCATCGCCTGGAGAATGATCAGCAACGAGTACGTATTTTGGGCATAAAGCATATCTTGGTAATGCTTTAAAGCCTCAATGACTTCCTGTAAGTCACTTTTAGAGTCCGACTTCTTCAGATAATGGGCTTTGTAATCTGGGTCGTAGTCTTTGGCAAGGGAAATTTTCTGCCCCGGCGGAACCATAAAGGGACGCATAAATTCGGTGTGACTTTTGGTGTCAAATAGATTTAACGATGAATCTTTCTGTTTATGGTGTTTGGTCATCTTTTTGCGCCTCTCCTGTCAAGGTAATGTGTTGAGATATGCGATCAAGTTAGCCAGATCATCATTGCCGATGTTGCATTGGGGCATATCTCGATGATTTCTGCGTCTCCACAACGTAATACATGGGTTTACCTCAACTTTTCATGCGTCGAAGCAGCATGGCGTTAATTGAGACAACGACCGTGGAGATCGTCATAAACAACGCACCAACAGCGGGGGAAAGTACAATTCCCAACGGGTAAGCAATACCTGCCGCTAAGGGAATGCCAATCACGTTATACCCAGTTGCCCAGCACAAGTTTTGGATCATCTTGTTATAGGCGGCGGTTGCCAATTTGAGGGCATAAGCCACATCTAATAAATCGCTCTTGACCAGTACCAGATCGGCGGATTCGATCGCCACATTTGTACCCGCACCGATCGCAATGCCTAAATCCGACTCAGATAGAGCGGGGGCATCATTGATCCCATCGCCGACAAAGGCAGTAGGTTTATCGGCTTTTAACCGGCGAATCAGAGCCGCTTTGTCTTGGGGTAAAACCCGCGCATAGTAGCGATCGATCTTCAAATCTGCGGCTACCGTTTTGGCGACGACTTCCGCATCGCCTGTGATCATCACGGTTTCAATTCCCATCTCGTGCAACTTGTCGATCGCTTTCCGTGCATTCTCACGCACTTGATCGGCTAACCCAAATACTGCCAGAGCTTGTCGATCATTGAAAAGAACGATCGCACTTTCGCCACGCGATTCGATTTCTTTGAGTCCAGCTTGGAGAGTTGCCGCAAACTGTAATTTCAACTCCGCTACCCATTCTGGTCTACCGACTCGATAATGTTGCCCATCGAGCGAGCCTTCGACCCCTTGCCCTGGCACAGCCTTAAACTCAGTGACTTTCTTCAACTGGCTCTTGCGGTGACTGGCTTCTGTGACGATCGATTTCCCTAACGGATGCTCTGATAGAGATTCTAGGGAAGCCGCGATCGTTAGCGCGTCTGTTTCACTGATCCCTTCGGCATAAGTATGTTGGACTCCAAACTGACCTTCGGTGAGCGTACCTGTCTTATCAAAGGCGATCGTTTTGATGTTTTTCGCCCGTTCAAAAGCTTCGCGGTTCTTTACTAACACGCCATGTTTAGCAGACATTGATGTGGCATTAATAATCACCAAAGGAATCGCCAAACCTAAAGCATGAGGACAGGCAATGACGAGTACCGAAACAGCGCGATTAATTGCAAAGGTCAGACCCCCAATACCGACAGAAAGCCAAACCACAAACGTCAATGCCGATACACCGATCGCAATCAAGGTCAACCAGTAGGCTAGTCGATCGGCCAGGTTCTGATACTGACTTTTAGATGCCTGCGCTTCCTCCACTAGCCGCATAATCTGGCTGAGGGTGGTGTTGTCACCTGTGCGAGTAACGGTAATCGTTAATGCACCTTCCCCATTAACGGAACCTGCCACCGTTTCGTCGTGTTCTCGCTTGGTCACAGGGCGCGATTCTCCGGTCAAAAAGGCTTCGTTGACGCTAGAGACTCCTTCGATGACTTCACCATCGATCGGCATTTGTTCGCCGGGACGGATGATAATTCGATCGCCCTCAACCAATGCACTCACCGCGACATCTTCGATCTGTCCATTTACTTGTTTATGCGCGATCGACGGTACTAAATCTGCCAAACTCTCTAAGGCACGGCTGGCTCCCTGCACCGAAGCCATTTCAATCCAGTGACCGAGCAGCATCACATCAACTAATGTTGCCAGTTCCCAGTAGAAAGAATCTCCTTTTAAGCCGAGCGTGACTGCCACACTGTAAATGAAGGCAACACTGATTGCTAACGCAACCAGCGTCATCATGCCGATTTTGCTGCGAAATTCGTACCAGGCTCCTTTGAGAAATACCCAACCGCCATAGAAATAGATAATCGTGGCGATAATCGGTGTAATCCAGTTGGAACCAGGAAACTGAATGGCTTGATAGCCAAGCAAATTCTCGATTATCGGAGCTAGATAGAGAATGGGCAATGTTAGCCCCAGACAGATATAAAATCGCCGTCTAAACATGGCGGGGCTGTGTCCGGCGTGTTTGTCGTGCCCAGCGTGTTTACCATTACCACCATTTCCATGCTGACCATTTTCACCGTGCTGACTATGGGAAGCCCCATCCAATAGCTTCAAAGTTGAATCAGTTTTGCTGTGGTGCTTTGTCATACTTTTAACGTTTGGTCTAATTTGGTTTGCAGATCGGTCAGGTGAACTCCAATTAGGTTAGGTAGAACAATGTTGGCAGCACCAACCCGACTGGGAGAACCGATTCCAATTGACCCCATACCAGCAGCGATCGCGGCGGCAACACCGACGGGGGCATCTTCCACCACCACACAGTGAGCCGGGGCAAGCCCTAACAGAGTTGCGGCATACAGAAAAATATCAGGGGCTGGCTTGGGTTTATCGACGCTGTAGCCATCGGCGATCGCATCTACGTGCTCGGCAAGCCCTAACTTTTCAATCACAGTTTTGGCATTCTTGCTGGCAGAGCCGATCGCAATTTTCATGCCCGCTTGCCTCAGTTCGTCCAACAGCGCGATCGCTCCGGGCAAAAGATTCTGCGGGGTGATGGTTTGGATCGATGCCACATAGTAGCGATTTTTGCGCTCCATCATTTCCTGGATCTGGGCTTCTGAGTAGGGGCGATCGCCCACAATGAGCATCAAAGATTTGCGTCGAGCGACACCTCGCAGTGCCTCATTTGCCTGTCGATCGAAGGGCAAGTGTTCTTCATCTGCTAGTTTCTGCCAAGCCCGGTAATGAAATTCAGCCGTGTCTGTAAGAACTCCGTCAAGGTCGAAAATGAACCCCTGAATGTCAAGTGCGTGAGCAGGCGAGGGCACTAGATCGAAGCTGTGCCAGGTGCCGCGCCAGTTCAGCTTGAATTTGAGACGAGTCCAGGTGGGAGGGAGGTGCGGTGTGGCAACAGGTGCGCTGTCTTTGAGTTGAATGCCGCCAAAGCCAAACACCACAGCTTGCCAGACTCCGCCTGCTGAAGCCGCATGAATACCGTCGGTTGTGTTGCCACGATTATCGTCGAGATCGACCATCGCAGCCTGCATGAACTTCTTGTAGGCATCTGCTGCGTCACCTAAATTGGCGGCGAGGCTCGCGTGAATGGCGGGTGTCAGGGACGATCCGTAGGTGCTGTCGGTGCGGGGCGCGTAGTAGTCCCAGTTTTGTTGCAGCACATGATGGTGTTCATGGGTTGCTTGCGTGTCTCGCATCAGGTAGAGGAGCATCAACACGTCGGGTTGTTTGAGTACCTGCCGCTGATTGGTTTCGTCAATGCCGAGAACTGCTTGCATCGAGCGATCGCGGGGTTCATACTCGCTTAAATCGATATCCTGAAGCTGGAAAAACCCCTCAAACTGCTCGATTAGACCTGTTTTAGCATCGTGAGGAATATACAGCTTGTCAATCATAGTTTGCCACAGCCGCAGATTTTCTGTGGTGAGTTGTAGTTGTTGTGCCAGTCCAGTCGCCCGATCGGGAAACGTCTGCTGTAGCCACTCGTAGACCGCTACAGCCTTTTCGAGATGCCACTGCACCATCCGATTGGTGAAGGCATTGTTGTTGACCCGCTCATGGTATTCATCGGCTCCAATCACCCCGCATAGTTCATACCGTTCCTGCTCGGCGTGCCACTCCAATCGGCTCATCCAGAACAGCGCCGTGTCGAGGATGATTTCAGCCCCATAGTCGCGCAGCCAGTGATCGTCGCCCGTTGCCTGCCAGTAGTGCCAGACCGCATAAGCAATGTCAGCACTCAGATGAATTTCGCGATCGCGACACCAGATGCGGACTACCTCTGCGTAAGGGTCGGTCGAAATCGCCGTTTGGGGCGTTACCTCATCGCCAGTGGCGGCACTTTCCCAGGAAAACATTGCCCCCTGGTAGCCGCTATGGGCGGCTTTGCGACGTGCGCCCTCCAGGGTGTGATACCGATAGGTGAGCAAGCTACGGGCGATCGCAGGCTGCGTAAAAGTAAAAAAGGGCAGAATGAAAATTTCGGTGTCCCAAAAAATATGCCCCCGATAGCCAAACCCCGACAGCGTTTTGGCAGGAATGCTGACTCGATCGTTGTCTGCTGAAGCGCTGATAATGAGTTGAAATAGGTTGTAGCGCACGGACAACTGAGCAGTGCGATCGCCCTCAATGACGATATCGCTGTGCTGCCAAACTGCATTCCACGCCTGCTGATGTGCCTCGATCAGCAGCGCATAGGAGGACAGAGCCGCCAATTTGTCTTGAGCCGCCTGCACTGGACGTTCCGTCTCCTGGGACGTGAACACCGTCACCACCTTTTCCACGCTGATGGTTTGCCCCGCTGCTGCCATGAAGGTGGTCGTCAAGGTGTGATAGCCAGGAGGACTCGCCACCTGGAAGGATGCCTCGGTGCCGATTACAGCGATTTTAGCTGCCATGACGAGTTCAATGTGGGAAGTGCGGGTACGCACCTGTAGCCAAATTCCTTGCTCAATTCCCTGTTCAAGCTCGCCTTGATCGAGCTGCTCCCAGTGGTCAAAGCCTTGATTTTCGGGATACCCATTGAGGCTGGATTGTACCTCGATTTTCCAGGGAAACGGCTCCGCCAATGTGCCGCTGCAATCGATCGGTGTAATCTGGCAGCGCAATCCCAACATATGTCGATCGGCTAAACTGGCGAACCGCTCAAACCGGAACTCTAAGGTCTTACCCGTGGGGCTACGCCAGCGCACGAAGCGGCTCAGCACTCCATAATGTAAATCGAGCTGTCGTTCGTAGTGGAGGATTTCGCCGCGATCGAGCCGAAAGCGTTCTCCGTTGATGATGATCATCAACGACAGCCAGTCAGGACAATTTGCCAGTTCGGTATAGATCACGGGCACATCGTCATAAACCCCATGAATTAAGGTGGCTGGCAGCGCCTCTGGGAAGCCTTCCTCAAAACTGCCCCGCGTCCCCAAATAACCGTTGCCGATCGTAAAAACGGTTTCTCTAGCACGCAACTGCTCTGGATCGAAGTTCGTTTCACTCAACGTCCAATCTGTGTAAATCAAATCACGAGAGTGTTTTGGAATGTTCATAAGTTTAGGGAGTGAGGAGTAGCATTCCACAACGCGATGACGGGCACTGTGGGGTGATGGGAGTCGAAGCTAAAAATGCTGACCGACGCTGTGCCAAGTGGGAAATGCTGCGCTTCGATCACCGCTAATTTGATCCAGCGTGCCGCCAGAACGCCCCCAATCTGACCGTGGGAAAAAAGGGCGATATTGCCATCCAGCTTGGACAGACGAGCGAACAGTCGATCGGCACGGGCAGAAATTTGGTCGGGCATTTCACCGTGTGGACAGCCGTCCCGAAAAATAGTCCAGTCCGGGCGTTCTTGACGAATATCTACAGAGCGCTTGCCTTCATAATCCCCGTACTCCCATTCGATCAGATCCGGTTCGATCTCCGGGGCTTGATTCAGTCCGACCAGGGCACAAGTTTGTTGGGCACGCTGAAGCGGGCTGGTCAGCACTTGGGCAAACTGGATATCCCTCAAGTGCTTGCCCAGTTCTCGTGCCTCGTCCTCACCGTTTGGGGTCAACGGTACGTCCGTGCGACCTGTGTGCCGCCCAGAGAGCGCCCACTCAGTTTCGCCGTGCCGAATCAGGTAAAGGCGTAGGGGGGCAACGCGATCGGTGTTCAAACTTTTGTCCATTCCATCTCTGCCTTATATTCGCCCTGGCGCGCCGATCCATTACACTTGGCTCGATGCAGCAGCACCTGTTGTGCCGCCGACACGTTCGACTCCTTGCCCTGCCAGAGTTCCAGCGCGGGTTGCTGAATGGCGCGACCAAAGGAAAACGTCAATGCCCAGGGCAATCGCGCTTTGAATCTCAGATTCATGGCATTTAAATGAGCCGATGCCAGTTCACCGGATTGACCGCCCGACAGAAATGCGATCCCCGGAACAGCAGCGGGAACCGATCGCAACAAACATTGCACCGTAGCATCAGCAACTTCCTCCACCGTTGCTTGCTGAGGACAAGCCAATCCCGGCAGCACCATATTGGGCTTGAGGATCATGCCCTCCAGCATCACCCGCTGGGTGTAAAGCTGTTGGAAGACCGTTTGCAGGACTTTCGCCGTGACTTCGCCACATTGCTCCAGGGTATGATTACCCGTCATCAGCACTTCCGGCTCGACAATGGGAACCAGTCCCGCTTCCTGGCACAACGCCGCATAGCGAGCTAATGCCTGCGCGTTTGCTTCAATGCTCCCCACGCTGGGAATGTTGGTATTGATCGTCAGCACCGCCCGCCACTTGGCAAAACGAGCGCCCATTTGAGCATATTCCTGGAGTCGATCGCGCAAGCCATCCAGACC
>Ga0209724_1001065_pt1 | contig 25534 bp, 17 predicted proteins | sample grotaG_FD_184143 | JGI IMG/M metagenome (GOLD analysis project Ga0209724, IMG submission 184143) | Glacier valley bacterial and archeal communities from Borup Fiord, Nunavut, Canada, to study Microbial Dark Matter (Phase II) -... | ecosystem: Environmental > Aquatic > Freshwater > Ice > Glacier ...
ATCTGCATTTGGTTAGCCGCTGAGGGCTGATAGGTAGACATTGCCTGTTGCCCTGTTCCTCCAGTTGTTTGAAGAAAACTGGCTTGGGGTGATGCCATGGCGTTTAATCCATTTCCTGTCAATGAGCCCGCTGCTGACTGTGCTGCAAAACGCAAATTAGAAGCGGCCATTTGCTTCTTATAAGCAATAATCGCTACCTGTTCAGCAGCTTTTTGCCTGTTTAGCTGATCAGTAATAATAGACTGTACCTTTAACAGCCGTTTTGACGTATCTAATGAAGCAAGTAATAATAGGGTATCTTCCTGGGCTACATATTTAAAGTTGGCTACAAGCTCTCCTAGTTTTGATTGTTTCTTTTGTAAAGCAGCATAGTTAGAATAATCACGGGAAAGAAAATTCATGGTGCTGTCATAATATGCACCCGCTTTTTTATAATCTTTCTGTTCATTCAGGTAAATCTCAGCCATCTGTTCATAAGCAAGGCCTTTCTGGTTTGTATTACCTGTATTATAATCAATGGAGAGACGGTAATAATTAAGAGCCCTTTTGAATTGTTGCTCTTTGGCAAAATTATTTCCAAGAGCGTAATAAACCTGATCACGATAATCAAGGTTTTTTTCATCATCAAGCAGTTTTTCAAGGCCCTTTTGAATGGCATCAGAACCGAGAGCAATATTGGCCAGCCCAAGTTTGGCTCCAAATGTCAGATCGTAACCTGGTTTTAATTTCAAGACCTTCCGGTAGTTTGCAATTGCTTCATCGGGGTGCATTCGCATGGTAGCAAGCTGGGCCCGGATAAAGTAATACCTGCTAGCCTGGCTATAACTGCTTGCCCCAATTGAAGCAAGCCTCATCATTTCTTCAGTATGCAGTGTGTCTCTCTGTTCCAGATAAAATCTGGCTGCAGTTGTGTATAATTCGTCACTATTCATTTTTCGTGCTTTCACGCTTCCTCCAAGAGCCAGATCAAGACTCACCTGAGCATCATCGGGTTTGTCAAGTTTCATATATGAACGCGTAGCCCAGATCAGGCCGGCTTCTTTAATTGCAGGATCGGTAAAGTTGTTGTAGATATATTGAAAATTATCAAGAGACTGATAATAGTCACCTTTCAAATAATAGGCTTTTCCCATCAGCAGATAAGCATCATCAACCCAGTCGCTACGGTCATGTTTGGCTATCAGGTTTGATGATTTTAAAATTACCTGATTCATATCTGCCGTAAGTCCTGCTGCAGAGGCTTCATCTCCAAGCTTGTAAAATGCTAGAAGCCGATCGAAATGATCAGGGTTCGCCAGCGTGATTTTGCGAAGATCCTGCTTATATATTTCTTTTGCATTAAAATATGTATTGTAATAAGCCGTTAAGTTGCGATAAGCCCTCCCAGCAGAAACCTTTTTTGTTTCAGTACATGAAACAAATAATATGGAGAAAAAGATGATTAAAAAAATTAATCGGTAGATAGATTTAATCAAAGTATTTTGTTTCTATGTAAAGATATAACTTAAAATGTTTTAAAATATTTTATGCACTGATATGAGTTTTTACTTTAACAACCGGCAAAAACGAGGTGCGATCAGTTTTAAACTGTTTAGCAGTGTTCAGCTTTATGATCAGCTAAATGTTAACTTAACACAGTAAAGACTTCCCTCAAAAACTTAAATATTTATGAATTGGATTCTTGTATGATACCCTGTAAATTTAAGAAGAAGCTAGAGGGTTAATACCTGCAACTATTAGAATAATGAACCGTATACCTTTCAGACCTATAAAAAGCTTTTTTCTTAATATTATTTTATGGCCTGGAAAAATCCTAAAGACGAAATGTTAAACGACGAAACAAATTCAAATTCAATCAATTTAATTGGTCCGGGAACAATAATCAAAGGTGATGTCTCAAGTGATGGCGATCTTAGAATTGATGGTAAGGTTATCGGCACCATAAGTTCAAAATCTAAAGTTGTTGTTGGTGCAACCGGGATTGTAGAAGGCGACATAAAAAGTCAGAACACTGATATTTTTGGGTCCCATAAAGGTAATATCCATGCAACCGATATGGTTTTTTTGAAATCAACAGCAAATCTTGAAGGAGACATAAATACCAGTAAGATTGTTATTGAGGCAGGTGCTATTTTCAAAGGACGCTGCAATATGGGTTCTACCGTTGCTGCTGCCACTTCTAAAGACTTGAAAAAAGATGATACAGCTACCCAACCAATTGAACATGGCGGAAAAGGATTCGAAAAGGTCTTCAACTAATAATATTGTACGTTTTACAGGCATTGGTATACAGTTACTGGTTATTATTGCCCTGTTTACCTGGCTTGGTGTCTGGGCCGATCATCGGCTCAGACATGAAACCCCCTGGCTTACTGCATTTTTATCATTAACAGGTGTCTGTATTGGTATCTGGGCGGTGCTGTTTCAGATAAAAGAATAAGCGTTCTTGATAGTGTAAATTAGCCGTTATATTCATGTAAGAATTAACCGCCAGGTAATGCGCAAGATCAAATTTCCTTATTTCCTCAAAATTTATATTCCTTTCTCATTACTGCTCATATCACTGATCAGGCTCATACAGTTACAAAAACCAGTATGGCTGATCGAAAAGATTTGGGTGGTATACGGCTTCTTCGCTGTACTTACACCGGTAATTTATATTTTGGCACAAGAGGGTCTTAAACGCAGAGGGCCAGATTCAGTACTGGTTCTTCTTGGCTCCAATGTGCTGCGCATGGTTATTTCTATGTCTCTGGCACTGGTTTTTATACTCAAATACAGACAACAGGCACTGATTTTTGCTCTTGATTTTTTTGCATTATATATCCTGTTTGCAGTTTTTGAAATTCATTGTTTATTGCATAACTTGCGCCTCCCAAAAAAAGAGAACAATTCAAGCAATTAATGATAAAGAGGCCATTTTTTATTACAAAAAGTTATTGGTTTGCACTTGTACTTGCGTTTTTAAGCATTTTAAGTGCTGGTAGTGCATATTGCCAAACGAATTCTGGGGTCAAAGAAACTTCACTAAAAGAGCTGAAGGAATTTAATACGACAGATTTGGTCATGGACCATATTCTAAATCATTACTCCTGGCATCTTTGGGGTAATACATATGTCTATCTGCCAGTAATTCTAATTTCTAAAAAAGGTATTGATGTTTTCTCAAGTGAAAGAATAGAAACTGGCGAACATATTTATCAGGGTCATTATACTTATTCATTGATAAATGATAAGATCGTAGCATTAAACGATCACGGAAAGCCTGAAGCCACTCTTACCAAAAAGATCTGGAATTTTTCGATTACAAAAAATGTTGCTTCCCTGTTATTTTCGGTTTTTCTGCTATTTGTAATCTTGATCCCTGTTGGAATTAGTAGTACAAAAAGATTGAACAAAACACCAAAAGGAATGCAATCTGTTTTAGAGCCATTTGTTGTCTTTATTCGTGATGAAGTAGCCATACCCAACATGGGTCAAAATGCGACACGGTTTTTGCCTTTTTTATTAACAATATTCTTTTTTGTCTGGATAAATAATTTATTGGGTCTTGTTCCATTCTTTCCGGGCGGAGCAAATCTTTCTGGAAACATCAGTTTTACGCTTGCCTTGGCAACCATAACCCTGATTCTAACCCTCTTTAATGCAAAGAAGCCTTATTGGAAACATATATTTTTGCCTGAAGTACCCGTATTAATGTATGTCATTATGGTTCCAGTAGAGCTAATTGGAATTATCACAAAGCCAATTGCTCTTACAATCAGGTTATTCGCAAATATTACTGCAGGTCACGTCTTGATTTTAAGTCTGATTTCTTTAATTTTTATCTTTAAGAATGCCTGGCTGGCAACTGCCTCAATCCCATTTACTTTATTTATAAGTTTGATTGAGTTATTGGTTGGTCTTATACAGGCATTCATATTTACTGCCCTTGCAGCCTTATATATTGGTATGGCTGTGAATGAACATGTTGAACATTAATTTTTTTTCTTTTTTTAATAACTATAATCTCTAAGACAATGATTGGAAGTATTGCCGCATTAGGAGCTGGACTTGCCGCGATTGGCGCAGGTATCGGTATTGGTAACATCGGGGGATCTGCAATGGAAGGTATTGCACGTCAGCCAGAAGCTGCCGGAAAAATTCAAACAGCTATGCTAATTGCTGCTGCCCTTGTTGAGGCCGTAGCACTGTTCGCAGTTGTTGTTTCTTTCCTTGGACTTAAATAAGAATCCGTATTTAATTCAAGATTGAAGAAAAGCGTGACAGCATCTGCTTCCTGTATTCAGTAAGTTTTTTAAGTCTGTCATGCTATTTTAAAAGACCTAATTTTTAAAAATTATTTCTATGAATGAACTGGTCACACCAGATATTGGTCTGGTTTTCTGGAGTACTGTTGCATTTCTGCTGTTGGTTTTTGTACTGGGTAAATTTGCCTGGAAACCTATCTTGTCGGCTTTACATGAACGTGAAAAAACGATTGAAGATGCACTTTTATCAGCTGAAAACGCAAGACTTGAGATGACTAAACTCAATCAGGAAAGCGAAATGATGTTGAAAAAAGCAAGAGCTGAACGTGATGAGATACTGAAGGAAGCAAAGGATATTAAAACTTCTATCCTTGAAGAGGCAAGGGATATTGCACGTTCTGAAGGCAATCGCCTGATTGAAAAGGCAAAAGAAGAGATCAATAGTCAGAAACTGATTGCCCTGAATGAGGTTAAAAATCAGGTAGCCAGGTTATCGATTGAAATGGCTGAAAAGGTTTTGAGAAAGAATCTTGAAAATAAATCACAGCAGGAAGCTACAGTAGCTGATATGTTGAAAGATATTAAATTAAACTAAGCCATGTCTGATCGCAATGTAGCCAGCAGGTATGCCAAGTCTATACTTGACCTAGCAGTTGAAACAAATGTTCTTGAATCAGTTTATCAGAATATGGTTGATCTTATCTCAACCTGCAAATCAAGTTCAGCTCTTCAAGGACTCTTGAGAAATCCCATTACCCCGCTTGACAAAAAATTATCAATTCTGAAAGCCTTATTTGAGACTCAGTTCAATAAGCTAACTATTGGCTTTTTTGAAATTATGATCAGAAAAGAACGATCAGAAATAATTTTACCTGCTGCAGTTGAATTTATCAATCAGTACAATAGCAGAAATAAAATTGTTATTGCCGAAATTACTACTGCGATTCAAATTTCACCTGAATTAGAAGCCCAACTTTTAGAAAAGGTTCGTCAGCTGACAGAAGGTGAGATACAGGTACACAAAATCGTAGATCCCGAAATTATCGGTGGTTTCATCTTACGCGTTGAAGATAAACAAATAGATACCAGCTTTAGAACCAAGCTGGCTGGCCTGCGGAAGGAACTTGTTGATACAAGTTTCAGCAGTCAGATTTAATTTTTTAAAACCAATTTTAGTCAACATAATATGGTAGAAGTACGTCCAGATGAAGTTTCGGCAATTTTAAGACAGCAATTGGCGGGTTTTAAATCCGAAGCGGAATTAGAAGAAGTAGGTACTGTATTGCAAATAGGTGATGGTATCGCCCGTGTGTACGGTCTTTCAAAAGTTCAGGCAGGAGAACTTGTTGAATTTGAAAATGGGTTACAGGGTATTGTGCTTAACCTTGAAGAAGATAACGTTGGTATCGTGCTTTTGGGTTCATATGACGATATTAAAGAAGGTGATTCTTTAAAAAGAACCCGTAAAATTGCTTCTATCAACGTTGGTGAAGGTATGCTTGGGCGTGTTGTAAATACACTTGGTGTTCCGATTGATGGTAAGGGTCCAATTCTGGGCCCTGTATTCGAAATGCCACTCGAACGTAAGGCTCCCGGTGTTATATATCGTCAGCCAGTTACAGAACCTCTTCAAACAGGTATTAAGGCAATTGACGCCATGATTCCAATTGGTCGTGGTCAGCGTGAATTGATTATCGGTGATCGTCAGACAGGTAAAACTGCTGTCGCCATTGACACAATCATCAACCAGAAAGAATTCTACGAAGCTAAAAACCCCGTCTACTGTATTTATGTAGCTATTGGCCAGAAAAATTCTACCATTGCAAGTTTACTAAAGTCACTAGATGAAGCAGGTGCATTGCCTTATACCGTAATTGTCGCAGCTTCAGCTGCTGATCCTGCTCCCTTGCAGTTTTATGCCCCATTTGCAGGTGCAGCTATTGGTGAATTCTTTAGGGATACGGGCCGCCCGGCTTTGATCGTTTATGATGATCTTTCTAAACAGGCTGTTGCTTACCGTGAGGTTTCTTTACTACTTCGTCGCCCACCAGGCCGTGAGGCCTATCCAGGTGATGTGTTTTACCTTCACTCTCGCTTGCTTGAAAGAGCAGCCAAGATCAATGCATCTGATGAGATTGCCTCACAAATGAATGACCTTCCAGATTCAATCAGATCAATGGTTAAAGGAGGAGGTTCTTTAACTGCCCTGCCAATCATTGAAACTCAGGCAGGTGACGTTTCAGCCTATATTCCTACCAACGTAATTTCTATCACCGATGGACAGATATTTCTTGAATCAGGTCTTTTTAATTCAGGTGTTAGACCTGCCATTAATGTAGGTATTTCTGTTTCCAGAGTTGGTGGTAATGCCCAGATCAAATCAATGAAAAAGGTTGCCGGTACATTAAAACTTGACCAGGCTCAGTATCGTGAGCTTGAGGCATTCTCAAAATTTGGATCTGATCTTGATGCATCAACAAAAGCGGTGCTTGATAAAGGAGCCAGAAATGTTGAAATCTTAAAACAAGCTCAATTTTCACCCTTAACAGTTGAAAAGCAGATTGCAATTTTATACTGTGGTACTAAGGGTTTGTTAAGAAAAGTTCCTGTTAATAAAGTGCGCGATTTTGAAGAAGAATTCCTGCGTATCCTTGAAATCAAGCATAAAGATGTTCTTGATGGTTTGAAGAAAGGAAAACTTACAGATGAAATTACCGCTGTGCTTGAAAGTGTAGCAGCAGATTTAAGTGGAAAATATTAAGAATTGCTGATTAGTTGATATGGCGAATTTAAAAGAAGTCAGGGGTAGAATCATATCTGTAAAGTCGATTCAGCAGATTACGAAAGCTATGAAGATGGTTTCGGCTGCTAAATTAAAAAGAGCAGCAGATTCTATCTATCAGCTGAGACCTTATGCGAATAAGCTGAAAGAGATACTTGAAAACTTATCTTCACAGGTACAGGAAGTGCATAGTCAGTATACAGAGGCCAGGCCAGTTAAATCGGTACTTTTTATTCCAATTACCTCAAATCGTGGTCAGGCAGGTGCATTCAACTCGAATGTTATCAAGGCTACGCTGAACCGTATCAATACTGAATTTCCTGAAGATGGGAAAAAAGTTAATATGCTTTTTATGCCAATCGGCCGTAAAGGATATGAGTTTTTTAACAGGCGTAATGTTAATCTGCTGGGAGCACACAATGATGTTTATGTTAATCTACGCTTTGAAGAAGTAGCTAGAATTGCCAATGATATAATGTCAGGTTATGAGCAGGGCAAATGGGATAGAGTTGAAATTGTATACAACCAGTTTAAAAATGCCGCAGTTCAAATCTTGACCCATGAAGTTTTGCTTCCTGTTCAAGGTTCAGAAGTTGCTTCATCTGCGAAAACAAATGAGGTTGCTAATTATATTTTTGAACCAGGTCAAAACGAGATTGTCTATAAACTTATTCCTGAAGCGATTCGCATTCAATTGTATAAAGCCATTCTTGATTCTCATGCTGCAGAACACGGAGCACGCATGACTTCTATGGATAAGGCAACCGAAAATGCCGGTGAGCTGTTGAAGTCATATCGTCTTCTATATAATAGAGCAAGACAGGCTGCTATCACAACAGAAATACTTGAAATTGTCAGTGGCGCAAATGCACTTGCTGCCAATTAAAAGCATCAAACAGTTTATAATAGCTATTAATAGTTGGCCACAAAGCAACAGTTGATAGCTTTTTTTGGTTTAATACTTTCAAAATAAGGGTTTTGTTCAGTTTAAAGTACTGTCAAACAGTGCCTGAGTAACCTTTTTATGTTTTTTTTCGTATAGCGCTTTATTATTACAATAGCGTATGAGAAAAATTCACCTGTCAGTCTATATTTTACTTATGATCATCCTTTGTGCAACCTGTACAAAGCAAAGCTCATCTAATGGCGTCATACCTCAGGGTTCATCACTTAACAATCCAGGAACAGGAGGCATACAGGGAAGTATATCACCCACTGTTGCCTGTACCGTTGAAGCAATTTTAATTAGTACAAAAGCTAGTGTAGCCTCTACGGTCACTGATTCAAAAGGCATATTCCTCCTAAAAAGCCTGAAGGCTGATGCCTATAATTTAAAAATTACACCAGTTAGCAATGCTGACTTACAGCATTATGGAGTTCATAACTGGTTGCAACAAATTGCAGTTTCTGTTGGGGCTGATGTTTCAACAGGTATCATTCCAATTGATTAACTGTATCACTATTAATGGCGCACCAATTTTTAATTATACCTTATGAAACTCATCAATACCCGTCTTTGCTCAGGCTTTAACAATTGATCATGTACTGTTACTCAATAAGGAATTGAAGCTTATAAGGCAAGAATTAAGCTATGAGAAATTTTTTCAGAAGCGCTTGTGGCTTTATTAGAAGTAGCAAAATTTGTGAATCTTTATCATTAATTAAAAAAGACTTCATTTCCAAGATGGGCCAGGACTAAAACGTATGCAATAAAACTAGCCAATTAAACTAAAAGTTATTCATTATTGGTCGGGCCAAGATAAAGAAATTCTGTTTAAGCAATAAAAACGTGACAAACTCAACTATTATTACCCACGTATTAATGCATCAGCAGGATATAAAATAGACAGATAATATACTATATCTCTCTTTAAGCAATTTGCTTATAGATTATAGCTGTATTTCAATCTATGAGAGTTTTCTTCAGAATTTCAATAAATACCTATTCAAGGCTGTAAATCTACTATTTGTATAAGCTGAATACAAGCATCTTCAACTGCCACTCAAATTTCAGCTATTAATATTGCCTGATAGTGAAATGTATAAATTGACAAAAGCAGGGAAATATAGTAACTGGTTTGTGACAAACTAAAATAATTTTATAGACGTATAACTGGGCATAAAATACCCCAGTTTTTCTAAAACAGCCTGGGGTAATCAGCGATTATGGCCCAAATCTACACCTTTATCAGATCCAGGTACCTGGTAGTTTTTAGCTTCATTTTCTTCATGCTTCTAAGCAGCCTGACAAGTTGGGCTCAATGCGGCGGTGGATATGGTGCACCTATTTTCACCGAAACCTTTGGTAATGCTACCACTCCGAAATATGGACCTCCACTAACAGTTGACGCTGGTATCGGCACCAATTATTCAACCGGAGCTACAAATTTTTTTTACCAGGACCCAAGTTTAGGAGCAGTACAAGATAATTATTATACGATCGCTACTAGTCCTGTAATTGGTCATAGCGACTGGGTAGATATAAAGGATCATACAGGTGATGCGAACGGTAAAATGCTGATTGTTAATGCTTCTTATGCTACCAAAGTTTTTTACAAGCGTAAGGTCTCAAATTTATGCCAGCGTACGAATTTTCTATTTTCTGCCTGGATCGTTGAAGTTAATGGCCCTCAATCATTAAAAATATGTGGTGGCAGCTGCCTGCCATCAAATGTTGCATTTGAAGTTCAGGACTCTCTGGGTAATATACTTCATTCAACTATCACAGGTAATATTACAGCTACAGGTGCGACAAACCCCCCCTGGGCAAATTATAGCTTTTCATTTAATACGGGCAGTTATTCAACGGTGTACGTAGTACTTCGTAATTTAGCTCCTGGTGGCTGCGGTAATGATCTTGCCATCGATGATATCTCTTTCAGGGCCTGTGGTCCAAGTATAAATTTTATTAAGCCAGCAGGTCAGGTTTGTCTGAATAATAGTGTTTCTTTTAAGGCCATTCCAAGTGCCGGTTATTCACCCCCCTATTTTCAATGGCAGCAAAGTACCGACAACGGTGTTACCTGGGGTGATATAAGCGGAGCCAATGATACAACCTACTCAATTGCCAAGGTACAGATGTACCAGAATAATTATCAGTTTCGCTGCCTGATTGCAGGCAGCCCGCTGAATGTAAAGAATGTTAGCTGTGCCGTGGCCAGCCCATCGGCCACACTTATTATAGAAAAAGTAGCTGTTAAATTTAATCAGCCCCCTGCAGTATGTGTGAATGGGGGGCTGGTAAATCTCATACCATATGGTGTTCCCGCAGGTGGTACATTTTATGGTACAGGAGTAATCGGTAATACTTTTGACCCTACCAAGGGGGTACTTGGCCCGGGTAATTCACTGTATTATACAGTGCAAAATGCTACAAAAACCTGTTCTTCTATTGATAGTACAACCATTAATGTATTAAGTAATCCTGTAACAAAAATCACGGCCTCGGGGCCCGCAATCGTTTGTGCCGGTGGTCAGGTGCAGCTAAGTATCGTTGGCACAGCCACTATTCAATGGTACCGGAATAATATACTTATCGCAGGAGCCGGTGGTTCTGTTTATTATGCCTCATCAACCGGTAGCTATAAAGCCGTTCAGAAGAATGGCTTTGGCTGTTCTTCATCAGACAGTATTGCTGTTACCGTATATGCTCTTCCCGTATTATTTATAAACGGAGGAAACAGTTCAACCTGTCAGGGAACGGCAGCTATTCTGAGCACAAGTGTACTTGCGAAAAGTTATAAATGGACCTACTCGCATAAGTATACCCAGGGATCAACAACCAATACGTTAAAAACTTTTACAGGTGGTACCTACACGCTGACTATAGTTGATAATAATAATTGTATTGATTCAGCAGATTATCACCTTACTGTTAACCCGATACCTGTACCCATAGTTCAGGAAAGCGATTCAGTAATTTGTAAGGGTGACAGCACCTCATTCGGAGTATTTAATATGTACTCATCTTACCAGTATTATAAGAGTCTGACAGGGGTGGCTGGTTCTTATACTGCAATCGTAGGAGCTACAAATCCGCTTTACCAAGCCAAAACCTCAGGCTTTTATTACATTACTGTTACCAATGGTTTTGGTTGCCCTGGTAGTTCGGCCCCACATCAGGTAATAGTCATTCCCCCACCTGCAAAAGCGCATGTTTCAGCCAGTAGTTCAGCACCTGTCTGTTATCCGGGAGTTGTCACCGTAAGTACTCCTGCCGTTGCAGGCCTAACCTATCAGTGGAGAGCCAATGGATCAGCCCTGCCGAACAGTAATACCCCAACTTATACTGCACTTTATACAGCCCTTTATACCGTTGTTGCCAGAAATGCTACCGGATGTTCGACTGTTTCCGATTCTGTACAGGTAACGATCAACCCTAAGCCAACAGCCTCAACCCCGGCCGGAAATTTAAATAATTGCGGGGGTGTAGCAACGACTTTATCTGCATTTGTGCAGCCAGGTTATAGTTTTCAGTGGTTTATGAATGGAGCGCTTTTGATAGGACATACCAAGGATACCCTGAAAACCGCAATAAGTGGAATGTATAATTATGTAGTTTCAACACCTGCAGGTTGTACCGATACTTCGGCTGCTGTTAAGGTAAATGTTTACCCCAAAATTATTCCAGTCATTCAGATTGATGGTGCTTCAACGGTTTGCTCTCCTGATAGTGCAACGATGGAGGTTACAGGAACGTACTTCTCTTATCAGTGGTATGAGAATGGCAATCCTATACCAGGCGATACAAACCGTACAGTACGGGTAAGCACCCTTGGTACCAATCTGTATACAGTTAAGGTCATTGATAAAAATGCCTGTTCAGGTTTGTCAGCCAATGCACAGATTATCGTAAACCCACAGCCAACACCTGTCATTGCACCTGTAAGTGCAACCCGGTTTTGTACAGGAAGTTCGGTTGTGCTAAACCTGGTGAATGCTGTCTCTTATAGCCCGATTAAATGGTACCTGAACGGAGCCCTGATAAACGGGGCCACAGGAGGTAGCTATACTGCTTCAAATAGCGGAAAGTATACGGTTATTGTCACCAATTCAAATGGCTGCACAGCAGCCTCACCAATTGTGAATGTTATCGTTGATCCTATTCCAACACCGATTTTAAATGTTACCGGAATTGTCAAATTATGTCTTGGGTCAAGTTCAGCTTTCGTATTGCATGCCCTTGATACCCTGCACGGTGGTATATACACCTGGTATCAGATTGACTCTACCAATAAAACAGGTAGTGCAACAATTGTAAGTGCAGGTAAAGATGATTCAACCTTCGCGCTGAAACCTACAGGCTCTGGTGGTTATTATACAGTTAGTCTGGTTAGTCCTGCAGGTTGTACGGGTTATTCAGATACGGTATTTGTATCCCAATACCAGCCGCCTATTTCAAACATTGGAACCAAATCAATTTGTTCAGGAGGGTTTACGACCCTGTATTCACCTCCTGGAGTTACGTTCCAATGGTATAGCAGCCCAACTGGCCTGGCAGGTTCATTTACCCCAATCCTGGGTGCGATAAGCAAATCATATAATGTAACTGTTGCTGGTTTTTATCAGGTAAGGGTTGTTGATGGGTCTGGTTGTCCTGGTCTATCTGTGATAAATGAAGTTAAAACCAATCCTGTTATAGCGGTCTCGGTTTCAGGTCCTTCAGGCTCTTGCCCAGGTACTCCAGTAGTACTGACAGCAACAATTTCAAATAATCCACTTCCAAAAAATCCAAATTTCCAGTGGTCATTTCAGCCCAATGGTATAGGAGCCTATCACACTATTTCAGGTGCCGTATTCAGCACCCTCGGAGTAGATTCAACAGGAAATTATAAAGTACTTGTAAGTGCTAATAATTTCTGCCCTGATTCGGCTACTGTAGCCTTTACGGTATTCCCGGTACAAAAACCAATAATTGCCAAAAGCGCCATTATCTGTGCTGGGGGTACATTTGTACTGAGCAATACAGGTGCTGCCTTACCCGGCTCAGACACCTACCAATGGTACAGAAACTATGTTGCCGTTCCAGCACCGACAGGTAAGGCAACTGCGCTACTTGTAAATTCTGACGGATACTATTACCTGCAGGTAACTGATGTGAACGGTTGCCAGACCTATTCTGATACCTCTCATATTATAACTACTCCTATACCAAATCCAAGTATCCAGATTACCGGGCCAACAGTAGTTTGTACAGGAAGTATTGTAAAACTATATGTACCCGGGCAAAAAAATCTTACCTATCAGTGGTCATATTCACTGAATAGTTCAGGCCCTTTTGCCAGCCTTGCAGGAAAAACAGATACTTTACTGAATGTGAGCGCAAATACAGGCTACTACCGCATTACTGAAACAAATGCTGCTGGATGTTCGGGTAGCGATTCAATTTATGTAGTTGTTGATTCTATACCAAAGGCTATTTTGCCTGCCACAGCCCAAGTTTGTACTGGCTTTTCGGTACTGTTAAAAGTAACATCTTCGGCCCGATTAGTCTGGAGTTATAATACCCAGTCAAATATTATTTCAACCTCAAATTCTATCCTGGCAAATCTGACAGGTACCTACTACCTGAAAATGAGTAATAGCGGTGATGGTCGCTGTTATAGTCTTGACAGTACGGTGGTAACGGTAAATCCGGCACCTAAGGCCCAGTTTATTTATCGGGATAGCTGCCGTCAGAGCTCATCGGTCAATTTTGTAAACATAACTACAATCGCTTCTGGCCCACAGCCAACTTACCAGTGGAATTTTGGTGACCCAGCATCAGGAGCATTAAATACCTCAACCACGGTTAATGGTCTTCACCAGTATACAGTTCTTGGAAAATACCTGGTAACCCTGATTGCCACTTCGGTAAATGGTTGTACTGATACCGTCAAAAACAGTTACCTGTTCAATGGTACCAAACCAGTTTCTAAATTCACCATACTGGGTAACCCTGCAAACCGTTGCGGTGGTCAGCCAGTTGGCCTGCGTGATACTTCTACCAACCAGTATGGGGCTATTATTCATTACCGTTGGGATTTCTTTACTTCTTCGGGTAAGCCCGCAGGTGTAAGTGCTGATACAGTAAAAGATGTGTTTGTTAATTTTCCAGATACGACGGTTGCAATCAGCTACCGGATCAGAGAGAGTGTGACGGCACAATCGGGCTGTATTGATACTTCATCACAGGTTATTACCATTGGTGCTTCACCAATGGTGAGCCTGAAACTTGCCCAGCGCTTTGTATGTATTTCCCAGCCTACAGATACCCTTCATGGAGGTCTGCCCCTGAATGGTACAAATGGTGGCACGGGAGTATACACAGGTGTCGGTGTTACTAATGGGGTCTTTAATCCAAAACTTGCCGGTCTGGGCAAGCACCCAATCATGTATACCTTTACCAATTCGGGTAGTGGGTGTTCAGCCTCGGCAATTGATACGGTGCAGGTTCTACCAGTGCCAGGCCCAACTGCGATTTTTGTGTCGGGAACGTTAACTCCTTGTTCAAAATCGGCAAAACTGACAGCTATAAATGCAACAGCCGTTAATTATACCTGGCTGAAAAATGATACCCTGATTACTAATGCTGATTCATCGGTATATGTAGTTACCAGTTCAGGCAAGTACACTGTTCGTGCGCTGACAGCAGCAGGCTGCTCACGAGATACTTCTGTTATTCTTAGTCTTGGAAATGGGCCCAAAGCTGTCTTTGTGGTAGGGTCTGTTTGTCAGAACCTGATTGTAAACTTTCTGAACCAGAGTAAATCGGGTGATAAAACTGCGCTAACGTATAAATGGGATTTCGGTGATCCTTCCTCAGGAGCCAATGTTTCTACAGCAGCCAACCCACAGCATCAGTATAGTGCTGCCGGAAATAATATTGTCAAACTGATAGTTTATTCTGCCAGTGGCTGTTCTGATACCCTCCAGAAGACGATACAGGTTACGACAGTTGATTCAAATGCGAACTTTACGATTACTGTCAGCAAGCCATATTGTATGCGTGAGCCCCTGATTTTTCAGGATTCAAGTAACCTTCCTGGTCAGGTGATCACAAAATACACGTGGAATTTCTTTGATGCCACAGGCAAACTTATCCGTACTGACAGTGGGGCCGTGGTTTTTGAAACCTTCAATTCAAGTTCAACAGTGCCGGTTACCTATACTGCTCAGGAAGTACTGATGACGGGTGTAAACTGCCCGGTTCAAACACCGATGAAGAGTTTTACACTTAATCCGGTGACACCTCTTACCTACGTCAGGGAAGCACAGTTTGATATGTGTAGTTACGCCCCTGATATTACACTCACTGGTGGTAGTACGGTGCCTCCGGGCCAGCCAGGCCGCGGGTATTATACGGGTGCCGGTGTAATTGACAGCACAACTTTTGTGCCTTCAAAGGCTCCTATTGGTGCTGATGTAGTGTCTTATGTATTTACCAACCAGTATGGCTGTATTTCATCTGCCAGTACCGAATATACGGTACATGATACCATACCTCTGGCCGGGCAGCGCATTGAAACCATGCAGGGTACAGTTGTTACCCTGAACGGTATTGGCGCATTGCCATTCACATTCGGTCCGAACGGAATTACCCAGATCAGTGCCGATAGTTTGAAATGGAGCTGGTCTCCTGGTACAGGTCTAAGCAGTACTTCTGTCCCTAATCCGGTATTTACAGCTGAAGACAGCATCAATTATACGCTTACCGTTACCTCACCTTTTGGCTGCATTTCAAGGGCTGTATTTAAGGTGATCGTTCATAAGCTACTGCATGTTCCCAATACATTTACGCCCAATGGCGATGGTACGAATGATTACTGGATTATCAGAGGTCTTGATCTTTATCCAAAGGTGCAGGTGTTTGTCTTCAACCGCTGGGGTGAGCAGTTATTTTATTCTCAGGGCTATGGTCATCCATGGAACGGTTTTTACAATGGCAAGCCGCTACCGATGGGTACATATTATTACCTGATCAAGCTGAATGGGCAGAATCAGAAACCGCTTACAGGACCCTTAACATTATTGTACTAATGAGAAAGATCAAGATACTGCTGGGTTTACTCTTACTGAGTATATGTAGCCACGCCCAGCAGCGGCCTCAGTATTCACTGTACTATCAGAATAACTACATTTTGAATCCGGCCATTGCGGGTATTGAAGATTATTTCGATACCAAATTATCATACCGTAACCAGTGGCTGGGTATTAACGGGGCTCCGACGACGACCTATATTACCAGTCAGGGGCCCCTGGGCAATATTGAGAAGGGTCATCACGGAATTGGCTTTAATGTAATTGAAGACAGAACCGGCCCAACCTCTCAGCTGACGATTGATGCGTCATATGCTTACCATATTCCCCTGACCAAGCGTATTAAGATTGCCTTTGGAGTGTCGGCTGGTGCCACCCAGTATAGTCTGGCAACAGACCAGCTGGTACTTGACCAGAATTTTGATCCGGCCGTACCCAAAAACAGGGCTTCGCAACTTGTTCCAGATCTGGTGGCAGGTATCTGGATTTATTCTGAGCAGTTTTATTTTGGGGCATCAATGACACAGCTATTGCCGAGCCAGGTAAATTTCAATACCCTTGATAAAAATCCGCTGAACAGCTTACAGCCGCATCAGTTTGTCACGGCAGGATACAAGTTCTTTTTGACTGAAGACATCTCCCTGACTCCGTCAATAATGATAAAGCATGTTTCACCAGTACCGGTATCCTTTGACTTAAATGGAAAACTACAATATAAAGATATTATGTGGCTGGGCACTTCAATAAGAAGAACAGATGGGTTTTCGCTAGCGGCGGGTTTTTACATCAGCCGTTCGCTGAATGTAAGTTATGCCTATGATTACACCTATTCCCCTCTTCAGCAGTATACATCGGGTAGTCATGAGATTATTTTGGGTTTACAGCTTGGGAATAAAACGGGGGTGAGATGCCCGAAAATGAATTGGTAAATGTAAGTACGGGAATTAGCCCGTCGAGAGGGAAGGCGCCAGGCTACAGGGTTGATTATAAATCTTGTAACAAGTTTCCCATAATGGCGTAGAAAGTATTAATCAATAGTTATGAGAATTGCTAAATCAACGGTTTTAATCTTTTTTGTCCTTTTTATATGGCAAAAAGATTGTTTTGCCCAGATTTCTGGCAATGCAATCGGATACTATTATAATGGGCTCAGCGGATCTTGCGGTGCGTCAACTTTTACCCCTGGTGATTCAATCATCGGCTCGACACCTTCAACTGGTTTAGCTGGGGGCCCTGGTGCATATACCTATCAGTGGACTCAAAGCATCGATCAGGGTAGTACTTATACAAATATCCCGGGTGCTACAAAACCCAGTTATTTTACAGGTACCATCAGTCAAACCACCTATTATGTGCGCCAGGTTTCGTCTGGTGCAGCAACCAGTGCAAGTACAATTGTTGTTTTCTACGTTAGTGCGGGAAAAATAGCAGGTAATAAAATTTCAATTACGCTTGGTAAGGCTACTTCTCAGTTTTATCCCTGTGGCACCCCGACGGCCAGTCCTGGTGATTTAAGCGGTCCTGTACCAACGGGTACGTCCAGTAATAATTACCAGTATAGCTGGGCTTTATCGACTGATAATGGGGCAACCTATTCAAGGGCTGGTGGCGCGTCTTCTACTTCTGCAGATTATATTCCTGCTACCATTACCAAGAGTACCTGGTTTGTAAGAGTTGTCATTTCGGGAGTTTGTATTGATACCAGTGCACCCATTAAATTTGTTTTTGGTGGGGTTACCAATAACTATATAACAGCCCCGGCTGTTTCGTCAGCCTGTGCGTCAACGGGTTTTAATCCGGGTACTATCGCAGGTTCTGCACTGCCAGTTTCCTATACCTATCAATGGCAGTCAGGACCAGACAGCACCCACTTTACTGATATAGCAGGAGTAACAACGCAAAGCTACAGCCCAGGGGTACTAACTACAACAACAGCTTACCGTCGTAAATGTATTACGGGTACCTGTACGGCATTTACCAATGCTGTACTAATCTCTGTGGCTGCTGCGTTCAGCGCTAATACTATTACGGCCGCCCAACTGATTGATTCAGCGACAGCACCTGCACAGCTGAATGGTTCGGCCGTTACTGCAGGTGTCAGTAGCGTAAAGTATAACTGGGTACAAAGCACAGATAGCGTGACTTTTTCTACAGCCGGAGGTAGTAGCAGCATGATGAACTATCAGCCAGGCCCATTAAATCAAAAGACATTTTTCAGGCGTATCGCCAGTAGCGGAACCTGCGCAGTAAATAGTAATATAGTCGTAATTACGACAAAAAAATGCGACACCTGCAGTAAAAAGCCTCCTGTTCCAGTAGTGAAAGGTTGTCCTAATAATCCGGTGGTTGCTGATATGGGTGTGCATTTAACACGACGTCCTGGTAATAAAGGTACTGGAGTTACCTTTGACTATACGCTGTCAGCAAATAATTTTGGAACAGCTACAGGAACAAAAATTATTCTTATAGACACGATCACAGCTAATGTCAATGAAATAGGTATTTCAGCAGTTGATCAGGGAATAGCCACTTTTGATGTCACAACACATATTTTAACCTGGAATATCGGCATTATGAAGCCTTCTTCAATTGCCACCATGATTCTAACCGTGCAGCCCCTGGATAATAGTCAGATTATTTCAAAAGTTAGTATCCATGCATTTGAATGTGATCCTGATCTGAGTAATAATGCTCTGCGCGATACAATAAATGATCCCTTACCTCCACCCTTTGCCGGCAATCTGCCAGATATTATTACCCCAAATGGAGATGGGAAAAACGATAAGTTTATCATTAAGAATATTACATTAAAGGTGAATTCGAATAATGAGCTGGTTATCTTCGACCGCTGGGGTAGTACAGTCTTTACCGAAGTCGGATATCAGAATAACTGGGATGGTAATGGCCTGAGTCCGGGTACCTATTTTTATGTTCTCAAGATTAATACCGGCGGCAAACAACAATTAATTAAAGGGTATATCACCTTAATGCGCTGACCAATCAAACCAGAATTTACTAATGTTTAAGAAACTTTTCTTACTGATCATTCTGTTTGCCGGCCTGAAACAAAGCGTAATTGCCCAGACAGATTTGCAATTCAGTCAATACATGTTTAATTATCTGTATATCAATCCAGCTTATGCAGGATATAAAGAACAGATCAATGCAACCACTTTTTTCAGAGCCCAATACCTTGGTTTTAAGGGAGCACCCACGACAGCCTCAGTTTCTATTGATGCGCCCTTGTTCAGTGATAATATGGGCTTTGGAGTACAGGTAAATTCTGATCAGATAGGTATACAGAATACGCTTACCGGAGGGCTTGCTTACTCTTACCGTGTAGCAGTAGGAGATAATGCCCGTTTATGTTTTGGTCTGCAGGGTGGTATTTCTCAATTTAGTTCAGATCCAAGCAGGTCTCATCCAAACGATGCAAATGATCCTTTAATTACTCAGGGCGCCTATAGTTCGCTTGCATTTACCAGCAAGGCAGGGCTATTCTATTATAATTCAATTTTTTATCTAGGAGTTTCAGCCAGTAACCTGTTTACAAAGAGTATTCATACAACAGGCCTGGGCATCGCAACTCCTGGTGAAGAAAAACACTACTATCTTTCTGGAGGTGCCCTGCTACAGGTAAATGATGAGTTTGCACTCAAGCCCTCCTTTTTATTAAAAGATCCACAGGCGGGAATTAGTACGGCTGATATTAACTGCTTTTTGCTGATTGATAATAAATTATGGCTGGGAGGTTCTTACCGTATGGGTGTACCTATCAATACCCAGTCAATAAACAGGGGTACGGCCGGTAACCTGAATGCCATTTTATTTTTAACAGAATTTTATGTCAATGACCGTTTACGTATTGGCTATGCATATGATTACCCGTTAAATAGTGTCATGAGTTTTAAGTCGGGAAGTCATGAAATTTCAATCGGCTATTACCTGCCTATTTCAAGGCAGTCTTTCAAGAACTCAATGGTTACACCAAGATATTTTTAAGCTTCAATGCCTCTAGACATGTTTAAACGTTTATACCCCACTATCCTTTTGCTGCTTTGCATACTGGTGACAGGTGAAAGCTTTGCTCAGACGACAACCCTGATGAAAAAAGCAGACGACCTGCTGAATTCTACCGATTTTTATTATGCCCTTGAAAATTACCTTAAGGTGTATGATAAAAAGCCGAATGATCCACTGGTTATTGAGAAAATTCTTGCCTGTAACAAATTCCTCAAAAATTACAATGATGTTCTGACCTGGTCTGAGCAGCTCGTACGCCTGAATGGTGCAAATCCGGAATATCGCTTTGCCTATGCAAGTGCACTACATAATCTCGGGAAATATAAAGAAGCTAAAGTAGAGTACGCTATCTACCTGAAAAGTTCACCCAAAGATAAGAAGAAAATAGACTTACTTGAAAGATCATGTGATAGTGCATTAAAATGGTTAAAACAGCCGTATTCTATGAAAATTAAAAATATGGCAGCGCTAAACACGGGGTATGCTGACTGGGGTCTTACAAAGTTTGCCAATGGTTATATGTTTTCTTCTGACAGACGGAATGATGAGGCTCAGCAAATACTATCAAATGGTAGCAAGAAAGGCAGCCAGGATATATTTGGTGGCACAGGTCGGCCTTATTTAAAGTTATATTATGTAAATATGAATGCTGATTCTAGCTGGACACAGCCTGCTTTTTTCTCAAAACTGATTACTGAACGATATCATACCAGCAGTGCCTCATTTGACGAAAAAAATAATATTCTTTATTTCTCCAGAACCCGTAAAATAGATATCCCCAAGTCATTTAATAAATCAACTTTCCAGGTAGAGCTTGTTTATTCAGAAGCTTTTAGAGAAGTAAAGCCATTTCCATATAATTCAATTCTTAATTATTCAGTGGGAGACCCTTGTGTTACTAACGAAGGTAAGCGTCTGTATTTTTCTTCAAATATGCCAGGAGGATACGGCGGGTCAGATCTTTACTATTGTGATCTGAAGAATGATGGTACCTGGACCAAGCCTGCAAATCTTGGCCCGGAAGTAAATACGCCTGGTCAGGAGCGCTATCCTTCTGTGGTTGGTGACTCTGTATTGTATTTTTCTTCAGACGGATATGTTGGAATGGGTGGGCTCGATATATACTCGGCCCATAAGACAGCAAAGGGCTGGACTGGGGTTAAAAATATGGGACCTCCAATGAATTCTGCTGAAGATGATTTCTCCGTAATTGTTACCAAATCAAGCCCAGGTGTTTCAGGTGGAACAAAAGTAGAAGGATATTTTTCTTCTGACCGCCTGGGTGGTAAGGGCTCCGATGATATATATTCGTTCGAAACCCAGGTCAGCCAGGCTCCGCTGAGCAACTTTGTTGTTAAGGCTAAAATTATAAATCAGGAAACGGGTGAAGGTATCCCAGATGTTAAACTTGCAGTAAAAGAAACCAGTTCACCAGAGCCTGTTAAAAATATTCAAACAGACAGTGCAGGAATTTTCAAGTTTGAGGCAAAGCATCACAAAAAGTATGAAGTAGCCGTGAAACGCGAAAAGTATTTCGCCAAGAAAGATACTATTTCAGCCGATGATCAAATAAGTTTACCCGGCAAGCCAGCAGTCATTGATATGAATGTAAAGCTTGAGCCTATGGTTATCAATAAATCAATCAGACTCGATAATATCTATTATAAGTTTAATGAGTGGAGTATATCTGATCAGGCGGCAAAAGTACTTGATGGCCTGGTAACGGTCATGACAGATAATCCTGAAATTGATATCGAACTGGGATCACATACTGATACCAGGGGAGATGCGGCGATTAATAAATATATCTCTCAGATGAGGGCTCAGGCAGCAGTAAATTACCTGATTTCAAATGGGGTTGACGGACACCGTATTTATGCAAAAGGGTATGGTAAAGAAGTTCCTCTGATTAACTGTGGCAGTAAATGTTCACCCGATGAACATGCGAAAAATCGACGCACTGAGTTTAAGATCGTAAAGATTCAGGAACAGGCATCAAACTAAAGTTCCGGCAGCCACTCGTACTAGCTGCCAATATTGGAGTCAGCTACTTACCAGGTTATTCACTTGCTGATGCCGCAATCATCGGTCGCAGCCTATTTTTTAAAAACGCGTTCAAGGTTTATATTCTGCTCCTTTGAGTATTTTATTGTCATCTGTTTCAGCCATTAATTGCTGAACGGTTACCGTCTGATTTTTTTCCATATACTGCTTTACCAGTTGCCAGCCAATATACATACCAAGGCGAGGTGCAGATTCAGCTGCAAGACCCTGTGTAAAGGGGCCTTCTGAAAAGAAGTTTTCATGTACTTTCTTTTCTGATCCAAACAGTTTGTCATTTTCTACAGCATAGGCCCAGATATTTTCTTCATTATTCCTGCACCACGATAACTGTTTGCCAGTATAGGCGATTTTAAGAGTATCAGGCACCGAAGGAAAAAGGGCATCCAGAAAATAAAGCATCTTTCCTTCATAAATCATTTCACCCAATAAATTTGTTTCAGCCGGGGATGGGGCAAAGAGTTGGCGTGAAAATCCTTTCATAGCCGTAACCGGCAGGTATTCGGGGCTTAGTGTACGAGCAATATACCTGGGAAACTGTACCGCCCTGTAATACGGATACCTGCTACCCATAAACATATCAAGTCCGATAGCAAGATCTGAATTGGTATTAACAACCGCATTATTGAACCCGGATATGAATGTAATCACCCTGGGTAATTTGACCCTGGGGTAATAATATATAACGTGTTTGAACGCATCTTCAAGTGCATGCTGCTGGGTTATGATATTGGGATACACGGAATCGACATCATGTTTCAAAATTTTTAAATCTTTGTTTGACGTGAAGTGGCCTAATTGCAGCATATCTGTAGAATCATGCATCTTGCCTAGACTGACAATGTTTTCGATGAATAGCGGCAAAAACTCTGGATACTTTTTCTCTAGCCTGGCTACACCTTGTTTTAGATTAATTGTATCAACCTTAAAAAGATCCCTTTCGAAGCGGTCAATTTGAAGCTTAAAAGATATATTTGAAATATCAACTTCTAACCTGCTTTGCTTGCAGGAAGATATTAGCACAGTAATGACCATTAGCAAGACTGAGCAAGGCTTGCGTAACCGAATAGAGTTAAGTATCATAAGTCAGGTATGAACGGCAATAATAAGTCTGTTTTCTTACAAAAAATACTCATTGTTCTCAGTATTTTAATTTTTTTAAATCGACTTGCCAGCGCACAGGTAGTTTTTAAGACAGAGAACCTTCATTTGGGTTTCAAACTTAACCCGACATTCGGGTATTTGAATTTGAAAGATCAGGGTCCGCTTAAGAGTGATGGGTTGAAACTTGGTTTCTCTTTTGCTGGAACAGCCGATTATCTGTTCACTAAAAATTTAGGATTAAGTACAGAATTTGCCATCAGTACGATAAATGGAGGTACAGTTTCTGCATCAATGGTTTCTCAGACACAGGCGGGAAATATGCTTACAGTTCAAAAACTTGATAAAGTTCTTTATAAGCTCACCTATCTTGAATTGCCACTGGCAATAAAAATCAGAACAAACACAATTGGTGAAGCAGCCTTGTTATATTTAAAATTTGGCATTGATCCTGCTTTTAAACTTGCCTCGTCAAGTGTGGCATCTTCTAGTACAAATGGTATTCCTACAATTATTGGAGGTACAGATGATGCTAAATCTATCCGGTTTTTCAGGACATCTTTTCTCGCCGGATTGGGATATGATTACCGGTTTAACCGGAATTTTACATTTACCTCAGGGTTATTATTTAATAATGGTTTTACTCATATCAATAATGCCGGAAATGCCTCAATGACAAATTCTTTTATGGCAATAGAGTTTGGAGTTTATTTTTAATACACAAACAGGTCTTAAGCTTGTTTATGGGAGAAGACATTTATATTCATGAAGATCGCTCTTGCACAGGTAAATTATCATATTGGAAATTTTGAAGCAAATTACCTTAAAATCAGTGCACTGATAGAGCAGGCAAAGACAGATAAAGCAGACCTTATCGTTTTTTCAGAACTGGCTATCGGTGGCTACCCGGCGAGAGATTTTCTCGAGGAACCGTCTTACATTGAAGCCTGCCTGCAGCAACTGCTGCAGCTGGCACTATTTTGTACAGATATAAGCTGCATTATAGGTTGTCCCGTAAAAAATAAGGCTGAAGAAGGAAAAAAACTGCATAATGCAGCTTTCTTATTAAGTAATGGGAAAATCATGTTTCAAGTTAATAAAGCCTTATTGCCTACATATGACGTATTTGATGAATACAGGTATTTTGAACCTGCAAAATCATTTGCCTGCATTGAACTACAGGGGCATAAAATTGCTTTGACAATTTGTGAAGACATCTGGAATATACAGAAATCAATGTATACCCAAAGCCCAATGGAAGTATTGATGCTTGAAAAACCGGTATTGATGATAAATATCGCTGCATCTCCTTTTCATTATAGCCAGGCCGAAAGAAGGATCGAGACCTTAGAGGCAAACGTCTTAAAATATCGATTACCTATTATCTACGTGAATCATGTTGGGGCTCAGACTGAATTGATCTTCGATGGAGGGTCTCTTGTAATGTTGTCTGATACGACAATAACAGCACAACTGCCTTACTTTGAAGAAAATCTTCAATATGTCGACTTTCTGGGCGGTAGAAATGAGGTAATTTTGGCTAGTGATAACCTGGTTACACTGGTTGATCAGAAAAAGAACTTTTCAGTTAAGCCCTTATTATCGATGCCAGAACTGGCCGACGAGGTGCTAGCTTATTCTGATCTTTTGACCGGCCGTATATATCAGGCACTTGTGCTGGGAATACGTGACTATTTTAAAAAATCTGGTTTTCGTTCAGCCGTACTTGGCCTCTCAGGAGGTATTGATTCAGCTCTGGTATGTGTACTTGCTGCTCATGCTCTGGGCTCTGAAAATGTGCATGTATTATTGATGCCTTCTAAATACTCATCTGATCATTCATTAAAAGATGCGCGTGACCTTGTTGATAACCTGGGTATTCAGATGCACTTTGTACCTATCAGCAGCATCATCTCCTCTTTTGAATCATCCCTAAAAGCAGACTTTATTGGGTTCGAACAGGGTATTGCAGAAGAAAATCTTCAAGCACGTTCAAGAGGTACCCTTCTGATGGCTTTTTCAAATAAGTTTGGCCATATCTTGTTGAATACCTCTAATAAAAGTGAGGCAGCAGTGGGCTATGGAACACTTTATGGTGATATGTGCGGAGCATTAGGCATTCTGGGTGATGTTTACAAGTCGCAGGTGTACCAACTCTGTAAATACATAAACCTGAAGGAAGTGATTATTCCAACTAATACTCTTCTAAAACCACCCTCTGCTGAATTAAGACCTGATCAGAAAGATTCAGATTCTTTGCCTGCCTACGAACTACTTGATAAAATTTTATTTCTTCATA